>VAOW01033131.1_pt1 | contig 150882 bp, 139 predicted proteins | sample 3393921 | NCBI WGS metagenome assembly VAOW01 (sample SAMN08290428, study PRJNA428436) | hydrothermal vent metagenome | isolation source: Deep-sea hydrothermal vent chimney | place: Indian Ocean: Southwest Indian Ridge | depth 2742 m m | reverse complement strand
CCTCGATCGCATGTCCGGGAACTACGCCCTGATGGCATCCATGCTGTATGGCACGGGGATGCGCCTGATGGAGTGCGTGCGGCTGCGCGTGAAGGATGTGGGCATAAAAGGGGACGCGCCCCTTTATGCAAATGGGTAGAGTAGAGAATAGGCTCCGGCAGCGTCAGGAACCGGCCTATCCGTTTCCGCCTCTTTCGTCTGGCGGTGCCTCACTAGCCAATCCAGAGATACCATCACCCATTCTCTCTCATCAAAGCGTGCATACGGTTTTCCGATGTTCTTCATGCCAACACATGCGCTCTCTTCCAGGGAGCTGTCGTGGGACAGCTTGAACAGGCTACAGCGTTCATTCAATACTCGATTCGAAAACCTGCCATGCCCAACCCTTCGGGCTTTCACCTGGCGACGCTTGCGTAAATGGGTCCGCAAACGCTCCTCTACATGCCGCCTGACATCGCCAAACACTTGCGTGCTATTGCCATAATCAAAGTAACAGGCCCAACCACGCAACGACTGATTCACTCGCTGAACAATGATCGGTAATGGAATCGGTACCAGGTCTCTCCTCAACTTGCAGCGGGGCCGTGCCGAGCCCCGATGGGGAGGCGCCGGCAGGCCAGGACACACCTCATTCGTCGGTGACACAGCCCTCCGAGGCCGTCTTGACACTCTTGATGTATTTGAACAGCGTGCCGCGTTCAACTTTGTAGGCCGGCATGGTCCAGGCCGCACGGCGGCGCGCCATCTCACCGGCATCCAGTGCCACGTTGAGTTCGTGCCGTTCGGCATCAAGGGTAATCACATCTCCGTTCTCGATAAGGCCGAGGGGACCACCCTCCTGTGCCTCGGGGACCACATGACCAATGATGAAACCATGTGAGCCCCCGGAGAAACGCCCATCGGTGATCAGGGCCACGTCCTTACCCAGGCCCGCACCCACGATGGCCGAGGTCGGAGTGAGCATCTCGGGCATACCCGGCCCCCCCTTGGGCCCCTCATAGCGAATCACCACCACGTCACCTTTTTGGATTTCACCCTGTTCCAACCCTGCCAGCATGTCTTCCTCACTGTCGAAGACCCGCGCGGGGCCGACAAAACGCAACCCCTCCTTGCCGGTGATCTTGGCCACCGAGCCACCCGGTGCCAGATTACCCCTGAGGATCTGAATGTGTCCGCTGGACTTGATGGGCTGCTCCAGGGAACGGATGACATCCTGACCCTTGCTCATGTCTGGCACCTGCGCAAGATTCTCTGCCACACTCTTGCCGGTGACGGTCAGGCAATCGCCGTGGAGGTGACCCTTATCAAGCAGGTACTTCATCACCGCCGGTAGACCGCCGATGTTATGTATATCTTCCATCACATACTGGCCACTCGGTTTGAGGTTGGCAATAAACGGCACTCGGTCACTCACGTTTTGGAAATCGTCCAGACTCAGAGGCACCTCGGCCGCCCGCGCCATGGCGATGAGATGCAACACGGCATTGGTCGAACCGCCCAGCGCCATCACGACCACGATGGCATTTTCAAACGCCTCACGCGTCATGATGTCGCGGGGTTTGATGTCCTTTTCGAGTAGATTGCGCACGGCTGCGCCGGCCTGGAAACACTCCTCCAGCTTGCCGGGCTCCGTCGCCGGCGTCGACGCACTGTAGGGCAGGCTCATACCCAGAGCCTCAATCGCACAGGCCATGGTATTGGCCGTGTACATCCCACCGCAGGCGCCGGCACCAGGACAGGCGTGACGGACGACCTCCTCACGCTCCTCCTCGGTGATCTTCCCGGCGATGAATTCACCATAACTCTGAAAGGCGGAGACGATATCCAGCGGCTTGTCCTGCCAGTGACCGGGGCGGATGGTCCCCCCGTAGATCATCAGCGAAGGCCGGTTGAAGCGGGCCATGGCCATGAGTACGCCGGGCATGTTCTTGTCACAACCGGGGATGGAAATGTTGGCGTCATACCACTGAGCGTTCATCACCGTCTCGACCGAATCGGCGATGATGTCACGCGACTGGAGTGAATAACTCATGCCACGGGTCCCCATGGCGATGCCGTCGGAGACCCCGATGGTATTGAAGCGCAGACCAATCAGACCCACGGCTTGCACGCCTTCCTTGACTCTGGCGGCCAGGTCATTGAGATGCATATTGCAGGTATTGCCTTCCCACCAGACACTGGAAATACCGACCTCTGCCTTGTCCAGGTCCTGCTCCGTCAGTCCGGTGCCGTAAAGCATGGCCTGAGAGGCGCCCTGTGCCTTGGGCTGGGTAATGCGGGCACTGTATTTATTCAGCTTTTGGCTCATCGATTATTCTCCACAACGTCTCAATCTGACCGGGCACTTGATACTGGCGCGAGCACCGCGCCACAGGCCGCTAGCCACTGAGTGTATCGATGGTTCGGCCGGGTAACAGGGTGTAGTGCCACCTTTCGGTGCACATTGTAAACAAGACCGGCGCCCATGGACAGGCACACCCCGTTACCAGGGCAACAATACACCAGTCCGGTGCCGAACGGTCATGCAGGGTATAGCGGCGCACGAGGAGTGGCGCCGGGGTAATCCGTCGTCTTTGCGGCGCCGCCTGGAACCGCGCGTATCGCCGGAAATGGGACTACGAGAAGACCATCGAGGAAAACGGCTCAGCCACGCGCACGCATCGGTACGGCATTGACATACCGGCTCGCCTCTTCACGGGTATAAAACCGCCCTGCCAGGACAAAACCTGGCTCCACAGAGGACTTCACCGCAAAAATCCGGCCTTGCTCATCACGCGTTATCGCGAGATCGGCGGGCAGACCCTCCAGGATATGCACACAGGCCGGGCGGCCATCGGCAAAACGGGAAGGATAGACTTGGCCCGTGGCCGTGTCACGGAAGGCGGGCAAAAAGCCCTGCCCGGCATTGTCCTGGCTGGTGGCACCGCTGCCGCGCAGTTCCAGCGTCTGACGTGCCAGCGCAGGCTGGCTGAGTGGCGTAAGGCGTCGGCATACCGACACGAAACGTGAACCATACATCGTGTGCTGTCCTCAATCCTGTCGTCGCCAGCCAATCCGGCGACACCAACAGGTCGTTGCCTATTCACAAAGCATAATCCATACCAATATTGTGCCCCTCCCGCCCCTGCTCCCTTCACCCGATTGAGATGTGCGGGGTTAACCGCACCCGGACCAGAAAGGACAGATTCTGACCGCCTGCGTCACTCTGCAACGGACGTCACACATCGCACGTCTGCTGCTCAAGCCGACCGGAGTGCGGCCGATACAGGGAGACATACCCCTCCTTGTACTCGACATCACACAACTCCGGGAGAATGACGATGTGGCTGGCTCTGTTGATCGCTTCCTGCCTGACCTTCTGGTTCGGATACTACCTCGGCCAGCAAATTGGCCGCACCGAGCATATACGCGCTGAATTACGTGTCGCCACCACGACCCAACGCCTCATCTGCCAGGGCCGTCTCCCCCAACGCTGAACCACTGCCCGGTCTGCTGCCAGTCACATCCTACCGCGGAGTCATGTCCTCCTCGACGCGGATCCCGTCGGTAGGCGGCAGCATCAGATTGGTGGTGCAGGTCAGATCGTAGCCATAGAAATCCTTCAGATAGCGGTAGATATGCTGGTGGTGATGGCCGAGTTCAGAGGCCAGCGCCTCAATCACCCCCCGGGCCATCCGACAGGCATCCTGCTCCGGGCCATGGATGACAAAGGTACGCCCGTCACAGATAAACCCAGCCTCCAGCATACGTTGCTTGATCGCCGTCCATAGCGTCGCCATCTCATCCGGCGGGTGGTTGACATAGTCCATATTGATAACGATGACATAGGTCATGGTTCACTCCTTCCTGGGCCCGAGCCCGGTTCAGCGCTGTCCACCCGGACATGCTTCACTGCCTGCCTGAAAATCAAACACCTTTGTGTGCGGCCGTTTCCCGATGTGTAATTGTCCACTTTATAAAATATACAATTAAAGCAATATCATATAGTTACAACAAATACTTGAAATTTATTTTAAGTTAACTATAGTTTAATATTGACGATACAGGAAGGAGGCACATCATGTCCGACGAATTGCCGGTGTATGACGTTGAAGAACTCAGTGTGGAGGAGGCGCTACGCCTGCTCGCCAAAGACGACACCTGGAGCCTGTCGCTGGAGAATGATCGCGAGGCTTGCGTATTGGCTTGAAGACGGAAGAGGATGACATCGCTCCGCTGCGACAAGGTACACACCGGCGACCTCAATATACATCTTGGTCACACGCCGGATCGATGACCATCACGCCCGGGGTTGGCGCATCACTGCAATAATACGGTCTTCCATGTTGATACGATCAGCAAGAATCTCACCCAGACGTGAAAGGTCATCCGCCAGACAGGCCAGATCATCGCAGCGATCTTCACAATCATATTTATCATTAAAATCAAGAATATGTGCTGTTGCGTCGGTAATTCGACGGTAGACCTGTTCAGATATCTCACGTACATTCTGACGGCGTTCGTCACCGTTCTGCACATGGCGGTAGAGTTGGAAATGGGCGCTGGCGGTGTAATCGACCAAGGCCTCGCAGAAGGCCTGTAGCAACTCCTGCACTGCGGGTTCCGGCTTGAACGGGCGCCTGCCCGCCAGCTCACTGAACAGCGACAACGTCTGGGTGCGCGTTTTTAGCAGCGTCTTGAGCTGCTCCATGGACTGTTCCCGACGCTCCATGACTGGACCTTGCTCCAACATCATTGCCTTCCCCCTGGTCTGTTGCAGACCGCTTTTCGATGATGTCCAGGCGTCCCACCTGCAGGATTGTGCTCTGTCACCTGACATCCAATCTTATCATAAACCTGCCGGAGCCAAAGACCTCCCCATTCGCCACCGGTCGCCACCGGCCGCGTCAGCTCCCGGATCCACGCACTCCAGGACCCGGCATAAGGCCATGAACCGCTCAGATCGGCATGTTTCGTGGCCAACAGAGTATGCCGGGCCGGGCCCTCTGAACCGCACATATACACTCATCTGGTCCTCACCAACAGCAGCCGGAGCGGTAAGGAAGTGCTCACGTAGCTGCGCCGGTGACGCGGATTGGCCATCGGGCACGGCTCAGTCCAGTGTGTGCACATGTCGTTCTCAGTGTCTCAACATCCATCACTACGGCCAACCTCTTCCTGTGTGTGAGAACGCGTAAACTGGCTGAGCGAGACAAATTCACGGGCACACAGGCCCGGTCCAGGTATACTGCGCAAATCCGGCGACCATCGGGTCACCCCCATGGAGACAAGGAGGCGCAGCATGCCATTTGCGATCAGCTCATCCGTCTTTAAACACAACGCACCCATACCCCGGCGCTATACCTGTGACGGCCAGGACCTCTCCCCACCACTCGCTTGGTCGGGCGTCACGGAACAGGCCCGCAGCCTGGTTCTCATCGTCGACGACCCCGACGCCCCGGACCCGGCCGCCCCCAAACTCACCTGGGTCCACTGGTTGCTCTACAATCTGCCGGCAGACAGCCACGGCCTGCCCGAGGCGATTCCGCCCGCCGACCTGCCCACCGGTACGCGGCAAGGGCATACCAACTGGGACCGCACCGGCTACGGGGGTCCCTGTCCACCGGTAGGCCGACATCGCTATTTTTTCAAACTCTATGCGCTGGATACCGTCCTGCCCGACCTGGGCAACGTATACAAACCGGCACTGCTCAAGGCCATGCAGGGTCACGTGCTGGCCAACACCGAACTGATAGGCACTTACCAGCACTGAGGGCGTTCAATCACTAGGAGACTACTCATGTCACGCACCTTGTCCACCATGCTCGAACTCGGTACACTCGCCCCCGATTTTCACTTACCCGAACCCGCCACCAGCAAGACCGTGAATCTCGCCGACTTCCGTGATGCACAGGCCCTGCTGGTGGTGTTCATGTGCAACCACTGCCCCTACGTAAAGCACCTGCAACAGGCGCTCGCCCTGCTGGTGCGCGACTATCAGCCCAAGGGCCTTGCCACCGTGGGCATCAACAGCAACGACGTTGACAACTACCCCGACGACAGCCCCGAGAACATGATCATCGAGGTGAAGCAGGCCGGTTATACCTTCCCCTACCTGTACGATGCAGACCAGTCAGTGGCCAAGGCCTACCGGGCCGCCTGTACCCCAGACTTCTTTCTCTTCGACCACACACACCGGCTGGTCTACCGCGGACAGTTCGATGACAGCCGCCCCGGCAATGCCCACCCGGTCACCGGCCAGGACCTGCGCCGTGCCATCGATGCCATCCGTGGCGCCCAGACGGTGCCCACCGAACAGCACCCCAGCATGGGCTGTAACATCAAATGGAAGGAGGGCGATGCACCCGATTATTACGGTTGACCGAGGGCGAACCTGGCGCTGGCGGGCGTGGAGACGAGCGGGGGGACGCACATCCTGAGTACCAGATCACACCTATCCGATCGACTGCGCTAAACGCGAACATCAGCGTGCATCCTCGGGGTCCGGCGCCGGCGCAATAAAACACACACCGACCCCGTCGCCGGTTTCCCGCACCACCCGGGCCTTGACGATCGGCGCTGCACCCCCCTGCAGGGCAATACTGACCTTGAGTGTCAGTTCCTTGCCCAGGCCCAGCGCATTTGTATCGATGCCCTCCAGAAACAGCCCCCCATCGCTCAAGTCTCGCGTACTGAGGACCTGCATTTCCCCCTCGGGGGTGGTCACTTCGACCGACACGCACATGGCGATGCGTTGGGATTTGCGTTTTTCACTCATGCTGTTCTCACCCTGTTGCTATCGCCAGCGCCTGTTTCTTCTCACTGTACCGAGATGTATCACCCACATCAATCCGGGATGCTACACCGCAATGTAGTGATCCTGGCCAAGCCTGACCTCAGTGCTGCCGAGGCCTCCTATCTCCCTTTAACGACGGCCTGGCCACCTGGCTTTATCCCGCTTGCAGAGAAATCCCCAGGCGGATAGGCACACGCCTGCATCACGACCGAGGCGGGCACATTCATTATGGAAATATTTATTTAATATATAAATTTTAATAGATAAAAGTAATATATTGATATATGAAACATCATATATCATGTATTATCTCTCGTGTATTCCTTTATTACTCTGCCCTCGAGAGAGTTGTCCTCATCATGATCACCTCGGCACAAGTCAAGGCCGCTCGCGCATTACTCAATATTGATCAACGCCAGTTGGCCGAAGCCGCCGGTCTGTCACTACCGACCATCCAGCGCATGGAGGCGGGGGAGGGGAATGTCCGCGGCAATATCGACTCCCTGGTCAAGGTGGTCGAGGCACTGGAAGGCGCTGGCATTGAACTGATCGGCGAAGGCGCAACCAGCACTGGCGACGGGCGCGGCGTGCGCCTCAAGGCCCCACCCTCACCCACGCAGACCGACGCGGATGAACACTGAACTCGCACTCACCGCCGGCCACGCTCTGAGCATCGCCGTGGCAGGATTGGGACTGGCCTTGTTGTCGGGCGTCTCGGCACTGCCTGCGCACCGCTGGCCACGGTTGATGACCTGGCTGGTCTTCCCCCTGCTCGCCCTGAGCGGCCTGGCCGCCATCGTGGCGGGGGCCATCGGGCTGCTCGCATCCGTACCCGCCCAGCTTGTCCTGCCGGTGGGCCTGCCCTGGCTGCCCTGGCACCTCGCCCTCGACAGCCTGTCCGCCCTGTTTCTGCTCATCATCGGCCTGATCGTCACCTGCGTGGCCCTGTATGGTCCCGGCTATGTGCGCGCCTATGCCCATGGCCGCGATTCACTGGCGGTACTGGGCAGTGTTACCGGCCTGTTTGTTGCAGCCATGGAGCTGGTCGTGGTGGCCAATGACGCCTTTGTCTTTATGGTCGCCTGGGAGACGATGTCCCTGTCTTCTTACTTTCTCGTTGTTTTCCAACATGATCAGGCGTCGAATCGGCGGGCTGGCCTCCTGTATCTGTTGATCGCGCACATCAGCGGTCTCGCCATCCTACTTGGTTTTGCCATCCTGGCCAGTTTTGGGCACGGCTTCGCCTTCACTCTCATGCACGCCGCCACCCTGCCGCCGATCTGGGCCGGTCTTGCGGTATTGCTGGCCTTCATCGGCTTCGGCGCCAAGGCCGGCCTCCTGCCCCTGCATGCCTGGTTGCCGGAGGCGCACCCGGCAGCACCGTCGCACATCTCGGCGCTGATGTCGGGGGTGATGCTCAAGATGGCCGTCTATGGTTTTGTGCGCTTCACCTTTTATCTGGTCGGAGACGTGCAATGGGTCTGGGGCGTGGTGGTGCTGATCGTCGGCGGGCTGAGTGCACTCTACGGTGTGCTGTTTGCCCTGGTCGAGCGGGACATCAAACGCCTGCTCGCCTACTCCTCGGTGGAAAATCTCGGCATCATCTTCATGGTGCTGGGTCTGTCGCTGGTGTTCCTCGGCACCGGCCACCCGGCACTGGGCGCACTGGCGCTGGTCGCAGCGCTCTACCACGCCCTGAACCATGCCGTGTTCAAGTCTCTGCTGTTTCTCGGTGCCGGTGCCGTGCTACACAGCTCGCACGAGCGCAACCTGGAAAACATGGGGGGCCTGTTCAGGCGCATGCCCTGGACGGCGGTATTTTTCCTCATCGGCACCATGAGCATCGCCTCGCTCCCCCCACTCAACGGTTTCGCCTCGGAATGGCTGGCCCTACAGGCCGCTCTGCAGGTCTGGGTGCTGAAACATGCCGTGCTGCGTATCCTTGTGCCCATTGTAGCGGCCATGCTCGCCTTGACCGCGGCCCTGGGTGCAGCCGGTTTCGTGCGCGCCTATGGCGTGGGTTTTCTTGGCCAGGCACGCAGCCGGGCCGTACGCCGGGCACGTGAGGTCTCACTGGGCATGCGCTCGGCGCAGGCCCTCCTCGCCCTGTTGTGCCTCGTCCTGGGCGTCCTGCCCACCCGGGTGGTCGAGACCCTCGCCCATATCCCTGAACGACTCTTTGGCCACGGCCTGCCCCAGGCCGCGGCCAACGGCGGACTCTGGCTCACGCCGGTGTCGTCCGTAACGGCCAGTTATTCCGCCCCCCTGGTGCTGCTCGCACTCCTCGTGGTCGGGCTGATCGCGGCCCTGTTGCTACGCCGTGCGCACGTGCGCACGGTGCGCCGCGCCGATGCCTGGGGCTGTGGTTTCGCCCCCCCCGGACCGCGCATGCAAACGACGGCGGCCGGTTTTGCCCAACCCCTGCGGCGCGTGTTTGCGCTGATCTTCAAGGTCGAGGAGAGCATGGATACCCCAGCCTCACCGGGCGGTGGCAGCACCCGTTACCACCTGCACATCGGTGATCATCTGCTCGACTGGCTCTATGCCCCCGTGGCACGCGCGGTCCGCGGCGCTGCACGACACATCACACGCATGCAATCGGGCAACGTGCGCGCCTATCTCGGCGGGTCACTCATCACCTTGCTGGTGTTGCTCTGGATCGTGTCACTATGAATGGGGGGAATGATATGATGACCTTGGACTGGATGCTGAGTCTGCTGCAGACGCTGATCTTCATCGCCAGTGCCCCGCTGCTCGCCGGAACCCTGCGCTGGCTCAAGGCCCGCCTGCAAAACCGGCGTGGACCCTCACCCCTGCAACCCTATCGCGGCCTGTACAAATTACTAGCCAAACAACCGGTGGTGGCGCACACCGCCTCGCCCCTGTTTCGCGTCGCGCCCTATGTCGTGTTCGCCAGCACCGTGCTGGCCGCCGCGGTAATCCCGCTGGCCATCACCCATCTGCCCACCGCCGCAGTGGCCGATGTCATCGTTCTGGTCGGTTTTCTCGGGCTGGGCCGATTTTTCCTCACCCTGGCCGGCATGGATGTCGGCACCGCCTTCGGCGGCATGGGAGCCTCGCGGGAGATGCTCGTCTCGGCCCTAGCCGAACCCACCGTACTCATGGCCGTGTTCACCCTGACCCTAACCGCCCACAGCACCAACCTGTCCAGCGTCATCGATCATATGCTCGCCAGCGGGCTGGTACTGCGTCCCTCGTTCCTGTTCGCCCTGCTGGGCCTGTTACTGGTTGCGGTGGCCGAGACCGGGCGTATCCCGGTGGACAATCCCACCACACACCTGGAATTGACCATGATTCACGAGGCCATGCTCCTGGAATACAGCGGCCGTCATCTCGCGCTGATGGAGTGGAGCGCACAGTTGAAGCTCATGATCTACGGCGTACTCATCTGCAATGTCTTCCTGCCCTGGGGCATCGCCACTCGCATCAGTCCTGGTGCGTTTTCCTATGGCTTGCTGATCGTCACGCTCAAGCTCCTGGTCCTGGCGATAGTACTCGCGGTGACCGAGACGGTGCTGGCGAAAATGCGCCTGTTTCGCGTGCCGCAGTTTCTCAACCTCGCCTTCCTGCTTGCCCTGCTGGGCATGCTCAGTCATGTCATTTTGGAGATCGGCGCGTGATCGATACCTCACCGGGTCTGCTCGGGCAAGCGATTCTGGTCCTCGCAGCGCTGGTCCTCTTTGTCTCCTTCGTACTCCTGTCCCAACCCCGACTGCTCGCCTCCGTACACGCATTTGCCTGGCAGGGCGCGCTGGTGGCCGGTGCGACGGGACTGATCGCCGCCGCCTTCGACGACCCCTACCTGTATGTATCCGCCCTGCTGACAGTGGCGCTCAAGGCCCTGCTCATCCCCTGGATGTTGCATCGGCTCATACACCGACTGTCACTGACACGGGCAACCGATGCACTGGCTCACCCCGCACTGGTCATCATGATCGGCGCCGCACTGGTGATCTTCGCCTACTGGGTCGCCTTGCCTATCGAGCGGCTTGAGCTGAGCGCCACCCGCAATGTGCTGGCCATCAGCCTGTCGGTGGTCCTGCTCGGACTGCTCATGATGGTGGTCCGTCAACTGGCGGTGAATCAGGTCATCGGATTCATGTCCATGGAGAACGGCCTGTTCCTGGCCGCCGCGGCCGCCACCCGCGGCATGCCGCTCATCGTGGAGCTGGGCGTGGCCTTTGACGTGCTGGTCGCAATGGTGCTGTTCGGCGTGTTCTTCTTTCATATCCGCGAGAGTATCGACTCGCTGGACGTGGATCGACTCAACCGGCTGTCGGAAATGCGTGAGGGCGAAGACCGCTCATGAGCGCGCTGACGGTATCGGTCTTCACCCCCCTGTTCGGCGTCATACTGCTCGCCCTGATCCGACGCAACACCCTGGCCGGGTGGCTCAATATCCTGCTGTGTGCCCTCAGCTTCGCGGCATCCCTGCGCCTGGCCATGCAACTGCACCACCAGGGCGGCGTGGTGGCGCAGACCGGACTGGCCATCGACGCCTTCAATGTCTCCCTGGTGGTGCTCACCACCTTTATTGGCCTGACCACCGCCCTCTTCTCACGCCCCTATATGGCCCATATGCGCGCACAAGGACGCGTCAAGGCCCACCGCCTGCGGTTGTACCACAGCATGTTTCAGGGCTTTTTGTTCACCATGTTGCTGGCACTGACCACCGACAATCTGGGGGTGCTGTGGATCGCAGTGGAAGGGGCCACCCTGACTACGGTGCTGCTGGTCTCGCTGTATCGCACCCCCGAGGCCGTCGAAGCAGCATGGAAATATTTTATTCTCTGTAGCGTGGGTATCGCGCAGGCCCTGTTCGGGACCGTATTGGTCTATCTCGCGGCGCAAAACGCCCATATCCCGGCCGCCGAAGGGCTGACCTGGAGCGCGCTGCATGCCCATTCCGCCCAGCTCAACCCGACCGTGATGAGCATTGCCTTCGTCTTTCTGCTCGTGGGCTACGGCACCAAGGTCGGTCTGGTGCCGTTGCACAACTGGCTGCCAGACGCCCACTCCGAGGGTCCGACCCCCATATCGGTCATGCTCTCCGGTCTGTTGCTCAACGTCGCACTGTACGCCGTCATTCGCCTGAAAATGCTCACCGACGGCGCCCTGGCCGACACTACCTCACCGCACCTGGCCGGCCATCTGTTGATGGGATTCGGCCTGCTCTCGTTCCTGGTGGCCGTGTTATTTCTACACCGCCAGCGTGACATCAAGCGTCTGTTCAGCTATTCCTCCATTGAGCACATGGGGCTAATCACCTTTGCCTTTGGTGTCGGGGGAGCGCTGGCCACCTTCGCGGCATTGCTGTACATGCTGGTCCATTCGCTGACCAAGTCCGCCATCTTCGCCACCGTCGGCCATGCCACGCATATCGCCGGGACACAGTCCATGGAACACATCCGTGGCCTGATCCGCACCCAACCCGCCGTTGGCTGGACTCTGGTCCTCGGGGTGGCAGCCATCGCCGGCTTCCCGCCCTTCGGTGTGTTTACCAGTGAATTCCTCGTGTTCAACGCCACTATGCAGGCCTGGCCCTGGCTAACGATCCCGTTGCTGATCGGGGCGCTCATCGCCTTCGCCGGTCTGTTCCGTCACCTGCAGCCGATGGTCTACGGCAATCCACCCGCGGGCCAGCAGCCGATAGCGGTGAACCTGCTCCCGATCATAGGGCAACTGCTGCTGGTGTTGTGGCTGGGCATCGCCATACCGCATTTCCTGGCGCACTGGCTGGAGAGCGCGACCCAACTGATTTCCGGGGCAACGCTGCCATGAGTGCGCCCGACTGGATAAGCGAGTACCAGACACGGTTGCGGGCAGAGCACATCCTCATCGCACCCGCAGAGTCCACACCCCCGGTGGCCGGTCCGGCCCACACGCTGCGTGTCGATGTCGAGGACTGGGGCAAGCTGGCGGGGATTGCGGCGGCCATGGGCTGTCGTTGGGCCGGTATGTGGGGCGATGAGCGGGAGGGGGTGATCACGGTCAATGTCTGTCTGGAACACGACGGTGCCTATCTGCTGGTGCGCACCGACGTCCCCCTGGATACCCCACTGCTACCGTCCCATACGCCGCACTTTTCGGCGGCGAACCGGATGGAGCGCCATACCCACGATCTCCTCGGGTTGGTGTTCACCGACCATCACGACGATCGCCGCTGGACCCGTCATCACGCCTGGGCGGAGGACATGTTTCCACTGCGCACCACGCGGTCCCCCACCGGCACCCCCGCCGCGCGCACCACTGGTGATGTCCACTACCCCTTCCGCACGGTCCAGGGCAACAGCGTCACCGAGATGCCGGTCGGACCCATCCATGCCGGTATCATCGAACCCGGACATTTCCACTTCCACGTGGTCGGCGAGCAAATCCTCTCACTGGAGATCCGGTTGGGTTACACCCACAAGGGTATCGAGAAACGCGCCGTCGGGCGTACACCCGCCGCACTGGCGCGCCTCGCCGCACGGGTGTCCGGCGACAGCACGGTGGCCCACACCTGGGCCGCCTGTCTGGCCATGGAACACGCCGCCGGACTGAGCGTAACGCCGCGTGCAAACGCACTGCGTGCACTGCTGGCCGAGCGCGAGCGCGTCGCCAATCATCTGGGTGACATCGGCGCGGTCTGTAACGATGTCGGGTTCAGTTTCGCACAGTCACAGTTCCAGCAATTGCGTGAACGCTGGCAACGCCGCAGTGGTGAAATCTACGGGCACCGCCTGCTGATGGACACCCTTGTGCCCGGCGGTGTCGCCCAGGACCTCCCCGTCGATGCCGGTACGACACTGCAACAGGACCACGCCACCCTGCGCCCCGAACTGGCGCGACTCTACGCCATCTTGCTGGATCACCCCTCGCTGGAGGACCGGCTCATCGGTACCGGATACCTGTCACCCCAGATGGCCCGCCGGTTCGGTACCGGCGGGTATGTCGGCAAGGCTTCGGGGCAGGGCTTTGACGTGCGCCGCCACTGTCCCTACGCACCCTATGACGGACTCGACGTTCGCGTACCTATCTACCAGGAAGGAGATGTGGCGGCGCGCCTGCGCGTGCGCATGGACGAGGTGCTGATCACGCTGGACATCATGGACCGGCTGCTGCAAAACCTGCCGCACGGCGATATCCACACCGTCTTGCCCGTGCCCGAAAGGGACGCCGAGGGCCTCGCCATCATCGAGGGCTGGCGCGGCGAGATACTGTGTCATGTGCGTTTCGATGCGCAGGGCAGGATCGCGCGTTTCTTTCCCCGCGATCCCAGCTGGTTCAGCTGGCCGACCCTGGAGCAACTCATCGACAACCACATCGTGCCGGACTTCCCCGTGTGCAACAAATCCATCAACGCCAGTTATTCCGGGCACGACCTCTAGGAGCAACCGCATGCTGCGCATACTCAAACAGATTGTCCGCACCGGCACCGTCACCGAGGCCCTCGACGAGATCCCTGCCGCGACACTGGGTATCGAGGTCAGACGCACACTCGCGGCCCGCTTCAACGGCAGCCTCGCCATCCGTCAGGTCGACGCCGGTTCCTGCAATGGCTGCGAGCTGGAGATACACGCACTGAACAATGCCTACTATGCGATTGAGCGCTTCGGTGTTCACTTCGTCGCCTCACCGCGCCACGCCGATGCCCTGCTGGTCACCGGGCCGGTGTCCCGACACATGCAGAGCGCCCTGCAACACGCCTATGCGAGCATGGCCACGCCCAAGATCGTGATTGCCGCCGGACAGTGTGCTTGGGATGGCGGCGAATTTGGCGTCAGCTACGCCAGCTGCGGTGCCGTGGCCAATGTCATCCCGGTCGATATCCTGATCCCCGGCTGTCCGCCCACCCCGAACACCCTGCTCCATGGCATCCTGGCGGCGACACGCCAGCGCTAAGACCCACCGCGGGTTGCCAGCAGGCGCCGCGCTATGTTTATCTCTTGATGCGCCGCACACCGACATGATCGCAATGAACCCGCGTCCTGATCCGGCGTCCCGACCTTACCCTCTAGTTGAAGGCCCACATCATGCCCGCCAATCTCTACCTGGCCTTATTTACCACTATCGGCCTGTGGCTATCGGTGACCAATCTGCTTTTCCTGCGCCACGCCCACCGGCTCAAGCGCTACATGCCCCGGCGCCAGTACCAGCGCCTGCAGACGCGCCATCTGCTGCTCAGTCTGGCCGGTGTGCTCTTGATGATCGGCAGTGTCATCGCCTACTTTATCCTGCGCAGGCACCTACCCATGGCCTGAGCGGAAAGACACGCCCGCACAGGGTACACCTCGTCAGTGGGTCTCCAGGCGTGCCAGTTCCTCGATCAAAGTAACCACCAGTGCGCGCGCACTGGCCGCCATGCCCTTGCTGAGCCGGTCGACATCGCGCTCACCATTGAGCACCCGGCGCAGGATGCCACCAATCCGCGCCATGTCCCCCCCCGCCCCCTGCATCTGTTCGGCCATGTGCCCCAGCATCTGCAAGGCCTCGACGTTGCCGTGCGCAGCGGCATGCACCATATGCGCCAGTCCCGGCGCCGCAGCGGCGGGATCACCCTGTGCGTCGGGATCAGGCAGGCTGGCCGGGTTCTGTAGGCCACGCAGTACCGCCGCCACCACTACGGCCTCATCCGCCTCCAGCCCCTTGAGCACCACGTCCTCACGCTCACCCGCCAGGACGCGCCGCAGGGCCGCCACCAGCGCCCGCTGGCCGCCCTGCTCACCGGCCTCCAACACGGGGGTCAACGCCTCGCGCGCGGCTGGCCGCTGGCAGGCCTCGACCACGGCCACGATCAGTGAGGCATGGGTCTGAATGATTTGCTGTTCCCTGTCCGGTAATCCCGACATGGCGTCCTCCTGTGCGTTATTTTTCTCCACCGTCACGCCTGCGACAGCCCTAACCATGGTATCCCAAACAGGCCTCACTCTAACCGCTGCCCGGCATCCACCTTCCGAAACGGGGGCGACATGCGTTATGCTGTCGCCATGAAACGGCTCAACGCTACCCGCCTCGCTGACCTGTCCACCGAGGCCGACGCTGCACCGCGTCGGCGCAAGAACCTCAACCTGCATGATGGGCCGGACGCGGCCGTGCACCGCTTCTGCAACGCCATTGAACCTGACAGCTATATTCGCCCACACCGCCATCCCGAAGCGCAGAAATGGGAACTGCTCATCGCCCTCACGGGCACGGTCAGCGTGCTGGTCTTCGACGCGGCGGGGCGGGTACTGGAGCGGGAACGGCTCAGCAACAATGGGCCGAACCATGTGCTCGAACTGCCACCGGGTACCTGGCATACACTCATTGCCGAACAGACCGGCACCGTCGTGTTCGAGGTCAAGCAGGGCCCCTACCACCCCACCGACGACAAGGACTTCGCCGCCTGGGCTCCAGCCGAAGGTGAACCGCGCTGCGCGCGGTTTCTCGACTGGTTCAGACAGGCCATGCCCGGTGCCACGCCACCCACCACCAACGCCCGCCCCTGATCTCCGCCAACGTCTCACATCGGCGAGGCGGTACGGGCGGACTCACGCCTGAGCGATGCCACCCAAGTCTATGGCATCGAAATCGCTGACCTGGACATGCCCGGCATCACTGCGCAGCGCACCCTCACGCACCAGCCAGCGGGTCTGCATACCGGCGCGCCTGGCCGCATCGAGTTCTTCGCTCACATCGGAGAGAAACAGGATGTCACCGGCCCCCAGTCCGATGGCGCGGGTAATGGCCTCATAGGCGGCCATCTCGCGTTTGGGGCCAATACGGGTATCAAAATAGGCGCTAAACAACGGCGTCAAATCACCATATTCACTCATGGCGAACAGCAGCCTCTGTGCCTGCACCGAGCCGGAGGAAAACACATAGAGCAATATCCCGGCATCATGCCAGCATCGAAGCTGGCGGTGCACGTCTTCATAGACATGGCCATAGAAGTCGCCTTTGTGGTAACCCGTTTCCCAAATCAGGCCCTGCAGGGCCTTGAGTGGCGCCAATTTCCTGCCCTCGTCGATCCAGCGCACCAACTGCTCGGTGACCTGCGTATCATCGAACCCGCCCCCTGCGATCTGGCGCGCCTCGTCGAGCAGGCAAAGCACCCGGGGATCATTCCTGTGGGCATGGATGAAATCCGCCATGTGCGCACGTGAATAGGGGAACAGCACGTCCTTGACGAAAGACGCTGATGTCGTGGTTCCCTCGATATCGGTGACGATGGCCCGGATCACGCGAAGGGCCTCACACACTGATCGAGGTCAGGGAACCGCACTGCGCTGTCGTCGCCGGTGAAACGGGCAACCCGGCCCTGCACCGTACTGAACACGCGAAGGGCCTTGAAGTCCGGCCATGTACCCATGTCACGCATGGCGCCCCGGCGTGCGGGGAAATTACCACGGGTGGCCAGCACCCAATCGTGAGCATACCGTTCACGCCCGACGCCAATCAACGCCGCCACCTTTTCCTGCAAGGCATAGCAATAATAGGTATCCAACGCGTTATTCCATCATCTCTGGGGGAGTAAGGGGGGGGAAAACGCCACACCAACCCGCGTCTTTGACGCCGCCACTTAAGTGTGCATGATCAGGGCGGCACCGGCAATCGTCTCATCCGCACCCGCACACCGACTCGCGCCAGCGCTGCAAGCGCTGAAACCACTGCGTGATCACCGCCAGGGAAAACGCCGCATTGGCCGGACTGGGGTTGGGTGTGACAAACACCCGGGCGGGTCCGATACACTCGGGCTGTTCCCCCCAGTCGACGACCTCTGCCCTGCCCTGCGTGTGCTTGATATAATTGATATAGGCCTGCTTGCCATGGAACCAGGCGATGCAGGGGCGGTGTGTCAGCAACTTTTCGCGCAACACCGGCGCCCATTGCCGGTAGTCAGCCGCACGCAAGGCCTTGCCACTGGCCGATGGCCGTTTGACCACGTCGGTAAAACCGATGCGCTCCTCGTGCAACAGGCGGTGCATGGCCGCGACACCGGGCGTCAGCGCATGCGCCACCAGCCCCGAGGCATTCAAGGCACGCCAGAAGCGATTCTGCGGTGTCGCAAAATAATACCCCTCGCGCACGGCACTCAATGACGGATTCAGACCCACGGAGATCAGCGCCAGATCAGCGCTCAGGAAATCCGCCAATGTACCTGCCCCGGCATCCAGGCTGGTATCTGCATCGGTATCCGTTCGCAACACCCGATCAGAGCCAATTTTTACACCGGACTTCACTGCGCATCCCCCCCACTTTGTTCCGATGCGGGTGCGCTTTTCTGCCCCGTGGCCTGCAACCACTGCGCGGCAACGGGATTGCGGACCTCACCGAAGTAAATCGAACGCTGCGGGAAGGGGATCTCGATGCCTTCCTGGTCAAAGCGCAGCTTGATACGCCGCAGATATTCTCTGCCTACATCCCACTGCTTGATGGGTTTGGTCCGCAACCGACCTTTGATCACCACCGAGGAGTCGGCAAAATTATCCACGCCGAAGACCTCGACCGCCGCGATCATCAGGGGTCCGAAATGTGCGTCTTCGCGCAGAGCCTGACCAACCTCACGCATGATGTCCATCACGTGATCGACATCTTCCTTGTAGGCCACGCCGATATTGAACACATAGGCCGACCACTCCCGCGTCATGTTCGCCAGCGTGGTCACCGCACCATTGGGAAAGACGTGGACGGTGCCTGACAGATCACGCAATACGATGGTGCGAAAATTGAGCTTCTCCACCAGCCCCCCCGTCCCGTTGACCACGGCAACGTCACCGACTCTGACCTGGTTTTCCATTATGAGAAAAAAACCTGCAATCACGTCACGCACCAGATTTTGTGCACCAAAACCGATGGCCAGTCCGACCACGCCCGCACTGGCCAGTATGGGTCCTATTTCAACCCCAAACTCACGCAACACGACCAACCCGGCCACCAGCCACAGGACGATAAACACCCCCTGGCGCAGCAGACGCACCAGGGTTTCCACCCGCTTGGACGATTCGGTGACCATCTCACCCTCATCCAGGCCACGGCGGATCAGTGTCTTTTCCAGTCTGCGCAATGCAAAATTCAACACCAGGCCGGCCACCCAGAAGGCGATCAGCACCAACAGGATGCGCAAGGCCGTGGTCAGTACCAGCGGCCAACTGATTTGTTGTAGCAATTGTGCGATGACATCCATGATAATGACTCCCGGTCGGTCAGGGTAAACGAGGAGGACACCACATCGGCAACCGCATGCTTATCTGGCGGTGCGTACCAACACGCTCGATGCGCGCCCCGAAGCGTTCATCGCACACCCACCGGACGAGGCCGGTTCCCATCTAGACATAGGCTTGACTCCAGCGCCCATCAAAGCCCATCTCACCCAGAGTACGCCGCGTACGCGGCGCATACTCGACCTCGTGGAACTGCGGGTGCAGGTGTTGCGCGCTGCCAGGATAACCGATCGCAATCATGGCCATGGGGATAAAGGCCTCGGGTATGTCAAATGCGCTTCGCGCATTGTCCACATCGAAACCACCCATCTGATGCACCACCAGTCCCAGACTGATCGCCTGCAGGCACAGATTCTCACTCGCCGCCCCGGTGTCATACTGCGCCCAGCGGTTACGATTGTCATTGGCACGAAATCGGCTGTCCGCCACTGCCAGAATCAATACCGGTGCGTTCGCCGTCCACAGCTGGTTTTTTTCTGCGAGACACGTGTGCGCACGTTGCCACGCCTGCGCGTTGGTCTGTCGATCACAGATAATAAAACGCCAGGGCTCATCGCCGAAACACGACGGTGCCCAGCGCGCGGCCTCCAGCAGGGAGACAATCATTTCACGGGCAACACCCTGTTCAGGGTCGATGGCCCGTGCGCTCCAGCGCCGGGCAATGAGTTCGTGAACGGGTGCCTGGGTCATGGCGAACTTGTCCATCATTACCTCCATTGCAGGGAAGAAACAAAAAGCGACGCAGTATGCAAACAGATGACACCGGGTGGAGTCAATACACCACTCGAGCAAAAGGCCAGCAGCGGCCTGGTTGCGCCGCAATCGGTTGCAGGCCATCGGTATGGATACTGTCCTGTTCGTAGCATAGCCCTTTCGGGGCCGGGTAGCCCGATGTGAACGGATGCCAGCACTGCAGTGGCGCACATCCACGCGAACTGATGCCGCCCGAAGGCAATACGGCCCCATCCGACCGCCAATGGTGGCTACGCCGGGGCTGCGACGCTCAAGCGGGTTTCAGTGAATACCCGCGCAGCGTACGGGCAAACTCCTGCAAGGTGTCAATCCCCGTTTGTTCAACACGCACACACCACTCCTGCAGGTTATGCAGCAGGCGTTCCTGTATAAGGACAGGGGGTATACAGGCGGTGTTCCAGGGTCTGCGGTTTTTTACTCTCGGCCCGGTACAACGACACCCCGTCGAACAAGACTTTGCGGATACCTGCGATCTGTGGACTGTGTGGGTCTTCCTCGGTCTCACACTTGGCGTGATGTTTGCGATGTATCGCCACCCACTGCCTGGTATTCGTACCCGTGCTCTGGCACCCATCACCCGTGATAGGCCTTATTCCAAATCCACCCTAACCCTTGTTAGGGAGACCGGAGAATGTATAAAACGCCGACCCGGTCACGCTATTGTCATGAACGCTGGCGAATATGTGAAAGCGGGCTATGCTGTGATCATTACAGGGATTAGAGAGAGTCAGGTATGGAACACCGATGCCACCCCCGCAGCGACCTTCAGACCGAAGTCATGTTATACCATCACGGCAAGGCCGTGGCGATCTGCACCACCGCCAATATCAGCCTGAGCGGTGTCTTCATTCATAGCGCGCCGCTGCATTTTTGCAAACACCTGTCACTGGAAATCGAGCTATGCACCTCACACCTTGCCCAGGTGCGTGGGCGGCGGCTCCCCGCCTTCGTGGTACAGGTTCAGGGCGAAGGCACCGGTCTGATGTTCCGCCAGCTGCCCACCTGGGCACACCGCCTGGTGGGCACACTGTTGCTGGAGTCCACCCCCCTCACCCGCCCGCATGGGCCTCACCCCATTATGCCCACGCCGCCCATCTTGCTGCTGAGTCACTGAAACCGTCGTTCCCTGCGCTGCCTGCCGGGCACACCGGTACAGGACCCTGAACAGGAGAGCGCACCGCATTGCCAGAATCCCTATCGACTCAGACGCGGAAACGACTGACCATGCCACTGAGTTCCACCGCCAGGCGGGAGAGCTGTACACTGGCCGAGGCGGATTGTTCGGCGCCACCGGCATTGTCAACGGCAACCTGACTGATGTTACTGATATTGCGGTTCACCTCTTCGGCCACCGCCGACTGTTCCTCCGCCGCACTGGCAATTTGCGTATTCATATCGGTAATCGTCGCGATCGAGCTATTGATAGCGCTCAACGCCTGACCCGCCTTCCTCGCCTCCTCGACCGAGGCTTCGGCCTTGTTCCGCCCCCCCTGCATCGCCTCGACCGTACGCCGCACGCCTTCCTGGAGCCGGTTAATCATTGCCTCGATTTCCTCCGTGGAGGCCTGCGTGCGCTGGGCCAGGGTGCGCACCTCACCGGCCACCACCGCAAAACCCCGACCTTGTTCGCCCGCGCGCGCCGCCTCGATAGCCGCATTGAGCGCAAGCAGATTGGTCTGTTCCGTGATGCTTTTGATGACATCGAGTACCTGGCCTATGCTCTCGCTTTCCACGGCCAGATCCTGGATGGTTTTGGATGCGCCCACCACCTCTTCGGCCAGTTCCTCAATGGCCTTGACGGCGGAGTCAACGATGGCATTACCTTCATGCACATTGTCAGACGCCTGGTGGGCCTCGGCCGAGGCATGCACGGTATTTTTCGCCACCTCCTGCACGGTCGCGGACATCTCATTCATTGCCGTGGCAAGCTGCTCGATTTCCCCGCTCTGCTGCTCTGAACCCCGCTTGGTCTGCTCAGTGACCGCGGACAGCTCCTCGGAGGCCGAGGCCACCTGATCGGTGGACACGGAGATGGTCTTCACCATGTCCTGCAATCGTTCCATGAAGGCGTTGAAGTGCCGGCACAGCCGAGTCAGCTCATCACGTCCATGCTCGGGCAGACGGCGCGTCAGATCGCCCTCCCCCTCGGAGATCTCCCGCACCAGCTCATCGGTCGCCAACAGCGGGCGTGTAATGCTACGCGTCATCCACCAGGCCAGCACCAGGCCCAGCATAACCGCCACAACGACGACAGCGATACTCTTGTCGAAGTCATGTCGATACAGTTGCGCGGCACCCGCGCCGTCCCGCCTGATATCCGTCGTCTGATACCGAACCAGTTGCTGCACCAAGCCCGTGTAGCGATTGTCTTCCTGGCGCAGCGTGCCGCTCACCAGCGCCACTGCACCCGCGTGGTCCTTCCTGGTGAGGTCGGTCTTCACAGACTGCACGGTTCGCATGAAAATCGCATCCTCGCCACGCATGCGCCCAACGACGGCCTTACCCGCATCACTGTGTACCGTGCCAGACAGATTCCGGTACAGACCGGCCAGTGTGTTCCGGGCCTGGCTAATCTTCTGCCACTGCGCACTGACCGCCGCGCTACTCTGCGCCAGGACGACATCACGCACCGCACGTGCAATCACCCCCAGGCTATGATCAACCTTTTCTGCCAGCAGTGATTCCGGGTAACGGTGCGTCACAATACTTTGCATCAGCGCATTGGTTTCAGACAACCCTCGCGTCTCCTGGACACTGACACCAATCAGCAGGGCAATGATCAGGGCGAAGCCCAGGATCAGTCGAAGTCCGATGGACATATTTCTAAGCATGGTCATTTCTCCCAAACGTGGGTCGAAATTTTCCCTTCCTCTCTCCCCGATCAGCCAATCGCTACGGATGATCGGCTAATAAAAGCGGCCATCTATTTTTTTACTTTAATTCGTTATCTTAATTTTTCATTAAAAACTTGTTATGTTTTAATCAATTATTTACTACTTGATCACATTTTTTCAATTTAATACACTATTTTTTGCGTACTGCGGTACGGACATGAGTATGACTGGGGACTGGCAAGTCAAGGTCTAACCCGGCCCTCCTGGGACCAGGTTTTACCTATCACCGATTTACTGTCTATCCGGGAGGGATAAGATGGTGGCTACGGGTGGACTTGAACCACCGACCCCAGCATTATGAGTGCTGTGCTCTAACCAGCTGAGCTACGTAGCCATGTCAGGAGGGTGCAAAGACCGGCCGAGGCCGTCTCCGCGAAGCCGGGGATTTTCCCTGCTCCACCACGGCTTGTCAAGCCGCCTGCCCCTGCACCCGGACAGACGCAGGGGACATACATCATTATAATCAATACGTTATATACATCTTGGCGCTAGACGTTGAACCGAAAGTGCATGACATCGCCTTCCTGCACGATGTACTCCTTGCCTTCCAGACGCCACTTGCCGGCATCTTTGGCGCCCTGCTCGCCGCGACAGGTGAGAAAATCCGCATAGGCGATGACCTCGGCACGGATGAAGCCCTTCTCAAAGTCGGTGTGGATCACGGCCGCCGCCTGCGGGGCGGTGGCCCCGCTGCGCACGGTCCAAGCCCGCACCTCTTTCACCCCGGCGGTAAAGTAGGTCTGTAGACCCAACAGGCTGTAACCGGCGCGGATGACCCGGTTCAGGCCGGGCTCCGCCAAGCCCAGATCGGCCATAAACTCGCCACGATCGGCCTCATCGAGCTCGATCAGTTCGGCCTCGATGGCCGCGCACACCGGAACAACGAGGGCGCCTTCCTCGGCGGCGAGTTTGCGCACCACGTCGAGATACGGGTTGTTCTCGAAACCATCTTCGGTGACGTTGGCGATGTACATGGTCGGTTTGATGGTGAGCAAATGCAATTCGTGGAGCAGGTGGCGCTGGTCATTGTCCAGCGCCAGGGCGCGCGCCGGGCGCGCGCCGTCGAGTTGATCGCGCAACTGTTCATAGAGTTTCAGGCGCACGGCGGCCTCCTTGTCACCGGAATTGGCCTGGCGGCTCACACGATTGAGGGCCTTTTCCACCGATTCGAGATCGGCCAGCGCCAACTCGGTGTTAATCACCTCGATATCATCGAGCGGATCGATCCGACCCGCCACGTGCATGACATCATCGTTCTCGAAGCAACGCACCACATGGGCAATGGCATCGGTCTCACGAATATTGGCGAGAAACTGATTGCCCAGTCCCTCACCCTTTGAGGCCCCGGCCACCAGACCGGCAATGTCCACGAATTCCATGGCCGTGGGCAGCACCCTCTGGGGATGGACAATGTCGGCCAATGCGCCCAGCCGCGGGTCGGGGACCGGTACCACCCCGACATTGGGTTCGATGGTACAGAAGGGGTAGTTTTCGGCCTGAATGCCCGCCCTGGTCAGGGCATTGAACAAGGTGGACTTGCCCACGTTAGGCAAACCGACAATACCGCATTTGAAACCCATGTCGTCTATTTCCCGAAAGTAATAATGGCGATACCCATGGCACGCAGCCAGGCCGGATGCACAACGCGCTATGGCGTGATCTACTGCCCGCAGGCGCCGCTATGCAATGTATTCATGGCCCGCTGCCACTCACCCTCGAACACGTCCGCCACCACGGCCCTGGCCGCCCCGATGGCCACCTCGATGGCCTCGCGGTCCGGGGCCGAGGGGCGTCCCAACACGTAGTCCACCACGGCACGCCCGTTGCTCGGACGCCCGATGCCCAACCGCAGGCGCAGAAAATCCCGACTACCCAACCGGCTGACGATATCACGCAGACCATTGTGACCCCCGTGCCCCCCCCCTTGCTTGAGGCGGGCGACTCCCGGGGCCAGATCGAGTTCATCGTGTACGACAAGAATGGCTTCAGGGGAAATTTTATAGAACCGCGCCATGGCGGCCACGGCCTGCCCACTGAGGTTCATGAAACCCATCGGTTTGAGCACCCACACCTCACGCCCGCCAACAGGCACACGCGAAACTTCGCCGTGAAACCTGGTTTCACGGCGAAACCCACCCGCTGCCAGTGCATCGACAAACCAGAAACCGGCGTTGTGGCGAGTCGTGGCGTATTCGGGGCCGGGATTACCCAGCCCCACAATCAATTCGACACGCTCAGCCAATGCCGGCGATCCGCTCATTCGCCTGATGCAGATGGCGTGGTGACTCAGGTTTCGCTGTCGCCACTCTCGGCGGCCTCGTCACCCCCATCACTCTCACCCGCCTCCTTGGTGCCACGGGGCGGGTGAATCCCCACCACGGGCAAGTCATGCTCGTGCGCCAGTTCCACCAGGGAGACACCGGCCGGTAGCGCCAGGCCGCTGAGGTGCACACTGGCGCTGAGCTCAAGCGTGGACAAGTCCACGGTGATGAACTCGGGCAAGTCCTTGGGCAGGCAGCTGACTTCGACCTCGGTGATGTTGCGGGTAATCATACCGCCCCCGGTCTTCACGCCTGGTGCCACGTCCTCACCGACGAAGTGCAACGGCACATGCACACGGATGGTCTCATTGGCGCTGATGCGCAGCAGGTCCAGGTGCAGCACCATCGGCTTGCTGGGATGGCGTTGCAAGTCCTTGAGGATGGCCGACTCGCTGGCACCCTCCAGCTTGACGGTGAGGATGTGTGAGTAAAAGGCCTCGTGCTCAAGGTGCTTGAGCAGATCATTGTGGTTCAGGCTGATGGACACGGGGTCCTTGCCAGCGCCGTAAATGACAGCCGGTACCTTACCCGTACGACGCAGGCGGCGGCTCGCACCCTTCCCCTCGTCGTTGCGGACGTCGGCATTCAATACAAAATCAACGCTCATCGTTGATGCTCCTTACAGGTTGATGTAGCACGGCCCACTGGTTCCCCAGTGGGCCTGTTCTCCGTCCCCGCGACCAGGGACGGCACAGTATGCACGGTAGCGTTGCCGGTACCCTGCGGTCAGTCCATAAACAGCGAACTGACGGATTCCTCATCGCACACGCGGCGCATGGTCTCGGCCAGCATCCCCGCGATGCTCAACTGGCGTATCTTCGCGCAGGCCTCGGCCTGCGCGCGCAGCGGAATAGTGTCGGTCACCACCAGTTCATCAATCTGTGAATCGGTAATGTTATCCACCGCTGGTCCTGACAGCACAGCATGTGTGCAGTAGGCAACCACCTTGGACGCGCCGTGTCGTTTCAGCGCGTTGGCACCTTGGCACAGGGTACCGGCGGTGTCGACCAAATCGTCGATGATAACGCAACTGCGTCCCGCAACATCGCCAATGATATTCATCACCTGCGCCTCGTTGACCCGGGGGCGACGTTTGTCGATGATGGCGAGATCGGCATCGTCGAGACGCTTGGCCAGCGCCCGGGCGCGCACCACACCACCGACGTCTGGTGAGACAACCATCAGGTCCGGATACTTTTGCCGCCACACCTCACCGAGCAGGATGGGCGAGGCGTAGACATTGTCCACCGGCACGCCAAAGAAGCCCTGGATCTGGTCCGCATGCAGGTCCACCGTCAGTACCCGGCTGGTGCCCACGGTACCAATCATGTCAGCCACCACGCGCGCGGTAATGGGCACACGCGCCGAACGGGGACGACGGTCCTGGCGTGCGTAGCCAAAATACGGGATAACTGCGGTAACGCGGTTGGCCGAGGCGCGGTGTAGCGCATCGATCATCACCAGCAATTCCATGAGGTTATCATTGGTCGGCGCGCAGGTCGGCTGCACGACAAAGACGTCACGGCCGCGGACATTTTCAGTGATCTCGATCTGCACCTCGCCATCACTGAAACGGCCTATATGCGCCTTGCCCAGCGACAGATTGAGTCGCGCAACGATGTCATTGGCCAGACGTGGATTGGCATTCCCCGCAAAGACCATCATGTTGCCGTTCATCATGCCCACGCCTCAACTCCTTCGCTGTGTGCCACCGTCGTTGCGACCAGCGGTGGCACCGTGAATACACGTCTACCCAGGCGCTCTTTCACTGCCCCTGCCTTTGTAGACGATTGCCCCCGCGAGGCCGACAACGGGGTCGCCTGTAACCACCTGGTTGGTTGGGGCGCCAGGATTCGAACCTGGGAATGCTGGGATCAAAACCCAGTGCCTTACCGCTTGGCGACGCCCCAATTCTCTCAAGATACGCAGCGGACCTCGACCCGCTCCGGTACGACATGACTCAGCCAACCCGATCACCCAGGGTTGCCAGGGGAGAACGATTGCAACCGCGCGCAACAAAACCGGACCAGTCGCGGGCCAATTGCGCCCAGGCAGTTCGCGCGGCCGTTTCACTGGCAAAGGCGGCAAAGACACAGGCACCGGTCCCGCTCATGCGCGCCTCGCCATACCGGGCCAACGCCCGAAAAGCGGCATCGACCTGAGGATAACGGGCGCGCACCACCGGCGCGCACACATTGCCCCCTTCTCCCTGGAGAAAGTCGCGTATTGTAATGGGATGGCAATCCCGTATCAATTCCGGTGCGGAAAAAATATCGGCCGTAGAGACCGTCGCGGGCGGAACCAGCACGATATACCAGGGTTCGGGCAGGATCATCGCGGTCAGGGCCTCGCCCACCCCCTCGCCCCAGGCGGCACGCCCGCGCACAAACACCGGCACGTCCGCCCCCAGCTCAAACCCAAGCCCGGCCAGGGTCTCCTCATCGAGACCGGTGCCCCAAAGCCGGTTCAGCGCCACCAGGGTGGTCGCGGCATCCGAGCTGCCTCCCCCTAATCCACCCCCCATGGGCAGACGCTTGTCGAGGTCAATCGATACCCCCTGCCGGGTACCACTCACCCTTTGTAGCTGGCGCGCGGCACACAGCACCAGGTCCAGCGCTTCGGGCACACCCTCCAGGGGGCGGACACGGCCGATATGGCCATTATCACACGGCGTGAAGCGCAGCCGATCGCCGTAATCAAGGAATTGGTAGACGGTCTGCAGCAGATGATAGCCGTCCGCGCGTCGACCGGTGATGTGCAAAAACAGGTTCAGTTTGGCGGGCGCAGGCCAGACCTGCGCCTCACTCATAGCCTCCCCCTGAAGACGGGTGCCCAGCGGACGGCCCGGTACCGGGCAGGTGCCAGCGATCGACTACCAGACGCAGCGCCACTCGTGCGTGGCGGATAAACAGTTTTTCCGGCAATTCGAGGCCATCGACCCTGGTATAGGCCCGAAAGCGCACCTCCCAACCGGCCTGTACCAGGCGTGAGAGCCGGCCCCGATCATCGAGACTCTGGATGCTGGGGGCAGCAACATCCGGGGCGGGCACTCCCCGCACCCAGTAGCGCAGGGCCGCGACCGGCATGATGACACCGGTCCGGGCATACAGCAGGGTCTGGGCATCGCGGGCGTGGTAACGCTTGTTGCCGGCGGTAATCAGGGTCACGCCCCGCGCGCCACCCTCAAGGCTGAACTCACGCTGACCGAAGAGACCATTGATCTGCAGGTGAAATCCGCTTGCCTGCTGCACCCAGTCCAGTGCCCCCTGCCAGCCATCGTTGGCATTGCGTATCGAGATGCGCCCTTCTATGTGCCAGTGTGTCAGGGCGGTGAGACGCACTTGCCGTCTGGCCCAGACCCGTGCCGGATCAGCGACAGGCGCCAGCGGGGGTAGCGTCGCGCACGCCGTGAGCAGCGTGAACAGTACAGGCAGCAGCCATTTCATGGAGCAAAACGATGAATAACCTTGCGCAGGGCCTGGTCATCCGGCGCGCTGCGCAGGGCCTCGTCCCAGACCCTGCGGGCGGCCTGTCGCTTACCCACGACCCACAGCACCTCACCCAGGTGGGCACCGATCTCTGCATCTTTCATTTTGGCATAGGCCTGGCGCAAATACTTCACCGCCTTGGCGTAATGACCCAACCGATACTGCACCCAGCCCATGCTGTCGAGGATGGCCGGATCATCCGGTCGTTGTTCAAGGGCGCGTTCAATATAGCCCAACGCGGTCTTGTAGCGTCGGGTACGATCAGCCAGGGTATAGCCGAGGGCATTGAGCGCCTGGATATTATTCGGATTTCTGGCGAGGATCCGCTTGAGATCCGACTCGACGACATTGAGCTTGTCCAGTTTCTCGGCCACCAGCGAACGCGCATACAGCAGGCCGGAGTCATTAGGCAACTGGGTCAACGCCTCACTGTAGAGGTCAAAAGCCCCTTGATAGTGTTTTCCCATACTCAGCAACGCGCCTTTGGCCAGATACAGCTTCTGCTGCTGGCGTATCGTACGCGGCTCAATGGCCTGCAACCGTGCCTGCGCCCCAGCCAGATCACCCGCACTGGCCATGAGCATGGCCATGCGGATCCGGGCATCGATGAAGTACCGACCACCACGCACGTGCCGGTACCAGCGCAGCGCCGCCTTGGGCTGTTTCTCGGCCTCCTTGATCTGGCCGAGAAAGAACCCGGCCTCGTCAACACGGGCACCGGTGTGTGCCAGGCGCTTGAAATAGCCCTCGGCCGAAGACAATTTCCCGGATTGCATATCCAGCAACCCCAGTGCGAACAGGGCCTCGGTATTCTTCGGTTCCTGTTTGAGCAGGGTGGAGAACTGCGCACGCGCTGCGGGCAACCGGTGCTCGTCAATCAGCTTGCGCGCATAGTACAGCCGCAGGGCCTGCTTGTCCGGGTAGTGCGAGACGGCCTCGCGCAGGCTGGCGAGTGCCTCGGTCTTGTCGCCTCTCCCCGCCAGGATACTGGCACGCAGGATATACGCCTGGGTCCAGCCCGGGCGCAGGACAATTACCTTGTCAACGACCTGGCGTGCCTCGGCGTAGCGGCCGGTGAGCATCGCCAGGTGAGCCAGGGCATACAGGGCGGCGGGATCATGCTGATGCCTGGCCACCAGCGTGCGCATCGCGGCCATGGCCGTCTGTTTGTCCTTTTCCCGGCTGAGCAGACCGATCACCCGCATGTAGCCTTTGTAACCCCGGGACGTACCGGCAGCGATTATCCGCTCCAGGTGCACCAGGGCCTGATCGATCTTGCCGGCACGCAACAGCAGGGCCGCCACTACCTGCTGGGCATCCATGTTGTCGGGGGCGAGTGCGGCCCAGCGCCGGGCCGCCACCAGCGCCCGAACATCGTCATGCGCATAGAGGGCAATGCGCGTGGCGCGCTCCGCCACGCGGGGGGCGTTCGACTCACGGGCCGCCGCCAGATAGTTTTTGGCCGCGACCCCCAACCGGCCGCGCTGGCCAGCAATCTCCGCCAGCAGGATGTGATAGAGCAGGGGAGGTGTCAGGCCCGATGCGCCCGGCGTTCGGCCTGGAGCGGGCGCTGCTCGCAGTGCCGGTACGACCGGCCCGGCCGGCGGCGATACGACGGCTGCAGGCGGCGACATTGGCGTAGAGATCGGGACATATTGGGCGGACGGCGCACAGGCACCAAGCATAAGTAAGAGTGGAGAAACACTAACAATGACTGCTTTCTTCATGAATTCCTACCAGGGCGTGAAGCGTCCGAAACGGGTTCTGGCTCGCTGCGGCAACTATAACCAACTTTCGGTTCATTTACCTTTATAATGTAGCCACTTGTATTGATGGGTGGTGATCCCGCAAAATGCTGTGTTTGCCATCGGCAACGTGGTAAGCGGACAGTCCGGGCGCATCCACTGCCCTGCGGCGACCGTCACGCAATGAGGAGCAATCCCACACAAATGAACCTGTTTGCCCTGGGTGTCAACCACAAAACCGCACCGATCACGGTGCGTGAGAAGGTGGCGTTTGCCCCGGAAAAACTACCTGATGCCTTGCGTGAGCTGACCCAGCAAACCGGGTTTGATGAGGCTGCAATCCTCTCGACCTGCAACCGGACTGAACTTTATCTGTGTGGCAAGGGTCTGCCCGAGCAGGCGGTGATCGGCTGGCTGAGCCATTACCACCGCATCACCGACAGGGAGCTGCGCCCCTATCTCTACATCCATCCAGGCCAGCAGGCCGTGCGCCACATTCTGCGCGTAGCCAGCGGCCTGGATTCCCTGGTCCTTGGCGAGCCCCAGATCCTGGGTCAACTCAAGGAGGCCTACCTCTGTGCGGCCGACAGCGGCACCGCCGGGCGGCATCTCAACCGCCTGTTTCAGCACACCTTCTCGGTTGCCAAACAGGTACGCACCGATACGGCCATCGGTGCCAATCCGGTCTCTGTGGCCTTCGCCGCCGTCAGCCTGGCGCGGCAGATATTCACCCGCCTGGAAGGCCATACGGCACTGCTCATCGGTGCCGGCGAGACCATTGCACTCGTCGCCCGCCATCTCAAAAAAACAGGCATCGGTCACCTTATCCTGGCCAATCGCACCGTCGCACGTGCTGAGGCCCTGGCCCGGGAAGTCGGCGCCCAGACCCTCTCACTGGGTGAGTTGCACGACCATCTGGCCGAGGCCGATATCGTCATCACCTCCACCGCCAGCCCCCTGCCCCTGCTCGGCAAGGGTGCCGTTGAGCGCGCGCTCAAGGCGCGCAGGCACCGCCCCATGTTCATGGTCGACATTGCCGTACCCCGCGATATCGAACCAGAGGTGGGCGACCTCAACGACGTCTACCTGTATACCGTCGATGACCTGCTCGGGGTCATCGAGGAGAATCGCCGTACACGCGAAGCCGCCGCCCACGAGGCCGATGAGATCATCGACACCCAGGTCGCGCGCTTCATGGGTTGGCTCAATTCCCTGGAGGCCGTCGACACGATTTGCAGCTATCGCCACCATGCCGAACGGCTACGCAACGAGGCCCTGGCACAGGCCCATCATCAGTTGGCCCTCGGCAAGGATGCAAATGAGGTCCTGGACCAGCTCGCCCGCCTGCTGACCAATAAGCTGATGCATGCCCCGAGCGTACAGATGCATCGCGCCGCCTTCGAGGGCAACGAGACCCTGCTCAATGCCGCGCGCCAAATCTTTGATATCAAAGACGACACCGAATCCTGAGTCCCTGTGAAGCCCTCTATCCACGCCAAACTCGAACACCTGGCTGAGCGCCTGGACGAACTCAATGCCTTGTTGTCCACCGCGGAGATCATCGCCGATCAGCCGCGCTTTCGCGCCCTGTCGCAGGAATACGCCCAGTTGCAACCGGTGGTGGAGACCTTCACCGCTTACCGCCGCACGCGCGACGACATCCGTGCCGCTGAAGCCCTGCTCGACGAAGACGACGCCGACATGCGTACCATGGCCGAGGACGAACTCAAGACCGTGCGTCTGCACAGCAACACGCTCGAACTCGCCCTGCAACAACATTTGCTGGCGCACGATCCCAACGACGACAAGAATATCTATCTCGAAATTCGCGCAGGTACCGGCGGTGACGAGGCCGCGCTGTTTGCCGGCGATCTGCTGCGCATGTACCTGCGCTACGCCGAGCGCCAGCACTGGGGCGTGGAAATGGTCAGCGAAAACGGGGCCGAGCACGGTGGCTACAAGGAGGTCATCGTGCGCATCACCGGTCGGGGGGTGTACTCCCGGCTGAAATTCGAGTCCGGCGCACACCGCGTGCAGCGCGTGCCAGAGACCGAATCCCAGGGCCGCATCCACACCTCGGCCTGCACCGTGGCCATCATGGCCGAAACCGACGAGATCGAGGCCGTGGACATCGCCCCCGCCGATCTGAGGGTCGACACCTTCCGCGCCTCCGGTGCGGGGGGGCAGCACGTCAACAAGACCGACTCCGCCATCCGTCTCACCCACCTGCCCAGCGGCATCGTGGTCGAATGCCAGGATGAACGCTCACAGCACAAAAACCGCGCCCGCGCCTTGTCTCTGCTGCAGGCCAAGCTGTTCAGCGCCGCACAGGAGAAACAACAGGCCGAGCAGGCCGAGACCCGCCGCCTGCTGGTCGGCAGCGGCGACCGTTCCGAGCGCATCCGCACCTACAACTTCCCCCAGGGTCGCGTCACGGACCACCGCATCAACCTTACCCTGTACAAACTCGACGACATACTCGCTGGCAATCTTGACCCGGTCATCCAACCCTTAATCAACGAACACCAGGCCGACCAGCTCGCCGCGCTGGGTGCGTAAGGAAGTATGAGGAGTGAGGGGTACGCCTCCCACCTCCCCCCTTTTACTGCCCACTTTATCTCATGATGACTATCGACAAAATGCTGGCCGAGGCCCGGGCACAGCTCACAGCACAATTCGATACCGCTCGGATTGACGCAGAGCTGTTGCTGGTCCATGTGCTTGGCCAATCACGCAGTTATCTGTATGCCTGGCCGGAGCAGGTGCTGGATGCACAGACCGTGGCACGCTATACCGAACTGCTCGCCCGGCGCGAGGCAGGCGAACCGCTGGCCTACCTGATCGGTGAGCGCGAATTCTGGTCGCTGCGCCTGCGTGTCACCCCCGATACCCTGATTCCCCGCCCGGATACCGAGACCCTGGTCGAGGCGGCGCTGGCCTTGATCCCGCCCACGGCCGAGGTGGATATCGCCGACCTGGGTACGGGTACGGGTGCCATCGCTATCGCCCTGTCCAGTGAACGCCCACATTGTCGTGTCACCGCCACCGACTGCTCCCGTGCGGCACTGGAGGTGGCCCGTGAGAATGCCCGGCGGCTGGGCCTGCACAACATCATCTTTCGTCACGGATCCTGGTGTGAGGCCCTTGAACCGGCCTGTCGCTACGCACTCATCGCCGCCAATCCGCCCTACGTGGTCGACACTGATCCGCATCTGTCACGAGGCGATGTGCGCCATGAACCCCGCAGCGCACTCGCCGCCGGCCCCGAGGGACTGGATGACCTGCGCCAGCTCATCACCTGTGCGCACCAACACCTGTGCCCGGGGGGACATCTCGTGCTCGAACACGGCTGCGATCAGGGCGTCGCCGTTGCCCATCTGCTCATCGGACAGGGCTACCAGGGCGTGCGCCTGCACCATGACGCCGGCGCTCGCCCGCGTGCTACCGAGGCCCGCTATCCGCGTGATTGAACTGCCCGTTTCTTACCCCCAGCCCACCTGCTGCTCACCGGCGTAGCCGACATCGCGGCCACCACCCCCCCCCTCATCCCGCCGTCTGCAAGTACGCTATCGACTCGATCAGCGTTTAATCGACACCGGGTTGCATCTCGACAACAGCCTGCACAGCGAGATCACACCTGCATTGATTCACTACATGAAGACATCACCCGCGACATCTTCGTCAGCCGCTACCAACACCTGAAACACGGCTACCGCGACCCCTCGCACCGAAGCCTGGTGCCACGACCCCTGAGTCTTGATTCGGTGGCCAATATTCGCCACGGGCAGTATCATCCCCATTCGAACTCATCATCGGTGCCGCCACCACCATGAACGATGACCAACTCCTGCGCTACAGCCGTCAGATCCTGCTACCCCAGGTCGACTTTGCCGGGCAGGCACGTCTGCTCGCCTCCCGTGCCCTCATCATCGGGCTTGGTGGACTGGGCTCTCCCGCGGCGATGTACCTCGCCACGGCCGGCGTCGGCCAACTGGTGCTGGTCGACTTCGACGCCGTCGAGCTCTCCAATCTGCAGCGCCAGATCGCCCACACCACCACGGACATCGGTCGCGACAAGGTCGACTCCGCCGCCGACACCGTACACGCACTCAACCCCGACGTGCAGGTCGAGACGATCGCCGGACGGCTCGAAAGCGCAGCCCTTGCCACCCAGGTCGCTCGCGCCGATATCGTGCTGGATTGCAGTGATAATTTTGCCACCCGCTTCGCCCTCAATGCAGCCTGCGTCACCGCTGCCACCCCGCTGGTCTCCGGTGCCGCCATTCGCCTGGAGGGCCAGATCGCGGTATTTGCCAATACGGGTTCGGGACCGTGCTACCGCTGCCTGTACCGTGACGGGGAAGAACTGGCGGAGACCTGCAGCCAGACTGGCGTGCTGGCTCCCGTGGTCGGCATCATTGGCGCCATACAGGCGTTGGAGGCCCTGAAGGTGTTGCTGCGTATCGGCACGACACTTGACGGCCACCTGTTACTCTTCGACGCCCTGCATATGGACTGGCGCACATTGACACTGCACCGCGATCCGGCCTGCCCGGTATGCCGTGGCCACACCACCACGACTACACCCGAGCAAGTCCCCATCTGACCTCGCGGCGACCACCCTCCCTGGATCAGTTCCCCGCCGCGTGACACAGGACATATCGGCAGGGGGACACAATAAGGACCGATAAGGCATCATGATGCCAATGGGATTTGTCGTTCTGAAAAGCGGCATCAACCTTGATCCTGGAGAGACCATGAACGTTAGCAAAGCCCTGATCACACGAAAATCAACACGTGCCTATCAACCCAAGGAGGTTGAACCGGCGAAAATTAAACGCATCCTTGATGCTGCCCGTCACGCCCCCTCCGGCACCAATACCCAGCCTTGGAAGATCGCCGTAGTGCGTGGCGAAACCAAGCAGAAGTTGCAACAGGCGATGGAGGAAATTTTTAGAGGTGGTAAAAAAGGAAAAATGGATTATCCATATTATCCCGAGATATGGCAGGCGCCCTATAAAGACAGGCGCAAGGCTTGCGGCCTGCAGATGTACAAAACATTGGGGATCGCACGCGCGGACAAGGTCCGCCAGATCGATCAGTGGGCCGCCAACTATCGCGCCTTTGACGCCCCGGTCATGCTGCTGTTCTTTATGGACCCCATCATGCAAACCGGCTCCTATATCGACTATGGCATGTTCCTCCAGTCCATCATGTTGATGGCGCTCGAAGAAGGTCTAGCCACCTGTCCCCAAGCGGCGCTGGGCGAATATCCCGGCCTTGTCAAATCGATGCTGAATTACCCCGAAGACAGCATCCTGCTGTGCGGCATGGCGCTGGGATACGAAGACCGGGATGCACCAGTCAACCGTTATCGTACCACCCGCGAGGAGAGCAACGGTTTCACCCGGTATTTTGATTGAGGCGTGACATCAGCTAAGGACTCGCGTCAGCATAACATCTCCACATTTATCGGCATGGCCTATCCGATAAGTGCATTAGGCAACTGGAACTACGAGTTACATCCACGATGAAGGTGGAAAATTAATTAATTTTAGTCAGAGTCCTAAGCATTCAGTGGTCAATCGTATGTCAGTGTTGCGGGGGATTCCCACAAAATCCCGCCACTGGGTCCAATAAGAATCAGTTTTAGAGCTGGTGCTCACCTCCCCCACATACTGCGAGCATGCCGATGCTTCCTGACCACGGGGATCCCGCCGACACCTTGATAGCTCTGCCACTCCGGCGCTTCAGGATTTCAGGATACACGTATCGGGTCGCGCGGGCGCAAGGCAGGAAAGGCATCGAAGCACGCGTCCAGGGTATCAGGTGCGCCGCACAGGAACAGGTTGTCGCCGGGTGCAATGTGCAGATCGTCCTCGAACTCTACCAGCACCTCACGATCGCGCTCCAGCGCCACCACCAAGGCTCCCGAACGCTCCCGGATACCTACCTCCAGCGGGCGCTGCCCGACGAATGCCGAGGCATCAACCCTGACAATCTTCACGCTCGGCTCCAGGCTGACATATTTCTCACCGAGCATCTGCTGGGCCAGCAACGGACCCGCTACCTGACTGATAGAGAGCGCAAAATCGATCCCCACATGGTAGAGTCGTTTCACCGTCTGCGCCTGGTTGACACGCGCGATCAACGGAACCTGCGGGGCATAACTGCGTATCACCGAGGCCGCAAACAGGGCCTCGTTGTCATTACTGAGAGCCAGAACGACCGCACCGGCATCGCGTACACCTGCGCGCTCCAATGTGGTTTGTTCAAGCGCGTTACCCACGACATCCACACCTGGCCCCGGGCGTATATCAATAACGGTTGTGTGCTCGCGGGCATCGTGCAGCAGCTCGGCGATCTTCTGCCCCACCTCGCCAAAACCAAGTACCACGATCGTGCCACCCTGCTTGAGCGGCGTGGCAAGCTCACCAAGGCGAGCAATGCCCTGCGGACTGCCAATGGCAACGATGATGGCACCCGGTTCCAGCCGGGCGTTGCGATCCGCCCCCGGCTTGAACTCACCATCCGACCACCGCCCCAGCATCGAAACGCCAAAGCGCTCGCGCAGACGCGCCTCCTCTAAAGTGTGGCTGGCCAGAGGACTGTCGGGGTGGATACGCATCTCGCTCACCGTGACATGCGCGCCAAGCTGTTGCAGGCCACTGACGCGTCCCCTTATACGTCCGCTGGCCTTCGCCGCCAGTGCTGCCGCAAGCACGTGGCGCGGGGTATACACAGCATCGGCACCGGCCTTGACGATCAGATCGCGATGCAACGGATCCTCCACCAGGGCATAAATGGCACCCTTGAAACCCGTTTCGCGAGCGATAAAGACCAACGCGGCATTGTCATGGTCCTCCCCATTGGCAACTATAGATTCCGCGCCGCGAAGTGGACTGAAGTCAAAATGTTCATCACCAAGACTCGCATGCACCACGGTCAGACCTCGTTCCAGCAAGCGCCGTGCCCGCGCCGGGTCCTCTTCGAACACGACTATCTGTTTGCCAAAACGTTGCAGATCGTCGATCAATATCGTCACCGCTGGTCCGTAGCAATATACCAGCACGCAACCACGCCCCTCCATGAGCGGGAGGCTGCCGGGCAGTCGCGCCTCGAAACGTTCCTCGAAAAATGGCAGTACATAGAGTGGGAAAACCATAAATATAAGGAAAACGCCCAGGAACTGAGAGCCGATCACGAACAACACCATGATTGGACTGCGCCAGTGAGAATTGCTGTAACCGATGGTGGTCAGCGTTTCCGCAGCCCACTCCAGACTCGTCCAGAAATCCTGATTACTGCTTTCCAGATAGTGCATGCCGAGTTCGTATAAAAACGCCAGCGACAACAAGGTAATCGGCAGGATGGCGAACAGGTACAACAGTCCGCGTGTGGAACGTTTCATGGCGAAGGCATCCGTGAGCCAGGTGACGAAATCATAGGGCAATTGTGGCGATATGGGCGCATGGGGTTATGAGTTCATTTGTGCGGGTTCGGTTCATGTAAGACATGACATCGACATAGCCCTATCAGCATCCGCAAGTGTGGTGAATAATGCGATTGCATCAAGGCCGACTATCGTAAATCGCGTCAATGCAGTCACGTAATTTTCAATAATGAGGTCAAGAAGGATAAAATAATAATGATTCTCAGCTCGCGCAAAACAAGGGTATTGAATCGACACTCATATACCCATAGCGCCACACATTACCAGGCGTGCTTCTTTACGTGCGAATAGATTTTAATTGCCGGGCTCATCCGCGCCCATCATCCGTTTAGATTATTTCTTTGGAGATGGAGGCATCTCTTCAAACACCGGTATATTTTCATCCATAAAGTCCCATTTCGGTTTCCGTTTATTATAAACGATGGCACTCGGCTCAAACCATGAGCTATCATCAAATGATCCTGCGGAAACGCCTATAATATCCGTTACTACAGTGCTTGTTCCAAAAAGACGACTACCACACTTTGGACAAAAATAACGTGTGATTGTTGAACCCGCATCGGTTATTGAATCATAGCTACTCATTTCACCTTCTATATCAACATCGTCCCTTCTAAAAAAAGCATTAGATGCATGTCCTGTCCCTGTAGACCGTCTACAGTCGTCGCAATGACATTGCCCCATTCGTAGCGGTGATGAACCCACTGTATAGCTCACGTTTCCACACAGGCACCGTCCTGTCGCAAAATACTTATTTGACCCCATTTCGCCTCCAATTATTTGCATAGTCCGATCACGCAATACACATTTTCAATTTTTGGTCCCGACCTTGAATTACCCGCCGGCGTTATTTGTTGCCACATGGACGATTAAAGATTTTGCGTGCGTGTTCCACTTTGTCTCTGATCACGCAGTCCGTAACATGATCGTTAATCAGACCCATTGCTTGTATAAAAGCATACGCCGTGGTAGGCCCAACAAATTTCCAACCCAATTTTTTCAGATCTTGTGACAACGCAATTGATTCCACCGATGTTGTGGCCGTCTGTGGTTTCGCAATCTGCTTCACTGCTGGTTCGTAACACCAGAAAAAAGCTGCCAGTGAGCCTTCCTGTTTGACAAGTTCCTTCGCTCGTTTTGCGTTGTTGATGACCGCTTCTATCTTGCCCCGATGACGAACAATACCTTCGTCCTTTATAAGACGGTTAATATCGCGTTGGGTGAAACGCGCTATCTTATTGAAATCGAAATTATGAAAGGCGGCGCGAAAATTCGCGCGCTTGGTGAGGATAGTGCGCCAACTCAGTCCAGACTGAAAACCCTCCAGACATAATTTCTCAAATAAACGATTATCGTCGCTTACGGGGAAACCCCACTCGGTATCGTGATAGCCGAGAAATTCCGGTGCACCAGCGCACCACTTACAGCGTAATCTACCATCCGCCCCCCTTATTGTCTCACCCATATGTGACTTCCTATATAAAAATTGGATTTTTAGGAAAATTTGTGGGTAAAAACATAGCAAATTCTTCGCGAAGAGGATAATTTTTGCGATTTTTAATGGTAGAGGGTAACAGCGAACAAATAACGGGTAGAGTAGAGTAGAGGACAGGCTCCGGCAGCGTTAGGATCCGGCCTACCTGTTTCCGCCTCTTTCGTCTGGCGGTGCCTCACTAGCCAATCCATAGATACCATTACCAATCCTCCCTCATCAAACCGTGCATACGGTTTTCCCGTATACGGCTTTCTGATGTTCTTCATGCCAACGCATGCGCTCTCTTCCAGAAAGCTGTTGTGGGACAGCTTGAACAGGCCACAGCGTTCATTCAGCACTCGATTCGAAAACCTGCCATGCCCAACAACGCAACGGTTGATTCAGCCACTGAACAATGATCGGTAATGGAATCGGTGTCGGGTCTCTCCTAGTCAAATCGGTCAGCTTAGCATTGATCCGCTTCACTGCTCGCCTGCCCGGTTGAATGTGTGGATAAGCCTTGACACTGCGCCCTGGATCCATACGAACCTCAAAACCAAGAAAGCCGAAGCTCTCTTCCCAGGTGTTGATTATCTTCGTTTTCATCTCGTTCAATGTAAGCTCAAGACGATCAAGAATATATCTCAGCATGGACAACGGTTTGACTGCCCTCCTGTGCAAATCAATCGACCCCATTGATTGTTCCGTCGGCCGTCCACGCAGCAACGCGATTACGCCCGCCCTTCTTCGCCGCATAGAGGGCCTGGTCGGCCCGGTTGATTAGGGTGTCCGAATCCCATCGTTCCCCCGTCGGGATCGTCGCCACGCCCAGGCTTACCGTTATCGACAGCGGATCGCCAGACTCCGTGGTGGTGATGGTTTCGATGTCGGCGCGTAGCCGCTCGGCGACGTTGCATGCCGAACATGCGTCGCTATTCGGTAACAGGATCGTGAACTCCTCGCCCCCATAACGACAGGCGGTGTCCGGTCGTCGGAGCCCGAACCCGACGCGCCCGGCCACCTGCCGGAGCACCTGATCCCCTGCGGTATGACCATACGTATCGTTGATGCGCTTGAAACGGTCGATATCCACGAGGATCAGCGAGGTGGGGGACGGAGAGCGCCGGGTGCGTTCCAGCTCAATGGTAAGCATCTCCTGGAAGTGGCGGCGATTGAACAAGCCAGTCAAGGCATCGCGCCGGGATTGCTCCTCGGCCTTACGGCGTGCTTTCTCCACGCTCGCAAGCGCCACCCGAAGGCGCACGGTCTGGTGACGGATTAGCCTCCGCTTCAGGTAGTCCGCGCGAGCGTAGTGCTCCATATAATAACACGCGAACATTCCAACGATGTTGATCGACACGAGGAAAAAAGAGTTGTTCAACAGAATCGCTGGAGGAGTCGTTCCGGTCGAGAGCGTGACCGCTTCGTAGAGTGCCACAATGCTCCAATTGACCAGACTCGCGGGTACAAAGCCCAGCCGCATGACGGTGTAGGTGTAAGTTGCCGCCAGCAGCAAACCCGCATAATACAGATAACTCCCGGGCGGTACTGCGACGCTGATCATGGCTACGATGCCGAGGCTCGCTACGGCCCCGGCGATCACCAATGCTGTCTCCATACGGCGTTCGAAGCAGCGCGTGAACGACAGCGCGAACATCGCGGCAATCACCGGGCAGACCACTGCGTAGCGGATTATCCAGGTAATCGCGATGGACTCTGGGACGATACTCGTGTCGAGCAGTCCGAAGATGGCGTAGAGGAGACCGCCGACGAGCAAGCTGATCCGGACTTGGCGCAGCGACTGATGGAAATAGTCACGTCTGAACGCCGCCTCAAGCCGCGGATTGGCGAAACGCAGTGAGAGTCGATCGCGGTATATTCGATCCGTATCCGGTGTAGCTAGAGGTTGGTGATCGTCGACCGCCATTCCCTTACGCGAGTACATACGCCAAACGTCGGTCCGGAAAATGCAGGCTCGAATCTTGTATCACCCCATTGGTCCTCGTGGCGTGATCATTGTGGTGTGCCATCAGGGTAATGATCGGACCCGATTACGATACGATCCCCCGATCGGAAATGGCAACAGTTTTTTTCTGACTGAAGATACAGCAAGAATAAGACTTGATCTAAATTGTTATGAGATTATATTCTTCCTTAAGGACTCTGACTAAAATTAATTTTCCACCTTCATCGCGGATGTAACTCGTAGTTCCAGTTGCCTAATGCACTTATCGGATAGGCCATGCCGATAAACGCGGAAATGTTATTCTGACGCGAGTCCTAAGCAGAAGGATCAGGTCAATTTTCGCATTATGACATTTTCCATCGAATGACCCGACCCACCGTCGCAAGGTGCAGGTCATAATATTCTGCAATTTCGCGGTAGCTGTACGCCCCAGTGGCATAAGCAACATAAATGGCATCATTGCGTTCATGGTGCTTGGCGGCAATTTTTGCGAGTGTGGGTGCGGGTACACTGCGTTGTGCTCTTGGTATACTCAACTCATCGCCTTGTATGCCTGCTTTTCGCTGTACCCGTTTAACAAATTTTTCATCACCAAGATAGATTTGTTGCTGCAATTCCTCCCAAATGGATGCGCTTTTTATTCCTTGTTTCACAAATACACTATAACGCTGCTGTGCGGTGGTACGACGTTTGGCGAATAGCGCTAAAATCTCGTCTGTCGCTAGCCAGGCTGGGGCAGGGACTTTCCCCGCCATGGAGCGATAGCTGCTCCATGGCCAATTCTCCGGCCACCTGACCATGCCGGCACGAACGGGGTTCAATACAACGTAGCGAGTGAGCTCTAGCAGGTAGCGATCCTTGTCGACAAGGATCCCTTTGAAGCGGCCCTGAAACAGGTGCCCAGTTCGTGTGTGACGCCGGTTCGTTGCCTGAGTATAGACACCATTGAGATGTCGCATGCCTTTAGACAGGTTTCCGTTCGGCGTTTCCACCAACAGATGATAATGGTTCGTCATCAAACAATAGGCGTGGCACAGCCAATTGAATCGATCAACTACCTCCGCCAGGGTGCGCAGAAATATCAAACGATCTTCATCGTCCTCAAAAATCGCTTCACGCCGATCACCGCGTGAGGTCACGTGATAAAATGCGCCTGAAAATTCGATACGAAGAGGTCTTGCCATGAATTTTAGTCTACATCATCCTCAGAAATGTTACAATACGAGACCTGACCCCATTATCCTATACATCATCCTCAGAAATGTTACAATACGAGACCTGACCCCATTATCCTACGAGACCTGACCCCATTATCCTAAACCAGGACCTCGAAAACCGTGATCAGCAAACAGCCAAAGATCGAGGCGCAACATCGCCAGATCATCGACCTTTTACAGCAACATCGGTTGACCCTGCTTGAAGGCAACCTGGGAAAGGCACTGCGACAACTGCAAATCCTACGTAACTTGCAGGTTGAGCACATCGCCTTCGAAGAAACCGAATTGCTACCGCAACTCGGTGCCAATGCCCGATGGCCTGCGAAGGTCTATCTCGCCGAACACCGCAAACTGGAATCGATGCTTTCCAGACTTTTGCAGGAACTGACTGTCCTGCCTATCAAGACCCGGAATGGCGAACTCATCCTGAGATTGCTGGAGCGTGAAATGCCCTTCAAACATGTACTCGAACACCATTTTGAGCGTGAAGAAAAGGCTCTTCTGCTCGAATGTTACTAGGTTAAGGGGAAGGTTAAGGGGAAGGTTAAGGGGACGCACCCCTTTATATCTTTCCGTTGACACCCTTGTAGTCGGAATGTCAACAGATTTCAAATCGTAGCCGTCCTTATTTCCTTCTCTACCCATTACCTTTTCTAAAGAGAAAAGCATTCTCTGTCGTTTGTCTCAAGTCCAACGCAAAATCTCGCGTTATCAGCCATTGCCCCGTCTTGTCGGCAAAGGGATTGACTCGTAATCAAATCATCGGGTTCACTGGTGTTCAGATGACAAAGAAATACGTCATTCATAAATTTCGGCTGGCCACAAGGACCATTACTGAAAGTTACGAAACAGGGTGGTAGGTGAAGTGGTTCCTCAAGCGGATAGAACAGAATCTGAAAATAAAGTCGTTTATAGGAATCAGTAACACCGCGCTGGATTGCGCTGTGTGTCTATTACTCCTGGCATTCATCAAATTCCAGTCGACTCGAAAAAAAGCATGCAGCAAATATCACGTCTATTGCATCTCCAAACCGTTTTAAAAACAAGCGCTGATGGTTTTTCTGCAAGATGATCCGTTTCACGATAAAAAGGCCGCCATCAATTAGAAGCTCTTGCTGTGAAGGTTAACGAGACGGTAGTGCAGCGTAATATAAAAAGCAGGACGCTATGGCGCGGGGCATGTCGATGTTGCCCTGCCCGGCGAGAGGGCCGATGCGTTGCCAATACGTCGGGGTGGAGGGACAGGAATCCCTCTGTCTGGCAGACACCTAAACGCTGAGTTTTTTCTTCAACAGTGCATTGAGCTGCTGCGGATTGGCCTTGCCCTGGGTCGCCTTCATAACCTGGCCGACGAAGAAACCGATGAGTTTGTCCTTACCGGCCTTGAGCTGTTCGACCTGCTGCGGGTTGGCAGCGATAACCGCGTCGATGGCCACTTCGATGGTGCTGGTGTCGGTGATCTGTTTCAAACCCCGAGCCTCGATAACAGCGTCGGCATCACCCCCGCCGTTCCACATGGCCTCGAACACTTCCTTGGCGATCTTGCCAGAAATAGTGTTGTCCTTGATGCGCATCAGCATGCCGCCGAGCATGACAGGGCTCACTGGGGCAGCGTTCACATCGAGATTACTCTTGTTGATGAAGCCGGAGAAATCACCCATGACCCAGTTGACACTGAGTTTGGCGTCGCCCTGTGCGGCCTTGACCGTTGTTTCGTAGTAATCGGCCAGTTCACGGCTGGCGGTGAGCACAGTGGCATCGTAAGCGGACAGGTCGTAGTTGGCCATGAACCGCGCGCGCTTGGCATCGGGCAATTCGGGCAGGGTGTCGCGCACGGCTTCAATGAGGCTGGCCTCGATCTCCAACGGTAGCAGGTCGGGGTCGGGGAAATAGCGGTAGTCCATCGCCTCTTCCTTGGAGCGCATGGAACGGGTCTCGCCCTTGTTGGCATCATACAGGCGGGTTTCCTGCACCACCTTGCCGCCACTTTCGAGGAGATCAATCTGGCGCTCGACCTCGTAGTTGATGGCACGCTCGACGAAGCGGAAAGAGTTGATGTTCTTCAACTCGGCACGGGTGCCGAAGGCCTGCTGCCCCTTGGGACGGATGGAGACATTGGCATCGCAGCGAAAGGAGCCTTCCTGCATGTTACCGTCGCAGATCTCCAGATAACGCACTAGGGTATGGATTTTTTTCATGTAAGCCACGGCCTCGGCAGCCGAACGCATGTCGGGTTCGGAGACGATCTCCAGCAGCGGTGTACCGGCACGGTTGAGATCGATACCGCTCATGCCCTGGAAATCTTCATGCAGGGACTTGCCAGCGTCTTCCTCAAGATGGGCGCGGGTCACGCCGATGACTTTCTGCGTGCCGTCTTCCAGCTCGATGCTGATCTGGCCATGCTCGACGATGGGCAGTTCGTACTGACTGATCTGGTAGCCCTTGGGCAGGTCAGGATAGAAGTAGTTCTTGCGCGCGAAGACCGAACGCCGCGCCACGGTGGCGCCGATGGCCAGACCCAATTTTGCCGCCATGCGCACCACCTCTTTGTTCAGCACTGGCAACACACCGGGCATGCCGAGGTCGACTGCACAGGCCTGAGTGTTGGGTTGTGCACCGTAGGCGGTGGAGGCGCCGGAGAATATCTTGGTCCTGGTGGCAAGCTGGGCGTGGATCTCCAGGCCGATGACAGTTTCCCATTCCATGTTATTAAAACCCTCGTTGTACGTAAGATGTGAGGGGGACTCCCTCTTCACCCCTCACGCGAATCCCTCAGGGATTCGCTGGTGCCAATCCGTCGCCTGCTGGAATTGATGCGCGACGTTCAACAACCGCGCCTCATCGAAATAATTGCCGATGATCTGCAGTCCCACTGGCAAGCCAGCGGCAAAGCCGGCGGGAATCGACATACCGGGCAGGCCAGCCAGGTTGACCGCAATGGTGTAGATATCCGATAGGTACATGGTCACTGGATCGTCGGTCTTCTCGCCCAGTTTGAACGCGCTCGTCGGTGCAGTCGGTCCCATGATGACATCGACACGGGTGAAGGCTTCGCGGAAATCATCGCTGATCAGACGCCGCAACTGCTGCGCCTTGAGGTAGTAGGCATCGTAGTACCCTGCGGACAAGGCATAGGTGCCCATCATGATACGGCGCTTGACCTCGGTGCCGAAACCTTCGCCACGCGAACGCTTGTACATGTCCTCCAGGTCTTTCGGGGCGTCGCAACGGTAACCAAAACGCGCACCGTCAAAACGCGAAAGATTGGAGGAACACTCGGCCGGGGCCACGACATAGTAGGTCGGTACGGCGAGCGTGCTGTTGGGTAGGCTGATCTCGATGACCTCGGCCCCAAGTCTGCGATACTCGTCGATGGCCACCTCGATGGCACGGGCCACCTCCGCGTCGAGGCCCTCACCGAAATACTCCTGCGGCAGACCAATCTTCAGTCCCTTGATGTCCCGGGTCAGGTTTGCGGTGTAGTCGGGCACCGGGCGGTCCAGTGACGTGGAATCACGGGTATCGAAACCGGCCATGGTGGCGAGCATGAGCGCGAGGTCCTCGGCGCTACGCGCCATCGGGCCACCCTGGTCCAGACTGGAGGCGAAGGCGATCATACCGTAGCGCGAGACCCGCCCGTAGGTCGGTTTGAGCCCACTGATGCCACACAGCGCGGCGGGCTGACGAATCGAACCACCCGTATCGGTACCGGTCGCGCCCGGTACCAGCCTGGCGGCCACGGCCGCTGCCGAGCCACCGGAGGACCCACCGGGGACTGCATCCGTATCCCAGGGATTGTGCACCGGACCATAGAAGCTGGTCTCGCTCGACGACCCCATGGCAAACTCGTCCATATTGGTCTTGCCGAGCATGACCGCACCCGCAGCATTGAAGCGCTCGATGACATGGGCGTTGTAGGGTGCCTGAAAATTGTCGAGCATGTGCGAACCGCAGCTGGTGCGAATACCCTGGGTGCAGAAGATGTCTTTTTGTGCCAACGCAATGCCGGTCAGGGGGCCAGCCTCGCCGCGGGCAATACACACATCGGCCTCGCGGGCCTGCGCCAGGGCCTGCTCCTCGGCCACGGTAATAAAGCTGTTCAGGCGGGCATCGTGTTTGCGGATGCGCTCCAGCAGGGCCTGGGTCAACTCCACGCTGGAGAAGGCCCCCGCATGCAGGTCGGCGGAAAGTTCGGCAATGGTTTTGTCATGCATGGCAGACACCGGAAATCATTTCTGCTAGATCCTTTAAGCGATAGTTTCAGCCAGCGCCTAATGACGCCGGTCCTCAACGTCAGTAACCGTGAAGATATGGGTGGCGCCCGCCTTACTCGATAACCCTGGGTACGAGGTACAGGCCAGCCTCCACCGCAGGCGCCAGGGCCTGGAAGTCCGCACGCTGATCGGCCTCGATCACCACATCCTCGCGCAGGCGCTGGGTAAGCTCCAGAGGATGGGCCATGGGCACAATGCCCTCGGTGTCGACGGCCTTCATTTGCTCGACCAGGTCCAGGATGCTGGACAGATTGTGCGCATAATCCGCTATGGACGCCGCATCAATAGACAAGCGCGCCAAATGCGCAATTTTCTCGACATCCTGTGTTTCCAACGACATCGTTCCCGCCCCATTCGTGTGATGATTTATACAAATTGGGAACACTACCACAGATAGCCGCTTGCCCAAACCCCCAGCACCTGATTAAATAGGCGTGTTTTATACTTAATCCCTTATGCTACGCACAACGCACTGAAGCCAAAATACAATGTTCAAACGCTTACGCGGCATCTTCTCCAACGACGTTTCCATCGACCTCGGTACAGCCAACACGTTAATTTACGTACGTGGCCAGGGCATCATCCTGAACGAACCTTCTGTGGTCGCCATCCGCCAGGAGCGCGGGCCGGGTGGGCAAAAAAGTATTGCAGCGGTCGGTCTGGAAGCCAAACGCATGCTCGGGCGTACCCCCGGCAATATCGTGGCTATCCGGCCCATGAAGGACGGCGTCATCGCCGACTTCACCATTACCGAAAAGATGCTCCAACACTTTATCCGCAAGGTGCACGAGAACAAATTCTTCCGTCCTAGCCCACGCGTCCTCATCTGTGTGCCCTGTGGCTCTACGCAGGTGGAACGGCGCGCTATTCGCGAATCGGCGGCCGGGGCCGGGGCCCGTGAGGTGTATCTCATCGAGGAGCCCATGGCCGCCGCTATCGGTGCCGGCATGCCCATCTCCGAGGCCAGTGGTTCCATGGTGCTGGACATCGGCGGCGGCACCACCGAGGTCGCTGTTATCTCCCTGAGCGGCATCGTCTACGCCGCGTCTGTGCGCATCGGCGGCGACCGCTTCGATGAAGCCATTATCAATTACGTGCGACGCAATTACGGTAGTCTCATTGGCGAGTCCACGGCCGAACATATCAAACAGGAGATCGGCTCGGCCTACCCCGGCAACGAGGTACGCGAGATGGAGGTGCGCGGGCGCAATCTGGCCGAGGGCATCCCCCGTCGATTCACCCTGAACAGTAACGAGATACTGGAAGCCCTGCAGGAGCCCCTCTCGGGTATCGTCAGCGCGGTGAAAACCGCCCTGGAACAGACCCCCCCCGAGTTGGCCTCCGATATTGCCGAGCGCGGCATGGTCCTGACCGGTGGTGGCGCGCTGCTGCGTGACATTGACCGCCTGCTGATGGAGGAGACCGGCCTGCCGGTCATCATCGCCGAGGACCCACTGACCTGCGTGGCCCGGGGCGGTGGCCGCGCTCTGGAAATGATTGATGAGCACGGCGGCGACCTGTTCAGCGTCGAGTAAACGCGCACTGGCGCCTCGCCGATAACAATATGGCCCTTTCTGGGCACCCCACGGTGTGGGGTATACAGGCGGCAGACGGCTCGGGCATCAGGCCGACGCCCTTATTGTATCTATCAGTATCTGTCTTCCAGACCCGGGCCGACAGGATGATCCGAGAACCCGGGCGCAACCATCGACACCGAGGTGTGTCATCAAACGGCTATTCATACAAGGTCCCTCGCTGGGCAGCCGGCTCCTCGTGTTCACCCTGGTGTCCATCCTGCTGATGACCGCCGATCACCGCTTCCACCACCTGAACACGATCCGCTCTGCCCTCAGTGTCGTCGTCTACCCACTGCGCTACATGGTCAATCTGCCGTCCGAGTTCGGTGACTGGGCCTCGGACACCTGGACCACGCGCACGACCCTGCAGGAAGAAAATCGCAGCCTGCGTATCCACAACCTGCTGCTCAAGGCCCAGAACCAGAAAATGGCCGCGCTGGAGGCTGAGAATCAACGTTTACGCGAGCTCCTTCGATCTTCGAAAAAGATCGGCGAACATGTGATTATCGCTGAACTTCTTGCTGTTGACACCGATCCCTTTACCCGCACCATTGTGCTCGACAAAGGCAGCCGTGACCACGTCTATATTGGTCAACCCCTGCTCGGGGCCGACGGTGTGATGGGACAGATCATCAGCGTTGGTCCGTTCACCAGCACCGCCATGCTCATTACCGACCCGAGTCATGCCATTCCGGTGCTGGTCAACCGCAACGGCCTGCGCGCCATCGCCGTCGGCACCGGAGCGAGCGGCCAACTCGCGCTCCAGCACCTGCCCAACAATGCGAACATCCGCCCCGGCGATCTGCTGGTGACCTCCGGCCTGGGTGGCATTTTCCCGCCTGGTTATCCGGTCGCACGTGTTGTCTCGGTTGACATCGACCCCAGCCAACCCTTTGCGCACGTGGTGGCCAGCCCGACCGCCCATCTGCAGCGCAGCCGTGAAGTCCTACTGGTCTGGAACCACCCCAAACCGGCAGTGTCAAACAACTCGGCCGAGCGCACACGCCAGGGCGAGGGCAAATCGGCCGATCGCTCAGGACACAGACACCTGCGCAGGAGGCCCTGATGGCCCTGACCCGACACCGTGGTGGTGGCATCATCGTCCTAAGTTTTGTCGTCGCCCTGATGCTGAGCATCATACCGCTGCCGGACTGGGCCCGACTGCTGCGCCCGGAGTGGGTCACGCTGGTACTCATCTACTGGTGTCTGGCCTTGCCGGAGCGCGTCGGGGTGGGCGCGGGCTGGATCGTGGGCTTGCTGATGGACGTCTTGCAGGGTACCTTGCTCGGCCAGTATGCCCTGGCCCTGGCCCTGGTCGCCTTCCTGTCGCTGAAACTCCACCAGCGCGTGCGTGTATTCCCGCTTTGGCAACAGATGGCGACCATTTTGATGCTGGTCGTGCTGGAACAATTGCTGGTATTTTGGATCAAAGGGATTACTGGCCGTGCGCCCAATGTATGGCTATACCTGTTGCCATCGCTGACCAGTACGCTCATCTGGCCCTGGCTGTTCGTCATCCTGCGCAATCTGCGGCGCCACTTCATGGTCAGCTAAATCCGCGCCATTGAACCTCATGGACACGTGAACACAACATGCTGCGCCAGAAACCGATCCGGCTGAAGGACAACATTCGCGAAACACATCTGTTCCAGCGCCGACTCATCGTCGCGGTGCTGCTGATCATCGTGCTTATTGGCGCACTGATCGCACGTATGGTCGATCTGGAAATCATCAATGTCGCCCACTACACCACACTCTCGCGCAACAACTGGGTCAACATCCTGCCCATCACCCCGACCCGCGGCCTGATCTATGATCGCAACGGCATCCTGCTCGCCGAGAATATTCCGAGCTTTACCCTGGAGATTACCCCGGATCGGGTCACCCACATGAACGCCACCCTTGCCCGCCTGCGCAAGATTATCGCTATCAGCAACGACGACATCATCCGCTTCAAAAAAGCACTGCACCGCACCCGCCGTTTCGAGGGCATTCCTCTGCGCTTTCGCCTCAGCGATAGGGAGGTCGCCCGCTTCTCGGTACGCCGCTACCGCTTCCCCGGCGTGGACATCAAGGCCAGCCTGACCCGCCATTACCCGCTCGGCCCACTGGCCGCCCACGCGGTAGGCTATGTCGGGCGCATCAACGAGACGGAACTGCGCCATGTGAACAGCTCCAACTACAGCGGTACCAGCTACATCGGTAAGACCGGCGTCGAGCGTTCCTATGAACAGGTCCTGCATGGCCAAGTCGGTTACCAGCAGGTCGAGACCAATGCCCAGGGGCGAATACTGCGCGTACTGGAGCGCACCCCACCGGTGCCGGGCAAGAACCTCTATCTCAACATTGACGTACGCCTGCAAGCAGTGGCCGAGCAGGCCTTCGGCAAGAACAACGGTGCGCTGGTCGCCATCAACCCCACTACCGGTGCCGTACTGGCGCTCGTCAGCATGCCCAGCTTCGATCCCAATCTGTTCGTCAATGGCGTAGACCACAAGACCTATCAGGCCCTGAGCAACTCCCCCAACCGTCCCCTGTTCAACCGCGCCCTGCGGGGCCAATACGCGCCCGGCTCCACCATCAAACCCTTCATCGGGCTGGGCGGGCTCGAACTCAATGTCATCAACACACACGACACTACCTTCTGTCCGGGCTATTACATGCTCAAGGGTAATGCCCACAGGTACCGTGGCTGGAAGAAGGGCGGCCATGGAGTGACGGATCTGCACAAGGCCATTGTCCAGTCCTGCGACATCTATTTTTATTCACTGGCGCACACCCTGGGCATCGACAAGATTCACGATTATCTCAGCCGGTTCGGCTTCGGCAAGAAGACCGGCATCGACCTGCGAGGCGAACTCCCCGGCCTGCTGCCCTCGCGCGCGTGGAAACGCCGCACCCGGGATGAACCCTGGTTTCCTGGGGAGACACTGATCACCGGCATCGGTCAGGGGTTTTTCCTCACCACTCCCCTGCAACTGGCCAGTGCCACCGCCACCCTCGCCGATCGGGGTATACGCATGCAGCCGCACATGATCTACGCCGAGCAGAATCCGGACTCTGGTGCCCGGCAACGCGTACCACCCACGTCACTACCTGGCGTACCGCAGCTGCGCCCATCAGACTGGAACGCCATAATCCATGACATGACCGATGTCATCCAGAGTATCTATGGCACGGCACACAGCATCCAGGCGGGCCTGAAATATACCGTCGCCGGCAAGACCGGCACCGCACAGGTCTTCAGTGTGGCTGCGGGCAAAGAGTATAATGAAAAGGATCTCGCCAAAAACCTGCGCGACAACGCCTTGTTCATCAGCTTCGCACCGGTCAACAAACCGCGTATCGCCGTAGCGGTGATCGTGGAACACGCCGGCGGTGGCGGCTCGGTGGCGGCGCCCATCGCCCGCGCGGTCATGAATTATTATCTGCTAAAATCACCCGAGGGTTCACTCGATGGAGATTCTGGACACACCTCGGCGTCGGCCGCGCACTGACGGCCACACCGCCGAAGCGCACACGCTGGCCTATCGACTGCACATCGATCTGCCGCTGCTCGTCAGTCTGCTGCTACTCTCCGGCCTCGGCCTGGTCGTGCTCTACAGTGCCGGCAACCAGAGTATGGAGCTCATCCTGCGCCAGCTGATGCGCCTGGGCGTTGCCTTTTTCGTCATGTTCGCCGTCGCCCAGATTAATCCCGACACCCTGCGCAACTGGTCGCCCTGGCTCTACGCCATTGGCATCATCTTGCTGTTTGCGGTACTCGTCCTCGGCGATATCGGCAAGGGCGCGCAGCGCTGGCTGAACCTCGGCCTGTTCCGCTTTCAGCCCTCGGAGATCATGAAGGTCGCCGTACCGCTGGTGATCGCCTGGTATCTCGCCGACGCCCCGCTGCCACCTACACGCGCGCGCCTGATGATCGCCATCATCTCCATTCTGATACCCACACTGATGATCGCCAAGCAGCCGGACTTGGGCACGGCCGTACTGGTGGGCAGTGCCGGCGGTTTTGTACTCCTGCTCGCAGGCATCCGCTGGCGACTGATCTTCGGTACAGTGCTGCTGCTGGCCGCAAGCACCCCGCTGGCCTGGCACTTCATGCACGACTACCAGCGCCAGCGTGTGCTCACCTTTTTGAATCCGGAAAACGATCCGCTCGGCACCGGCTATCACATCATCCAGTCCACCATCGCCATCGGCTCGGGCGGTTTCTATGGCAAGGGTTGGCTCAACGGCACCCAGTCGCACCTCCACTTCCTGCCAGAGAGCAGGACCGACTTCATCTTCGCCGTATTCAGTGAAGAGTTCGGTTTCATCGGCGTCATGCTCATGCTCGCGCTCTACCTGTTCATCATTGCCCGTGGCCTGCATATCGCCAACCGGGCACAGGACAGCTTCACCAGAATGCTCGCAGGCAGTCTCACTCTCACCTTTTTTGTCTATGTGTTCGTCAATATCGGCATGGTCTCCGGCCTGTTGCCCGTGGTCGGGCTACCCCTGCCGTTGATCAGTTTCGGCGGCACCTCCATGGTGACGCTGATGGCCATATTCGGTATCCTGATGTCGATACACACGCACCGCAAACTGCTGGCCCATTGAGCGGCGGGCGGATTTGTCACCCCCCTGTCGACACCCGTTCCTGGCCATGCGCCAGCCCCTGAGAAGAGGCTGCGGCAAGGAATCATGCACCGACTTACCCCTGGCCCGACAGGTCCCTCGTCCAGACACCCACCAGGTATCCCGTGAACAGACCTCTGTCCATCACCCTCATCGGCCTTGTCCTGCTCATCAGCGCCACCCCCGGCTGCAGCGCCATCACGCCACGCCCCTTCGACACCCAGGCGCCGGTTCAGGCCTTCATCAGGGCGATGGTACAAAAACACCACTTCTCCGCCCGCTACCTCAACACCCTGTTTGAGCATGCCCGACTGCGACCCGATATCCTGCGCACCATCGCACGACCGGCGGAGTCCAAACCCTGGTATGTCTACCGCCCCATTTTCGTCAATGCCGCCCGGGTGCAGGGCGGTGTCAACTTCTGGAAACACAATGCCGCCACCCTGGCGCGAGCCAGCAAGACCTACGGCGTTGCGCCCGAGATCCTGGTGGCCATCATCGGCGTGGAGACGCGTTACGGCACACACGAGGGCCACTATCGGGTGATCAACGCCCTGTCCACCCTGGCCTTCGCCTATCCGCCACGCAGCGCCTTTTTCAAACGCGAACTTGAACAGTTCCTGCTGATGACGCGCGAGGAGCACCTCGACCCGCTATCGCTGATGGGCTCCTATGCCGGTGCCATGGGTCAGCCACAATTCATCGCCAGCAGCTTCCGCCACTATGCCGTGGACTTTGACGGCGACGGCGTGCGCGATCTCTGGAACAACCCCGCCGATGCCATCGGCAGCGTCGGCAACTATTTTCAGCGCCACGGCTGGGTGTCGGGCGCTCCCGTGGTAAGCCGGGCACAGGTCAGCGGCACGGGTTATCGGGCACTACTGGGCGGACTCAAGCCGCAGTGGACCGTGGCCGACTTCAAGGCACATGGTGTACATATCGAAGGCGTCGTTCCCACCCCTGGCGCGCAAGGGGCCCTGATTGCACTGGCGGCCAACGACAGACAGATATATTGGGTGGGTTGGCAGAATTTTTACGTCATTACCCGGTACAATAATAGCCCCTTGTATGCAATGGCAGTCTATCAACTCAGCCAGGCGATACGTGCGCGCAGGCAAGACACCGCGACCCACTAGTCCACCACCCCGCACCCGCCAGGCGGGGCATCAAACAGCCAAGGACCACAAGCCCCATGCGCACACCGCAGCAACACCGCCGCCGCCTAGCACCTCGCCAAGGACACAGTCTGCGCCTGCTCCGCCTCGTACTGAGTGGACTTGTGTACACCCTGTTAAGTGGCTGCGCCAGCCCCGGTGCCGGCTTTCTGCCCGGTGAAGACAGCGGACCGCGTATCCCGGTCAATGTCTCGCAGGTCCGCAATGCCATCCCGCGAGTGGAACCGCGCAGCACCTCCGGCAACCCGAGCAGTTATGTGGTGAACGGACGGCGCTACTACGTGAGACGTTCCAGTCTCGGCTATGTCGCCCGCGGCATTGCCTCATGGTACGGCGCGAAGTTCCATGGTCGCAAGACCGCCAGCGGCGAGCCGTACAACATGTACGCCATGACCGCTGCGAACAAGACCCTGCCCCTGCCCACCTATGTCTGGGTCACCAATCTCAGGAACGGTCGCCGCGTCATCGTGCGCGTCAACGACCGGGGACCGTTTCGCGACAACCGGCTCATCGACTTGTCTTATGCCGCGGCAAAAAAACTCGGTATTATCGCCACCGGCACCGCGCCAGTGGAAGTGCGTGCCATCGATCCTCGCACCTGGCTGCGCAACCACCCCTATCCACCGGTGGCCTCCTTTGCGCCTCCTCACCCGGCACCACGACCCGTTGTACGCGCGACGCCCATGGCCAGCATCTACCTGCAGGTCGGCGCCTTTACCGAACAGGCCAATGCCGAACATCTGCGCGATCGCCTGCTCGCCACCTTTCGCTCGGTTCACATCAGTCGCGCCAATGGCGAGTATGGCCCCGTCTACCAGGTGCGCATCGGGCCGGTACGCAGCGCCGAAGCATTGGCAAACAAGGCCAATGCACTGCGTAACATCGGGATGCACTACATACCGATCACGATCGAGTAAATCTGCACAACTGTACACAGGGACACAATTTTTTGGGAACCCCGGCCACGTTTCGACGTCTACTGCGGGTAACATCATGCGCTCTGCGCCACACACTCACCTTGAAGGTCTCGACTAATGCGATTGATCCTCGCCTTTATCACCCTGCTGTTCACCCTTGGCCTGGCCCAGGCCGCCCCCGAGCTCATCCCGGCTCCCCCCCCCATCGCGGCCAAGGCCTATCTGCTGCTGGACTTCCATAGTGGCAAGGTGCTGGCAGAGAAAAACGCCGATAAGCGCATCCAGCCGGCCAGTCTCACCAAGCTGATGACCGCCTTCATCGTCTCCAAGGCACTCGCGACGGGCAGCATCAAGCTCGATGACAAGGTACGCATCAGCAAGAAGGCCTGGCGCACGATGGGCTCGCGCATGTTCGTGAATGTCAATACCCTGGTGTCAGTCCAGGAGCTAATCAAGGGCATGATCGTGCAATCCGGCAACGACGCAACCGTGGCCCTGGCCCAACACGTCGCCGGCAGCCAGGCGGCCTTCGTCACCCTGATGAACCAGTACGCCCACCAACTCGGCATGACCCACACCCACTTCGCCGACGTCACCGGCCTGCCGCGACCGGATCACTACAGCACGGCACGCGATCTGGCCAAACTGACACGCGCCCTGATCCGCGACTTTCCGCAGGACTATCACTGGTACTCAGATAAGGTGTTCACCTACAACCACATCCGTCAGTACAACCGCAACCGCCTGTTGTGGCTGGACAATCGGGTCGACGGACTCAAGACCGGCCACACCAAGGAGGCCGGCTACTGCCTGATCGCCTCGGCCAAACAGGGTGACATGCGGCTCATATCGGTCGTGTTGGGCGCCAACTCCTCTCAGGGCCGGGTGAACGCCAGCCGCAGCCTGCTCGACTACGGTTTTCGTTTCTACAATACCTACAAGCTCTATGCGGCCGGACAGACGCTAGCCACACGGCGCATCTGGAAGGGTCAGAAAAAACAGCTCAAACTGGGTCTGGACAAGGAGCTCTACGTCACCATTCCACGTGGCAACCGCAATGACATCAAGGCCAAACTGGTGGTCGACTCGACCATCCTTGCACCGGTCAAACAGGGCCATGCCTACGGTTCGGTCCAGATCGATCTAGGCAACAAGAAACTGGCGACTCGACCCCTGGTGGCCCTGTCATCGATGCCAAGGGGCGATCTCTGGCGGCGTTTGACCGACAGTGTCATACTGCTGTTCAAGTAACCGGTAATCAGTGGCGTGTCGTCGCCAACCGGCCCTTACCGGTGACACGACACGGCGCAGCTCACATAACCGCATCCATGTCCCAGCCCATCATCTATCTCAACGGCGCCTTCCTGCCCGCCGACCAGGCCCAGGTCCCGGTCCTTGACCGCGGCTTCATCTTTGGCGACGGCCTCTACGAAGTCATCCCGGCCTATGGTGGACATCTGTTCCGGCTCGACCCGCACCTTGCCCGCCTGGAAAACAGCCTGGCGGCCGCGCGCATAGACAATCCGCACAGCCGGACAGACTGGGCACATCTGCTGGAAGAGACTGTGCGGCGTAACCACGACGGCACCGGGGACAGTGCGGTGTATATGCAGGTCACCCGCGGTGTGGCGCGCCGCGACCACGGCTTTCCAGCGGATACGCCACCCACGGTCTTCATTATGTGCAACCCGCTCTCCCCTCTGTCCGCCAGCGTTCAGGCCGAGGGCGTCGACGCCATCACCCTGGAGGACATCCGCTGGCAGTATTGCCACATCAAGGCCATCGCCCTGTTGCCCAATATCCTGCTGCGCCAGACGGCGCTGGACGAAGGTGCCGCCGAGGCCATCCTGGTCCGTGACGGCCTCATCACCGAAGGTGCCGCCAGTAATGTCTTCATGGTCAATGGCGGGCAGATCACCACCCCCCCGACCGGCCCGCATCTGCTGTCCGGCGTCACCCGTGAACTGGTGATTGAACTCGCCCGCAACCACGCCCTGATCTGCCACGAGACCGACTTCGACGCCAGCGCACTGCACCAGGCCGATGAGATCTGGCTGACCAGTTCAACCAGGGAAATCCTGCCAGTCACCCATCTGGATGGCCGATCGGTGGGCAGTGCCCGGCCGGGACCGGTCTGGCAACGCCTCTACCGGCTCTACCAGGACTACAAACAGCACCTGCGCCGCACGGGCCTCCCCCCGGTCTGAGCGCACCGGTGGCGTAGCCGGTAGTGGTGGCATTTGCGAAAAACGCCGAGGCGACAGCGGACTCTGCACTGGGGGGGGGGCAGCTCCGTCCAATGCGCTATACTGGTGCCTTCACCGACCCCGATCCGGATAAGACCCTGGCGCAACCATGTCTGCACCCCATAGCAACGACAGCCTGATCGCCTTCCCCTGCCGCTTCCCGATCAAGGTCATGGGACGCGCGGCGCCGACGTTCGAGACCCACATTGCCCTGCTTGTACGTGAACATGCCCCCGATCTGGCACCTGAGGATGTCAATCTGCGCCCCAGCCAGGCCGGAAACTATGTATCGATCACCCTGACCGTCAACGCCACCAGCCGTGCCCAGCTCGACGCGATCTACCACGCCCTGAGCGCTCGGGACGATGTCCTGATGGCCCTGTGAACCCCGCGCCGTCAATATGAACCCGTCCGACACATACACCACCGGCGATACCGTTATCGTGCGCGACCTCGGTCGGTGCGACTACACACCCGTGTGGCGCGCCATGCAGGCCTTCACCGCCGCCCGCATCACCAACCCCACACACCGACCCACGCCAGATACCGTGACCCCGGATGAGTTCTGGCTGGTCGAACACCCACCGGTCTATACCCTGGGACTCAACGCCAAGCGCACCCACCTGCTCGCCACCGGCGATATCCCCGTCATTCCGGTCGATCGCGGCGGCCAGGTCACCTACCACGGCCCCGGCCAGATCGTCGCCTACCTGCTGGTCGATCTGAACCGGCGCGGCCTCGGTGTGCGCGCACTGGTCAGTCATATCGAGCACGCCCTGATCGCCCTGCTGGCCGATTATGCCATCACTGCCCATGCTCGCTGCGATGCCCCCGGCGTCTACGTGGGCGAGGCCAAGATCGCTGCCCTCGGCCTGCGCGTGCGCCGCGGATACAGCTACCACGGGCTGAGCCTGAACGTGGCTATGGACCTGGCACCGTTCCAGGGCATCAACCCCTGCGGCCATGCCGGTATGGCCGTCACCCAGATCGCCGACGAGGGGGGGCCGACCCATCCCGCACCGGTCGCTGCGGCTCTGATTTCCCACTTGCGCGCCCGACTGGGCTACAATGCCGTCCTCACCCGGGCAACGGCACAGCCGACGCCGAAGACGATCACTGAAACACTGACCGGCACCCACTGAAGCGCGCGACGAGCACACCATGGCAGAATCCGACAACGACATCGAGGCAACGCGCCCGGCACCCGCCAACCCCCTCAAGGGTGCGAGCAAGACCGCCCGCATCCCCATCAAGGTCGTGCCCACTGACCGTCCGCTGCCCAAACCGCGCTGGATCCATGCCCGCTCCCCCAACAGTCCGGCCGTCGTCCGACTCAAGGACATCCTGCGCGCACAGCACTTGCACACCGTCTGCGAAGAGGCCGCCTGCCCCAATATCGGCGAGTGCTTCGCCCATGGCACCGCGACCTTCATGATCATGGGCGACATCTGCACCCGCCGCTGTCCGTTTTGCGACGTGGCCCACGGCCGCCCCACCGCCCTGGACGTCGATGAGCCCCGCCACCTCGGCGAGACCATTGCCGCCATGGACCTGCACTATGTGGTGATCACCTCGGTGGATCGCGACGATTTGCGCGACGGCGGTGCAGCCCATTTCACAGCCTGCATCGAGGCCATCCGCAACCACAGCCCGCAGACCCGCATTGAGATCCTGGTGCCGGACTTTCGCGCCCGCATGGACGTCGCCCTGGCCCTGCTCGCCCAGGCCCCACCGGACGTCTTCAACCACAATCTGGAGACCGTGCCGCGACTCTACAAACAGGTCCGTCCCGGCGCCGATTATGCCTGGTCACTGAATCTGATCAAACGTTTCAAGGCGGCACACCCGAATGTACCCACCAAGTCCGGCCTGATGCTGGGTCTGGGTGAGACACTGGAGGAGGTGGAAGCGGTGATGCGCGATCTGCATGAACACAACTGCAACAGACTGACCCTGGGCCAGTACCTGCAGCCCAGCCACCATCACCTGCCCGTGGCACGTTATGTGCCACCGGAGGAATTCGACGCCCTGGCCGCAACTGCACGCCGCCAGGGCTTCAGCCATGTGGCCAGCGGCCCGATGGTGCGCTCCTCCTATCACGCCGACCAGCAGGCCGCCGGCGAACACGTCGGCTAAATTGCGCAGCACATGGGCCTGCTGGCGACCCGGGCCCTGGCCCTGCTGCTCCTGCCCCCCGGGCTGTTCGTCATCCTGCTGGTGGCGGGACTCGCCCTGTGCCGATGGCCTTTGTCACACGGCACACCACGCTGGCCACGCGTCGGTCGCGCTCTACTCATCACCGCCACCCTGCTGCTGTATCTGTCCAGTCTGCCTCCGGTGGGCAATGCCCTGTCCGGCCTGCTGGAACAGCGCTACCCAGCCCTGATGCTGCGTGCCCAACCCAGCGCCGCCAAACTGGCTGCTGGCTCCATGACCGACGCACCCCAGGCCATCGTGATCCTCGGGGGTGGGCGCCACAGCCAGGCACCGGAGTACGGTGCAGATACCGTCAACCGCCTGACCCTGGAGCGGCTGCGCTACGGCGCCCGGCTAGCACGCCACACCGATCTGCCTATCCTGGTCAGTGGCGGGCGTCCCTTCGGCGAGGCGAAACCGGAAGCGGCCTTGATGGCCGAGGCCCTGCGCGAGGACTTCAGCGTCCCCGTGCGTTGGGAGGAAGGTCACAGCCGCACCACCTGGGAAAACGCCGTCGACACCCGAAAATGCCTTGTCGGCACCGACATACGGCGCATCTACCTGGTCACCCAGGCTCGGCACATGCCGCGCGCCGTCCTGGCCTTCCGCGCTCAGGGCTTTCGTGTTATTCCCGCCCCCACCGGCTTCACCACGCGCGATCTCCACACGCCCTGGCTGCTCGACCTCCTACCCCAGGCCCACGCCCTGAACAACACCAGCACCACCAGTTGGGAGGCGTTGGGCCTGCTTTGGTATCGGTTAAGGTTCTCAATATCCAGAGCGTCATTTTCTGTGCCTAGACACTCACCCCAGTCCTCACCGTGCAGCGGCAACGTGCGATTTTAGACTTTCCTGCCTACTGATAACCGCTTTTTCATCTCCCACTAACCCGTATCCCTGCCCCTTCGTAGAGGATGCGCCAGACACCGTGTTCACGCGTGAGGTACAGGCGTTTGTTCATATCGCCGTTGAAGTTGTTGGAGGCATAGTGCTGGCGGAAATCGGCCACCACCATCTGCCGTCCACCACTGGCCACCTCAGGGTAGGCAAACAGTGACACGTCGCTGAACTGCACGTCCTGATGACGTTTGCCCAGCACCACCCGGCGTTTGTAGGCTGCCCAGCGCCGGTAATTGTATTTCCCGCTCCAGAAACCGGGCGCGTAATGCGCAAGATAGGCGCCGATATCATTGCTCATCCAGTCATTCCGCCAGGATGTCAGTACAGCAAACAACCGCTTGCGCTCGCGCTCCCATTGGGACCGCGTGATCCAGTCAATATGCTCCGCAATGATCACCGGTGTCACACCGGAGCGGATCTCCGGTTGAATGTGGGCGAAGTCCTGATTGCTCAAGACCATACAGCCCTCGCTGTCGCGGGGCGGACGGCTGTAGGTATCGGGCATCGTGCCATGCAACCAGATGCCACCGCCCGTCTTGCCAAGGTGACGGTCATAGGCATTGGGATAGTTCACCGGAAAGGCGCCGATGCCATACTTGTTCGGCAAGCGCTTACCGGGAATATAGCCGGTGACAAAATACACCCCCTCCGGGGTGCGCAGATCACCACGCAGGCGCTTGTTGCCCCTCAGTTTGCCGGTACTGACATAGAAACTCTGCTCCAGGCGCGGCGGCTCGCCGGGCCCAACGTTGCGAAAAACATAGAGCCGGTGTGCCCGTTTGTCCACCAGCAGTACCCGCTCCACCGAACTGCCCAGCGCCAGCACCGAGCGTGGCACCCGACGGCCGTTGAAACGAACCAGATAGGCATTGAGACGCGCCCGGGCCTCGGCACGCAAAGACTGCAACTCATCGCGCTGGACGGGGCCCAGTCCAGCCAGCAGGGGTGAGTCTCCCAACCCGGTCACCACCTGGGTACGGGCGAGCAACATGTCACCACGAATGAGTTGTGCCAGACGAAAGCGGGGTTCCCGGCGCAACAGGGCATCGAGTTCACGCAGGGCAACATTGAAGTGACCCTCACCGAAATTCATCAGCCCCTTGAGCAGACTGGCCTCGGGATCATGTGGATAGGTGTCCAACCGGACATCAAGGGTATGCAGGGCCTCGGTGGCGAGTTGCGCACGGGTCTGGCGAACCGGCGTAGCCAATCGGCTCACCACGCTCATCCCTGCACCGGCACCGGTCGCATCGGAAAACGCTATGCTGGCGATGTCGGCATGGGGCGCGTCCGCTGACGCCAGCGCGCCCTCCTCAACACCCGTCGGCGCAGTACGATGCAAGCCCACCGCAACCGACAGCGTCCCGACAGACCAGAGCCCGAACAACAGGAGCCAACGTGGCACCCATCCGTACCGGCACAGGGTCTGCATTCTCATCGTGCCAACACCTCCAGTGTTTGTTCCTTCACGATACGCCAGTGACCTTGTCGCGCAACCAGGACAAAGGCCTTGCGACTGCGATCCCGGTAGTAATCGGAACGATACTGCTGCACCAGTTCCACCCGCACCCGCCCCGCCTTGATCGGTTCAATCCTGATATCGCTCAGCACAACATGAATAAAGGTCGGCTGGCGCAACCGTTGTCGACGCTGCACCGCCCAAGCCGCACGGCTCATGCCCTCATCGGGCACAAAATCAGCCGCATAGAAACTCAGGTACCGGGTTACATCCTGAGCCGACCAGGCGTGGGCCCAGGCCAACAAGGTCGCCCGGGCCGCAACTGGTGCAGGCGGTACGGGCGACACCGTGCCTCTGTGGTCTTTATCGGTCACGGCGGGTGCGACGTGAACCCTGGCCGAGTGCGCCGTCACTGGCGCGCCCGCGACAACCGGAGTCCGGGCCGCAACCGGCACGGGGAGTGGCCGTGGCACCTTGTCGGCGGCAACCGGTCCTGAGGAAAGATGTCCGGTTTCGATGTCCATCTCCCCCCCCGACTCAGGGGATTTCGACCCGCTGCCAACCCCTGCCACCGGCAACGTGGGGGCACGCGTTTTCACCACCGGAACAGATACCGGTGCAACGGCTGGCGTTGTGGTGTTCGATGGTGCCCTAGCGGAAGGCGGCGCCACCTCAACAGCGGAGGTGGAGACAGATTTGGCGGTGGCACCCGCAAGCGACGCGGCACCCACCATGCCCGGTACGACATGGGGTGAGGGTTTATTCGCACTGGGATGGGGGGCGGTTACCGCAGGCACTGGTGCTGGCACGACGACACGGGTCATCACGTCTGGCGCCGTCATGTCAGCCTTGGCAATGAGGCGTGAAGGCGCCGCCGGGCCGACCTCGATCGGTGCGGTGTAGGGCTGAGACGGCCTCACACCGGGACGAGAGGTCATTGTCGAGACTGGTATTGGCATGGATATCCGGCCACCCCGAGCGCCGGCCTCAGTCTGCCCCTGGGCGACGGCAGAGCCCCCTGTTTGTCTGGCCACGGACGCAACGGTATTGAACAAGGCGTTCAACGACCGTGCCAATGCCCGGGTAGTGGCAGGGTGCACAACGGGAGGCACACCGGCCAACGGGGTCTCGCTGTGCTGCACCACCCGCTGCGGGTTCGCCCGGACAATCTGCTTCCCGGTCACGACCGGGGGGGAGGGCAATGCCAGCGCCGCCAACACAACCCGATGCACCGGTTTACCCAACTGCAGGGCCTTGTCATAGGCATCACGGGCCTGGGCCAGATAGATGCGGCTCAGATTGTTGTAGACAGTCTGGTAGCGCGAATTGGTCGCCAGCGCCCGTTCCAGAGTCTGGCGGGCGGACTGGAGGTCGCCCTGCGCCGCGTACAGCACCGCGAGATTGTTATAGGCCGTGGGCTGCTGCGGATGAGCGGCGATGATCGCCTGATAGGTCACCACAGCGGCGGCAGTATGCCCCTGTTCGACCTGTGACCGGGCAACGGCAAATTGGTGCGCCAGGGGCGACGGACCACCTTCGCGGGCATAGGCCCAAGTCCCGGAAAAGAGCAGGAGCAGGGCCAGCGTGGCAGCCCACAGTGATGTCATATCAGTCGTACTACCCGGTGTTAAAGTGAGCGAGTATGTCACGTAACCGCTTTGCTCGCAGTACGATCATCCAAAACTCGGGGAATTATGGCAACGTGCCTCCACTCACGATATCCTGCGCAACCCCACCCTCTTGCCCATGTACACCGCGCGACGCCATCCCTCCCTGTTCGGTGCCATCCTGCCGCTCAGGTATCCGTAGAGGGTGTGCCCGCACCCTGTCCGGGCGGGACCGATACCGTATCCTCCTCCGCCTCGTCGTCGTCATCCAGGACCTCATCATATTGTGCCTCAAGCAGATCGCACCAGCCCTGCTCATGGTGTTCCATGATGCGCAGCAACCGCTGGCGAAAGGCCAGCAGGTGCGATTCGAACTGTGCGAAGTCCTCACCGCCCTCGATCAGCTGCGCCGCCCGTTCGAGCTGCAGCAGGGCGTCGCGCAGATTCAGGCTGGCGGCCATGGCCCCCTTGACCCGCTCACGCGCCACAGGCATCCAGGCCCGTGCGGAGAATAGTGAGCGCATACCCTCACCGACCGCCAGCATACGTTTGCGCAATCGCGGCAGGGCACCGATCCTGGTTGCCTTGAGATCGTGCCACACACACGCATCCATCAGAACCCGCCAACGTGCCCGCACATCGGCGATCGCCTTGGCCTCGAACTCAAAGGTACGTGCGACCTGTGTGTCATCCATTGCCATCGGTTTTCATGCTCCTGATTTGAGGCTCATTCGTCCTGCGTCGCGGCACACAACGCCCGATCAAGCGTCGCCAGCCGGGCGGGCGTGCCGACATCCACCCACCGCCCGGCATAATGCTCACCACTCACCTCGCCCGCACGCAATGCGGCGCGTAACAGGGGAGCGAGGGGAAAGGCACCGGGGCGACACGCGGCAAACAGTTCGGAGCGATAGACGCCGATACCACTGAAGGTCAGACGCTCCTCACCATGCTCGGCCAGCCGTCCCTGCCCGTCCAGGGCAAAATCTCCTTCGGGATGATACGGCGGGTTGTCCACCAGCACCAGATGCGCCAAGCCGGTCGGTGGTTGGCGCAGGCGCGCATACGGATAGTCGGTCCAGACATCGGCGTTGACCACCACAAAGGCGGTACCCTCCAGCCGGGCCAACGCATTGAAGATAGCGCCACCGGTTTCCAGGGCACCGGGCGGCTCGGGGGAGTACGTGATCCGTGCACCGAAGGCCGCCCCCTCACCCAGCGCAGCAACAAGCTGCTCACCGAGGTGGGCGTGATTGATGACAATTTCGGAAAACCCCGCCGCCACGAGCGCCGTGATCTGATGAACGATCAGCGGCTTGCCGCCCGCTTTAAGCAAGGCCTTGGGGAGTATATCGGTCAATGGCCGCATGCGTTCCCCGCGCCCGGCGGCCAGAATCATGGCCTTCATGACAGTGAGTGTGTGTGATGCTTGCGCAACTTACAAGCCATGGCCGGGGGGGCTAAAGCGGCGCTGCAGCAGGGTATGGAAGTCGGCGAGTGACGGGTAGCGCGCGGCCACCGCCTGCACATAGCCCAGGGTGCGCGGGATATCGGCCAGGTAAGCCGTCTTGCCATCACGGTGCTGAAGGCGGGCGAACACCCCGATTGCCTTCAGATGACGTTGCACCCCCATCAAGTCGAACCAGCGTATAAACTGCTCCTCACTCTCCTCGATCAGGATACCGGACTGCACGGCAAGCGTGTGATAGCCACGCACCCAGTCATACACCCGTTCCTCCGGCCAGGCGATATAACAATCGCGCAACAGCGAGACCAGATCGTAGGTCACCGGCCCGTACATCGCATCCTGAAAATCGAGAATGCCGGGATTGTGGGCATGGACCAGCAGATTGCGCGAATGATAATCACGGTGCACACAGACCTGCGGCTGTTCCAGTGCGGCGTCGGCCAACAGCCCGAAGGCGCGTGTCAGCACCGCCTCCTCGACGCCACTCAGACTCAGCCCGAGGTGGCGGGCGAGATACCACTCACGAAAACGCCCCATCTCCTCCAGCAACAGGGCGCGATCATACACCGGCAGACCCTCGCCGGACCCGGTGGCGCAGGCCTGCAGGGTGACCAGGGCACCGAGGGCATCACCATAGAGCCGCTCCACACTGTGTTCATTGAGTTCACCCAGATAAAGCCGATCACCCAGATCGGTCAATAACAGGAAACCCTGCGCCAGATCCCGGGCATGCACTTCGGGCACATTCAGTCCCAGCTCGCCGAACAGTCGGGCGACATGGATGAACGGACGACAGTCCTCATGCGCCGGCGGCGCATCCATGACGATGTAGTGCTGTCCCTCATGAGAGAGGCGAAAATAGCGGCGAAAACTCGCATCGCCCGACACCGGCTCGATATCGATGTCGGCGACGCACAGGGTAGTGGTGATCCAGGTCTTCAATTGCTGCAGGCGTTGTGGCAAGACAGACTCCTTGTGTAACAGGTCACTGAGAAAATCCGCCGCCGAAGGCCCGACAAGGCGCCAGACGGCCCGCCATATTCTCACGGCGCCGGGCGGGGCGTATAGCGATGGCCCGCGCGCGTCGCACCACCCGGCATTTACACCCCTCCAGGGCGGTGTATTGCGCCGGGCGGAACCGCCGGTGAGGGCTCCGCCACGACTGAGTCAAACCCATCGCGATGGGGGAAAGATTGAAGGCAATCGGTTTCTGTGCGATTTTACCGGGTTTTATCAACCACGACACCCGTGCAACCGGCCGAGGCGCCACCTTGCCGAATACTCAACATCTTTCAACCCCTCCTCGCCTTACCCGACGCTGGCGAGGCCGCAGCCCGTCCCTGTTGGCTGGACTAGTGTGTCTGCTGCTGATGAATCTGCCGGCGCTCGCCGGCGCAATGCCGCTGCCAACGCCCGGTGTGGGCCCGCATAACGCCCTCGCTCCGGTCTCCGGCCCCAACGCGACACCACGCCCCGCTGCGCACCAGACCTCGATGCCAGACCGGGATCAGAGTGCAATCACTCACACCTCTCGCGGCCCCGGGCACCTGTGCCACCCGATGCAGGTCCCCGTCCCCCGCCCGGTCCCCTCGGTGTCGGGCGGGGGACGTATCGACATCTTCGCCCGGCGGGCCGATCTGGTGCGTGACGGACTGACCCGCTTCAGTGGCGGGGTCATCGCCCATCGCGGCGATCAGCAGCTCGAGGCCCGGCAGACCACCTACCAACAGAGCAAAAACCAGTTCCAGGCCAACGGTGATGTGCGCTATTTCAATAACGGCTTCAGTATCACCGCCACCCGGGCCCGCATGAATCTGGCGCACGACACGGGTGATCTGTACCAGACCAGGTACTGGCTCCCCGCCCGGCATGGCCGTGGCAAGGCCAGACGGATTGAACTGGAGAACCGTGAGCGCGCCCGACTCCACCAGGCGGACTACACCACTTGCCCACCCGGTAACACCGACTGGATCATGCGCGCCAGGACACTCACCCTCGATCGGTCCACCGGACAGGGTATCGCCCGCGACATGGTCCTGCATTTCAAGGGTGTGCCCTTCCTGTATCTGCCCTACCTGCGCTTTCCCATCACTGATGCGCGGCTGTCAGGCTTTCTGTTTCCCGGCTTCGGTATCACCAGCGGAACCGGCACCGATCTGCGCCTGCCCTATTACTGGAATATCGCTCCCAATCGCGATGCCACCCTCACGCCCAGGATCATGTCGCGTCGCGGGCTGATGCTGGAAAGCCAGTTCCGTTACCGCAATCGCTACAACCACGGCGAGATCCAGCTCAACTACCTGCCCCATGACGCCCTGACCGGGCGCAAGCGCATGCTGTTCTCCTGGCAGCACCAGGGCGCTCCAACCGCGGGCTGGTCAACCAATATCAACTACCATTACGTCAGTGACGCGCACTATTTCAACGATCTGGGCAGCAACCTCAATACCACCAACACCGTCTACCTGGAACGCCGTGCCGATCTCAGCTACAACAGCGCTGACTGGTCACTACTCACCCGTATGCAGGGTTTCCAGACCCTCTCCGGCCCCCGCCCCTACGCACGCCTGCCACAGATCACACTGAACTACCTCCGGCCACAACCCGACAATCAACTCCACTACCTCCTCAGCGCTGAAGCCGTACGTTTCACCCGGGCGGGACTCGGCCCGGTCGGCACCCGCTTCGACCTGCAACCCGGTGTGAGCCTGCCCCTGAGGGCGAATTACGGCTTTCTGGAGCCGCGCCTGATCCTGCGCCATACCCAGTACTGGCTGGCGCACACCCAGCCTGGACAGCGCGATGTACTCACCCGCGACCTGCCCCTGTTCAGCATCGATAGCGGTCTGTACTTCGAGCGCGACACCCACCTGGGCACCACGCCCATGCGCCAGACCCTGGAGCCACGGCTGTATTACCTGTATGTGCCCTACCGCAACCAGAGCGCGCTGCCGGTGTTCGACACCGCCCTGTACACGTTCAGCTTTGCGCGGATGTTTCGTGACAACCGTTTTAGCGGCGCCGATCGGGTCGGCGATGCCAACCAACTCACCGCCGCACTGACCACCCGTATGCTGCGCCGCGCCGACGGCAGCGAATGGCTCTCGGCCAGTCTCGGCCAGACCTTCTATTTCAGCCATCACCGCGTCACCCTGCCCGGCGCACTGCCCGAGACTCGGGGCAACTCTGCCCTGGTCGGGAACCTCAGCTGGCACCCCAGCCGCGCCTGGCGCCTGAACGCCAATGTGCAGTGGGACCCGGCGCAGCGGCGCACCAACAGTGGCAACGCCAGCATCCAGTACCGCTCCGGTGCCGAGCGCATCATCAATCTCGCCTATCACTATAACCGCACGCTCCTTGAAAACGCCGACCTGTCCTTCATCTGGCCCCTCGGCGCACGGTGGCACGCCTTTGCCAGCTGGCAATACTCGCTGCGTGACCGACTCACCCAGGAACAACTCCTCGGCGTACAATACGACAGCTGCTGCTGGGGACTGCGCCTGCTCTCCCGTCGCTACCTCAACGCACTGGATGGCACCACCTCGCGCGCCATCTATCTCGAACTGCAACTCAGGGGTCTGTCCAGTCTTGGCGATCACAAGCGCATCGGGGGGCTGCTCGAACGTGGTATCCTAGGCTATGGCGACACTTCCTGGTAAACGCCGCACGCTGGTGCAGCGTTTCGCAACCCTACTGACCAACACGGGACACTCATGAGGCCGTATCTCTTCGCGCTTTCCCTGGCCACACTCTGGCTGGGAATCGCCCTTCAACCCGCCCTGGCCACCACCGCCACCCCAGCGCGCGTCGTGCCACTCGACCGAATCATCGCCGTGGTCAACAACGGCGTGATCACCACCACACAGCTCGACAAACAACTCACCGTCATTACCCGGCGCCTGCACGCCGAGAAAACACAACTCCCCGCCAAAAACATCCTGCGCCGCCAGGTCCTGGGCAAAATGGTATTGAACCGGTTGCAGCTACAGGCCGCCCGGCAACTGGGCATCCAGGTCGATGACGAACAGCTCAATCATGTGCTCGGCAACATTGCCCGGCGCAATAACCTGACCCTGCCCCAATTTCGCCAGGCCGTCACCAGCCAGGGCTACACCTTCGCCGACTTCCGCGAGAATATCCGCCACGAGATGATCATCAGCCACCTGCACAAACGTGCGGTCTACAACAAGATCATCGTCACCGACCAGGAGGTCAACGATTTCCTCGCCAATCAGGCCGCCCGCCACGACATGGGTGAGGAATACCACCTGGCCCATATCCTCATTCCGATACCGGAATCCGCTACACCGCAGGATATCCAGGCGGCTCGGACCAAGGCCCGACAAGTCCTTGCCCAGCTATACGCCGGCGCCAACTTCAGCCAGACCGCCATCGCCGTGTCCGCCGGCCAGCAGGCCCTGCAGGGCGGTGATCTGGGCTGGCGCAAGGCAGGGCAGTTGCCTCGCCTGTTCGCCGACATCGTCGCGCGTATGAAGCCGGGCGGGATCAGCCACCTTATCCGCAGCCCCAGCGGCTTTCATATCATAAAATTGCTCGGCAAACGCAGTACGCAACGCCATGTCGTCAAGCAGACCCTGGCACGCCAAATCATGCTCCGCACCAATCAACTGGTCAGCGACAACGACGCCCGCCAGCACCTGTTGCGCTTGCGCCAGCGTATCCTGGCGGGTGCCAACTTCGCCGAGCTGTCCCGGGCCAATTCCGACGACACGGGCTCCGCCGCCAACGGTGGCAGCCTGGGCTGGGTGAGTCCCGGCGAGCTGGTACCCAAATTCGAGAGTGTCATGGACGCCCTCAAACCTGGCCAGATCAGCCAACCGTTTCGCACCCGCTTCGGCTGGCACATCGTGCAGGTCATGGCCCGGCGCACCCGCGACAACACCCACCACTTTCTGCGCAACCAGGCCCGTGAGCTGATCCGCAAACGCAAGGCCGACGAGGCCCTGCAAAACTGGCTGCGCCAGTTGCGCGACGAATCCTATGTCGATTACCGGCTCAACCAATAACGGATACCCTGTGTCCCGGTGATGCGCCCGACCGCATCCCTGATCACCATGCCCCACACCTCGCCCCGCATTGCCTTAACCCCCGGCGAACCCGCCGGCATCGGCCCCGACCTGTGCCTGATGCTGGCCACCAGCGGGCCGCCAGCGGTCCGGGCCATCGATCCGGTGCTCATCGCCGATCCCACCCTGTTGCGTAAACGCGCCCGCCAGCTTGGTCTGGAGGTCGATGTGATCGAGTACGAAGGCCACAATGACACGGACGACCCGACCTCCCTTGCACACCCCCGCGTACGGGTCCTGCCCGTCCCGCTGGACGTGCCCGTGCAGGCCGGTCGGCTGGACCCCGGCAATGCCGGTTATGTCCTGCGCACCCTGGAGCGGGCAGTAGACGGCTGCCTGGATGGCAGCTTCGACGCACTGGTCACAGGCCCGGTCCACAAGGCCGTGATCAACGAGGCAGGTATCGCTTTTACCGGGCATACGGAATTTCTCGCCGAACGCACCGCCACCGAACAGGTCGTCATGATGCTCGCCGCACCCGGTCTGCGCGTGGCCCTGGTCACCACCCACCTACCCCTGAGCGAGGTCAGCCGCGCCATCACCCCCGAACGCCTGGAACGGGTCATTCGCGTACTCGACCATGACTTGCGCCGGCGCTTCGGGTTCACCAGCCCACGTCTCCTGATCTGCGGTCTCAACCCGCACGCCGGCGAGGGTGGACACCTGGGTCGCGAGGAGATCGAGATCATCACGCCGGTACTCGAACGCCTGCGCAGGGCCCCGGCACTGGCCGGTACCGTCCTCGATGGTCCCCTGCCCGCCGACACCCTGTTCACACCGAAATACCTCGACCACGCCGACACCGTCCTGGCCATGTACCACGATCAGGGCCTGCCGGTACTCAAGCACATGGGCTTTGGCCAGGCCGTGAACATCACCCTGGGCCTGCCGCTGATCCGCACCTCGGTCGACCACGGTACCGCCCTGGACCTCGCCGGCAGCGGCCGTGCCAATCCCGGCAGCCTGTACGCCGCCCTCGACACCGCCGTGGCGATAGCCCTCCGCGCTCACATTTGACGCCTCACGCTCTTGCCCCCTTCCGGTCTTTCCCTTTACCCTGAAACCCATGCACAAAGCCCGCAAACGCTTCGGCCAGAACTTCCTCCATGACCCCGGCATCATCCGGCGCATCGTGGCGTCCATCGCGCCCCGTCCGGGCGAACATCTGGTGGAGATCGGCCCCGGGCTGGGTGCCCTGACCCGCGAGGTCCTGCCCCTGGCCGGCACTCTAAACGTGATCGAACTGGACCGCGACCTGCCCGTAAAACTGCGTGCCGCCTGCGCTGGACGAGGCAAACTGCACATCCACGAGGCCGATGCACTCCAGTTCGACCTCTGTGCGTTGGCCAGGACATTGACTGGTGCCCCGGCAACGACAGATTCCGGGAGTACAGCAGACACCGACCGCCCCCTGCGAGTATTCGGCAACCTGCCCTACAACATTTCCACACCCCTGCTCTTTCACCTCATGGACCAGCGCCACTGCATCGCCGACATGCACTTCATGCTGCAAAAAGAGGTCGTGGCGCGCATGGCCGCCGCACCGGGCAGCGGCGAGTACGGCCGCCTCAGCGTCATGCTCCAGTACTACTGTCAGGTCGAGCGGCTGTTCACCGTGCCCCCCGGCGCCTTCACCCCCGCCCCCAGGGTCGACTCGGCCATCGTGCGTCTGCGACCACATGCCCAGGCGCCGGTCGTCGTGACCAACCCCGATACCCTGTCCCGCGTCGTGGCCCTGGCCTTCTCCCAACGCCGCAAGACCCTGCGCAATACGCTCAAGCCTCTGTTTGCGATCGAGGCCATCGTGGCCCTGGACATCGATCCAGGCACACGCGCCGAACGCCTTGATCTGGCCGCCTTCGCCCGCCTCGCCAACGCCGTCGAAGCCCGCAACCCGGCAGACTGAACCGGGGTGAGCCAAAGCGCCCCGAATCGATGCACACCGGCTACCCGGTAAGACGATCTCATCCCCTCATCTAATCGGTGTCGACGGCCGCTATAACAGGCACACATGCACCACGTACCTCTATGACCGTTTGCGCCCAGGCCATCGAGACACTTTCGGGCATAAGCCGAAATAGCGGGGAGATAGCGGGGAGTCATCCCGCGCCACGTAGACACCATGACCACGCGGAACCCATCACAGACGCTGCTGCTGTTTTGCGTCGGACCCGTGCGTCTCTGCACCGACGCCCGGCAGGTGATCACCCTCGTGTCGCCCCCCGCACTGACCCGGCCACCCGGCAGTGGCGCCAGCCAGCCCGGCCTGTTTCGCCACACCAGTGGACTGGTGCGCGTCATCGCCCTGCGCGAACGCCTCGGCATACCGGCCGAGTCCCATCCCGAACTCCAGTCAGACCCCCGGCATGACGCGCGCATTATCATCACCCGGCTCGACACCGGACTCACTGGTTTCCAGGTCGAGCGCATTCTCGACGTGATCGACGCCCCCACCTCCGGCTGGGGGGTATTGCCACCGCACCTGCCCCAAACCCTCTTCCCCCGTACCCTGCTGCACGATGGGCAGATATACCTGGAGACCGATCTGAGCCGTCTCACCGGCTGGCGCGACACCGGCGCCCTACACGCCGTAACTCAAATCTTTACCGCCGAACAATTGAGCTCCGATTCCATTCCCGATTCCAGGCCTCCCCCTGAGTCCGCTCCCAATCCAGCCCCGAATCTGCTGCCGGAACCCGACAGCGCAGACAAAACCCACGACATGGCGACAACGCTGCCCGCAGGGCCAGCGGTCGCCACGCCCCCCTCTGCAACGGCACGCACTCCAGCCATCGCCGCCACGCGCCCAGCACCTTCACCCATCAAGGCCTCACCAGCCGCGTCCGTGCGTACCACCGTGCGGAACCCGAAACGCATGTCACCTGCCAGGCCCCGCCCCCGTCACCCCTCGCCACACTACATCAACAGGGCCGACGCCCCCGAACCGCAGACCCCTGCCCTGGCCAGCGCGGTACCGATCACGTCACACGACGTCGCTAAAACAGCGTACTCCGCCACTTCCGTCACACCGCACACGCACATTGCAACGCCCGGGGGCTCTGACACCGCCGACCACAAGGGCAATCCGGACGCGCGCATGTGGGCTCTGGCAGGAGTGGTGCTGTTTGCCCTGCTCATCGGCTACGGGGGGCAGTGGGTATTTTCCTCACCGGACGAGCCGCCATTGCAGACACACACCCAACCCATACCACGCCATGATCGGGAGACTGTGGCCGCGCCCGTGCTCCTTGCACAGGGGCAAGAAGAATCGGCAACACCGCACCCCACACCCGCCTTACCCACCATGTCGGGGCAAGGCGCACCGACCACGCCCACGCTCACGCCGCCCGAGACCAGTTTGCCCGAACCCCACCTGCGCATCACCACACACCATGCAGCGGCATCCGGCATGACATCGCGCCAGATCACGCCTCCAACCCCGTCACGAGCACCTTCCGTTCGGACAATCCCACGCACGGCTCCCGGTCCACATGCCCTTGTGTATCGCCACCATGGTGAGCTCGTCATCGTGCTCGACGACACCCTTGCGACCAAGACATCCCCGCCGCGGGCGGAACACACGATGACGTCCGCGCCAGCGCCATTGCCCACTCACACCATCGGGGCCACACTCATGCCGGCAACGGCAGGGGCAGTCATTGCACCCGCGCAGTCCACGTCCCATGGCCGCAATCCTCCCGCTGAGCGCCACCGTGCCACCGTTGCGCAAACACCGGGCGCCACCACGCCGCATGGCGCCACGTCACCCGTGATCACCACCGAGATCGTCCACATCGTGGTCCGTGGCGACACCCTGTGGGCGATCGCTGAACGCTACATCCATGACCCGTTTCGCTACCCGGAACTGGCACGACTCAGTCATATCCGCGATCCCAACCTCATCTATCCCGGCGACCGGGTGCATATCATTTATCGACGCCATACCCGGGTGACTGCGGGCACGGTTTCCGGCGATAATACCGGCCACTGAAACCAACCCGTGCCTATCCATTACCCCTATGTCACCGACTGCTGTCCATCCTGCACCTGGCGTACTGTGCTGTGCGGAATATGAACACCGCCACGGCCCGTCCCCCCTGGATACCCTGAGCGCAGACCAGGGTGTGATGCTGGTGCGGGTCGCGCCCCAGGCCCTCATCCCGGGCAGCTTCTGGGGCGCCCCGGAGGCCGGACTGATCGGCGATGCGCTCTATGTGCGTGGCGATACCCCCATGCACTCCCTGCTGCACGAGTTTTGCCACTATCTGTGTATGGACCCCACGCGCCGCCACGGATTGCACACCAATGCCGGCGGCGACTATGCGGAAGAAAATGCCGTATGCTGTCTGCAGATCCTGCTCGCCGACACCCTGCACGGTGTCGGGCGACAACGCCTGATGCAGGATATGGACACCTGGGGCTACAGCTTCCGGCTCGGTTCGACCAGTGCCTGGTTTGAACACGACGCCGATGACGCCCGGGCATGGCTGTACGCCCACGGCCTTATCGACGCCCGGCAACACCCCAATGGGCGGCGACGCGAGGCGTGAACGCCACACACGGCCATCCATCCACGCCGGCACACGACTTGCCAGCCGGCGCACCATAGAGTGAAATACCCCCCATGAGACACGAAATCCAGAGCTATCACTTCGAGGTAGACGTCGAGACCAACTATGTTGCGGAACAATCCGACCCGCACGGACCGCGCTACGTCTTTGCCTACACCATCACCATCCGCAATACCGGCGAACAACCGGCACGCCTGCTGACACGTCACTGGATCATCACCGATGCCGACGGCAAGGTGCAGGAGGTCCATGGCGAAGGCGTGGTCGGCGAACAGCCCCATCTCAAACCCGGCGAGGGCTTCCGCTACACCAGCGGCACCATGCTGGAGACACCGGTCGGCAGTATGCAGGGCAGCTACCACATGCTGGCCGACGATGGCGTGGAGTTCGAGGCCGAAATCGTCCCCTTCACCCTCTCCGTGCCCCACACCCTGCACTGATCCATACACGCCATGTCCCTGCTACACAGCTACACACTGCTCGCACCTGTCTACGACGCCATCGTCGCCCGCGCGACGAGCGACATGCGCCGTGCCAGTCTCAAGGAGCTCGACGACGCCCTGGCGCGCAGCGACACCCCCGCGGTGACCGTCCTGCTGCCCGGCTTCGGTACCGGTCTCGACCTCGACGGGCTGCCCCGCCAGGCCCATTGCATCGGTGTGGATCTGACCCCCGCCATGCTCACCCGGGCCCGCACCCGCTACCGGACTTGGGGCGAAGACCCACACCCAACCATGGCACACACACCACCGGCGATGCCCTTGCGCCTGGACCTGGTGCGTGGAGATGCCATGGTCCTACCCTGCCGCGATGCCAGCGTGGACATCGTGATCCTGCACCTGATCCTCGCCGTGGTGCCACAACCACTGGCGGTCCTGCGCGAGGCCCAGCGTGTCGTGTGCCCGGGCGGACAGATCATCGTGCTCGACAAATTTCTGCGCCCGGGCCAGCGCGCCCCCCTGCGGCGAGTGATGAATATGTTCCTGCGCCATGTGGCCACGCGCACCGATGTGGTCTTCGAGCCCCTGCTCGCCGCTTGTCCCGAACTGGTGCTGATTGCCAACCGGCCCGCCAGCACACGCAGCGGCTGGTTTCGCCGCATCACCCTGCACCGCATCGGCACACCCTCGCCCGCGGCGAACCCCTGAACCACCCACCCGAACGCCACAGACACACAAGGACCCTTCCCGCCCATGGCCACCTATGTACTCGGCGACATCCAGGGCTGTTATGACGAACTCCAGCGTCTTTTGAGCCACATCGACTTCGCGCCCGGGCGCGATGTCCTGTGGTTGACCGGTGATCTGGTCAACCGCGGCCCAAAATCGCTGGAGGTGTTGCGCTTTGTGCGCAACCTGGGGGGGGGCGCAATCACGGTGCTCGGCAATCATGATCTGCACCTGCTCGCGCTCAGTCAGGGCGTCAACCGCCGCCACGGCCACGGCGATACCCTGGACGCCCTCCTGCAGGCCCCGGATCGCGATGTCCTGCTCGACTGGCTGCGCCGACGCCCCCTGCTACACCATGATGCCGTACTGGGTTATACCCTGATCCACGCCGGCCTGCCGCCACAGTGGGATCTCTGTGCCGCCCAGGCGCGTGCCGGCGAGCTTGAGGCCGTCCTGCGCGGGGCGCACTGGCACACGTTTCTCGCCCACATGTACGGCAACCAGCCCGATCACTGGTCGGACACCCTCTGCGGTCAGGATCGCCTGCGTTTCATCGCCAACTGCTTCACCCGGCTGCGCTACTGCAGTCCGCAGGGGCGACTCGCACTCAAACCCAAGGGTGCACCCGGCAGCCAACCCGGCGGTATACTGCCCTGGTTCGACATACCCGGGCGTGCCAGTACCGGCACGCGCATCCTGTTCGGACACTGGTCCACCCTGGGCTATCGGGAAGGGCAGGGCATCTACTCACTCGACACCGGTTGTCTCTGGGGAGGTACCTTGACTGCCCTGCGCATCGACACCCCTGCGCCGCAGCGCTTCCAGATCGATTGCCCCGGGGCCTGTCGACCCGCCCCACCACAGTGATTGCGCCGCAAAACACGCCGTTCCCTGACTATCCCCCGGGTCGACCCACACGCCACCTCGTCAAGGTTGCTTCTGACCCGAGTCTCGTAGTCAAATGACGGCGCCATTGCTGCGGGATACGCGCAGCACGGCAGGCCGTCGAGAAAAAACCGGCCTGGCCAGATAATAACCGGGAAATAAAGGAAACCCTGCGTGTCTGAACTCAACGCCTACTCCATCCGTCATCCTGGCGTGATGCTCGATACTTACCGAGCCATCGAAACGCCAGAAGGCGTCGAACTCGGCCTACGTGTAGCCGGACCGGCACCGCGGTTTCTTGCCTGGGTCATCGATATGCTCATCCGCGGTGCCGTCTATATTGGCCTGTCCATGACCCTGGTCCTACTCGGACGGCTGGGCATCGGCCTGCTGTTGATCGCTATTTTCCTTATCGAGTGGTTCTATCCAGTGCTGTTCGAGGTCTACCGCCAGGGGGCAACACCCGGCAAACACAGCATGGGACTGCGCGTGATGCACGACGACGGCACCCCGATCGGCTGGCCGGCATCGCTGGTGCGCAACCTGTTGCGCGCGGTCGATTTTCTACCCCTGCTCTACGGCTTCGGTCTAACCAGCATGCTGCTCACCCGAGACTTCAAACGTCTCGGTGATCTCGCCGCTGGCACCCTGGTGGTCTACAGTACGCAGGCCCCAGCCCCGCCCAGCCTGCCCGTGGCCACACCTCAGGCCCCGCCATTGGCGCTTTCCACCCAGGAGCAACGCGCTGTGGTGGACTTCGCCGAGCGCGCCGCCCAGCTCACCCCAGAGCGGGTCGGGGAACTGGCCGGACTGCTCACCCCTCTCACCGGTATCCCGGACGACGGGGCCGGAGAGCGCCCGGCCGGGCACACACCGCTCAGCCCGGGTGCACAGCGCCTGTTCCAGTATGCCAACTGGCTGGTCGGACGGCGCTGATGCACCAGGAACAGTTCGAGCACCAGCATGAGGCACAGTGGCGTCAGCTCGAGGACTGGCTGGCGGCACGCCAACACCATCAGGCCGGTGATTCGGCCACCACCTTGGCCTTCCCACACCTCTACCGCCAGGCCTGTCACCACTTGGCCCTGGCCCGTGCACGTCAGTACAGCACGCACCTCGTCGAGCGCCTCAACCACCTCGCCCTGGAGGGCCACCAGCACCTCTACAGCGCTCGCACCGGCATCCTGACACCGGTGCTGCGATTTCTCGCCTTCGGCTTTCCCGCCCTGGTGCGGCGCGAGGCGAAGTTATTCTGGCTCGCCAGCGCCCTGTTCTACGGGCCGTTGCTGGCCATGCTGCTGAGCATCCAGATCTGGCCCGCTGCGGCCTACACCGTCATCTCCCCGAGCAGTGCCCACAGCTACGAACAGATGTATCGCCCGGACCGCCACCGGCTCGGGCGCAAACGTGACTCGGCCAGCGATTTCCTGATGTTCGGTTTCTATATCCGCAACAACATCAGCATCAGTTTTCAGACCTTCGCCGCAGGCATCCTGTTCGGGCTCGGCTCGATCTTCTTTCTGATCTATAACGGGCTGGTCATCGGTGCGGTGGCCGGACAACTCACCCACGTGGGCCTGGGCGTGACCTTTTATGCCTTCGCCATCGCTCATGGGGCCTTTGAACTGACGGCCATCACGCTGGCCGGGGTTGCCGGACTCAAGATCGGTCTGGCCCTGCTGTGCCCCGGTCGGCAGAGCCGGCGCACCGCCCTGCTGGCAGCGGCGCGAATCAGCGTCCGGCTGATTTACGGCGTTATCGCCTTGTTGCTGATCGCCGCCTTCCTGGAGGCATTCTGGTCAGCCAACGGCGCGTTGGCGCCGCTGGTCAAATTCACCGTTGGCGCTATCTTGTGGCTGCTCGTCGCACTCTATTTGTTGTTCGCGGGGCGCGGCCATGAGGCTTGAGGATATCACCGCCGAAGTGCGCCCTCGCGTGGCCTGGGAGGCCATCGATCTCGGCTTCCACATGGCACAGGCGTGGTGGCGTGCACTGGCGCTGATCGGGCTGGTGCTGATTCTGCCGTTTATCTTGTTGCTCCATCTCCTACTCTACGACCATCTCATCATCGCCAGTCTGCTGACCTGGTGGTTCAAACCGCTCTACGATCGGGTGTATCTGTACTTCTACAGCCGCACCCTGTTCGGCGAGACACCCACGGTCCGCGACACCCTGCACGCCCTGCCCACCGCGCTGCTCAACACCGGGTTGTTCATGGCCTTGACCGTCTACCGTTTTGATCCGGCACGCGCTTTCACTCTGCCCGTGTGGCAACTCGAGGGGTTGCGCGGTGCGCAACGCCGTGCCCGCATCCGCCTGCTGCAAAGACCCGTGCGTGGCACCGCCATCGGGCTGACCTTTGCCTGCCTCAACTTCGAGCTGGTACTCGACCTCGGTCTGCTGTTGCTCATCGTCCTGTTCATTCCCCAGCATCTCGACTTCGGTCTGAGCGATCTGCTGCGACTGCAACAGGACAACGCCTGGGCACAGATGCTGGCCAGTGCCTTCTACCTCATCGCCCTCAGCATCATCGAACCCTGTTATATCGCTGCCGGTTTCGCCCTGTATCTCAATCGCCGCACCCTGCTCGAGGGCTGGGACATCGAACTGGCCTTTCGCCGCCTCGCCGAACGTCTGCGTGGACTGGCCGGCACACGGCACATCGTCGTCACACTGCTGCTCACCGGTCTGCTCACCGGCATCGGCCTGCTGGGCCTGCTGGGCCTGCCCGGCCCGGCCGTGGCCGCAACGGCCAGCACTTCATCTGGCACGACATCAGTCCTGGCCGCATCCACCACTGCACCCCGCACACCCGACCTCGTCGCCGCAAAACCCGGCAGAGTCATATCCGCCCCCGACAAGACCCAGGCCAGGACGCTCATCAAGGCGGTGCTGGCACGCAAGGCGTTTGGTGACTGGAAACAGATCAGGACCTGGCACTACCTCGGTGGGAAACCGGATACCACCCGGTCCACCCCGGGATACCTGGTCTGGTTGATACGTCAACTGGCCGCATTCGGTGAATTCCTGCTGTGGGGGCTGGTCGCCACACTTATCGTCCTGTTCATCGTCTACCGTGCGCGCTGGCTGGCACTGTTTCGTAGCGCACCCCAACACCGGCGCCGCACATGCCCGGACATGCTTTTGGGCATGGATATCCGCCCCGAATCCCTGCCGGACAATATCCCGGATGAGGCTCAATGCCTGTGGGAACGAGGCGCGCGGGATGCAGCACTGAGCCTGCTCTACCGCGCCGCCCTGGCGATCCTCGTGGACAGGGATCGCCTTGAGCTGGCACCGGGAGCCACCGAAGGTGATTGCCTGCACCGGGTCGAACACCACCCCGGCGGTCCCCTGGCAACATATTTCGCTCGGTTGACCCAGGCCTGGCAACACACGGCCTACGCCCACCGCCCCCCTGCCATGGACGAGATGCACCTCTTGCTCACTGACTGGACCCGACACTTCGACCCCTCCCATGATGCGCACGGGCAGGGTGAGGCAACGACATGAGGCACCCGTGGTTGATCACGACGCTGATCCTCGCCCTCCTGTTGGCGGCGGGCACATGGCTGTACTTCCACGTCGAACTGCGCAGTGAACGCATCCACACTGGCTATTCCACCCAGGCGAAAAAAGACCCCTACCTCGCTGCTGAATACTTTCTGGCGCGCACCGCCACCCCGGTCCATACGATATCGAACCTGCTCACCCTGCGCACACTGCCACCCGCAGGCGCCACCCTGTTCATCAATACACCGCGCACCCTCATGTCGGCCACACTGCGCCAACGCCTACTGGACTGGGTACACCAGGGTGGGCAACTCATCGTGGTCAGCTGGACTCTGGCGCACCCACCTGGCGCGCAGGCGGGCCCACCACAGAGACACGATCTCCTGCTCGATCCCCTGGGTGTGCACCAGTATGAAAACCGGTCGCAGACATCCGGCACCGACAACACCCCCGGCAAACCCGCCCTGGCCCGCTTCGGTGACACCAATGAACGCCTGCATGTGCGTTTCGATCCCCGGTTCTACCTCAAGGACAGTCGCGGCACCGCCACCCACCACATCGCCGATGCCGCCGGCACCCACTTGTTGCACTATCGCCTGGGCAGGGGCGGGATCACCGTCCTGTCCGACGACGACTTCATGCGCAACACCGGCATCGGCAGCGACGACAATGCTGCCTTCCTCTGGCACCTCGCCCACTGGAACGGCAAGAACAACGGGGTATGGATCGTGCTCAGCGACACCATGCCGCCCCTGCCGGTCTGGCTGCTCACCCACGCCCGTCCTGTGCTGATTGCCCTGGTAGTGTTGCTCCTGGCCTGGCTATGGCGGGCCGCGCGGCGCTTCGGTCCCCCTCTTCCCGATGCACCGCTGGCGCGGCGCAGCCTGCGCGAACACGTGCTGGCCAGTGGCCGTTTTCTCTGGCATCACGGCCACCATGCCCGCCTGCTGGAAGATTGTCGCCTGGCCCTGCGCCGACGCATCGACACCGTTCATCCGGGCTGGGCCTCACTGGCACCAGCGGCACTGGTCCAACAGCTCACCGCACTCGGTACACTGTCCGCAGACGACATCGATACCGCCCTGAACCTACCGCCACGGCGTAACGAACATGAATTCACCCGCCTCGTCGGCACACTGGAAACCCTGAGGAAATCCCTATGAGCGAACCTGTCTCCACCCCCGTCACCGCCGCACAGTTTGCCGAAGCCGGCGCAACTGCACGGCGCCTGCGCGAGGAGATCGCTCACGCACTGATCGGTCAGGACGCCGTGGTCGAACAAATCCTCATCGCCCTGTTCGCCGCCGGACACGTCCTCATCGAGGGCGTACCCGGCCTGGGCAAGACCTTGCTGGTACAAGCCCTGGCCAAGACCTTCAACGGGCACTTCGCCCGCATCCAGTTCACCCCGGACCTGATGCCCAGCGATATCACCGGCCACGCCCTCTTCGATATGGCAAGCGAACGCTTCAAAATCCGTCGTGGCCCCATCTTTACCCACCTGCTGCTCGCCGATGAGATCAACCGCGCCCCCGCCAAGACCCAGGCCGCGCTGCTCGAAGTCATGCAGGAACGACAGGTCACCATCGAGGGCGAAACCCTGCCCATCGCCGCTCCGTTCATGGCGCTGGCCACCCAAAACACCATCGAACAGGAAGGCACTTACCCCCTGCCCGAGGCACAACTCGATCGTTTTCTGCTCAAGGTCCTCATCGCCTACCCTTCGCAGGACGAGGAACACCACCTGGTGCGCAACGTCACCGTCGGACACGTGGGCGACGGCCTCAACGTCGATGCGGTCGCCACCGTCCTCGACGCCGACGGCGTGTTGCACCTCCAGCAGCTCGTCTCGACCCTGCGGATCGATGAGCGCATCACCGACTATGCCGTGCGCATCGTGCGCCAGACCCGTGAGTGGCCCGGCATCGCCGTCGGTGCGGGGCCACGCGGGGCCATTGCGATGGTACGTGCCGCCCGCGCCCACGCCCTGCTCAACGGCAACGATTACGTCACGCCCGACGACATCAAGGCCGTGGCTACCGCCGCCCTGCGCCACCGCCTCACCCTGGCGCCCGAACTCGACATCGAGGGCCAGACCCCCGATACCGTGCTGGCCGCCGTCCTCGACAAGGTGGATGCCCCGCGCACATGACTCCCGCCCGCCGCCTGCTGTGGCTCCTCGGCGCCTGGGCCGTATTCGGGCTGGCCGCCAGTATCTGGCCATCCGGGTTGCGCCTGCCCTGGTGGCTGTGTGGCGGTCTCATCGCCGTGATCGCCGGTGTTGATCTCGTGTGGGTGCTGCGCCGCCCACCCCCCCAGGTCGAACGCCACGTACCCGGTACCCTGCCGGTCGGGGTCTGGTGCCCGGTCACCCTGATCCTGCACAACCCCACCCGCCATCCCCTGGTATTGCAGATCTTCGACCACAGCCCGCCCGAGCTGTGCGTCGAGGGCCAACCCGCCACCCTGATCCTGGCCGCCAATGGCCGGGCACAATTACGCTACCGCGTCCAGCCGCAACATCGCGGCACCACCCACTTCAAGCCCTGCCAGCTGGGTCTGCGCTCACCCCTGGGCCTGTGGTGGCGCAACCACCGTGTCAGCGGAATCACCCCGGTACGTATCTATCCCAACTTTGCCCAGGTGACGAAATACGCCCTGCTGGCGCATGATCGACGCCAGGGCCAGATGGGCATCAAACGTTATCGCCGCCGCGGCGAGGGACTGGAATTCCATCAACTGCGTGAATACCGGATCGGTGACAGCCTGCGCCAGATCGATTGGAAGGCCACCTCACGCACCCGTAAACTCATCTCGCGGGACTACCAGGACGAGCGCGATCAACGCGTCGTGTTTCTCCTCGACAGCGGGCGGCGCATGCGGGCCGAGGATGGCAGCCTGAACCACTTCGACCACACCCTCAATGCCGTGCTGCTGCTCGCCTACATCGCCGTGCGCCAGGGCGATGCTGTCGGGTTGATGAGTTTTGCCGGTGAAGAGGGGCAACAACGCTGGCTGGCACCGCGCAAGGGGATGGCGACGGTCAACCAGATACTGAACACCGTCTATGACCTGCAACCCGGGCTGCAAGTGGCGGATTACTCGGCGGCCGCAATCCAGTTGCTGGTGCGCCAGAAAAAACGGGCACTGGTGGTGGTGCTGACCAACCTGCGTGATGAGGACAGCGACGACCTGCTGCCTGCCCTGGCGCTACTGCGCCAGCGCCATCTGGTGCTGCTGGCCAGCCTGCGCGAGACAGTGATCGATCAGACCCTGGGCGAACCGGTCGAGGATTTCGAACACGCGCTGACCCATGCTGGCGCACACCAGTACCTCGACTACCGCACACTCGCCCACACCACCCTGCGCCACCACGGCGTACTGACCCTCGACGCACGCCCCGATCACTTACCCATCGCCCTGGCCAACCGCTACTTGGCGATCAAGGGCAGTGGCTTGCTTTAGGCGACGTATGACGTGGGCAGAGTAGTACACAGGCAGGACCTGGAACCATGCACCGCCTATCGCCCCTCACTGCTCCCTGCGATCCAAGATCAGGAAGGTACAGGCGTGGGGGTTTTTCTCATCGGCGGCGTGTTCCTCGCGTGCGCTCTCGCGCCATGCGGACGCATCATAGTCTGGAAACCAGGCATCGCCTTCGACCACGACATGCACCTGCGTGAGATACAAACGCTGGGCACGCGGCAGCATCTGCGCATAGAGGCGGGCACCGCCAATAATCATCACCTCAGTGGGTTTTCCGGTCCCGCCAGACTCCGCACCCTCCCCGGCAGCGGCCAGTGCCGTCTCGATGTCATGCACCACCACCGCGCCCGGCGCCCGGTACGTGCGCTCTGAGGTCACGACGATATTGCGCCGCTGCGCCAGGGGTTTTGCGCCGAATGACTCGAAGGTGTGCCGACCCATAATGATGGGCTTACCCAGGGTGTGGCGACGAAACCAGCGCATGTCCGCCGGCAGGCGCCAGGGCAGGTGATTGTCGACACCAATGACACCGCCATCGCTCAATGCCGCAATGAGTGAAATTTGCACGTCGCCTCACTCCTTGATGTGCAGGGACGCAATAGAGCGAAACATCACCTCGGGTCGGGTCCCCGTCCTGAACGTCAGCAGACAATTCAACGCATAGCCCTTGAGGATGGTTGCCACAATCTGCTGGGTAATGTTCTGGTGTGACTCCTCGCGCATGGCCTGCACATAAAAGGGATGAGCATGGATCAGGATGGACTTGATCGGCGTGGCCAGACGGTCATGTCGGTGGGTGGCATAGCGCAGATAATCCTCACCCGTCGTGATACCCGGCACATCGCTGATCTTGATGGCCGTGCAGATCAGATTGTCATTGAACCGGCCACCGGAATGGGACACGGGGTAACGCGATGCGGCGATCAGCATGATGCCACGCGGGTGCAGACGCGCAATATCCGCGCCGAGGTCTGCACCGTTGCCGGAGATAAACCCGGCCTTGCTCTTGTCATAGGCCTGCAAAAAAACGGACTCCACCCGGTACCAGTGCGCCGGCACCTCGATGGAGAATCCGAAATATCTGTTGTGATAGCGTACCCATGGTGTGGCCGGTGACGGTGCCTTGGCTCCGGCGCCGGACCCACCCCAACCCTGCGGGGTGGCAGACGGTGCGGCACAGCCCGTCAATCCTGTCACAGCGACAAACACCATAGCCCATAACAGCGCTCGTCCTAGCCGTTGCAGCGCCCTTGCTCCCTTGCGCATGCCTTTTCTCCTAACTGGATATCGTCCTGTTTCACAGTGCCCACTGTCACCGAATGCTCAGGCAGGCCGTGAGGTTTATTTGTTTGATTCTCATCGTGTAGCATAACCCAGTCGCCGCACCCGGCCCAGCCGCCCCCACCTCGACGGCGCAAAAGCAGACTCTACGACACCAGACGTTACCAGCAGGACCTCCAGTCAGACGGCAATCGGCGCCTTGATAGAGGGATGGCACTGATAATGCTCGATCACAACATCTGCTTCGCAGTAGTCGAACAGGGAGGTCGGGCGACGTGCCAGAATCAGTCGCGGCAGGGGATAAGGTACCCGCGTGAGTTGCAGGCTAACCTGCTCCAGGTGATTCAGATAGATGTGCACATCACCGCCGCTCCAGATGAGCTCACCGACATCCAGGTCACATTGCTGGGCCAGCATGTGGGTCAGCAAGGCATAGCTGGCGATGTTATAGGGCACACCGAGCAGGGAGTCCGCACTGCGCTGGGTCAGCATGCACGACAGACGACCCTGCGCCACATAGAATTGGAAGAAGGCGTGGCAGGGGGCCAGCGCCATGCGCCCCGCCTCGACGTTGGCCTGCGGCGAGAGCGACTCATCCGGCAGGTCGGCCACGTTCCAGGCGCTGACGATGTGCCGGCGTGAGTCCGGGCGGGCGCGGATCTGTTCGACCAGTTGCGCCAGCTGATCGATATGGCCACCCGCCGGGGTCGGCCAACTGCGCCACTGGTGGCCATAGATGGGACCAAGCGCACCCTGTGCATTGGCCCACTCGTCCCAGATGCTCACGCCGTGCCCACGCAGATAGGCGGTATCGGTGTCGCCGCGCAGGAACCACAACAATTCGTGGAGAATGGATTTCAGATGCAGCTTCTTGGTAGTGACCAGAGGAAAACCCACCTGCAGATCGAAACGCATCTGGTAGCCAAACACGCTGAGTGTGCCGGTGCCGGTGCGATCCTCCTTGCGCACGCCGTGCTCGAGCACGTGCTGCAGCAGGTCCTGGTACTGCTTCATGGGCGTTTCTTTCCACCCGCCGTCATCTCGTCGTGCCCCGTCCGCCGGTAGGCCCAGCCGAGCAGACCCAGACCGGCAAGGATCATCGGCGCCGAGAGTACCTGACCCATGGTCACCCAACCCCAGGCCAGATAGCCGATCTGTTCATCGGGCAAGCGAACGAATTCGACGCCAAAGCGAAACACGCCATAGGCGAGCAGGAACAGGCCCGAAACGGCCATGCGCGGGCGCGGGCGCGATGAAAACCACCACAGAATGATAAACAGGGCTACGCCTTCGAGCATAAATTCGTAGAGCTGGGTCGGCAAATGCGGGAGGCTATAGCCTGTCGTGGCACCGTGACAATACTCCTGCGTGAACCGCGGATCGGCACAGGACAGACGCATGGCCCAGGGCAGGTTCGAGACCTTTCCCCACAACTCGCCATTGATAAAATTACCGATACGCCCCGCCCCCAACCCCAGCGGCACCAGTGGTGCGATAAAATCGGTGATGGTGAAAAAATGCATGTGATACCGCCGCCCAAACAACCACATGGCCAACAGCACGCCCAGCAGGCCGCCGTGAAAGGACATGCCGCCATCCCACACTTTGAACACCACAAGCGGGGACTGCAGGAAGGCATCCAGGTTGTAAAACAGGGTATAGCCGATGCGCCCACCGAGCACGACGCCCACCCCGGCATAGAACACCAGATCGTCGATCGCCTGCGCGCTCCAGCCCGAACCCGGGCGTGCGGCGCGCACCCGGCCCAGCCACCAGCCGCCCGCGAAACCGATGAGATACATCAAACCGTACCAATGGATCCCCAGGGGGCCGATGTGGACGATGATCGGGTCAAACTCAGGATACGTCAGCATGGGTAGCAGTATACCAAGGGCAGGGGGCCAAAAGGATAGGCGATCACGCCGGCAATACCCGGCAGATAAACGCCTTGAGGTAATCGGTCTCCGGCATTGCCGGGTGGACCGGATGGTCCGGGCCCAGATGACCCTGCTCCAGCACCTGGACGTGGCGCTCCAGGTGGCGCCCGGCCTGTTGCACCACCCCGCGCAGGTTGGCGCGTGGCAGGTGGTAGGAACACGAGGCACTGATCAACACACCCTCGCGGGCCAGCACTTGCATGGCAAACTGATTGATACGCCGGTAGGCCTCCAGGCCCGCCTTGAAATCCTTCTTGCGTTTGACGAAGGCCGGCGGGTCGATGATCACCACATCGAAGTGTTCGCGCTCGGCGCGCAACGCGCGTAACACCTCGAAGGCATCGCCCTGCAGCGCACTCATGCGCCCGTCGACCGCATTGAGCGCCGCATTGTGTCCCACCCCCGCCAGGGCCTGGGCCGAGGCATCGACACAGACCACCTCGGCGGCACCCGCCACGGCGGCCTGCACACCCCAGGCACCGACATAGCTGAACACATCGAGTACGCGCCGCCCCCGCACATAGGCCTGCATGCGCGCCCGGTTCATCCGGTGATCGTAGTACCAGCCGGTCTTTTGACCCGCGCGCAGGTTCACCTCGAAGCGGGCACCGTTTTCCTCCAGGACCACCGTCTCGGGCACCTCACCGAACAGCGGCTCAATGCCTCGCGCCAAGCCCTCCAGCTCCCGGGTCGCACCGTCATTGCGCAACAGTACCGCGCGCGGTTTGAGCACCTGCGCCAGCGCCTCACCCACGGCGTCACGCACGCGCTCCATACCGGCCGTATTGATCTGGACCACCAGCACCTCGCCGAAGCGGTCCACCACCAGACCTGGCAGACCATCGCTCTCACCATAGACCAGGCGATAAAAGGGCTGCGCGAACACCCGCTCGCGCAGCGACAAGGCGACATTGAGCCGGTGTACGATAAATGACTTGTGCAGCCCCTGTTGCGGATCGCGGCTGAACAGGCGGGCGCAGATGAGTGAGTGAGGATTCACATAAGCGGCACCCAAGGCCCGACCGGCAGCGTCTTGCACCTGCACCATCTGGCCGGATTCGAAACCGCTCAGGGGTGTGGCCGCCACGTCCACCTCATTGCTGTAGACCCAGACATGCCCGGCCCGCAGGCGCTTGTCCTCGTTGCGTTTGAGTCGCAGCGGCGGCCAGGGTGTGGCGCTGTGCGGTGCAATACTCATGGTCTTTCTCCCGGATTATCGGCGAGTGCACATCACGGCGTTGCTCGCGCGCCCGTTCCACTCCACCCCGGAGCAGACACATCGGCGCCACGCTCTGTTGCAACCACATCGCCCGGGCATAACCGCTATCCTATCCAGACAATAGCACCAGCGCGCCGCTCGCCACCAACGCTGACCGGACCCAAAGCCCGGCTACGATACCGGAGACCCCTCACCCTGTCCAACCACCATGGCCTTCTCGCCGCGACAAACCGGAGAGGGCTAGGGTATAGTCGGTCGCTCGACACTTCTTACCGGGTGCGGCCCTGTCTTTAACCCTGCACCCACCCTCACACGGAAACGCCTTATGGATGCACCTGTCCACAGCAATCGTCTTAGTCAGGAAACCAGCCCGTATCTGCTGCAACACGCCCACAATCCGGTGGACTGGTACCCCTGGGGCAAGGAGGCCCTGGCGCGGGCGCGACAGGAGAACAGACCCATTTTATTGTCCATAGGCTACTCGGCCTGCCACTGGTGTCACGTCATGGCCCACGAGTCCTTCGAGGACCCGGCGACGGCCGAGGTCATGAACACCCTGTACATCAACATCAAGGTGGATCGCGAGGAGCGACCCGACCTCGACAAGGTCTACCAGAGCGCGCACCAACTCCTGGTCCAGCGCAGTGGTGGCTGGCCGCTGACCGTCATCCTGACCCCGGATGATCACCTCCCCTTCTTCGCCGGCACCTATTTCCCCCACGAGGAGCGCTACGGCCTGTCCGCCTTTCGCGACATACTGATACGTGTGGCGGACTTCTACCGCCAGCATCCGGGGGAAATCCGTGCACAGAACGCCTCCCTGGTCCAGGCCCTGGCCAGCCTGCAACCGAGCGCCGACACCGCGACCGAGGCCCTCACGGCCACCCCCCTCGACGAGGCGCGCCGTGAGCTGGAGCGCGAGTTCGACCCACATCTGGGCGGCTTCGGTCCCGCACCGAAGTTCCCTCACCCCACTCGCCTGGAGCGTCTGCTGCGCCACTGGGCAGCAACGACCCAGGGGACACAGCCCGATCTCAAGGCCCTGGACATGGTGCGTTCCACCCTGCACGCCATGGCCAGTGGTGGCCTCTATGACCAGCTTGGCGGTGGTTTCTACCGCTACTCGGTCGATGCGAGTTGGATGATCCCTCATTTCGAGAAAATGCTCTACGACAACGCGCCCCTGCTCAACCTCTACGCCGAGGCCTGGAGTGCCACCGGCGAGGCGTTCTACCAGCGTATCGCCGAGGAGACCGCCACCTGGGTGATGCGCGAGATGCAGGCGCCACAGGGCGGCTACTACAGCAGCCTCGACGCCGACAGCGAGGGCGTGGAAGGTCGCTTCTACGCCTGGACACCACAGGACGTGCAGGCCCTGCTGAGTGCACAAGACTATGCCCTGTTCGCACCGGTCTACGGCCTCGATCAGCCCGCCAATTTCGACGGTAAATGGCACCTGCATGTGCGCCGCGACATCGATGAGGTTGCCGTACACTGCGGGCTGTCTGCGTCGGCCGCACGCCAGCGCCTGCAGGCCGCGCGCCAGACCTTGTTCGACGCCCGGGAAAACCGTGTGCGTCCGGCCCGCGACGAGAAGATCATCACCGCCTGGAACGCACTGATGATCAAGGCCATGGCCGCTGCCGGGCGCCGCCTGGGGCGGGCGGATTTTATCGCCTCGGCCGAACGCGCACTGGATTTCATTTGCGCCACGCTCTACCGCGATGCCCGGCTGCTGGCGACCTGCAAGGACGGTCATGCTCACCACACCGCCTACCTCGACGACTACGCCTTTCTCATCGACGCCGTGCTAGAGCTGCTCCAGGCCCGCTGGCGCGACGGCGATCTCGACTTTGCCCTTGCCCTCGCCGACACCCTGCTGAGCCACTTCGAGGATCCAGATGAGGGTGGCTTTTTCTTCACCGCCGATGACCACGAGCCCCTGATCCATCGTCCCAAACCTATGCTCGATGACGCCCTGCCCGCCGGCAACGGCATCGCCGCCCAGGTCCTGGGCCGACTCGGCCACCTGCTCGGTGAATCACGTTATCTCGACGCCTGTGAGCGCACACTGCGTACCGCCTGGCCGGGCATCAGCCAGCTGCCTTACGCCCACACTGCGCTGCTGCTGGCACTGGAGGAATATCTCTACCCGCCACAGGTCATTGTGTTGCGTGACGCCGGTGCGCCGCACGGCGACACACCGACACGGTGGCCGACCGACAGCCCACAGTACGCGCCACGCCGCCTCTGCCTCACCCTCCCCGCCACAACCGCCACCCTGCCCGGCCTGTTGGCCGAGCGCCGGAGCGCCACGCATCCCCTTGCCTATGTCTGCGATGGTCACCGCTGCCAGGCCCCCATCACCGATCATGGCGCCCTGCAGGTCGTATTACGGGAAACGGCCGCACACGCCTCCCCCTGTGAGCGCGATTAGAACCAGCCCATGCAGACCCCACCCATGGCCAAGACACTCGGAGAGTTCATCGCGCAGGCCCGTGCCCGCATCAAGGAAGTCAGTGCCGACGACCTGGAGGCGATGATCGACGAGCGCAATGATCTGCTCATCATCGACGTGCGCGAGGCCTGGGAATACCACGCCGCACATCTGCCCGCGGCCCGCCTGGTTCCCCGCGGCACATTAGAAGGCGCCGCCGATCCCCACTACAAGCATCGTGACGCCGTACTGTGTCAGGCCTACGCTCGCCCCCTCGTCCTGTACTGCCAGACCGGTGGCCGCAGCGCCATGGCCGTCGCCACCCTCAACGACATGGGCTTTCGCGAAGTCTACAATCTCGCCGGTGGCATCGACCTCTGGGAAGCGGAAGACTACGCCATAGAGACCGGGCCTGGCGCTGACGAACAGGGTGCAGCCGGCGAATAGCCCGGGCCACCTCCGCCATTACGCGGTATTATACAATACCGGTTTCCCCGGTCCGCGTACCCGCCATGTTCCAGTTCACCGCTCTGCCTTCGCTGTCACTCTATGTGCACTTCCCCTGGTGCGTGCGAAAATGCCCGTACTGTGATTTCAACTCACACGCACCACGGCCGGGACAATTTGGCCCGCAGGCCATACTCGGCGTCCAATCCGGCCTGCCCGAGGCAGCCTATATCGATGCCCTGATCGCCGATCTGGAACAGGATCTGCCCGACGTCTGGGCCAGACCGGTACGCACGGTCTTCATGGGCGGCGGCACGCCCAGCCTGTTTTCCCCCGCGGCCATTGATCGCCTGCTCAGCGCCTTGCGTGCGCGCCTGCCCTTGGCCGCCGATGCCGAGATTACCCTGGAGGCCAATCCCGGCACGGTCGAACAAGCCCGTTTCCGGGAATACCGCGCGGCGGGCATCAATCGCCTGTCCATCGGCATCCAGAGCTTCGATGACACCCTGCTGCAACGCCTCGGTCGAATACACGGCCGCGCCGAGGCACTGCGCGCCGCCGAGGCCGCGCACGCCGCCGGCTTTGACAACTTCAACCTCGACCTCATGTTCGGCTTGCCCGGACAGGATCTCGCTGGCGCACTGGCCGATCTCGACACTGCCCTCGACCTTGCCCCGTCCCACTTGTCCTACTACCAGCTCACTCTGGAACCCAATACCCGGTTCGCCCACAGCCCGCCGTCCGGACTGCCCGACGATGATCATCTGTGGGCAATGCAAACAGGCGCGCAGGCAAGACTCACCGCGCGGGGCTATACTCACTATGAGGTCTCCGCCTACGCGCGGCCCGGTCAATCGTGTCGGCATAACCTGAATTACTGGCGTTTTGGCGACTACCTCGGCATCGGTGCCGGGGCCCACGCCAAGCTCAGCGATGCCCGCCACCAGCGCATCGTGCGCACCAGCAAGCGTCGCGGTCCACGCGCGTATCTGGCCCAGGCCCACAGCGCCGCGCGCATCGACGCACAGCGCAGGCTCACGCGCGCCGATACGGGGCTGGAGTTCATGATGAATGCCCTGCGCCTCAACGCGGGCTTTGACAGCGCCCTGTTCACGGCGCATACCGGCCTGCCCATCAGCGTGGTGGAAGACGCGCTGCGCCGAGCGCAGGAAAACGCCTGGATCGACCGGACCCCGACCTGCATCAGGCCCACGGCGCAAGGCCATCGCTTCCTCAACGACCTGTTGGGCCTGTTTTTGCCGGAGGAGGATCACTGAATGCTGGAAGAAGAAGTCACCGTCACCTGCCCGTATTGCGGCGAGTCCTTCTCCACCCTGGTCGACTGTTCGGCCGGTGCACAACACTATGTGGAAGAATGCCAGATATGCTGCCAGCCCATCGTGTTTCACTGTGACATCGACGCCGAGGGTCACCTGCACCACCTTGACCTCTGCCAGGAAAACGCCTGAGCGAGTGGACACGCACACGCCGCCACCGTACCGTCCCATCGACTGCGATCGCTACAGTGAGTACGAGGTGGCCATTTTGCACCGGCAACGTCTGCGCTTGGCCTGGCTGAGCGTAGAGGGCAATCGGCATATCGATGTGGTGAGACCGCGCGACCTGCGAACCCGCCGTGGCGAGGAGTTTCTGATCGCACAAACCAGTGAAGGCGAGACGCTGACCTTGCGCCTGGATCGGATCATCGCCTGCGAAACACTCTGATCACCGCACCCCCACCGGACCCAAGCCACGATGATCCGCCATACCCGCTACTCGGACATCCCCGCGCACGACACCCTGGACGGTTCAACGATCCGTGAGTTGATGCACCCCGGGCGCCACGCCGCGCAGAACCAGAGCCTGGCCGAGGCCATCGTCGCTCCGGGCACAGCGACCCACCTGCACCGCCACCACCGCAGCGAGGAGTTCTATCACGTCACTACCGGCAAGGGCGTGATGACGCTGGGTACCAGTCGGTTCGCCGTCGCCGCGGGCGACACCGTGTGCATCCCGCCCGGCACGCCACACTGTATTGAGAACACCGGCCACCAGCCACTGCACCTGCTCTGCGCCTGTGCACCCGCTTATACCCACGAAGATACCGAACTGCTCAACACACCCAAAGCGTGAAGGCTGAAGACTAAACGGATAAATACGTGGGACTGCTGGGGATTCACAACCAGGAACCAGGGAGAGGATGAGTCCTCAGCCCTCATCACGGGCGCGTACCCGCAAGCGGGTCAGCACCTCTCCCCCGGCAACGGCCAGACTGGCCTCCAGTTCATCACCGTGCACGAAACGCTGCACACCGCGCGGCGTGCCGGTAAAGATCACGTCACCGGCCTGCAGGGTGAAGACCGCCGAGAGACAGGCGATGAGGTGGGCGACGGGAAACAGCATGTCCCGGGTCATACCCTGCTGCCTCTGCACACCATTGACGCTCAGGCTGATCTGCAGACACTGGGGATCGGGGACCCGGTTGAGCGGAACAAAACGGCTGAGCGGGGCGAAGGTGTCGTAACCCTTGCCGACGGTCCACGGGTAAGCCTTGCGCTTGGCCTCGGTCTGGATGTCACGTGCGCTCACATCGATACCGACACCGTAACCGGCGACACAGTCCAGCGCCCCGGAGGCGTGCAGGTAGCGCCCGCCCCGACCCAGCACCACCACCAGCTCCACCTCATGGTGCACGTCCCGGCTGGTACCCGGCAATACAATCTCACCGCCGTCGTGGACGATGGTGGTGTCCGGCTTGATGAAGATGACGGGTTGGTCGGGAACGGGATTATCGAGTTCCCGCGCATGAGCGACATAATTGCGGCCAATGCAGAACAGGGTATGTGCGGGCAAGGATGCGCCGTCTTCAAAATATACGTCAGCCATGGCGACGTCATCCTCCTCGGCTCAATGCGCAGCGCACGAACTCATCCATCACAGCGTTCGAACATCAGGTCATGCACCACGTAACCCCGACGCTGGCCTCGTTCTTCAAACCGGGTGCAGGGACGCAGCAGTGGCCGGGGCACGTAATCGTGCTGCGCCAGGTTACGCCACCCCTCGGCCTTACGCAGGACGGCCAGCATGTGTTCAGCATAGGGCGGCCAGTCGGTCGCCAGATGAAAGACGCCACCGGGTTTGAGCGTGTACCGCAGCCGGTGCACAAAATCGGATTGCACGATGCGACGCTTGTGATGGCGTGTTTTCGGCCAGGGATCAGGAAAAAATAACTGTACCCGATCGAGACTCGCGTTAGCGAGCAGATACCGTATCACTTCGACGGCATCGTGCGCCACGACGCGTACATTATTCAGACCGCGGTGTTCGAGTTCATACAGCAAATGTCCTACCCCCGGACGGTGCACCTCGATACCGAGATAGTCCTGTTCCGGTTGTAGCGCCGCCATCTCGGCCAGACTCTCGCCATTGCCAAACCCGATCTCCAATACACGCGGTGCCTGGCGACCGAACAGGGCGTCAAGATCCAACACGTCACCCGCGCACGGTTTGCCGCCGTTGCCGACATCAACGCCGAAGCACGGCCACAGCTGTTCGAGTGCGTGCCGCTGACCGGACGTCAGCCGCCCCTGTCGGCGCACATACGAGCGCACCTGCCGGGCGAGAGGCACGGTGACAGGCCCGATAGACGGCGCGCGGGTCGTCAGAGCACCATGCCCTCAATGGGTGACGACGCGCTGGCATAGCGCTTTCGCGGCATACGCCCGGCGAGATAGGACTCGCGCCCCGCCGCGACCGCCTTGCGCATCGCCGTGGCCATCAACACGGGTTGCTGTGCGGCAGCGATCGCGGTGTTCATCAGCACCCCGTCGCAACCCAGCTCCATGGCCAACGCCGCATCCGAGGCGCAGCCAACACCGGCATCGACCAGTACCGGCACGCTCAATTCCTCGACAATGAAGCGGATGTTGTGGGGATTGCGAATACCCAGCCCGGAGCCAATCGGCGCGCCCAACGGCATGACGGCCACACAACCCATCGCCTCGAAACGTTTGGCCAGAATCAGGTCATCGGTGGTATAGACCATGACCTTGAAGCCGTCGTTGATCAGCACCTCGGCGGCCTCAAGCGTCTCGACCACATCGGGGAACAGCGTCTTCTCGTCACCGAGGATCTCCAGCTTGACCAGGTCATGGCCATCGAGCAGTTCGCGGGCCAACCGACAGGTGCGGATGGCCTCCTGCGCCGTATAGCAGAATGCGGTGTTGGGCAGGAGGGTATATTTGTCCGGCGCCACGACATCGAGCAGATTGGGCTCGTCTGGATTTTGGCCGAAGTTGGTCCGGCGCACCGCCATGGTGACGATCTGCGCGCCGCTGGCCTCGATGGCCCGGCCGGTCTCGGCCATATCCTTGTACTTGCCGGTGCCCACCAGCAGGCGGGAGCGGTACTCGACCCCGGCAATGACCAGCGGTGCATCAAGGGGATCGGTGTCGGTGTGTGATGCCATAGCATGCATAGTCAGACTTCCCGGTAACGGTGTCCGGGCGCCAAACCCGGCGTCCCGACAGTGGAACAGACAAGGAGGGAATGATACCGCGTTCAAGCACGTCGCGTCCGCGTACTCTCGGTACTCGTTCGCGACAGACACGTTGGCAAGAATCAGCCCCCACCAATCGCATGGACGATCTCGATGCGATCATTTTCATGAAACCGGTGTTCGGGGTAGACACCGCGAGGCACGATCACCTGATTGGCCTCCATCGCAACCCGTCGCCCGGCCAGGCCCAGATCCGCGATCAATTGTGCCGCCGTACACTGCGGTGCCACTTCGCGCCGCTCACCATTGACATAGATATCCATCTATATAGAGTATCGGCCCGGCAGGCCGGACGTCAATTCCGTACCATACCCAAACCCATGAGGAAACCCCGTGATGAGGACTTTCCCGCCCAGGTGCTGGTATATTACTGACGCGATACCGACGGCCTTCCACCCTGGCAGCGTATGCGCCCGGAGCATCATGAGTCATACCGAACACACACCCACCACCCCCCACCGCATCCGCGCCAGTGTCGCCGGGACCCTCGACGGCCTGTTCCGCGAGCGGGTACGCCAGAGCCCGAACCGCGTGGCCTACCGCCAGTACGAACGCACCCAACAGGCCTGGGTAGAGACGCGCTGGACCGAGATGGCGCAGGCCGTGGCCCGCTGGCAGGGTGCGCTGCGCACGGAGGGACTGCACCCCGGTGACCGGGTGGGCCTGCAGCTGAAGAACTGTAAGGAGTGGGTCATCTTCGAGCAAGCCGCACTGGGCCTGGGACTGGTGGTGATCCCCCTGTACGTCGAGGACCGGGCGGACAACATCGCTTATATCCTCGAAGATGCCGGGGTCAAGCTGCTGCTGCTGGGCGACGACCACCACTGGCAGCGACTGGGCGCACACATCGGCGACATCGAGACACTCACGCGGATTCTCCTGCTCCAGTGCAAACACGACCTCTGTTCCGAAAATCCGCGCCTGCGCCAGGTGGTGGACTGGTTGCCCGATACCGCGCCCACCCTGCAAGAGCGTGGCGGCGATCCGGACAAGCTTGCCACCATCGTCTACACCTCGGGCACTACCGGGCGACCCAAGGGCGTCATGCTCAGTCACCACAACATCCTCACCGACATCGACAGCGCCTTGCAACTGCTCGACGTCACCGCGACGGACATCCTGCTCTCCTTCCTGCCGCTCTCGCACACCTTCGAGCGCACCTGTGACTACTACGGCGGCATGATGGCCGGTTGCACACTCACCTTTGCCCGCTCCGTCCAGCAACTGGCCGAAGACCTCCAGAGCATCCGCCCGACCGTACTCATCGCCGTGCCGCGCATGTTTGAGCGCATCTATGAACGCCTGCACAGCGCACTGTCCAGACAGTCTTTCCTCGCCCGCGCCCTATTCCATCTGAGCGTGCGGGTGGGCTGGCAACGCTTTCTCGCCCATCAGGGCGACGGTGGCTGGCATCCGGGATTCCTGCTCTGGCCCCTGTTGCAGCGGTTGGTGGTTGGCAAGGTCCAGGCGCGGCTTGGCGGGCGCCTGCGCATGGCCGTGAGCGGTGGCGCGGCCCTGCCACCCACCGTGGCGCGCACCTTCATCGGCCTGGACATCATGGTCGTGCAGGGCTACGGCATGACCGAGACCAGCCCCATCGTGACCGCCAACTCCCCGGCGCACAACCGCCCAACCAGTGTAGGGCGGGCCATGCCTGGCATCGAGGTAAGTATCGGCGACAACGATGAACTGCGGGTGCGTGGTCCCAATGTCATGCTCGGCTACTGGAACAACCACAACGCCACCAGCGAGACCATTAGCGCCGATGGCTGGCTGCGCACCGGCGACCAGGCGCACATCGACGAGGACGGCTTTGTCTATATCACCGGGCGGCTGAAAGATATCCTGATCATGTCCAACGGCGAGAAGGTCCCGCCCGGTGACATGGAGTCGGCCATTACCCTGGACCCGCTGTTCGATCAGGCGCTGGTCATCGGCGAGGCACGCCCCTTCCTCAGCGCCCTGGTCGTGCTCAACCCGGAACACTGGGTCCGCCTGGCCCGACAGCTCGGCTTCGATCCCTTTGCACCCGAGAGCCTGCAACAGCGCGAGGTGCGCCATTATCTGCAAAAACGCATCACCCGACTGTTACACGACTTCCCGGGTTTCGCCAAGATCCGCCGCGTCACACCGCGGCTCGAACCCTGGAGCATCGACAACGGCCTGCTGACCCCCACCCTCAAGATCAAACGCGCCCAGGTACTGGCGCAGTTCGCCCACGACATCGAGGCAATGTATGGGTGAGGCGTGACAGGTGGTGAATAGTTCCCAGTCCTGTCCACTTCTCACCGCTTGGAACCACGCCCCGCACGACATACAATAGCGTGGCGATGCGGGTGTGGTTCAATGGTAGAACCTCAGCTTCCCAAGCTGATGACGTGGGTTCGATTCCCATCACCCGCTCCACTCCCCGTCTCACGGTGTGCCACTGAGTCCGCTGGACGACGCGCTCTGACCTCAGCGGTGCATTTTAGGCCTTGCTGTTAACGCCATATTAACTATCAACTGATCTTGCATGGCGTCCATTCACATCGATGCTAACGTGATATAGACCGTGATGAGCGGCGACGTAGGTCAAGTTCCCCTGGATAGAGGTAAAAAATATTACCAAATGCTCATATACCTGATCTGGATCAAGATAACAGCGGCCGGGATCGCGGTTAAATAGAAGACACTATCCACATAACCAATCCGGGCTCACTCAGACCCGGCAGGGAGGGTTACAACCATGTCACGTCTACACCGCATCATTCCACCCTTGCTCGCGCTCCCGGTGCTCTTCAGCGCCGTCACTGCGCAGGCCGTACCCAGCTTCGCCCGCCAGACCGGCCTCGCCTGTCAGGTCTGCCACACCATCTTCCCCGAGCTGACGGCATTCGGGCGCAATTTCAAGCTCAACGGCTATACCATGACCGGCATCAAGCAGGTCGAGGCCACGGCAAGCCCGGCGGCCGCGGCGTTGAAATTTGACCAGATCCCGCCGCTGTCGATGATGCTGCAGGTGTCCGGCACCTATAGCAAGGCCCAAGCGCCAACCTCGCAGGTCGCCTTCCCGGATCAGCTCAGCTTCTTCTACGCCGGGGAGATCACCCCGCACATCGGCTCCTTCATCCAACTCACTCTGGAAGGTGCTAGCGGCACTTTCGGCATGGACAACACCGACATCCGCTATGCCAATCATGCCGGGGCGATCACCTACGGCGTGACCCTGAACAATAACCCCACCGTGCAGGACCTGTGGAACTCCACGCCGGCCTGGGGCTATCCGTGGACCACGGGCGCAGGTGTCACCGAACCGATGGTCGCCTCTCTGGGCGGGGCCGTGGCCGGCCTGGGCGCCTATGCCGACTGGGGCAACGGGCTCTACACCGAGCTGAGCTTCTATAAGGATAGCGGCGCTTTCGATATATCTCACGCCGACGGAGGTGCCAAGCTCGCTGGCACCGGCCAGACATCAAAAAATGCAAACATCAGTGGGCTGGCACCTTATGCCCGGGTGGCCTATCAAACGACGCTCAGTAACGGCGATTCGCTGATGGTCGGTGGCTATGGCATGGAGGCGAACCTCTATCAAATCGGTGTGCTGAATGGGGGTGCGGACAAGTATACCGATTTGGCCGTCGACACCCAGTATGAGCACACGCTCGCCAACAGCAATGACATGATCAGCGTCCATGGCACCTACACGCATGAAAAACAGGACCTGGCCATGAGTGGAGGTGGTTCACAGACGCTCAAGAGCGTGCGCCTGAACGGCACCTATCACTGGGGTTACCACACCGAGGCCACCCTGGCCTGGGCCAAGGATACTGGCGGCACCGCCAATGCCTACGACGACAATGCGTGGACCGCTCAGGTCAGCTACCTGCCCTGGCAGAACACCAAGTTCACGCTCCAGTACGTCGATTACACCAAGATCAACAGTACGATGACGGGCACTGCCTCCAACAACGATGCCGCCCTCCTGCAGGGCTGGTTCATGTGGTAGGCTCCCCACGCGCAAAACGAGTACGCGTGTAATACCGGGGCGTCGCGAACGTGGCGCCCCGTTTTTTTGAATACCACGACCGGCACACGGTATAATGTGGTTTCGGCATGGTCCCGCATCGCTGCGAGACCATGCCAAAGCTGAGTTTGGTTGTGCTCGAAATCAGGTGGGTGCCAGCGTCCCAGAGGCTGCGCCAGCCCGCCGATCAGCCCCGCACCGGACATCACGCCAGGGAGTCCGCTGCACGTCATGCGCCTGGGGGCGTCGTGACGGGTCTCCGGTCCTTGTGCCGGACGATGTGCGGCACGTTTCACTTCATGTCAACAGGAGAAGAGTCTGTCATGGCCAAAACCGATGACATCAATCTGCGCCGCCGGCGATTTCTCATAGGTACCACCACCGTTATCGGCTCCGCACTGGTCGCCACGGCGGCCATACCCTTTGTGGAGTCCATGGAACCGAGTGCCGCCGCGCTGGCGGCCGGTTCCGCCGTCGATATAGATTTCAGCAAACTGGAAATGGGCGCACTGCTGACCGTGCCCTGGCGCTCACGTCCGGTGTGGATACTGCGCCGCACCGCGGCCCAGCTCAAGGTCCTGCAAGACCCGACGTTGCTCGCCAAGCTCAAGGACCCGGATTCGAAGCAGCTACAGCAGTTCGGCGCCCCGGTGGTCAACTGGCACCGCTCTCTGCGAACCGATGTCCTGGTGGCAATCGGTATCTGTACGCACCTTGGCTGTATCCCCACGTACCGTCCCCAGATCGCCCCGCCGGACCTCGGTCCCAACTGGCAGGGGGGGTTCTTCTGTCCCTGTCACGGCTCACGCTACGATCTGTCCTGTCGGGTACTTGACGGTTCGCCCGCCCCGCTGAACATACCGATCCCGCCTTATTACTACATCAGTGACACCAAGGTATCCGTTGGGCAACTCAAAGACGGCAGCGAACAAAACTGGCAACCACTTATCTGGTAGCCCCAGGCAACACTGCGGAGGATGATTTAGATGGATAAACCACCATCAGGCTTTCTGGGTTGGATCGACGCGCGCTTTCCCTTGCTGGACATGTGGAATGATCACATGGCGAAATACCACGCGCCCAAGAACTTCAACTTCTGGTATTACTTTGGCTCTCTGGCGCTGCTGGTGCTGGTCATGCAGATCTTCACCGGTATCTTCCTGGCGATGAACTACACGCCCACCGCCGGGCTGGCCTTCAATTCCGTGCAATACATCATGCGTGATGTGCGCTGGGGCTGGCTGATTCGCTATATGCACTCCGTCGGCGCCTCGGCCTTTTTCATTATCGTGTATTTGCACATGTACCGCGGGCTGATGTATGGCTCGTACAAGAAACCGCGCGAACTCGTCTGGGTCATCGGCACCGTCATCTATGTCTTGTTGATGGCCGAGGCCTTCATGGGTTACCTGCTGCCTTGGGGTCAGATGTCATTCTGGGGAGCGGAGGTCATCACCTCGCTGTTCGGCGCCATCCCCGGTGTGGGCGGTGCGCTGGAGGTCTGGATGCGGGGCGATTTCAATGTCTCGGGAGTGACACTCAACCGCTTCTTCGCCTGGCACGCCGTGCTGATCCCCATGCTGTTGCTGGTGATGGTCGTGATGCATATCCTGGCGTTGCACCGGGTGGGCTCGAACAATCCGGACGGTGTGGAGATTCATGATCATACCGATGAGCAGGGCATACCGCTCGACAGCGTCCCCTTCCACCCTTACTACACGGTGAAGGACCTTGTCGGTGTCGGCGTCTTCCTGAGCATCTTCGCCTATGTCGTGTTCTTCATTCCCTCGATGGGCGGCTGGTTCCTGGAACATACCAACCTCGTACCTGCCAATCCCTTGAAGACCCCGCCTGAGATCAAGCCGTTGTGGTATTTCATCCCCTTCTACGGCATCCTGCGTTCGGTCCCCGAGAAGCTCATGGGCGTACTGACCATGGCGGGTGCGATTGTGGTGCTCTTCCTGCTACCCTGGATTGATCGCAACCCGGTCAAGTCCCACCGCTATCGCGGCGTGCTCTATCGGCTGTCATTGCTCATCTTCCCGATAAGCTTTGCCGTGCTGGGCTACATGGGTGCACATCCGCCGACACCGGCACATGCCGATTTCTCCTTCCGGTTCACCGAGCTGTATTTCTCGTTCTTCCTGTTGATGCTGACCTATAACCGGAAGCGGACACGGATGGGCTATATCGGCTGGTTTATCGTTGCCTGCATCGCCATCTTCGTGCTGGACTGGATGCGTGTCGGTGATATTCCTATCCACGTCATGTTACGTACCTGGTGGATCCCGGTTGTATACTGGGCCATCTTTACGTTACTGCCCGCCTTCACACGTATAGGCGAAGGTAAAACTGTGCCAGAGAGGGTGACCACGAAATGAAAATATGGCTTATCGTGTTTTTCTGTGCCCTGCCACTGATGGGCGCACAGGCAGAGGGAACCGGCATACCGTTGAAGCAGATCACTGCCAATACCAATGATCTGGCCTCGGTGCGCCGCGGCGCCCAGATATTCGCCAACAACTGCTTCAGTTGTCATTCGGTGCGCTACATGCGCTATAGCCAGTTGGCCAAGGGCCTGGGGCTGAGTGATGCACAGGTGCTCAAGAACCTGGCCCTGCCAGGGGCCAAGATCGGCGACCCGATGATCGTGGCCATGCCCTCGAAGGAGGCCAAGCACTGGTTCGGCATTGCTCCGCCGGACCTGACGCTCGTGGCTCGCCTGCGCGGACCGAGCTGGCTCTATGCGTACCTCACCGGCTTTTATCTGGATGCGAAGCTCCCGCACGGCGTAAACAATGCCGTCTTCCCCAATGTGGCCATGCCGGACATACTCTGGCAGCAGCAGGGGTTCCAGGTGCCCGTCTACAAGATGGTCAAGGATGCGGAAGGCAAACCGCTGCGCACCCTCGTCGGCTTCAAGCAGGTCACAAAGGGCACGCTGACACCGGCACAAAACAGCAAGATGGTGCGTGATCTGATCAACTATCTGACGTACGTGAGTGCACCTTATGCCAAGGAAAGTCACGAGGTCGGCCTGTGGTACATCCTCGGGCTCATCCTGTTCACTATCGTGGCTTACGCGCTCAAACGCGTCTACTGGAAGGATATCCCCCACTAGGAGACCGCGACGTTCGTCGCGATAGCATCATCCCTGGCCCGATACCCCGGGTAGGCCGACCGGGGCGGGCCAGGGCCTTCCTTCCACACATCACCGTGACACTTTCGACCTGTGTCGTCCCCGCAAGGAGGACAATCCGGTCCTGCTCGCAATACCCCACCCACCGCGTTCGCGGCCAGTTCCAAAACTCACCTGAATGGCTTATTCTCGGTACATACGAGTTCGGTGCAGGCAGCGTCCCGTGCCTCTGTCGGCGCCATCAGTGCACACTACCTGCCAGTCCGGTTTGCGGTACCAATGCCATCCTGGCCTCATAGCCCCGAACCCAGGCCGGTGATCCCACCGCAGACCCCGCCCCGACCGGCCACCCACATCCAGGAGCGAGCGCCATGAAACGCGGCACCAAGATCATCGCCCTTCTTCTCGCTGCGCTCGTGGCCCTGGTGCTCGCTGGCGTCATCATCCTGCCTCTGGTTATCAACCCGAATGACTATAAAACCGACATCGCTGCGGCGGTAAAACAACACACCGGCCGTGAACTACGCATTCCCGGCACACTCAGGCTCTCCGTTTTCCCGTGGCTCGGACTACAACTGGGCCAAGCCTCGCTGGGCAATGCCACCGGCTTTGGCAAGGCGGCATTCAATCCGCCTTTTGCGCAGATCAAGAGTGCACAGATCCGCGTCCGGCTAACGGCGCTGTTGCGTGGTCGGATCGAAGTCGGCACCGTGGTGCTCAACGGCCTGCGCCTCGACCTGCAACGCAATGCCCATGGCGTGAGCAACTGGACAGACCTGCTCGGCCGCCACCGCACCACGAAGTCGCTTCCTCGCCCGACGAAAACCGGACCGACACCCACCACACAGGGCGGTGGCGGCGCCTTGGCGGCCCTGGCTATCGGCGGACTGGAGATCCGTGACGCCGGTGTCACCTGGCACGACGCGCAGCATGCCCGACTCATCCGCATCACTGATTTCAACCTGCGTAGCGGCGCCATCGCGCCCGCCACGCCCTTCCCCCTGCAACTCGCCTTCACCCTGCACAGCACCCGACCGGCCCTCCAGACCCGGGTGCGCCTGAAAGGCCGGATTAGCGTTGATCTCAGGGCCCAGACTCTGCGCCTGAGCGCACTGACACTCAATGCGGCGGGCCTCACGCTGAGCGGTCATATCGACGCCACCCGGATACTGGGCCAACCCGACATTCAGGGCACGCTGATACTGAACATCGACAAGGCCGACCGCCTGCTCAAACTCGCTGGTGCCACGCTGCCCCGGGCACAGGGGCTGGACGGTACCCGGCTCAGGCTGCCCTTCACGCTCTCATTGCGCCGACACAGTGCCGTGTTCAAGGGACTGACACTGCGCGGGCCGGGCGGTCTGGAACTCGAGGCCACGCTCTCGCTGCGCCACCTGCTTGCGACCCCCAGCGTCAACGGCCTGCTCATCACCAACCGTTTCTCACCCCGCCAGGCAATAACGGAGCTCGGCCTGAACCTGCCGTCTACCGCCGATCCCGACGCCCTGGGAAAGGCCAGTCTGAGTACACGGCTCACCGCCAGCGCCAACGGCCTGCAACTTGACAGGATCAAACTGGGCATCGACACCACCACGCTCAGCGGTACACTCAGTGTGCGCAATTTCGCTCACCCCGTGGTGCGCTTCCAACTGCGCGCCACTGACATCGATGCCGACCGCTATCGCCCCCCACCCACCCGGGGTCGCGTCCCCGCTGGCGCCACAGCGGCCACGGCGAGCGTCACTACAAGCAACGCCCTGCCCGTGGCACTGCTGCGAAAACTGGACATCGACGGTACCCTGCGTCTGGGCACACTCACGTTCGCGCACCTGCACAGCTCGGACCTGAGACTCACTGTGCGCGGCAAGGGCGGGCGGTTGCGTCTCGCACCGATCTCGGCACGTCTCTACCAGGGCCGCTATGCTGGCAACATCGGCGTCGATGTCAGTGGCAGGATCCCGCAAATCAGCCTCAACGAGGCCCTGAGCAACGTCCACCTTGGTCCCCTGCTCAAGGACCTGACCAACACCGATCGCCTCAGCGGTGTGGCCGACATCCGGGCTCGGCTGAGCGCGACCGGCAGCGACGCCGCTGCCCTCAAACGTAGCGCACGTGGCACGGCCCGCTTCGCCCTGCGTGATGGCGCACTCAGAGACGTCAACATCAACGCTGAGATATGCCGGGCCTACGCGCTGGCCCGCCACCAACCCCTGCCCGCCGCCGGCACACAGAAGACCAACTTCACCACGCTCTCGGGCAGCGTGGTCCTGGCCGGTGGTCTCGCCCACAACAACAATCTCCGCCTCACCGCCCCCCTGCTCAAAATCACCGGCAAGGGCAGTGCCAACCTCATCAACGACACCCTCGACTACGACACGGATGTGGTTCTGGCCAAATCCTTCACCTGCACCGGGGGGAACAGACTGTCCGACCTCAAATGGGTGCGGATCCCGCTGCATATCGGCGGCAGCTTCGCCAAACCCACCTTCAGGCTGGATCTGGCGCGCGCACTCCGGGGCGTCGTCAAGCGCACGCTCCGGCAAAAGGAACAGACGCTGCGAAACGAGGTGAAGGACAGGCTCCAGAAAAAGCTCAAGCACCTGTTCAAGTTCTGAATGCACACGGACCGTCTTCACCACCCTTTTCACGCCGCCTTGCTGAGTTGGTTCGACCAGCACGGGCGCCATGATCTGCCTTGGCAGCGAGCCCGCAGCCCCTACCGCATCTGGGTCGCGGAGATCATGCTCCAGCAGACCCAGGTCAGAACGGTCATCCCCTACTTCGAGCGCTTCATGGTGCGCCTGCCCACGCTCACCGCATTGGCCGATGCCACCCTTGACGACGTGCTGCACCTGTGGACCGGCCTGGGCTACTACGCCCGCGGACGCCACCTATACCATGCCGCCCGCCAGGTGTGCTCGCGCCACGGCGGCGTACTGCCGGAGACGCTCGATGCGCTCACCGCCCTGCCCGGGATCGGCCGCTCCACGGCCGGGGCCATCCTCGCCCAGGCCTGTCAGCAACGCCACCCCATCCTCGATGGCAACGTCAAGCGCGTCCTGAGCCGCTATCACGCCATTGCGGGCTGGCCCGGCCACAAGGCGGTCGAAAACCAGCTCTGGGTCCTGAGTGAACACCACACCCCCGCCACCCGCTGCGCCGACTACACCCAGGCCATCATGGATCTTGGTGCCACCCTGTGTACCCGCACCCGCCCCGCCTGCGTGCTGTGCCCACTTGCCGCCCAGTGCCGGGCCCACGCCGCGGGCAATCCCGGCGCCTATCCCACCTCAAGGCCACGCAAAGTCCTGCCGGTACGCCGCACCGGCATGCTGCTACTCGAAGACCCGCACGGCCAGGTCCTGCTCGAACGGCGACCAGCGTCTGGCATCTGGGGGGGGCTCTGGAGTCTGCCCGAATACCCGGTGCAGACTGATGACATCGAGCACTGGTGCCACACCCATCTGCACCTGCACGTCAAGACGGTGGCACGCTGGCCCACACTGCGCCACACCTTCAGCCACTTTCGCCTCGACATCCATCCCCTGCATGTCCATCTGCGTAGCAACACCACGGCCGGGCGACAAAAAACCACATCCACAGCAGGAGAAACGCCCGCCGTGGCACCGCCCGGCCGAGTCTGGTATAACACGCGTCAACCCGATGCGCGCGGCCTGCCCGCGCCAATCAAGCGCTTGCTGGCAACACTCGCCACCGCGCCCTGATGCACCGACACGCGCACACCCGGTTCGGGTGCGCCACCGCTTGCATCAGCCCAACCATCACACCCCGCCCCCGGGCAAATATGCGGGGATAACAGGAGAACAACTATGTCTCGTAGGGTACAGTGCATCAAGCTTGGCAAAGAGGCCGAAGGTCTGGACATCGCCCCCTACCCCGGCGAGCTGGGCAAGCGCATCTATGAAAACGTCTCCAAACAGGCCTGGCAGATGTGGCTGGGTCACCAGACCATATTGATCAACGAATATCGCCTGAGTCCGATTGATCCCAAACATCGCCAGTTCATCGAGAAGGAAATGGACACCTTCTTCTTCTCGGGGGGTAGCGATACGCCGCCGGACTTCGTCCCTCAGTCCAAATAACCGCGCTGGCACACCCGTCGGTGCCTCATGTCTTACCCCTCATGCACTTGACTCGCCGCCGCGCGGCCGCTTTAATACACGCCTTCACATCCAGGCCAGGTAGCTCAGTTGGTAGAGCAGGGGACTGAAAATCCCCGTGTCGGCGGTTCGATTCCGTCCCTGGCCACCACCTACCGCACGGCCCACTCATTACGATTGGCCCTTTTTGGCGCATTGTCAGCCGGCGCCTATTCCAGAACACCGGCAAGGCCCCTTCTCACTGCCTCCATTCAGGCTCCTGTCCCCCTTGGCAGACGATGAGAGTTCCCTTATGGAAGGTCCGCCGCTACAATACCCACACGTTTCATATCTATAATTTAGCGGATTGCTCAGGTAACAGGTCACTCGGTGGTCACGGTCACCCTCCCCCAATCCTGCGTCTGCTCGTACAGAGGAAACACTATGGATCAGTCTAATCGTTATGCGGATCTGTCCCTCAAAGAGGCCGATCTGATCGCCGATGGCAAGCATATTCTCTGCGCCTACACCATGAAGCCCAAGGCGGGTCATGGGTACCTGGAAGCCGCCGCCCATTTTTCAGCTGAATCGTCTACTGGTACCAACGTGGAAGTCTGCACCACTGATGATTTCACCAAGGGCGTCGACTCGCTGGTCTATCACATCGACGAGGCTGGGGAGGATATGCGCATCGCCTATCCCCTCGACCTGTTCGACCGCAATATCACCGACGGGCGCATGATGCTGGTGTCCTTCCTGACCATGACCATTGGCAACAACCAAGGCATGGCCGATATCGAATATGCCAAAATGATCGACTTTTATATGCCGCCACGCGCCATCCAGCTGTTCGACGGTCCCGCCAAGGGCATCTCCGATCTGTGGCGTATCCTCGGCCATCCGGTCAAAGACGGTGGCTACATCTCCGGCACCATCATCAAGCCGAAGCTCGGCCTGCGCCCGGAACCCTTCGCCGAAGCGGCCTACCAATTCTGGCTTGGTGGTGATTTCATCAAAAATGACGAACCCCAAGGCAATCAGGTGTTCTGCCCGGTGAGGAAGACCATCCCGCTCGTCTATGATGCCATGAAGCGTGCCATGGATGAGACCGGCGAGGCCAAGCTGTTCTCCATGAACATTACCGCCGACGACCACCACGAGATGTGCGCCCGTGCCGACTTCGCCCTGGAGACCTTCGGTCCCGACGCCGACAAGTTGGCCTTCCTGGTGGACGGCTATGTCGGCGGACCCGGCATGGTCACCACCGTTCGACGCCAGTATCCCAGCCAGTACCTGCACTACCACCGTGCTGGCCACGGCGCCATCACATCCCCCAGCGCCAAGCGCGGCTACACCGCCTTCGTGCTGGCCAAGATGTCCCGCCTGCAGGGTGCTTCCGGCATCCACGTCGGCACCATGGGCTATGGCAAGATGGAAGGCGATGCCGACGACCGCATCATCGCCTACATGATCGAGCGTGACAGCGTTGACGGTCCGATGTATCACCAGGAATGGTTCGGCATGAAGCCCACCACGCCGATCATCTCTGGCGGCATGAACGCCCTGCGCCTGCCCGGTTTTTTCAAAAACCTGGGCCATGGCAACATCATCAACACCGCTGGCGGCGGTTGCTACGGCCACATCGACAGTCCTGCGGCGGGCGCCCGATCACTGCGCCAGGCCTACGAGTGCTGGAAAGCGGGCGCTGACCCGATTGAATGGGCCAAGGAACACTATGAGTTCGCCCGTGCCTTTGAATCATTCCCCAACGACGCTGATGCGCTGTTCCCAGGTTGGCAGAAAAAACTGGGGGTACGCGCCGCCTAAACTACAGTAAGAAAAGGCCCCACCGAGGGCCTTTTCTTTTCCCTCTCTTGGCATCTTCACCCACGCGTTAGGTGGTACGGAAAATCCCGGTTATACTACCCGTCCCCTTTGATTGATCTGGTTTTATGCGGTATCGCGCGTTCAGGCGAGGCGCCCAGTCGCAGATTTCCTCAACGGGTGCTGTTTCGGCACCCTGTGCAGGGCAAAGAATGCAGTGTGGCTCACCTCAAACCGGTGACACCGACAGGGACGACCGAATACCTGTCGCACGTCCCCCCGCATCGGCACAGCTCGATGTCACTCACACGACACTGACCTGTTGTCGCCCGACCTGATCGACCGATGCACGTGCCCCTGATTCCACTCTCTCTGCCATCGCACGTGGCAACCCGGCGACCGAAGGCGTCTCTCGCCTGGCACATCCTGCTCCTGGCCCTCCCCCTGATACTGCTGGCGTCGTGGAGCGTATGGCTCGAACGGGACCAGCGACATCAGGCCCAGATCGAGGTCGCACGGGCGGCGCAACGCGCGGCAATGGTCTATGCCAGCCACACCGCAGAGCGGCTGAATACCGAGTTCATCGAACTGCAGTTTGCCGCCGTGGCCCTGCTGGGCCCCGAGGCCAATCCGGCACTACCGCCCCCCCGTGTGGCGACAGCTCTGCACCGCTTCATCGCGCTGCACCCTGACCTGTATGCCTTCAACATCCAATCCCCGGGTGGCAATACTATCCTGTGGTCCACCCGCAGCCAGAGTCCTCACCCCATCGCATCAGGGGCGCAGTTCACCCCGCTGGCCTCCCGAGCGAACTTCCTGCTGGGCCGGGTTCGCTACGCCGCACGTGTCAGAGGCTACGTCCTGACCATGCGCTATCGGGTCAAAGACGCCCGCGGACGGACCCGGTATTTCGTCGGCGCACCCTACCGGCTGGCAACACTGCTCAGCGTCCCCGGTACCCGCCTGCCCTGGACGTTCACCGTGATCGATACCCGCAACGACAGTGTGTTTGGCGAATGGGCACACCATACCGTGTCCGTGCCGCCCACACCCCACGCCTCCCAAGGGGTCCGCACGCCGGTAGCGGGCTATCCCCTGAGCGTGCAGGTGAACTGGTCGCCCACCCTGGCACGCCAGAACTATCTGGCCAGCGCGCCCATGCGTTGGGCGCTGGAGGCGGGGACTCTGTTCATTCTGTTTGCCGCGACCTATGGGGTCCTGATCCTGATACGCCAGCGTGATCGCAACGCCCGGCGCTGGTGCCGTCTGGCCGATTGTAATGCCTTGCTGGCCGATACCAACCGGATTGCCCCCGGCATGGCCGACGCCCGCTCCCTCTACGAGCAAGTGTGCCATGCCGCCGTGAAGCACCATGTCACTCGCTGGGTCTGGATCGGTGCGCCCGATCCCGCCAGCGGTGTATTTGACATCCTGGCCGCCGCCGGGGCCATACCGTCTCTGGACGACAGAGCCGTCTCACATCGGGCCGAGGCTCCCGGTGGCCACGACCCGGCCGGGACCGCCTGGCGCGAAGACCGCCCGGTCTTTGCGCCCGGCCTGCAACCCGCACGATCGTCTCATCGCGGAGCACCCGCAGGTCGACAGGGAAGCAGCGCCTGTGCCGCACTGCCCATTCACGCTCAGGGCCAGGTCGTGGCCGTACTGAGTATCGGCTGCACCCTGGCCGACCTACTCGATGAAACCCGCCAGACCCAGCTCATGGAACTGGTGCTCAACATCGAACAGGGCCTCATGGCGCTGTGGCAACGTGAGCGCCTCGACAACCTGCAGCATATGTATCGCGCCCTGATGTCCGAAGGCGAGATCCTGTTGCAAGCGCGCAGCAGCGACGAGATGCTGCTGCGCACCTGTCAGAAGCTGGTCCGCGACACCCTGTTCCATGCCGTCTGGGTGGGCCGTCCCGATGTACAAGAGCGTTTTGAGGTCCTGGCCAGGGCGGGCCGGGGGGCCGAGCACCTGGATACCCTGAAGGTCACCGTGTGCGGTGACCCGTCCCCCTGTCCGGTCACACAGGCCTGGGCCAGCCAGCGTCTGGCCTACACCAATGACGCCCTGGCAACCGCCCAACAGGCACCCGGCTATGACTTTCTGGTCACCCATCATTGGCATGCTGCGCTGGCGGCGCCGCTGTCTCGGGACGGGCAATGCTGGGCCCTGCTGGTGTTCGTCTCCCCCTACCGCGATGTCTTCGATACCGAGACCATCGAACTATGCCAGCGGGTAGCGGCCCTCCTGGGACACGGTCTGGATGAGCTGGACATCAAACACCGCCTGAATATACTCCAGCACAAGGAGGCCTACCGTGCCCGCCATGATCCCCTCACCGGCCTGCCCAACCGCTTCGCCCTGGATATGCATCTGTCCAAGGCAATCGCCCGCGCCCAGCGCAACGACAGCGTGCTCGCTGTGGGCTTGATCGACCTCGATGACTTCAAACCCATCAACGATACCTGGGGCCATGAGACCGGAGACCGGCTGCTACAGGAACTGGCCAAGCGCCTGCAAGCCTGGCTGCGGGACTCGGACATAGTGGCCCGGTTCGGTGGAGATGAGTTCGTCGTCGTGATCGAGGAGCTCGATAAACGCCTGGCCGTCACGCAACTCACCGCGGCACTGGAGCGTCTGCGCCATACCGTGGACGCCCCCTTCGACATCGCAGAAGGAAAGCAGACCAGGGTCAGCATGACCATGGGACTGGCCCTGTGTCCCCTGGAGGCCGAAGAACCGGATGCCCTGTTGCGCCTGGCCGACACGGCAATGTACCAGGCCAAGCTGCACAAGGCCGATCGTACACAATGGTGGAGCATCGGTGATGCCAGTGTGTGCATGCCGGTGCGCCAGGACACGCCAGACCCCTATGGCACCGAAGCGTGCGCCCTGCTGGAGCGCATGCAGGCACACTTCACCATAGTGACCGGGCAATTCGTGGAGACCTTCTACGCCGAACTGGGCACCCACGCGCAGTCCCGAGCCATCCTGCACCACCTCAGTGCCTCCGAGCGACAACAGCTCAAGACCCGCCAAAGCGAACATCTGCATTTCCTGCTGGCCTCCACCACCACGCAGCAGGCCATTATGGAAAGTGCCCGCCACCTGGGGCAGATCCATGCCCTGGTGGGTGTCGACGGCGCCTTGATAGTGCAGTCCATGACCTTGTACCGCAAACTGCTGAGCGACCACCTCAACCAGGCCTTGCTCCGCACGCAGGATCGCTACACCCTTCTGCTCACGGCCGATGCCCGGCTCCATGATGACATCCAGGCACAACTGAGCGCTGCGGCAGGCGTGGCAGCCAGGGATATGGACGTCTTGTCGGTCCCGTTGCCCGCACACGGAGCGCTGTGGGCGGATATTCGGGCCACCGAGATCACCGCATTGGGCCAATTGCCCGGCATCCAGGCCGCCCTGTTCATGCGCCTCGACAACCGCGGCATCTTTGTCGTGGAAAATAGCGCCGGCCCCCAGGCCGATGCCATCACGGCCATATTGCAAACACCGGGGGCACAGGCCGTGATAGATATCCATTGCCCACGCGGGCAGGGACTCACGGCCCAGGTCTGGCGCAGTCAGCGTATCCTCAGCTCGCCGTCTTACACCCAGGACTCCCGCTATCAGGCCTGGCATCCCCAGGCCATGGCTCTGAACATTCGTTCCACCCTGAGCGTACCTATTCTGAACGCGCAGGGTCAGGTAGTGGCGGTGATCAGTCTCTTCGGCGCCTACCCGAACCAGTTTGAATCCATCCAGAAACAACAGTTTGCACGCGCTCTGCAACAACGTTGGGCGCTGATCTGGCAGCGCTGCAATACACCGGTATCCGTGATCACCCAGACCCAGTCCCAGCAATGGCGCCAACGCCTGTTTGACGGTGGGCTGCACATGTATATGCAACCCATCGTTAATCTGCAATCAGGCCGCCTGATCAGGGTGGAGGCCCTGGCCCGGTTGCAGATGCCCGACGCACAGATCATCCCCCCGGACAAGTTCCTGCCCCTGCTGGGCAATGCCGAACTCGACCGACTGTTCTACGCGGGGATGGATGAGACCCTGGCACAGCGCGTGCGCTGGGAGGCACAGGGGCTAGCTATCGGCGTCGCGATCAACCTGCCGCCCAGTTGTCTGCTCGATGCCGGGTGTCCACGTTGGGTGCAGGAGGCGCTGCAACGCCACGGCGTCGCACCCCGGCACCTGACGCTGGAGCTGCTCGAAACCGCCGATCTAGACAACACCGTGCAGGACAAGGCCATCCGGCAATTGAAGACGCTGGGCGTAAAGCTGGCCATGGATGATCTGGGTTCGGGTTACAGCAGTCTCAAGCGCCTGACCTGTATGCCGTTTGACACCATCAAACTCGACAAGGGCCTGTTGTTGCACCTGCGTGAGAACCCCCTGCAGGGCTTGATCCTGATACGCACCATCATCCAGTTGGGGCTGCACTCCGAGCGCGATGTGGTCGTCGAAGGTCTGGAGCAGGAAGACATGATCGAGACCGCCCGTATGCTCGGTGCCTCGCTGGGCCAGGGCTATGGTCTGGCCAGACCAATGCCGGCCGAACAGATCTTCGACTGGAACCGAACCTTCAAGCTGCCCCTCCAGCCCGATCACATTCAGACCTATCTGGGCGCCCTCACCTATCACTGGACCTATCTGCATGACGACGCGAAAACATGCGATCACCCGACACCCCTGTCGCAGTGCCCGGTGACACGGTTTCTCGCCGACAGGGGGCTGCAAGACAGTGAGGCGGCACGCTGGCATACCCACATCCATACGGGCACCGATGTCCAGGAACCATACCGCCGCCTCACCGACTGGCTAATCGAACGGGTGCAACACGGCCAGGCCGCAGACAAGTAAGCACCCCTGACGACGCTGCCTGCCATGGATCGCGCTATCACAGTCCGGGCGTTGAATCCCGGTGCAGCGGCGCTATCCATGCGCCGCAAGCCCACCAGAGCGCGGCTTGGCAGCCCACCGAGGTTTGCGCTACCCTGCACCCTCATACCAACTCCAGGGAACCAGTATGTGCACAACACCTATCCGCACCCTTCTCGTCATCATCACGGTTGCGTTGTGGTCGACAGCAGCCATGGCCGCCACGAAGCCCGACCTTCATGGTGTCACCCCGATTGACAGCGGACTCTGGGCGGTCGCCACCCAGGGTACGATCCACATCATGGGCTACAATCACTCTTTCGCAAAAAACCTGCAACAATGCGTCAAACCCGGCCAGAAGCGCCAGGCCGTGCTACCCCCCGGCAAGGGGCACTGCGTTCAACGCGAAACCACCGCCCATGGGGTCATGCAGTGGCATATGACCTGCCAGGCGCCTGCGGCCCAAGTGAATTACGACTGCATTATCAAGACCGCAAAACATGATTTCAACGTACATTGTCGTATACATAACTCCAATCCCGCCTCCACGACGGACTACACGGCGCGGGCGCACTGGCTGAAGGCCGCCTGTCAATAACCGCTGCGCCTGACCTGGCGCTGTGCCGGAACACCGGGGTGCAACACTGCCCGCAGTGCCGACCATGCGGGCAAAAGACAGCGTCCCGCCACCCACACCGGACCCCAGGCGTTATAATGCAGACACAACAACCGAATTTCATGGCCCTGCTGACACACATGCAGCAGGTCATCGTCGGTCAGACCACACTCCTCGAACGCCTGATGATCGCCCTGCTGACGGGCGGGCATATCCTGCTCGAAGGCCCGCCCGGCCTGGCCAAGACCACCGCCGTCAACACCCTTGCCAGCGGTGTGCACGCCCGCTTCCAGCGGCTCCAGTTCACCCCGGACCTGATGCCTGGCGACCTCACCGGCAGTGACATCTTTGACCCGGCCAAGGGTACGTTCCGCTTCATCGAGGGTCCGCTGTTCCACGAGATCATCCTCGCCGATGAAATCAACCGCGCCCCACCCAAGGTCCAGTCGGCCCTGCTCGAGGCCATGGCGGAACATCAGATCACCGTGGGGGGCGTCACACGACGCCTGCCCGAACTGTTCATCGTCATGGCCACCCAGAACCCGCTGGAACAGAGCGGCACCTATCCCCTGCCCGAGGCCCAGCTCGATCGCTTCCTGCTCCATGTGCGCCTGGGCTATCCCAGTGAGGAGGAGGAACTGCTCATCCTCCAGCGTGATCGCCAGCGCCAGCTTGGCCGCGAGGACGGTAGCGATCTGTCGCGGCTCCAGCCCGCCACGGTGCTGGCCGCTCGCCGCGAGGTCGCCCGGCTGCATATCGAGCCCGCGCTGGAGCGCTACGTCGTCCAACTGGTCAGCGCCACCCGTCAACTGGGGCAATGGCAACCGGCGTGGTCGGAATACCTGATTGCCGGCGCCTCACCGCGCGCCTCGATCGCCCTGCTGCGCGCCGGCGCTGCCCTGGCCTATCTGCGCGGGCGTGATTATCTGGTGCCGGACGATATCATCGCACTCGCCCCGGACGTGTTGCGCCACCGCCTGATCCTCGGCTACGCCGCCCAGGCCGACGGCGTACACGGTGACGACATCATTGCCCACCTGTTGCAGGCGGTCACGGTCCCCTGAGCATGGGCACACTATCGACACTATGCCGATGCCTGCGCGCCCGACCGGGGCACGGGGTCAGGGCTGATCTGGCACAACCCCTGCTGGACGATCTGGAGATAACGACACTCCTGCGCCTGGGTAAGACGCCACGCCACTGCGCCCCTGACAACGATAGTGAACACACACTCAGCGGTGATCGTCCCTCGCGTTTTCGCGGCATCGGGACAGACTATGAGGAGAGCCGTCTCTATGTACCAGGCGACGATCTGCGCCATCTCAACTGGCGCCACCTGGCCCGTACCGCTCAGGCCTACACCAAGTTGTTCCTCGACGAGCGTCGCCCCGGTGCCTTCCACGTCGTGGACCGGCGGGCCGGCATGCGCTTCGGCACACACCGCCGACTCAAGGTGACCCAGGCCGCCCGCGCAACCATCGTGCGTGCCGCGGCTGCGCACCACCAGGGTATGCCGGTCGGCGGCCTGATTATCAACCCAGAAACGACGCCCACGGCCCGATGGATAGCCCTGGGCATGGGTACCTCACTGCACGCACTGGTCGAGGCCGTGCGCGCCCCCTGCCCCACCTTTGAGGGTGCGCAGCCGCGCCTGGGTTCACTCCTGCGCCACCTGTTCGTGGTGCTGCCGTACGGCTCGCAACTCGACCTGTTCAGCGATTTCCACGACCTCGACACCGACGATCGCCCAGTGCTGCTCGCACTCGCCACCCACCACCGTGTCCGTGCCTTCCTGATCCATGATCCCGCGGAGACCCGTCTGCCCAGGGCGGGACAACTGTCTCTGCGCCAAACGGGTGGCCACCACCAGCGCCAGATCGACACCACCGACCCGGCACTGCGCCGGGCATACCACCGCGCCGCCCGGACCCACCGTGCCCATATCACTCACCTGTGCCGGGAGGCCGGTGTCGCACTGCACCTGCTGGCCAGCGACACCGAGGATCTGCGAGCGCTGCTGCCTTCGCCCCAACGTCGAATCCAACACCCACGCACACCCAGCGCGGTCCGCTGAGCCCGTGCCGACCCCCCCACATCATGCCCATCCCTGATCCCGGCCTGATCGACATCCTGCCACCCCCGGCCCCACCGCCCGGGCCAGTCGCGTTACTGGCGCTGTTGCTCGGTCTGCTGTTCGCCGCCGCAGTGCTCATCTACCTGCTGCGCCGCCATCTCAGCCGCATGGCGCGCTGCCAACGGGCGCTGTCACGCCTGCAACACCGGTCCGCCCTGGGGTCATCGGCAGGCGCCTCCCGTGAGCAGGGGTTTTACATCGCCGCCCTGCTGCGCTTCGCACTCGGACGCCATCACCTCGACCCGGACCATGCCCTGCCAACACGCCTCGCGTCCCGCCAGGGTGACTGGCAGGTCTTTCTCTCCCGCCTGATGCGCGCCTGTTATGCCCCGCAGCCCCCCTCAGCCACGACGCTCACGCGATTGTGTATCGAGGCCCACGACTGGATTCGGCAATGGCACTGAATCTGCCCGGCATGCTCTCCGGTATCGTGTTCCTGCACCCGGACTGGTTCTGGCTGCTGCCGGGACTGGCCGGCCTCACCCTGTTGCTACGCCTGAGTGCGCGCCTGGGTCGACACACGCGCGGACCGGGTCAACACTGGCCATCGGATCTGACCCTGCGCCATCCCTTGTTGTCTCTGTTCGGAGAAGCCCCGCTCACCGGCCCGACCCGCCCGCTCTGGCACACCCTGTTCACCTGGGCCATCCTCGCCGCCCTGATCACCGCCCTGGCCCAACCGGTACGCATCGGTAAACGACTGCCTGCACCCCCGCACGAGCGCAACATCGTACTCATCATCGACACCTCGGTCAGCATGGTGCTGCGCGACTACCTCCTCGATGGCCGACGTATCGAGCGACTGCACATGCTCAAGGCCGTGCTCTCGCGCTTCGTCGACACGCTGCACGGTGATCGGGTCTCGCTCATCGTTTTCGCCGATACCGCCCACGTCTTGCTGCCACTAACCCGTGACCATCACCTGGTACAACAGATGCTGGCGCGTATCCGTACCGGCATTGCCGGGCGCGCCAGTGCCCTCGGCGATGCGCTGAGCCTGGCCATCGACAGGGCACGCCGACACCCGACACAGCACCCCATCCTGATCCTGTTCACCAGCGTCGATATCCCCTCCGGCGCCATCAACCCACTCGACGCTGCTGCCCTGGCCGCCCATGACGGGCTGCCCATCTATACCGTCGCCATTGGTGCCGGCGACCTCCAGGCAGGAGAAAAACGCAACAGCGGACTGATCTATCACCCGGTCAACCTCGCCCTGCTCCAGCGTATCGCCACTCTCACTGGCGCACACAGCTACCAGGCAGGCGCGCCGGGGATGCTACAGGCGGCCCTGCGCGATATCAGCCGCCGCGAGACCGTAAAACGCACACTCAAGGCGCGCCATGCACACATGCCGCTCTACCCCTGGCCGCTGCTGGCCGGCGTGTCACTCTGGATCCTGGGCTTGGTGCTGAGCGGAGGACGTTGGCGTGGTTGATCTCGCCAACCTTGCTGGACAGATATACTGGCGCAGCCCCGAATGGCTGTGGCTACTGGGCGCCCCACCCCTGGCCTATCTCTGGCAACGTCTGCGCCGGGGCAGGCAGCTCAGGCGCTATGCAGACGCCGCGCTGTTGCCCTGGCTGCTGCCCGACATGCCCCGTGCACGACGCCAGTCCCTGCGCACGGTGTTATCGACGCTGGCATCATCACTGCGCGTGCCCCTGGCATTGGCGCTGGCCTGGTCACTGTTGTGCATCGCCCTCGCCGGGCCGCGCCTGGCGCTGGAGCGCCTCGGCAAGGCTGGCGCCGACACACCGGAGATCATGCTCGCACTCGATCTCTCCCGCTCGATGAATGCGCCCGATATCACCCCCAGCCGCCGACAACGGGCGATCATCGAGGTCCAGGAACTCCTGCGACATCTGCAACGACGCTTCGACACCACCCCCACCGCCAACGGCCTCAACAGCGGACCACGTCTTGGGCTGATCGTGTTTGCCGGTCACGCCCACCTGCTCCTGCCCGCCACGGCGGACTATGCGCTCGTGCGCTACTATCTCGGCACTCTGGCATACCTGCAACTGCCCACCCGCGGCAGTGCTCTGCTCGATGCCCTCAATGTCGCCGCCGCCCACTTTGGTCCGACGGCATCACGGCGGGCAATCATCCTCGTCACTGACGGTGATACGGGTCTCACGGGAGCGTCCGGGCAGGTCGTGGAAAATGCCCTGCTCACCCGCGCCCGGGCACTCGCCAAGCGCCACATCAGCGTCTCGACACTCGGTGTCGGCACCGCCGCCGGGGCGGGCATCCCGCTGTCCGGCGGGGGCTGGCTGCACCACCACCGGGGGCGGGCCATCATCAGCCACCTGCATACCCGTCTGCTCGTGCGCTTAGCCCAGGCCGGCGATGGGCACTACAGTCCGGTGGAAGACGATGCCGGTGACTGGCGCACCCTCTATGAGGCTGGACTGAGCGCCACACTGCGCCCACGTTCCGGTCGTCACAGCCAGGGACAAATAATCTGGCGTGAACTCTATCCCGCTGTCCTGCTGCCGGCGATCATCGTGTTCTTCATCGCCACTATGCCCTGTCTACCCTCATGGCCCTGGCGTCGGACTGGCGCGCAGCGTACCGCACACGCCGATCGCGAGACAGGCGTCGGGCCGTCGCCACCCGGTGGTGTCCTGTTACTGTGCGCCATGGTGGTGGGGCTCACGGCCGGGTTACTGACACCCCCCCCTGCCGTGGCCGGTGATCCGGCGGCCTACACGGCCTATCGGCACCATCGCTACGCCACCGCGCTCGCGCTCTACCGCCAGCAGCGCGGCTATCGGGCCCGGATCGGTGAGGGCGACAGCCTCTATCGCCTGGCGCGTTATGCGCCCGCCATTCGCCAGTTCACCCTGGCAGTGCTGACGGCCCGCACCAATGCCCAGCGTGCCAGCGCCCTGTTCAACCTGGGCAACAGTCACTTCCAACTCGGCGACTACGTTCGGGCAGCCAACGCCTTTCGTGATGTTCTGCGCTACCAGGCCGGGCGGGCAGCGGCACGACATAATCTGGCCTTGAGCAAGGCCCTGCAACGCCGGATCGAACAGGGACTCAGCCCACCCGGCATGACCGGGCGTATGGGCAGCGGTCCCCGTCTGGCGCGTGTGCCGGTGGGCACGGATGTGAACCCCCGGGGCCGACTGGCCATCGGCGAGACCACATCGCATACACCGCGCCAGGGTGATACCGGTGCGCTCGGCGGTCTGTCATCCAGGCAGATTGACGCCCTGGTACGACGTGGCCTTGCGCACACCCGTCTGGCCGGCGGCACCGCCACCCCCTCCGGACACGCTGCCAGCAGCGACGAGACCGCCCTGCATGCAGAGGCGGCACTGGCGCGGGGCCAAGGCAACGCCAATGCGGGAGTGCAGGCCCAGACTGCCCGTCTGTGGACACAGATCTTCGAGCGTGAAACAGGCTTTCCCGCCCCCCTGACTCACCCTCGCGCCCTGTCGGGGATACCGCCATGGTAAGTCCAGCCAGGGGCGCTATCCTCATATCGATGGCCCCGGTTCAATCGCCCCGCGACACCCCGATGAGGGACTCGCGCACACGTGCCAGGGTGCGATATTTGGGCCTCTTGTGGTATGTCGGACTGGGAGGAGTCGTGGCCGGATTGGGGGGCGTCGGCACCGCCCTGGCAACACCTGCCGTCTCCGTCCCACATGACAACCTCACCCTGACGCTACTGACGACTCACCCCCAATGGGGGCGTCCCCTGCGCCTGCGCCTCACTGCGCCCGGCAAACCACCGGGGCAACGGCTCGCAAACATCAATCTGGATGCCTGGCGACAAGACTTTGCGCTGCTGAGGACGCAATCCAGTCCGGACCGTGATGGCCACCCGCAACGCCTGATCACCCTGTCGGCACGCCGCAGCGGCACCTTGACCCTGCCCGCCCTGCATCTGGGGACGTGGCGCAGCGCACCACGGTCTCTGAGCATTGCCCGCCCCATGCTGGGCACACACCCCCTGGTGCTGAAGATCCATCTGCCGCAGGGGGTACTGTGGCAGGGCCAGCAGGCCCTGATCACCGTACAGGTCGACGGCCCGATACGCTATGCCCGTCTCGACACGCCAACACCGAATACCGATCGGGTGCGCCTCCTCACCCTGCCCGCCACCCGCCGACATCGGGCCAACGGCAGCCGATTGACCACAGGCTGGGTGCTGTTCCCCGAAAATATCGATAGCGCGACGTGGCGCAATGTCGGTGCCAGCGGAGATACGCGGGCAACCACCGTGTCGCTGCCACCCGTGCGCTATCTGGTCGACGGCGTACCGCGCTTCACCTTCTACCTGCCCAGGGTGCGGTTGCGCGTGCGTCCCCTGCCCGAGTATGTCCCCCCGGGTACGCCGGTGGGACGCCTCATCATTGACACCCGGAGCCGACCGCACGGGCTGGTGCGCGAGGGTCGGCTATACTTCTGGCGCCTGCGCCTGCAGGGTATCGGCATCCCGGTCGCGCAATTGCCAGCGCTGGACACGCACCTCAGTGGCGGGCATGCCATCGTCGTACTGAACAGCACCCATGTTGTCCATCGCCGACTGACGGGCAAGGGGCTGAGCAGCGCGGTGGACTACACCTTGTCCTTCAAGGCGCACCGCACCGGCTGGCTGCAACTCCCACGACCGATTCTGCGCTATTTTGATCCGCGCGACGGACGTCTGAAAACGCTCGCTACCCACTCCATCGACGTGGTCTCACTGAATCTGTTTGGGTTCATGGCACTGATACTGACAGGCGTCGGCGGGCTGGGCTGGGCCACATGGTACGGCGCACAAGCACTGTGCCGCAGACACCGGGCACGACACGCACGTCGTCTCGCTCTGCGCAGTGTGGTGAACAGCCACGACGCCGGCGGGCTGCGCAACGCCCTGGACCAGCTCGCCCGCGCAGAGGGCTGGCCCGGCAACCTCTCACTGGCGCAATGGCGGCAATACTGGTCGAGTCGGTATGCGCCCGCGGCCGGTTTCACACAAACCCTGCAACGTCTCTCGCGGGCTTGCTACGGCGAGCGCTGCGGTATCCGTCACCCCGATGCGCAGCTCATTGATCTGAGATGGCACGTGCAATTTTACCTGCATGCGCCCCGGCGCGACCGGCCTGAACCACATCGACCCAGACACCTGCTGGCGCACTGGCTTGCCCGCCGGACGGGCTTCCGGCGCCTGCCGCCTCCCCCTGCGGACTGACACTTGCTTTCAGCAGATCAGAGAAAATGCGACCAATCAACGGTGCTGGCGCCGAAGACAAAGAAATGAGGATTGAGCAGGCAATCCTTGGTGTTGTAGCGCAGACGCTGCATCCGGGTATCGGTGATCTGTCCACCGGCCTGTTCGACGATACACTGCGCAGCGGCCGTATCCCACTCCGAGGTCGGCCCCAAGCGGGGATACAAATCGGCCCGACCCTCGGCCACCAGGCAAGACTTGAGCGCACTGCCCATGTTGATGGTCTCGTATTCACCCAGCTTGTCGAGAAACTGCTGGAGCGCATCGGCGCGGTGCGAGCGGCTGCACGCCACGGTTGCACACCCGTGCGTATAGGTCCGTGTGTGAATCGGCACCATCGGGGGCGACCCGGCATGCTCTGCACCGCCACCCAGCGTCTGTCGGAAGGCGCCAAAGCCCTCGATGGCCAGATAACACACCCCGCTGATCGGAACATAAATCACGCCAAGCTCCGCGTCCTGTCCCTTGATCAAGGCAATGTTGACCGTAAACTCGCCATTGTGTTTGATGAATTCGCGTGTGCCGTCCAGCGGGTCGACCAGCCAGTAGCGCGCCCAGCTGCGCCGTTCCTCAAACGGTATGCTCGCGGATTCCTCGGACAACACCGGCAAGGCCGGTGTCAGGGCCCGCAATCCGCTCACAATCGTATTGTGCGCAGCCATGTCGGCCTCGGTCAGCGGGGTGTCATCCTTCTTGCGCTCGACGGTGAACGTATCGTTATAGATGCCCAGGATCTGCTCACCCGCCTGCCGGGCCAGTTCGCACACCTGCGGCAACAGGGCCTGAAGATGGTCGCGGTCGTACTCACTCATGTCTGCATTCTCTCTCGTACGATAAACAGTGCGGCGATCGAGCGGGCCTCGGTGAAGTCCTCCCGCGCCAGAAGCCGTTCCAGTTCGCTCAATCGCCAGGGCACGACCTCGAGTGCCTCGGGTTCATCACCCTGGCGGCGTTGCGGGTAGAGGTCTTCGGCCAGAACAACATGCGTCGTGTGGCTGAAATAACCCGGCGCCAATGTCAGGCTGCTCAAGTGGTGGATGGAACGGGATGCATAGCCGACCTCTTCCATGAGTTCACGGTTGGCGGCCTCAAGCAGGTCCTCACCCACCTCGACGTGTCCCTTGGGCAGGGCCAGTTCATAGCGTTCGACGCCAGCAGCATATTCGCGAATCAGCAATACAGTATCGGCATCGAGCAGCGCCACAATCATCACCGCCCCCTGTCCGGCACTGCACAGTCGCTCGTATTGTACTTCGACCCCATTGGAAAACTTCAGATCCAACTGCTCGATATGAAACAACCGACTGCGGGCGATGGTCCGGGTGCGGATGATTTCCGGTTTCTTTTCCATGACGTTCATTTGTACCACAGGCAGGCGCGTACCACACGATTATCCCGGTGCGATCGCACCCTTGTCATTCGTCCGTACGTACATCGCCGTGTCGCTATCCTGGCAGGATCCACGTCTACCTCTAGCGTTCGCCGGAGTACGCCGCAATGGTGCTGTTACCGGCGACAAGGCAGCCGACAATATGGGTAACATTATCACTTTGGCCGGCTTGACGAAATGTTCACGTAATATCTCTCCGGGAGAATAATACGGGTAACATCGTGCTTATCGCATAAAGTGGTGGGTGATCCCGGCGGGGCCCAGGTACACCCGATGCCGAACGCCATGTTACATTCATGAAGAGGCCGTCAAGCACAGCACTGAACATAGCGGTATCGGGCCGACAACACATCACCTCCTTATCGGACACGACACTACATCGATCCTTATTTTTATGCCCTCACAGAATTTCCTGATTTGAATAAGCACCGGACATGGACTATTTATCTAAATAGGCCATGAACACATACCCATGGATTTTGCAACTCCGAGGAGAGTTGATTTGATGTCCAACACCTATCGACCTCTACCTGCCCTGCACATCGCCAGCGGTTGTGCCTGGACAGGGCGTACGCGATGATCCGGCCAGTAATCTCACGGCCATCCGACCATGGCCATGACGGCAACTACCCCACCACATCGCTCACACCGCGACTGTCAATTGCAGGACGGAACGGGTCGGCAATGGTTGCACTTTCTTCGTCTTGAAAGATACCGTGCGTTACCTGCTCCCTGCACGGGCGTGCTGTACGCGGCGCCATCATGATGCATGGCAACGCGTGCTGCGAGCGTTCGATACCGGCAGGGTTACTACCCATGGTCTATCATGATATGTGTCTGACTCAGGGAGGCTGATTACAGTTATCCCATCAACTGCAGAAACACAACACGTGATCCCAATCGTCTCTGAACGCAGTACAGAGACCGCATTGATGAATATAAAAACACTACCCCGGCGCGAGACCCGGGTTGTTCGCCTGACCCAGGGTCACGTACCGCTACACCACATTCCATCACATTATTTCTGTTAACGCTGAAACAACCAAAACCGGGAGGGTCGAACCGAGGGGTATTGGATCGAGAGGGAATTGGAAGTCTATCCCTTGACCTGGCGCTGGGCAGGTGCCGATTACCTACGTCGCAGCAATCACCGCCCCCGAACGACCCACGTGGTTGTCCAACATCATAAGGAGAAACTCTATGCCAAATAATACAAACGAGAACTCGGATGCCGATGACGCTGCCGCTCATCAATCCCCGCGCAGCGGCCTTAGCAGCGAGGAGGTCGAACAGCGACTTGAAAAGTATGGCCCGAACGCACTGCACGAACAACACGTCAATCCTCTGCTCAGATTCCTCTACTATTTCTGGGGTCCTATCCCCTGGATGATCGAGATAGCCGCCATCCTCTCCGGGGCGGTCGGTCACTGGGATGATCTGATCCTGATCACCGCTTTGCTACTCATCAACGGCATTATTGGTTTCTGGGAAGAACACAAGGCCAGCAATGCCCTCGATGCGCTGAAAAACCAGCTTGCCCTCAAGGCCCGGGCATTACGCGACGGGAAATGGAACGAGGTCCTTGCCGAGGGACTGGTTCCAGGCGATATCGTCCGACTGCGCCTCGGTGACATTGTCCCCGCTGACGTGACGCTCCTCGAAGGCGATTACCTGCGCCTGGACCAGGCAGCACTCACCGGCGAGTCACTGCCGGTAGACAAAAAGGTGGGCGAAGAGGCTTACTCCGGCACCATCGCCAGACAGGGCGAGATGGTCGCCGAGGTCATCGCCACTGGCGAACACACCTTCTTCGGGCGCACCGCGAAACTGGTCGAAAGCGCCGGTGCGGTCTCACACTTCCAGCAGGCGGTGATGCGCATTGGTAACTTTCTGATCGCCATTGCCGTGGTACTCAGTATTATCCTGATCGGCGTGGAACTCGCGCGCGGTGCACACCTGCTGCATGTCCTCGAATTCGTGCTGATCCTGGTGATTGCCTCGATTCCGGTGGCGATGCCCGCTGTACTCTCCGTAACCATGGCACTCGGTGCCAAGGCGTTGTCCAAACACAAGGCTATCGTCACGCGCCTGCAGTCCATCGAGGAAATGGCGGGCATCGATATCCTGTGTGCAGACAAGACCGGCACCCTCACACAAAACAAGTTGACTCTGGGTGAGCCGGTCTTGTTCGAGGCGGCGGACCCGGATGCGCTCAATCTCGCAGCAGCACTCGCCTCCAAGGAGGAGAATCACGATGCCATCGATCTCGCGGTTATCGCCGCGCTACCCGATGCCGCACTGCTCGAGCGCTACCGACAGGTCAAATTCATTCCCTTCGACCCCGTGAGCAAGCGTACCGAGGCACACCTCGAATCCGACGAAGGCACCTTCAGTACCACCAAGGGCGCACCACAGGTAATCATCGATCTGTGCGACATCCAGGGTGAGACGCGCGCCCGGGCCGATGAGGCCGTCGAGCAACTCGCCGGGCGTGGATTTCGCACTCTGGGCGTTGCCCGCACAGCGGCCGACGGGACATGGCAGTTTCTCGGTATCCTCTCGCTCTTTGATCCACCGCGTGAGGACTCGGCGTCTACTATCCGCGAGGCCCGCGAACACGGCATCGCCGTAAAGATGGTCACTGGCGACCATATTGCGATTGCCCGCGAGATCTCCGGGGGGCTCGGCATGGGACGCAATATCCTGCCACCCGATCATTTACCCGATGATCACCAGGCCAAGGCCGACCCCGCCCTGATCCGCGAGCTGGAGCAGGCCGACGGCTTCGCCCAGGTGTACCCGGAACACAAGTACGCCATCGTCAAGGCACTCCAGGAAGGTGGACATCTGGTCGGCATGACCGGGGACGGGGTGAACGACGCCCCGGCCCTCAAGCAGGCCGAGGTGGGGATCGCGGTCTCTGATGCCACAGACGCGGCGCGCGCGGCCGCCAGCCTGGTGCTGACCGCACCGGGCCTGTCGACCATCATCCACGCGGTCGAGGAGGCACGGCGCATCTTCGGACGAATGATGAGCTACACGGTCTACCGCATCGCCATGACCATCGACATCATGGTCTTCGTGGTGCTGGCGATGCTAGTCACACACACTTATCCGTTGACGGCACTCATGATCATCTTGCTGGCGCTGCTCGATGACCTGCCGATCATGACCATTGCCTACGACCATACCTGGCTCGAACCCAAGCCGGTGCGCTGGCAGATGAAACGGGTGTTGACCGTGTCCTCGATACTGGGGATTGTGGCTGTCGTTGAGACCTTCCTGATGATGCTCATCGGACAACACTGGTTCGGGCTGGATCACAAGGCACTGCAAACCCTGATATTCCTGCAACTGGTCGCGGGCGGGCACCTGATGTTGTTCGTCACACGCAGCAAACAGAGCTTCTGGCGCAGCCCCCGTCCGTCCTGGCAGCTTCTTACCGCCACCCTGGGCACCCAGGTCGTGGCCGCGGCAATGGCCTGGTTCGGATGGTGGATGACACCGATCTCGGCCGGGATCATCGGTATCCTGTGGGCCTACAATATCGCCTGGATGTTCCTTCAGGACAGGGTCAAGCTTGCCCTGTACCGTGTCATACCCGACGCGAACGAGCAGAGCGAAACGCCGAAGGACACCGCCGTTCAATCGGCGACATAACGCCAGGAAACGAGAGCACACCGCCCATGACCGCTTCATGGACGGTGTGCCCAACCACAGGCGCTGCATTCACCCGGCACCCAGCCTCAGGGCACAGTCCACTCATCCTCTGAACGCCAGGGTCCTCACACAGTGGTCTCTCCCACCACTCACCGAGGACAAACGCGTAGCCCATCACACCAGACGGAGGTCGTCCGTAACCACAAGCAACACTCTGGCCACTACGATCAGCCTGTATAATAAGCGTTCACCCTATCGGCCGGTTCATAGATGCAGTTTGCAGGAATTGGCCGCAACACGAGGCACCCTCATGCTGGTCTGGTCGGCAATCGATACTGTGTTTCTCGATATGGATGGTACCCTGCTGGACCTGAATTTCGATAATCACTTCTGGCAGGAACACGTGCCACTGCGTTACGCGCAGCTCAACCACATCAGCGTGCAGGACGCGCGACATGAATTGTTGCCACTGTTTCAGCGCCGGGAAGGTACCATGCAATGGTACTGCCTGGACTACTGGACCGAGACCCTTGGTATGGATATTGCCAGTCTCAAACACGAGGTCAAAGGCCTCATCGCCATCCACCCCCATGTCGTCCACTTCCTCGATCGCCTGCACACCCTGGACAAACACGTACTGCTGGTCACCAACGCCCACCGCAAGAGTCTGGCGTTAAAAATGGAATGCACTCAACTCGAAGGCCACTTTGATGCCCTGATCAGCACCCATGACTACGGCTACCCCAAGGAAGACCCTGCCTTCTGGCCACTAATGCGCACACACTGGCCCCATGATCCGGCCCGCAGCCTGCTCGTCGACGACAGTCTGCCCGTGCTGCGCACCGCGCGCGACTACGGCATCGCCCACCTGCGCGGCATCACCCGCCCCGACACCTGTCGCCCCGCACGCGGCAATAACGAGTTTCAATGCATCGACAGCTTTGCGGACATCATGCCGGAGGATAGGACGTTAAATAAGCGTGAGGGGTGAGGCGTTTCCTCACCCCTCACCCTATTTATATCTCTCATCCCAGCGCTTGTAACGCCCGCGGCAATAGGCGAGCAGGCTGTCATAACCGTCGAAGAAGAGGGCAAAGCCTTCTTCAGCGGGGGCGTCAAATTCGCAATAATCATTGCTGTAATCACGACAGACCTGGGGGCGGATCTCATAGATGGCGCAGCGTCCGTCGCCTTGCAGATGCGTGCAGACATTATTGACGAGCAGGAACCAGCCGTCTTCGTCCTTGTAGACCTGTACGTTGGCGTGCGAGAGCTGCCAGAGCAGGTGGTCGAAGTCATGCATGGAGCGTGGGGTATCGATAGCCTGGGTGAGATAGATACAACACGTGGAGTTGGTGCAGAATCCGCACTTGTTCTCGCCGGTCACGACGGTACCGTTGAGGGTGTGTTTCGCCGTCACCACACTCTCCTGCCAGGGTTGTTTTCCGGATAAAGGGGCCGCTACAGTGCCATGCCAGTTTCATTATCCCCCGCGAACCGGGCATAATCCACAGTTCGGCCCGCGCGCACGATGCCCGCTCGGTGTGGGTGCCAGCACGCTGACACACCGCCAAAGCACGACAGGGAAGGATGATGACAATGAACTGGCCACCGGTCGCGGTCCGCCGCAGCGCTGAATTTTCCTCCGCCCTGATACGTCTCGGTATCTGGCTCACCGTCGGCAGCTACATGACCGTGGGGGCCTTCTCCGGTTATTATCCGCTGAACCACCTGCACTTTCTGCTCTATATGTTCATCTTCTTCGGTGCCTCCCTGGCCCTGATGGTCGATGTCTTCCGCCAGCCTACATCCAGGTTACGTCCCTATATATCGATGTTATTCGACATCGGTGCAACCAGTTATGCCATGATCCTCACCCACGCCGGCCCGCTCAGCCCCTATTATCTCTTCTATTTATGGATCTATATCGCCTATGGCGGGCGCTACGGGCGACGCGCTCTGCTGGTCGCCAGCCTGCTCAGCATCATGGGTTACGGCCTAGTCCTGTTCTATGAGCCGAACTGGCACCCACGCAGTTTCGATGTCATCGTATTTATTGCCTTTCTCGCCATCCTGCCCCTGTATCTCAACATGATGCTGACCAAACTGCAGCAGGCCCGCGCCGAGGCCGACCGTGCCAATCAGGCCAAAAGCAACTTCCTGGCCAACATGAGCCATGAAATCCGCACCCCGATGAGCGGTATCATCGGCATGACCAATCTGCTGGCCGGCACCGAACTCTCATCACGCCAGAATGAATACGTCAACACCCTGCACACCTCGGCCAAGGCCCTGCACGGACTCATCGACGATGTGTTGGACCTGTCCAAGATCGAGGCAGGTAAGTACCAACTGGAATCATGCGAATTCTCCCCCGCGGAGATCATCCAGGGCGTCGCCATGATGTTCTCCCCCAAGGCATACGACCAACACATCGAGCTGATCTGTCACTTGGCACCCACGCTCCCCGAGCGGGTTGTCGGTGATCCACAACGCTTTCGCCAGGTACTGATGAATCTGGTCAGCAATGCAGTGAAATTTACCCACCACGGTGAGGTCCTCATCCGTGCCCGCCCGCTGGCGGGAAAGGCCTCCTCGCCGATACGCGTGCGCGTCGAGGTCTATGACACCGGCATCGGTATCGCCGCAGCACAGTTACCCTATATCTTTGATCGTTTTTATCAGGCCGACAGCGGCCCGGATCGTGCCCAGGGCGGTACCGGACTGGGCACCACCATTTCTTTTGAACTGATCAGATATATGGGTGGCGAAATGGGAGTCCACAGCCAGCCAGGTGAAGGCAGTACCTTCTGGTTCGAGCTGTGCTGGACCCTGGTGCGTGCAACAGACCCTGCACGCTGGCATCTACCCACCGCCGGGCGGATCGCAATCATCGAACCCAACCCGCATCTCGCCGAGGCACTGGGCGAGTATTGCCGCTGGCTGGGCCTGAACCCACTGCACCTGAACCCTGACGACCAGGCGGCAACCGACACTCTGTTCACGCCACGCGCACAGACACCGGACTCGCCGCCATGGCGCTATGTCCTGATTGACACACCTATCCCACCCGGGCGGGCACAGGCATTGGCTCGACAATGGCGCACTCAGGTCACCAACACCCTGTTCATCGTCGAACTGGCCCCCCTGGACAAGCTCAACCATCCCACGGGTGAGCCGGCTGGCGGGTTCGATGCGCAACTGGTCAAGCCGGTACGCCTGGAGGCCCTGCACGCCTGTCTGGCCCAAGCCTGCCCCGGGCGCCACCTCCAACCCGACTCCCCTGAGCACACACCACCCTCGCGCTCGGGGATATCCCCTCCAGAGCGCCTCCCCACGCTGCGGCCCCAGCACATCCTGGTGGCCGAAGACAGTTCAATCAATGCCAAGGTACTGGCCACCTTTCTCGCCCAGGCCGGCCATGAGGTGGAACGGGTACAAGATGGTGCCCAGGCCGTCGCGGCACTCGTTCGCAGCGGCTACGATCTGGTGTTTATGGACATGCGCATGCCGGTCATGGACGGGCCGAGCGCGACGCGGGACTGGCGCCGCCAGGAGGCCAGAGAGGCCCACATTCCGATCATTGCACTGACGGCCAATGCCACGCCCGCGGACCGAGCCCGGTGCCTGGAGGCCGGAATGGACGATTTCATCACTAAACCGATCAGCAATGAGCGCCTGCTCGAGATGGTCCGTCGCTATAGCGGTAAAATCGACCGCACAAGGTCTGAACGGGATGCCCCGGACTCCGGGCACTGATCGCCACCGCGTCTGGGGGCAGGGTGGCCTATTCCATTTTGTCCGATTTGCCTGATTTGCTTGGCAACGCCCGCTCCAGTGGTGCCAGCAGACGGGCAAACACCATCGGTGCGACATACTGGAACACGTCATGACCGGCCGGGTCGAGGGCGACATCCAGACCCAACGCGGGATAGAGCCAGTGTTGGAGGCCATCCCGGGTGCGCAGGCGCTCACTGGGCGCACCGAAGCGCCGGGTGACAATCGCTGCACTGAACTCGGCATAGGGGATATAGGTCAAACTGGCAATGGGCAGCATGCGCGCCGCACGCATGTCCTGCGCCGAAAGGGCATAGCGAGTGGCACCACTGTCGGTGGATTGCTTTCCACTCGCCCGCTCGCGCATGGCCGCCAGGGTCTGTGGCGAGGCCGCCAACGAGAGAATGATGCGCCCGGACAACCCACCCAGCGTGACTTCGCCATAGAAGACCTCCAGCGTCATACCCTTGCCTGGCGTATTGAACAAGGCCAGCTGCGGTTCCTGACCAAAGCGCGCCATGGCCTCATCAAGGTGCGCCTCGCCCAGCGTCAGACCAAACACCCGGCTCTTGCCACCCTTCAACGCGCGCACGCCCCAGGGTGCGTCATCGCCCTTCGGCACCGTCGAAGTCGTGTCATTGTGCGGCACGATGAAGTACACCATGGCAAACACCGCGAACGTGATCAGCGCGACGATCTGCCATGTCTTCATGCCCGGCCCTCCATCATCCCGCCACCGCTCCAGTCGCCGTTGTCTGCAACCAGAAGGTTACCGGTCCGTCGTTGATCAGGCCCACCTGCATGTCGGCACCGAAACGTCCCGTCGCCAGTTCACCGCAATGTTGCACCCGTGCCGCTGCACACAAATACTCGAACAATACCCGCCCCGTCGCCGCAGGCGCCGCGGGCGTAAAGCTGGGTCGGGCACCCTTGTCGGTATCTGCGGCCAAAGTAAACTGGGGCACCAGCAGCAATCCGCCAGCGGTATCGCTCAGGCTGAGGTTCATGCGCCAGTCCTGATCCGCAAACACCCGATAACCCAGCAGGCGCTGTAGCAGGCGATCGGCCTGCACCTGCGTATCGCCCCGTTCCACGCCGATGAACACGAGCAGGCCCGGGCCAATTGCCCCTACCATCTCGGCGGCGATCACGACCTCCGCCCGGCTGACCCGTTGTAACAAACCGATCACCACCGCCACCGTATCGCCCGGTGCGCCACGTTCAGGACACCGTCCCGGGTGTGCTACCCAGGCGTTCGGCAAAGGCATCGGTGGCCTGCACCAGAGCGTCGATGATACCGGGTTCGATGGCCGAGTGCCCGGCATCGGCCACGATATGCAACGCCGCCTGCGGCCAGGCATGGTGCAGCGCCCAGGCACTCTCTGCTGGACAGACCATATCATAGCGGCCCTGGACAATGACCCCCGGGATGCCGTGCAGACGACCCGCAGCACGCAGGATCTGATCCGGCTCCAGGAAACTGTCATGCATGAAATAGTGACACTCGATGCGAGCCAGCGACAACGCGACATAGGGGTCACCGAAGTGATCGACCACGTCGTGGCTGGGCATCAGCGTCGCGGTACGCCCCTCCCATACCGCCCAGGCGCGGGCTGCGCTCAGGCGCCCGAGTTCGTCCCCGCCGGTCAGACGCCGATAGTAGGCCGAGACCAGGTCATTGCGCTCCGCCTCGGGGATCACCGACAGGTAGTCTTCCCAGAGATCGGGAAAGACCCGACTTGCACCTTCCTGATAAAACCACTGGATCTCGCGGGCTCGACACAGGAATATCCCGCGCAACACCAGCCCCGACACCCGCTCGGGATGGGCCTCGGCATACACCAGACTCAGTGTCGACCCCCAGGAACCACCGAACACCAGCCAGCGGTCGATGCCAAGGTGGGTACGTATCGCCTCCATGTCGGCAACCAGCGCCTGGGTGGTGTTGTGCTCCAGTCCGGCATGCGGTGTGGAGCGCCCCGCCCCACGCTGATCGAACAGGATGATGCGATAGACCGCAGGGTCGAAAAAACGTCGATGGTAGTCCTCGCAGCCAGCACCCGGCCCACCGTGTACGAACAACACCGGAATGCCCGTCGGCTCGCCGCACTCCTCGATATGCAGGACATGGGGCGGCGTTACCGGCAGGCGATGCATGGCATAGGGAGTGCTGTCAGGATACAGCGTGCGCATGGTCCTCTCGCTTTAGGTTGTGGACCACCGGCGCTGTGGGTTATCTGGTGACGCTGGCGCACACGATCTCGCCACGACGGCCAACCAGCACCACGATACCGATAGCCAAGAGGCTGAATCATACCCTCCAGGGGCCTATCAGGAGTGGCCCACCTATCCGGTCGCGACCCGGTAGCGGGTCCGGGTGAGGATGCTGATGACCGCGGGGTGGCGCCTAGCCGACAGCGCGGCGGGAGGCCTTCTTGCGTTCGTGTCCGAGCAGGAGTTTCTTGCGCAGACGAATGTGGTGCGGTGTCACCTCGACGAGTTCATCCTCGTCGATGAACTCCAGCGCCTGTTCCAGGCTCATGCGAATCGGCGGGGTAAGCAGGATATTCTCATCCGTACCGGCGGCCCGGATATTGGTCAGCTGCTTGGCCTTGAGCGGATTGACCACCAGGTCGTTATCACGCGAGTGGATGCCGATGATCATACCCTCGTAAACCTCCTCGCCGTGGCCAATGAACATGCGCCCACGCTCCTGTAGATTAAACAGGGCATAGCCCAGCGCCTTGCCGGCGCCGTTGGCAATGAGCACACCATTGATGCGACTGCCAAACGCCCCCTTCTTCATCACGTCATAGCGATCGAAGACGTGGTACATCAGGCCGCTGCCCTGGGTGGCGGTAAGGAATTCCGTGCGAAAACCAATCAGACCACGCGCAGGGATCGAATAATCGAGACGCACTCGGCCCTTGCCGTCCGGCACCATGTCCTTCAGGTCGCCGCCGCGCTCACCGAGTTTTTGCATGACTCCGCCCTGATGGCCTTCCTCAACATCGACAGTAAGCTGCTCGAATGGTTCTTCCTTGACACCATCGACCTCGTGGATGATCACCTCGGGGCGCGAGACACCCAGCTCATAGCCCTCACGGCGCATGTTCTCTATCAGGATGGACAGATGTAGTTCGCCGCGCCCGGAGACACGGAACTTGTCCGGGTCATCCGCCTCCTCCACGCGCAGCGCCACATTGTGCACCAGTTCGCGTTCCAGGCGTTCGCGTATCTGGCGACTGGTCACGTACTTGCCATCGTGCCCGGAGAGGGGCGACGTGTTGACCTGGAAGGTCATGCTCACTGTGGGCTCGTCCACGCTCAGTGCAGGCAGCGCCTCCACCGTTTTCGGATCACACAGCGTATCGGAGATACCCAGTTTATCGATGCCGGTGAAGGCAATGATATCGCCGGCGCGCGCCTCCTCGACCTCGATGCGCTCCAGGCCATTAAAACTAAGGACCTGCAACATGCGCCCGTTGCGCCGGCCACCTTCATGGTCGATCACCACCACCGGAGTGTTGGTCCGAGCCTTGCCCCGCGTGATGCGCCCGATACCTATAACACCGACATAGCTGCTGTAATCCAGCAGGCTGATCTGCATCTGGAACGGGCCATTGACGTCCACATCCGGTGCTGAGACATGCTCGACGACCGTTTGCAGCAGTGGCGTCATGTCACCGGAACACACCTCGGCATCAAGGCCGGCATACCCATTGATCGCCGAGGCGTAGACCACGGGGAAGTCGAGCTGCTCGTCAGTCGCACCGAGACGGTCGAACAGATCGAAGGTCTGGTCCAGCACCCAGTGGGGGCGAGCACCCGGACGGTCAACCTTGTTGATCACCACAATCGGCTTGAGTCCGCACGCCAGCGCCTTGCTGGTCACAAAGCGGGTCTGTGGCATGGGGCCGTCGACGGCGTCGACCAGCAACAGCACCGAGTCGACCATGGACAACACACGCTCGACCTCGCCGCCGAAGTCAGCATGACCCGGGGTGTCGACAATATTGATGCGATACTCATTCCAACGGATGGCGGTGTTTTTGGCCAGAATGGTAATACCGCGCTCCCTCTCCAGCTCATTGGAGTCCATGACCCGTTCAGGCACTATTGCACGCGCATCAAGGGTACCGGACTGCTTCAGGAGCTGGTCCACCAGGGTGGTCTTGCCATGATCGACGTGGGCGATAATGGCGATATTGCGGAGATTTTCAATCACGGGCATACACCTGGCAGGTTGAGATAGCCGTCCATTATAACCCGGCTGCTCTTATAAAGGCATAGCCGTAGTGAAAATATTCCACTCCATCCTGTCCTGCTCTCCCGTCCGGCACACACCGTGCGCCCCAGTAAGTGTACACTGTGGCGTATTATGGACTTGGTACATACGCCCTTTCCCCTCCCCGACTACCACGGCGCCAGCATCGTCAATCTGATGCGCTCACTGTCCCTGGGACTGGGACATCATGGAGACACTCTCACCGGAGTGCAGGCCTACCCCCCGCTCGCGGCCCTGCCCCCCGAGGCGGTAGCCAGACATACCAATATAGTGCTGTTGGTGATTGACGGCTTGGGTCACGATTTTCTCGCCACACACCCCGGCAGTTTTCTCCGGCGCCACCAGATCAGCCGCCTGACCTCGGTCTTCCCCACCACCACCGCGACGGCCATCACCACCTATCTCACCGGTCTGGCACCACAGCAACATGGACTGACCGGCTGGTTCATGTGGCTGCGGGAACTGGGCAGCGTCGCTGCCGTGCTGCCGTTTCGCCCTCGTCACGGCGGGCCCGACTATGCCACCCGGGGCATCGATCCGCGTGCTGTGTTTGACTGGCCTGTGCTATTCGACGCACTCACCGCCACGACCACGATCATCACCCAGCACGCGCTGATCGACTCCCCCTACAGTCGCGCCACCGGTGGCGGTGCGCAGCGTATCGGTTACCGGGACATGAGCGGGCTATTCGCCGGCATCCAGGCCACCCTGACCAATCCGCCCGATTCCGTCGAGCGCCGCTTCATCTACGCCTACTGGCCGGGGCTCGACAACCTGGCGCACCAGACCGGTATCCACAGCCCGGAGGTTGGCGTCCACTTCCGGCACCTGGATGCGGGTGTCGCCCGGCTTGCAGATGCCCTTAACGATGACGACACCCTGCTGTTGGTGTGTGCCGATCACGGCTTCATTGACATCGCACCCCGGCGCACTCTCCAGCTCGAGGACCATCCCCACCTCGCCCGCACCCTAACCCTGCCCCTGTGCGGAGAGCCGCGTAGCGCGTACTGTTACCTGCGCCCGAGTCAGACCCGCGCCTTCGAGGACTACGTGCGCAGCGAGTTGGCCGAATTGTGTACCCCCATTCCGTCAGAACAACTGATCGAGGAAGGCTGGTTCGGTCTCGGTCCCCCTCACCCCCGTCTGCATGAGCGCATCGGCGACTACATGTTAGTGATGCACGAAGGTGCCGTCATCAAGGATCGCCTCCTCGGCGAAGCGCCATTCACTCTGCGCGGCGTACACGGCGGATTGAGTTCAGCCGAACTCTACGTACCACTCATCGCCTGTCAGAAAAATACTCCACCGCCGGATGACGGCCCGGACTAAACCGCCGTTTGAACCTGCACAGAAACAGCGCCAAGGCATTAGCGCGGAAAAGATCAGACGATCAATGCATTTAAATCTGCTACCACCTGTCTACCGTGTCGTGATATTGACCGTGTCATCACACAGCGTCATCAAGGATAAATCATTGTTCCCGTAACCGGCATGAGCGCCGACACGACAAAACCATCCGCTGCGTTGAATGTTAAAAACCGTTGGCGTCAAGAAAATTTCCATACTCTTATTCTGCATATCTTCAAGTCGCAACGCATGCCGGCACCCATATCCCTCTGGGCGGCCATCACTATGTCGATGGCCAAAACGGCGCATCCTGTGCATCCAGGCACAGAAGCAATCGACCCCTATATTAAAAGCACTTTACGGTATGTCGGGACATGAACTCATCGTGGGCTGAAAACAACTTGAATGAGTTCATGTCTCCAAATACTTTCATGTATTAACGAAAAATTTAGATATGTATAAATCATGTATTTATCGGTAAAATACGGGGGCAAATGCATGCAAAGATCATTTGCCGTCGATGGCAATATGGTTTAGAGTCGCCGACACAGTTAAGAGTCTGTCTAAAAGTCTGTCTAAAAATATGTCTAAAACTTCAGGCCCATTACTGTAAAAATTGTACTGCAAGCACGGGTGTCTGCACCCGCACGTCTGGATGACCGGTACTTTTTTATTCATAGAACTAATTAGGGTTGAAATCGTAACGCACGATTTGCGAGAAATCTCTGACTCGAATTAACGCAGTTTTGCTATTGTAAGGATGTCTGACGTATGTATTCCCGACTCAGTCGTATTTTAGCGTTCAGCACGCTTATCCTACTCGGTGGTTGTAGCGACAGCCGTCTCCTCATACTCAACCCGAAGGGGCCTATAGGGCTACATGAAAGGTCGATCATCCTGACGGCCACCTGGCTCATGCTCATTGTGGTGATACCCGTCATAGTGATGGCCTTTGTGTTTGTATTGCATTACCGTGCATCCAATAAAAAGGCTACTTACAAACCCAACTGGGATCATTCTTGGAAAATCGAGCTGGTCGTGTGGCTCGTACCCATTATCATCGTCACGGCGCTCGGCATACTGGCTTGGACGTCCACACACCGTCTAAGTCCATATCGTCCCCTGGTCTCGAAGGTAAAACCTATCCATGTCAATGTTGTCGCGTTGGACTGGAAGTGGCTGTTCATCTACCCACAACAGCATATCGCGACAGTGAACCAACTGGTCTTCCCTGCGAATACACCGGTCGACTTCAACATCACCTCTGCGACCGTCATGGCCTCGTTCTTCATTCCACAGCTTGGCGGTCAAATCTATGCCATGGCGGGACTGAGAACCGAATTGCACCTTCTGGCCAACGAGCCGGGCACCTATGTCGGATTCAACACACAGTTCAGCGGACGTGGCTACTCTTACATGCACTTCAAGGCCGTTGCGACCGCAACCAGGTCTGATTTTCAGAACTGGGTCAAGAAGATCAAACAAGGCCAACACACGCTCGATATGGCTTCATTCAAAATACTTCACAAACCAACCGTCAATAATCCGGTTGCCTACTATTCATCGGTTACGTCGCACCTGTTTGCCAATATCATGCAGCAATACAGAGCGCCAAAGAAGACGGCAGATATGAAAAAACATATACCGGGGGTAAGTTGAGATGTTCGGTAAATTAACACTTGCGGCAATACCTTTTGATAACCCCATCATTATGGGCGCGGTAGGGATATCAATCCTGATCGGCGTTGTAATCCTGGGCCTGATCACCTACCACAAGAAATGGACCTATCTGTGGAAAGAATGGTTTACCTCGGTTGACCACAAGAAGATTGGTGTCATGTACATTGTACTGGCCCTGATCATGTTGTTGCGCGGCTTCTCCGATGCCCTCATGATGCGCGGCCAGCAAGCCGTTGCCCTCGGCGCCTCACACGGCTATCTCCCGGCCTCGCATTACGATCAGATATTCAGTGCCCATGGCACCATCATGATCATATTCATGGCCATGCCCTTCATGATTGGCCTGATGAATATTGCCGTGCCACTGCAAATTGGCGCGCGCGATGTTGCCTTCCCCTTTATGAACTCGGTCAGCTTCTGGCTGACGGCCGTCAGTGCCGTGCTTGTTATGGTGTCTCTGGCCGTGGGTGAGTTTTCCCAGGCCGGCTGGAGCGGCTATCCGCCGTTGTCCGAACTGGCCTACAGTCCGGGGGTGGGGGTGGACTACTGGATATGGGCACTACAAATAAGTGGTATCGGCACGCTACTAACCGGGATCAATTTTGTAGTTACTATACTCAAGATGCGTGCACCAAGTATGCCCCTGATGAAAATGCCGGTGTTCTCCTGGACTGCGCTGTGCACCAGTGTATTGATCCTCATGGCCTTCCCGGTTCTGACCGTCACCCTGGCGCTGCTCACCTTTGACCGTTACCTTGGCATGCATTTTTTTACCAACGCCATGGGCGGTAACCTGATGATGTACACCAACCTGTTTTGGATCTGGGGCCATCCGGAAGTCTATATCGTTATTCTACCCGCCTTTGGTATCTTCTCCGAGGTTGTGGCCACCTTCTCTGGCAAGCGTCTGTTCGGCTACAAGTCCATGGTCTACGCCACCATTGCCATCACCTTCTTGTCATTCACGGTATGGTTGCATCACTTCTTCACCATGGGCGCAGGTTCGAACGTGAACGCAGTCTTCGGTATTGCCACTATGATCATCGCGGTGCCAACGGGGGTGAAGATCTTCAATTGGCTGTTTACCATGTACCGTGGCCGGGTCCAGTACACCACCCCCATACTGTGGACTATGGGCTTTCTCATTTTGTTCACGATCGGGGGTATGACCGGTGTCCTGCTTGCAGTGCCGCCCGCTGACTTCGTGCTGCACAACAGTGAGTTCCTGATTGCCCACTTCCACAATATGTTGATTCCGGGTTCCGTATTCGGCTACCTCGCAGGCTATGATTACTGGTTCCCCAAGGCCTTCGGTTTCAGACTCAACCAAAAGTGGGGTACACGGGCCTTCTGGGGCTGGTTTATCGGTTTCCTTCTGGCCTTCATGCCGTTGTATCAGCTGGGTCTTATGGGCATGCCGCGGCGCCTTGATCACTACACCAATCCGGCCTGGCAGCCCTATCTCATCATTGCCGCGATTGGCGCACTCGTCATTCTGGCAGGCATCATCTGCCAGGCGATACAACTGGTTGTGAGCATCAGGGAGCGTGACCAGACGCGTGATCTCAGCGGTGATCCCTGGAACGGACGCACCCTGGAGTGGGCGATCGCCTCTCCGGCACCGTTTTATAACTTTGCCCACACGCCGGTTGTCCATGAACTGGATGCCTTCACCGACATGAAGGAGAAGGGTCTGGGTTATGTCAAACCGGTGCAGTACGAGGACATCCATATGCCCAAGAATACAAGCGCCGGTTTCCTCATCGGCATGTTCGCTTTCATATTCGGTTTTGCCATGATCTGGCACATCTGGTGGATGGCAGGTCTTGGCGCCGCCGCCATGCTGTTAACACTCATCATTCGCGCGTCCTCCGACAACGTCGATTACTACGTTCCGGCGGATCAGGTCCGGCAGATGGAGCAGGCGCGCTTCAAACAGCTTGAGCAGATAGGCATTAAACCGGTTTACGAGCAGGCCGGCGCGGGTGCGCTAGCCTAATCCGCGACACTCCTAAATATCACTGAACTTTTCGGGTACTATCTACGATGACGAGCGATGTTTTGAATAACTACCCCGTGTATGTCGAACACGAAGTACATCCAGACAAGATGGGCACCACGGCCTTCGGTTTCTGGCTCTACATCATGACCGACTGCATTCTTTTTGCATCTGTCTTTGCGACCTTCGCCGTGCTGCGCAATAACTTTGCCGGCGGACCCAGTGGCCATGAACTCTTCGACCTGCCTTATGTGCTGGGTGAGACCATGTTCCTGCTGTTTAGCAGCGTCACCTCTGGTCTCTCCATGCTGGCTGTGCATAAACATAAAAAGCAACAGGTGCTTTTCTGGTTGGGTGTGACCTTTCTGTTGGGTGCAGGCTTCATCGGTATGGAACTCAACGAGTTTCATCACCTGATCATGGCAGGTAACGGCCCTGATCGTAGTGGTTTCCTCTCAGCGTTCTTCACTCTTGTCGGCACCCACGGTGCTCACGTTTTCAGTGGCCTTATCTGGATGCTGATCATGATGTTCCAGGTCATGGCCAAGGGACTGACATCACCGGTTCAATCGCGGCTGATGCGCCTAAGCATGTTTTGGCATTTCCTTGATGTCGTCTGGATCGGCGTGTTTACCGTTGTCTACCTTACGGGAGTACTCTAGTGCAACACGAAGCCACTGAATACGCAGGGGCCCACACGGGCAGTTTAAAATCCTATCTGACGGGGTTCATACTCGCAGTCATCCTGACCCTCATACCTTTTTGGCTGGTAATGGATGCCACCTTGTCAACGGCCTACACCTTAGTCGCTATATTTATAGCGGCGCTTGTGCAGATCGTCGTGCATCTGCACTATTTTCTGCACCTCGACAAGTCATCAGAGGAACGATGGAACGTACTGGCCATCGTGTTCACCGCGCTGATTGTTCTCATCCTCATTGGCGGCTCTGTGTGGATCATGCTCAATCTGCACTATCACATGACCTAAGTACCCAGCACGAAAAGGCGCTGTCGGTTCGCTTCCATGCACACCGACAGCGCCTTTTTTTGTTCCTGCCAGGGAAGCCAACTCACACAATCCGCTTTCGCGCCGAAGCCCTTATTTCAGAGCGGGAGGGGGCGAGCTGAGAAACCACAGATTGGCGCTAGGATCGTAGCGCCATTCCTGGGTATTGAGGATGTGACGCTCAATCATGTCATCAGTGCGATAGTAGGTGATGCGCACCTCCTGCGTCAGACTGTTTTCGTCACGACTGAGCTGGCGACGCAACACCTCGTACCCCGTGACCTTGAAGGTGTCTGGCGCCCGCTGTGCGGCGGCGAGGACAGCGCGAGTATCGGTCTTGTAGAAGTGTTGCAGGGTCTGCCACTCGCTCCAGCGCACGGCTCGCTCGTAGGCACGCAGGCTGTTGTCAAGGACCTGCATCTTGGCGGCACTGTGGGCACAGGCTGAAAGCAATAGCGCCACAAGCAACAGCAAGGTGATACGAAAGAAGCGAGACATGGGCCACCTCTGATTCACTATTAACGCTTACTCGAAATGATCGGTGTGCGGATCGCGGCGCATCAGACGACCCGCGTCGAGGTCGAAATACCAGCCATGCAACCGCAGCTGGCCGGTCTCGACGCGGGTGCGTATCCAGGAAAAGGTCAACAGATTGCGCAGCGAGACCCGCACTGCGTCCAACTCGCAGGCACGGGTGCGTTCGGCCTGCGTAATGAGCGTCACATCGCCCAGGACACGTCCACGGGCCTCGCGGACAATGTTCATCCAGGCATCAATGAAGCGGTTGCCATCATGCGCATCGGCCAACAAGGCGGCGATACCACCACACTGCGCATGGCCCATGACCACGATGTGCTCGACCCCGAGCGTGAGCACCGCGAATTCCAGGGCCGCACTGGTGCCGTGGTAAACACCCTCGGGTTCGTTGGGTGGCACCAAATTGGCGACATTGCGGATGGTAAACAGATCGCCCGGAGCGCAGTCAGTAATGATGGCGGGATCCACCCGTGCATCGCAGCATGCCACCACCGCCACCCTGGGCGACTGGCCCTGAGTGGCCAGTTGGCGAAACAGCGCGGTCTCTTGCCGGAAAAACCGCTCTCGAAAACGCTGAAAACCTGCCAACAACTTGTCGATCGGTAGCTCGCTGTGCGCCATGCGGATTACTCGTCAGGGTGATAAACCGATTGGATGCGTGCACGCACCGAACAGGCAGTATTTATCAAAGCAGGACTGAGTGTTGGGAATTGAATTCCAGGTTCCAAGTCCTATATTTCAAATCCGTGATCTTAAAACTCAGTAGTGCGGCGGCAGGGTTTCCTCGGCCTCTGTGGCCAGGTTGGCGGATGCCGCCTCGCGCAATTGCACCCGCAAGGTCTTGATCTCATCACCCAATGCCACCAGCATCCGCCCCTGCTCCAACACCGTGCGGGTCAGGGTGTCGACCGCCAGTTCCTGATGTGCAAAACGCTCTTCCAGCTCGACCAGTCTGTCATCCATTCCGTGCCCTCCTCGCCCACTATCATAGCGTGTGTCGTACCCCTGTCATCCACTCCAGAACCCATGCCAGGTCTGGCGCCACCACCTGCATGGAAGCTGACCACGTCATCCTTGCCCGTACCCGCCCACTCCGTGCTGCGAGGGCATATAGATCGGCCCATCGGGGTGATCCAGCCATAACGAAGTGACCTGTCGTCCCAGCACCACAACCATGCCCTGGCGGCGCCCAACGCCATCCATGCTGAACTCAAAACCGTAGGTCCGGCGCCAATGGACGCGTCCCCGGCCATCGCGGGCGAACCACAGGTGTTGCAGGGCGACGGTCTCATCGAGCAATTGCGCCTCCAACTGGCGACAGGCACGGGCACAGTTCATCAGCGCCGTTTCCCGCGCCCGCAGGGCATCCATCCAGCCCCAGGCCAGCAACAAGATAACGAGCAATAACCAGGCTGCGGTCACGCCTCCTCCCTCCGGGCCAGCGCCTGCTCATAAGACTCACAGGCGATCAGCCAGGCCTCTTCGGCCTCATCGAGGCGCCGCCCGATCAGTGCCTGTTCCAGTAATAGGGTTTTCAGCCGCGCCTTTTCACTCCCGGCATACAGTGCGGGGGCGGCCAACTCGGTCTCCAGTGTCGCCTTTTGCACCTGCAGGGTATCTATCGCTCGCTCCAGGCGTTGTACCTCACGCCGCAAGGGCTGGAGCTGCGTGCGGCGTGCCGCCTCGTCCCGCCGCCGTGCCTTGCGCGAAGGCGCACCGGCATCACCAGACGCCATCACGGCCCCGCCCGCATCGAGGCCGTTCCCACCACCATGCTCACCGCTCATACCGAGCTGCGGTGTCGTGGCCGCGCGCCGGCCGGCCAGCCACTGACGGTAATCATCGAGATCGCCATCAAAACGCTCGACCCGACCCTGCGCCACCAGGACCAGGCTGTCGGTCACACTGCGCAGCAAGTGCCGGTCATGCGAGACCACCACCAGCGCCCCGCGATAGTCTTGCAGGGCCACGCTCAGCGCGTAGCGCATATCCAAGTCGAGGTGATTGGTTGGTTCATCGAGCAACAGCAGATTGGGACGCTGATAGACGAGCAACGCCAACACCAGACGTGCCTTTTCGCCACCTGAAAACGGCGCTACCGGCACCCGTGCGGCCTCGCCGACAAAGCCGAAGCCACCAAGAAAATCACGCAGCCCCTGCTCCGCGGCCCGAGGGTCCAGGCGGCGCAGATGTACCAGGGGCGTGTCGTCGGGGCGCAGTTGTTCGAGTTGGTGTTGGGCGAAATAACCGATGCGCAGGTCCTGAGCCGGTGCCCGATGCCCGGCATGCGGCGCCAGCTCACCCGCCAGCAGGCGCATCAGGGTCGACTTACCGGCCCCGTTCGGTCCGAGCAGACCGATGCGATCTCCCGGGGCGAGGCTCAGGTTGAGCTTGGCCATGATCGACCGTCCGGCATAGCCGACCGCCGCCTCATCAAGGCACAGCAACGGTGTGGGCAGACGCTCCGGGGGGCGAAAACTGAAATGAAACGGCGAGTCAACATGGGCCTGGGCAATCCGGGTCATGCGTGTCAGCGCCTTGAGCCGGCTCTGGGCCTGCCGTGCCTTGGTGGCCTTGGCGCGGAAACGATCCACATAGCTCTGAATGTGCGCGACCTCACGCTGCTGGCGTACATAGGCGGCCTGCTGCTGGGCAAGCTGTTCGGCGCGTTGGCGCTCGAACTCGGAGTAATTACCGGTGTAGCTGCGCGCCCCGCCCAGCTCCAGGTGCATGATGCTGCCCACCACGGCATCAAGGAATTCCCGATCGTGGGAGATCAGCAGCAGGGTACCCGGATAGGTGCGCAACCAACCCTCCAGCCACACCACCGCCTCCAGATCAAGGTGATTGGTCGGTTCGTCGAGCAGCAGCAAGTCGGAGCGGCACATCAGGGCCTGGGCCAGATTCAGACGCCTGCGCCAACCGCCAGAGAAGTGACTGACCGGTATCGTCTCCTCGTCCGGCGCGAAACCCAGACCATTGAGCAGACGGGCGGCACGGGCGGGGGCCGTATAACCGTCGATGGCGGCAAAATCCGCATGTAATTCGGCCTGGCGTACACCGTCCGCTGCGGCCTCGGCCGCGCTCAGGGCACGCTCCACGGCCCGCAACGTCGCATCACCATCGAGCACATAATCGAGTGCAGTGCCCGAACTGGCCGGGTTTTCCTGAGCAACATGGGCCAGCACCCAACCGGGTGGACGGGTGAAACTACCGGCATCGGGCTCCAGTTCGCCGCAAATGAGTGCAAACAGGCTCGACTTGCCGGTACCGTTGGCACCGGTCATCCCCATCTTCTCACCCGCCGGAATGATCAGATCGAGATCCTCAAGTAATACCCGGCGGCCCCGGCGTAAGGTCATTTTGCTGAACTGTAACATGGGCGCGCAGTGTAGCAGTCGTCTCGTCGTAACGCAGCCATCCACACTGCCTTGACATTATTCGGCGACACGTTAGACTAAAATATAAGTCAGTTGTCCAACTTAGTGGATTCAAAAACTATGGCCCGTACCAACAAAAAACGTAACCGCCTGCTCGACGCTGCACGCACACTCATTCATACGCAAGGCTTCAAGCAGACGACCCTGGCCGACATCGCGCAGAGCGCCGGTGTACCGTTGGGCAATGTCTACTACTACTTCAAGACCAAGGAAGACCTCGGTGCTGGCGTGATCGCCGGGCACACCGCCGCCCTGCACGCGCACTTTGACACCTGGTCACGGCTGGCCACACCCGATGAACGTCTGCACCAGCTGGTCCATTATATGGAAGAGCGCCGCACGGTACTGGCTGAATACGGCTGTCCCATTGGCAGCCTGTGTCAGGAACTGGACAAGGGCGCCCTCCCTACGACACCGGGAGCCATGTCGGGCGAACTCACCCGGGAGGCAAATGGCGTGCTCGGACTGATGCTCAACTGGGCCATTGCGCAATTCCAGGCACTAAACCAAGGGACCTCCCCTCCCCTGGCGCAGGAAACCGCCGAAGAACTGGGTGAACACTTTATCGCCCAGCTACAGGGCATCATCCTGCTGGCCAATGCCCGCCAGGATCCGCAGTTGATATCACGCCAGGCCCGTCGGCTCCACGCCTGGATCGATACCCACCCGTGTGTCCACCGGAACCCCTCCCCCCGGAAGGTCACCGCTGGAACACCACCGCCCACGACTATGCCATGACGACATCTACCCATCTGGGGCCGCGTACAAATAAACCGTCACTGCATCAGAAAATCCAGAGGCAGGCCACACACGTATAATTAGTCAGCTAACTGACAAAAATACATCGGGACAACACCCGAACGCCTGTCTCAACACACTACACAGGAGCCCACCATGACCTTATCCCCTGTCCTCTCATTGGCCGCCCAGCTTGCGGCTCAGCAACGAGATTTCCTTGGCCAGGTGCCCGCGGAGATCAAACAGACCATGGCAGCCAGCCTCGAGGCTCTGCTGCGCGCCGGCACCGGCGAACACGCCCTGCGCGAGGGCCAGCCGGCACACGATTTCTCACTGCCTGACGCGCAGGGCCACACTGTCCGGCTTCACGCCTGTCTCGCCGAGGGTCCGGTCGTTCTGAGTTTCTACCGCGGTGGCTGGTGCCCATACTGCAACCTGGAGCTGCGCGCCCTGCAACAGGTCTTACCCGATCTGCAAGCCCGCGGCGCCCACCTGATCGCCGTCACCCCGGAGACCCCTGATCACCTCGCAGACACCGTGCGCGAGGCCGGTCTGGACTACAGTGTACTCACCGATCTGCACGATCAGGTCGCCCAGCACTATGGTCTGGCCTTCACGCTGCCCGAGGCACTGCGTGCACTGTATACGCAATGGGGCATCGATCTGCCCGGGCGCAATGGTGATGACAGCTACTCACTGCCCATTCCCGCCACCTTTGTTATCGATACCGACGCGACGATTCGTGCGGCCTTCGTGAACGTGGACTATACCCAACGCATGGAACCCACCGCCATCATCAGGGCGCTCGATGCCCTGCCTGGAGCACAACGCCATGATGTTGTCTGATCCCTTTGGTCCCACACGCAGCCGGGGCGATCACCTCGCCGCACTACTCATCCGCCTTGGGTTCGGTGCGGTGTTTCTGGCCGCCGCATTGAATACATTGCAGGATATTCCAGACAGCCTGAACACACTGCACGGCCTGCAACTGCCCGCGCTGCTGGTACCCCTGAACATCGGCCTCGACCTGGCCGGCGGACTGGCACTGATCCTCGGCTGGCACACTCGCTGGACGGCACTGATCATGGCCGAGTACAGTGTGTTCTACGCCCTGCTCTACCACGCCGATTTAGGCTGGCTGCTCGCCGCAGGCTTGTTACTGCTGGCCATGCACGGCAGTGGCCGCTTTGCTCTGGACTGCCTGGCCGCCCTGTGTGAACACGGCCGAAGCACCCGACCCGTCGGTAAGGCCAGCGAGACCGTCAAGGCCAAACGACACCACTCCCTGGGTTGTCGCTGAAGCGCCACCCCGCAAGAGCGACTACTCTTTCAGAGATGCGCAGACTGCCACGCATCAACCGGAGCGTCCATGTCCGACCTGCATCTGTACAACGCCCCTGGCTGCCCCTTCGCCCAGCGCACACGGCTGGTCCTGCGCGAAAAGGGCATCGACTACGCACAGACCGATATCGACCTCGAACACCCTCCCGCGTGGTACCTCGCCCTCTCGCCCACCGGCAAGGTGCCCCTGCTCAAACACGGCGACACCCTGCTGTGGGAATCGAGCATCATCAACGAATACCTCGATGAGCGCTTTCCCGCACCAGCCCTAATGCCTACCGACCCCGCCGAGCGGGCGCGACTACGTATCTGGATAGACTACGCCAATACGCAGTTCCTGCCCTGGTTCTACAAACTGTTGCTCGAACAATCGCCCGCGCGCCAGGTGGTACTGGCCCGTACCCTGTCCGAACGGCTTGCCACCCTGGAGGCGGAGGCCTTCACAAACACACCCGGGCCGTACTGGTCGGGAGAAGAACTCGGTCTTGCCGACATCGCTTTTTACCCCTTCTTCGAGCGCTTCCCGGTGCTAAACCACTACCGGGGTTTCACAGTGCTAGCGCACGGCGCGACGGCGCTACCGCGCCTTGCGCTGTGGCTCAAGGCGATGCGTGTACACCCCAGCGTGCAGGCCGAGGCCGGAGACCCGGCCTTCTACATCCGCTCTTATGCACGCTATGCCGATGGCACCGCCAACGCCAGCACCGCGCAGGACATGCGTGAGGCCTGAAGACCGATTACGGCCAATGCACAAGGAACACCGTGTGCGGTCTTGCTCGAGGCGTGATCCGGTATTTCATTGCACCCCCTTTGGCGCTATCCTGCATGACAGGATGTAACAGCGATCACCCCTCTGTGCCCTGTAGACAAAACATCAAATCGAGAACGACATGATCACCGAACAATGCGGAATCCTCGCGCCGCTGCCACCGCATGCGCGCTACATGAGCTTCGACCTCACCGAGATACAACGTGCCCGGCACAGCCTTGGCGATCTACGCGGCCTTGTTGATGGCACGAACAGCGTCATCGGTATCGGCCTGTCGCTGGCCCAGGCCCTGGGCACACCGATACCCGGCCTGCGCACCCTTCCCGCCAGCACCGGGCCGGGGATTGATATTCCCTCGACCCCCACCGCCCTGTGGTGCTGGTTACGCGGCAACGAACGCGGCCCCCTGTTCCACCGCGCCCGAGACCTGGAGAGCACACTCGCTGGCGCCTTCTGCCTTAACCATGAAGTCGATGCCTTCGTGCATGAAGGCGGTAAAGATTTGAGCGGCTACGAGGACGGCACCGAGAACCCCAAGGATGAAGAGGCACGCAGGGTCGCATTGATCGGTACCAATGACACCGGACTGGCCGGTTCGAGCTTCGTCGCCACACAACTGTGGGAACACGACTTCGATCACCTGCGCACCCTTTCCCCGGCGGAACAAGACACTATCATCGGCCGTCAGCGCAGCGACAACGCAGAGTTGGAAGACGCTCCACCCTCGGCGCACGTTACGCGCGCCACGCAAGAAAGCTTCGAACCCGAGGCCTTCATGTGGCGGCGCTCGATGCCCTGGGTCGAAGGAGAGCGCGGCGGCCTGATGTTCGTGGCCTTCGGCAACACGCTGGATGCCTTCGAGGCCATTCTGGGCCGTATGACCGGCCATGAAGATGGTATCCCTGATGCCCTGTTTCGTTTTACACGGCCGCTGACCGGCGCCTATTTCTGGTGCCCAGCCATGAAGGACGGTCAGCTCGATCTCGGTCCATTGGGCATTTGAGTCGACATATCGAAACGTGCATCTTGCCGCTGGCGGTGACGACTACGACACAGTCCGATTCCAGAGTCGAATCACCCGGGTCTCGTGTTCATGACCGAGGACGGAAACCGCGGCGGCATCAAGCACCAGAAGACGCCCGGCGACTGGCGCCAGTCCAAGCCAACCCGCCGCGAGTATGCGCAGCAAATGGGCGTGTGCGAACAGCAGGCTGCAACCGTCTGCAACAACGGCCCGCTCAACCACGCGTCGAGCACGTTCAGCCACCTGTTCCAGCGATTCACCCGTGGTGATGTGTGCCGTCCAGGTACTGAAATCCGGTTGCGTGGTACGGATTTCATCCGTGGTACGCCCCTCATACTCCCCGTAGTCCCATTCACACAGATCATCGAGGTACTCGGCACGCGTACCGAAACCGGCCAGGCGTGCAGTCTCGCGCGCACGCGCCAGCGGACTGCACCAGACCCGGTCAAATGTCCGCCCCGCCAGCCACGGAGCAAGTTGCCGGGCACGTGCACGGCCGTGTGCGCTCAATGCGACATCACTGCGCCCGGTATGTCGCCCGGCACGCGACCATTCGGTTTCTCCGTGGCGAACCAGCCACAGTTCGGAATCTTGCATCACGACGTGCTCTCCTGAACAGAACATAACAACGGCGGGGAAAAAAGACCACACACTCACGTGCGCTGACATCTTGCAGTAAAACTGCCCATCAGCAACGCAGGGTAAACGCCCGCCCGGGATCAAGCACTACTGCATCCTTAACATACCCGTGATATCGGGTGGTCTTCTCTCGCTAATAAGCCACCCCTGATTTGGCAAAATAGCGCTTCCAAATACCCGATCATTTTGAAAAACCAGCCTGACAGGCAGGAATGTGGCCACCGTGCTGCCACATGGACACGGCCCTCGAACCTACAGGGACGTATTTACTGCGTGTCTTGACGTACTGCGGCCTCATTTCTGCCTCCAATCAAAACCGCAATTCGATCCAGCCGGTTCCACATGGGCGGGTATCTGGAGTGCGTATTCAGGTAGGGGGGGTCTGAGAATGCCGGTGGCAAAGAATGAACATCAGGTCTTTGAGGCCTCGAAGATGCCCTGAATGGACGCATCTAACAACGCATTGAATTCGTCTTCCGATTGTTGCTTTGCCAGCCCCTCAGTCAGAGCCCGCGAGAAACTTGCCACCATGCGACGCTGGCGGGCCAACCGCGCGTTCGCCTCGCCCCGGGTATAACCACCGGAGAGTGCCACCACGCGTGCGACATTCGGGTGTTCTATGCAATCCATATAAAAATCATCTGCCTCCGGCAAGGTGAGTTTCAGCATCACCCGCTGATCGTCAGGCAGACTGTTCAATGCCTGCAGAATTTCCGCCTTGAGAAGGGCCTCTGCTTCGCGCTTTTGCGGGCAGTGAATATCCACTTCCGGTTCGATGACGGGGACGAGCCCTGCGACAAGGATTTGCCGGCCAATACTAAACTGCTGCGCCACCACGGCCTGAATACCCGTCTTGCTGGCCTGCTTGATAAACGAGCGCATCTTGGTACCGAAAATGCCTTTCGTATTGGCTCTTTCAAGCAGCGCATCCAGCGCAGGCATCGGCTTCATGCATTGTACGCCATCCGCCTCCTTGTCCAGCCCCTTGTCCACCTTGAGGAAAGGTACCACCTGTTTTACCCGCCAAAGGTATTCGGCAGCGGGATAACCTGCAAATTCTCTGTCCATGGTATTTTCAAATAAAATCGCACCCAATATCCGGTCACCATCAAAACAGGGACTGGTCACAATACGCGTACGCATTTCGTGCACGATATCGAACATCTCTTCATTATTTGACCAGGCATCGGCATTGATCCCGTAGAGACCCAATGCCCCGGGGGTACTACCACCGCTCTGATCCAGAGCCGCAATAAAGCCTTGGGCGGTACCTATTTTATCGCGTTGCTGCTGATGGCGCATGGCGGCTCCTTTAATACCTGTCGAAGCGCAAAATAATGCTACGTCATTGAAACAAATTACACTGAGTCCAGTGAGACGGCAACTATCCTGGCGGTGGAGGGATATTAGCCTCTCATCCGTTTCGTGGTTAGCGCCTAATCCGAATCTCCGGCCTCTGGCAGAGGGGAGATTCCTCCACCAAGGCCTTCCCCTCGCACCTGTTCCACCAGCCACTCAAGCAACCGATCGGCGCAGTCCTGCGCCTGCTCACCCCCCGTGTGCACACAACGATGCCAGTGAGCGGCTTCGGTATCCTCAAGACCGTGGCTGCTCAGAAAAGCGGTGATCGGACAATCGGCATAGGGGACGAGGTTTGCAGTATGCAGATCCTGACAGACCCAGTGCCACGCCAAGGCGCCTGCAAAGGTGGTGAGCTGCCCGCGATGCACCGGCAATGTAAACGCCTCGGCCCACCCCGGAAGATCCTCTGCCGGCATGGGCCGGGCGATGCCATAACCCTGTCCCAACATCGCACCGAGTTGCTGTACGACTTCGAGCAGGCCCGGGGTCTCCAGTCCCTCGACGATCAGCTCGCGTTTGAGGTCCCGGGTCAGGTTGATCAACGCCCGCAACAGCGCCAGCGTGGGTAGCGGGTCTTCGGGCAGCTGGCGCACCAGATTCTGGTCGATCTTGAGTACAT
>VAOW01024998.1_pt1 | contig 157524 bp, 154 predicted proteins | sample 3393921 | NCBI WGS metagenome assembly VAOW01 (sample SAMN08290428, study PRJNA428436) | hydrothermal vent metagenome | isolation source: Deep-sea hydrothermal vent chimney | place: Indian Ocean: Southwest Indian Ridge | depth 2742 m m | reverse complement strand
CGACAGACACGACAGACACGACAGACACGACAGACACGACAGACACGACAGACACGACAGACACGACAGACACGACAGACACGACGGCAGAGGCCGATGACGCGTCGCGGTGCGCCAGTGGTGCGCAGAGCGATGACGAAATGCTTGTCCAGGGTGTGACCGATGAGATTACACCGGACACGGCGAACACGGGCGCACAGAGTGAAGCTGATAATGGGGCGGACAATGAGGAGGATGACCCCACGGGGGAGGTGCACGACACGTCCGCAGACTCCATGCCATCCTCATCGTCGCCAGGCGACGCGGCGAGGATTGAATCCACTGTCTACGATGCGGTGCCAGAGGAGGATGCCTGTGAGTCTGAGGCATCTTCTGTCGAGGCGACTACCGAGGATGCGAAGTGCGAGTCACACCCCGATCCCGCCTCTGCCGAGGGCTGATATGTCCCGGTGCCTCCCTGCAAGATCTTTCCGGCGTTTGAGCGATGGATGAGAAACTGCAAAAAGTACTGGCGCGCGTCGGGCTGGGATCACGTCGCATGCTGGAGGAGTGGATCCGGGCAGGGCGGGTCAGTGTCAATGGCGTGGTCGCACAGATCGGTGATCGGGTGCGTATGGATGTGCGTATTACGGTCGATGGGCGACCCGTGTCCAGCCAGCGTTTCAACCCGCGTCGACGGATAGTGATTTACCACAAGCCGGTCGGTGAGGTCTGCACTCGACACGATCCCGAGGGACGGGCGACCATCTTCGCCGCTCTGCCACGGTTGCGCGATGGCCGCTGGATCACGGTAGGTCGACTCGATCTCACCACCTCGGGCCTGCTCCTGATCACCAATGATGGCGAGTTGGCCAATGTGCTGATGCACCCCTCCCACAAAGTCGAACGTGAATACGCCGTGCGTGTGCGCGGCGAGGCATCGGATGAGACCCTGCTCGCCCTGCGCAAGGGTGTTGCACTGGATGACGGTCTTGCCCATTTCGACAGTATCCTGGATGGAGGGGGTGTGGGGAGTAATCACTGGTACCACGTTTCCCTGCGCGAGGGCCGCAATCGGGAGGTCCGTCGTTTATGGGAGGCACGGGGTATCGAGGTCAGTCGCCTGATCCGCGTGCGTTATGCCACCGTGGCGCTACCACGGCGCCTGCGTGCGGGGCATTGGGAGGAACTGGGTGCCGAGGAAACCGAAGCCCTGCTGCACTGCGTGGGCATGACACCGGAGAAGGAAGTCGCCGCGCAAGGCATGCGGGGCCGAAAAGCGCATGTGACCCGATCCGGACAGCGGGGACACAGCAAGGCAGCGGGTGCGGCGAGCAGGTCACGGGCCCCGGCGCTCGCAGACAAACCGATCTCAAAGCGTTATCCCCGGATGGTCGAACGTGATGAATTACGCCCTGGGCGATGCCCCGCAGGGCGCCATAATACGGGCACAAAGACGGGGAATGGCTCGGCAAAACCTGTGACCCGAACCGCGCCCCGCAAGGCGTCCAGCCGTGGCGATGGCGTACGCGGAAAGGGCGCTCAGGGACATACACAAAAAGGGCGCTCGGGACGGAACTCTTCCCCGCGCAAATGAGCACTGCGCAAGGCATACGCGCGATATTTCGCCGTCTGCATCAGGCCTATGGCCCGCAGGACTGGTGGCCGGGCGATACGCCTTTCGAGATCATGGTCGGGGCCGTTCTCACCCAAAATACTGCCTGGCGCAATGTTGAACGGGCAATCGCCAATCTGATCAAATACCATGCCCTGTCACCGGAGGCGATCCTTGCCGTTCGCCCCGAACGGTTGGCCAACTGGCTCAAACCATCCGGCTATTTCAACGTCAAGGCTGGGCGATTACGCAATTTCTGCCGCTGGTATCTGACACAGGGTGGACTCGAGGCGTTGGGTGCATTGCCGCTCCCGGTATTGCGTGAGGGCTTGTTATCGGTCAACGGTATCGGGCCTGAAACGGCCGATGATATCATCCTCTATGCCTTCGAGCGTCCGGTGTTTGTGATTGATGCTTATACGCGGCGAGTGTTTGCCCGACTGGTACTCCTGGACGCGGCGATGGCCTATGAGTCGATGCGCGCCGCATTTGAGGATGCCTTTGCGAGCGGACCGCAGCGGGTACAGGTGTTCAATGAATACCATGCCTTGATCGTGGTGCATGCCAAGAACGTATGCCGAAGCAGGCGGCCTCTGTGCCAGGGTTGTTGTCTGCGTACGCGTTGCCCATCACGGCAGGATGGAGCATTATAGCGCGCCGTGTGTGAGGGGGGATGTAAAAGGGCTGGAGGGCGTTCCAGAAAGGGGGCAGACCTAGCTGGCTTGGCGCAACCGATGGCGTGAGCGCAGGGTATAGGGTTTGAGTTCGGCCGGCAGATCGATGTACTCGTCGAGGAGGATCACGACCTTACGTGTCCCTGTGTCGGAGGCCAGTTGCAGCAGGTGATCGACGATATCCTGGTGCTGTAGCGCGGCATTGACTCCGCGCAGTACAAAGACACCAAAATGCGGTGTACCTTCAATATGTTCGAGGACATTCTTGGCCGACTGGGTACGGGGGATGACGATGTGGCTGGCGCCGATGCGGTGCATGCCCTGTTCGGGGAGCCATTGGTAGATGGCCTTGTTGGTGAACCGGCTCAGGCGGGTGAACATATCGATGAGCCGCTCGATGTCATAGCTCTCAAGAGAGATCAATCGGTAATTGCCATCCAGTATCTTATCGAACTGGCTGAGATAATCCATCCAGGGGGCCCCTCTTCATCGTATCGATAATTTTAGTAGAGGAGCAGGGGGAAATACAGTGAACAGGGTCATAAATCGAGGCTAAACATGCCTGTACAGCCTGTTATTGTCGAGAATATGCCTTCAAGGGCAATGAGATACCTCCCTGTTAACCCTGCTGGGTCGAGTCCTGTTCAGCGGTCGCGGATACCGGTGGCAATAAGGTCCGTGTCGCATCTGTTGCCGGGTCATCGGCCGGGCTGCTCTTCTGATTGCAGGCTACCCGGTTGCGGCCGCTGTCTTTGGCGCGATAGAGGGCGGCATCGGCCTCCTGAAACAAGGCCATGGCATTTTGTCCCCGTCGTAGCCGGGCTATGCCCAGGCTGATGGTCAGCGCAAAGGACTCATCACCCGCCCGGAAGGGGTGTTGCGCTACGCTTTGACGAATACGCTCGGCGAGCAATCTGGCACCCTCCATATCGGTATTATTGAGTATCAGTGCAAATTCCTCACCGCCGAAACGATATAACGCATCACAGCTACGGATACAGCTGCGGATACATGTGACTACGGTCTTGAGCGCCTGATCGCCGGTGACATGCCCGTAACGATCATTGACCTGCTTGAAGTAGTCGATATCCACTGCGATTAGGGACAGAGGGGTGTCATGGCGCTGCGCCAGTTCGATTTCATGGGCCAGGGTGGTGTCCAGAGATGCGCGGTTATGGGCCCCGGTGAGTGGGTCGATGAGGGCAGCCTCGCGGGCCTGGCGATACAATAAGGCATTGCGCAAGGGATAGAGCAGTGCGCACAGCAGATTTTCGAATATCTCAAGTTCACACGGTGTAAACCGGTGGTGGTGGCTCAGGGTAAGCTCACCCAGGGCTTCGCCGCTGAGGGTCAGCGTATAGTGGCATTGGTGGCGTGCTGTTTTACCAAACTGCAGCGTTACCCCCATTGGCTCAAAATGATAACTGGCGCTGTCGTGGTCGATAAACTCACGAACGAATTCGTGAAATTCACCCAACACCGTTTCCAGGTCCAGGCTGGTTTGCAGTAGCGCAGTGAGGCGCAGGCTGCGTTGCAATGTCTCACCAACCAATGTGCTGAGACTGTCACCAATGGGTGTTGACACATCATTGGGTGCTGGGGTCTGGACGTGAAGTACCATGTATCGAATCCCGTTTTCTGTTGTTCAAAGTATGATGTAATATCTGAATGCGATTTTCATGCCATGGTTAGATAACATATGAATAATGTTAAATAACAACATGTTATACTTTAAGTAATTTATCAAGAGACAAGAGTGTCAAATAAATGTCTTGCCGTTTGCGGTAAATAACGGCAAAGGACGAGGCTCTGACAACGCCATGGCAGTAGCTTCTTGATGGTCAGAATGACGTAAACTCATCAGGGTTCCCCCTGCAACCCTGAGCCGCCGTCCGCCAGGTTCATGGCAGTATCAAGGTCCTCCCCTGACATGACTATTCGCCGATCTTGAACCATCTGCTCAGGCCATGAGGGTCTACCGGGGCGTACACTGGGTACTCGGTGCCTGGCGCGCCAGCGGCGCGTTTCCGGGATACAGAAGTTGATATGTCGAGGGCATTTACTGAGCGTTGAGTTGCTGTCCGGTGTGTCCGTGACTGTCTGATCCCATCAGATAGAGATAGGTGCCCATGATGGCATCAGGGGTGGGGTGGATGTTCATGTCTTCGCCTGGATACAGGCGCAGGCGCATGGCGGTACGCACTGCACCGGGGTCGATGCTGTTGAAACGGATATTCGGCTCGTTTTCGTATTCGTCGGCAAAGATTTGCATCATGTTTTCAATGGCGGCATTGGATATGCCATAGGCGCCCCAGTAGGCTCGGCCATGCCGGCCCACCTCGGCGGTGGTGAAGACGACAGAGGCATCGGGGGACTGTTTCAGTATGGGCAGGCAGGCACGGGTCATCAAGAAGGAGGCGTTCAGGTTGACCTGCATGACCTTGATCCACATTTCCAGATCATAGAGGTGTGCGGGAGTACGGGTGCCAGCCAGGGCGGCATTGTGCAGCAGGCCGTCGAGGTGACCGAATTCGCGCTCCAGGGTCTGGGCCATATCCGCATAATCCTTGAACCGGGCGCCTTCCAAGTTCATCGGATAGATGCCCGGCTGGGGTCCCTCGGCGGCCTCGATGGTGTCGTAGACGTGCTCCAGTTTACGTACGGTGCGTCCCAGCAGCACAACGGTGGCGCCGTGAGCGGCAAAGCTGCACGCGGCGGCGGCGCCGATGCCGTCACCGGCACCAGTGACCAGGATGACACGATCCTTGAGCAGATCGGGGGTGGCTTGGTAATCCTTCATAACGCAGGGTTCCTCTTACGGCATAAGGTGTGACGTCGATGGACCGGTACAGGTGGCTCGCCGGGCTCAATCGGAGTTTGCGGCCATAATATGGCGTGCGCATTGTAGCCCACTTCGTACTGCACCTTCGAGTGTTGCGGGGTAGCCGGTACGAGTATGGTCGCCGGCGAGCCAGCAACCGCGTACGGCGGTGGTCGCCAGCGGCCGGTCGCGATTGATGCCGACCTCGCAGGCGAAGGTAGCGCGTTTTTCCCGGATAATCCGTGTGCTGAGTGGAGCGGGCCAGTCGGGAAAATGGTGCGCGATGTCATCGTGTACACGTGCAATCAGTGCGCTGTTGTCGAGGCGCATATGCGGCCCTCCTGCGCTGATAACGGCGGCGATCAGTCCGGGCTGGGCGCAGATGCGGCGATCGATGAGCCAGTGCACGGTCGTGCCCAGCAGCCCAGTCATGGTCTGTGCCAAGCGGACCGAGGTGGGGTACTGGAGATAGATGGTGCAAATCGGTTCATAGCGAAAGTGGGTGAGTTGTTCGGCGATCGTATGCAGTGCCGGGTGGGGCGCGAGCAGTGGCAGGCAGGCGTGCGGGGGCAGGGCCAGGACCACGTGACGGGCGGCATGATGCTGTTTGTCGGCAATGATGCCGCGTACCCCCGATGCATCGATCTCCAGTGCACTCACGCGCTGACCCAGGTGCACGGTGGCCCCCAGTCGTTCCAGTGTTTTGCGGGCGGGATCGGCCAGCAGGTGCCCGAGATCGGTCGTGGGAAACAGCAGATCCGTATCTCTCCGACGGTGGGCGAAACTGTCGTGTAATACCGTCAGAAAGACCTCAGCTGAAGCCCTGGCGGGCGGGATGTTCATGATCGCCAGACACAGCGGGTGCCACAACACCTCACAGGGCCGCGCGCCCTGTCCGTGGCGCGCCAGCAGTGCTTGTACACTGATATCGGTATCGAGACGAAATCCGCTCCTGGCCAGGCGCAGGCACATACCGGCGGCGCGGATGCGATCACGCAACGAGAGGCCGCGGCTGCCCAGCAGGGCGGTGAGTATGTGCAGGGGGGCGGGCAGGTGTGGGGCACGCAGGGTGAAATCGTCACCGTTACGTGCACGCAACCGCAGGCTCAGCGCCTCGCGGCACAGGTACTCGCTGGTATTGACACCGAGGGTGTGCAGCAGGGCGAGGGTATCGTGGTAGGCACCGGTGAGCAGGTGCTGGCCATTGTCGATCGCCTGTTGGTCGAAGCGGACACGCCGGGCGCGCCCACCGAGCTGGCGCGCGGCCTCGAACAGGGTGACCGCATAGCCTTGGCGGGCCAGAGTGCAGGCAGCACTGAGCCCGGCCCAGCCACCGCCGACCACGATGACCCGATGCGTCGCGCGATTCATCCTGATTGCGTGTGTTTTTGCCGTCGTCGGTAGCGCCGACGCTCGCGGCGCGCCGTGGTCCAGGCAATCCACAGCTTGCGCAGTGGTGTGAGGGCAATGCGTTGTTCGAGTACCCGAAAGTCGTTATTGACGATTTTCTGCAAGGTGGTGCGATAGACGGCAGTCATGATCAGGGCGCTACGCTGGCGATAGCGATCCTGTTCGGGCAACAGTGTCTCGGCCTGCTGGTAGTACTCAAATGCACGCTCGGCCTGGAAGGCAAACAGTGCGCGCAGAGGTGCATCGGTCTTGAAGTGCAGGAGTGCAGGTTCATCGAGGTTGAAGCGGACCAGGTCCTCTCGTGGCAGATAGATGCGCCCGCGCTGGGCGTCTTCGCGGACATCGCGCAAGATGTTAGTGAGCTGGAAGGCCATGCCCAGTTTATGGGCGAACTGGAGGGTGCGTTGGTCCTCGTAGCCGAAGATCGTTGCGGAGAGCTGGCCGACGACACCAGCGACACGGTGGCAGTACAGGGCCAACTCCTTGAAACTGTCGTAACGGGTCTGATCGAGGTCCATTTGCATGCCGTCGATGATCTCCTGGAACAGTTCCTCGGCAAGGGCGAACCGCTCCAGTGCGCTGGCGAGAGCGCGGGAGACCGGGTGGCGGGGTTGCGCGGTAAACAGCCGGGTGATCTCCTCGCGCCACCACTGTAGATTGACCCGAGCGACGCTGGTATGGGTGCCATCATCATCGACGATGTCGTCGATCTCACGACAAAAGGCATACAGGGCGGTAATGGCCTGACGCTGCGCCTGGGACAGGAACAGGAAACTGTAGTAGAAGCTTGAGCCGCTATGTGCGGCCTTGTCCTGGCAATAGTCGTCGGGGGTCATGGCCTGGGGCAATGAGTTTTTCATGGCGGTGTCTGTGCCCGGCCTTGCTTGGCGCTACGGGCGAGTGACGAAGCAGATCATCATAGCGCAAACCCGGCTGGTGTGCCTGTCACGTAGCGTTTAGCGCCGAAATCCGGCCGTAAACGCACGCCAGACCACCCACCCCCAATCGCGTGTCGTGAGCCGGGGACGGGAAAAGGCATCGTCACCGATGCCGTGGAGCTTTTGCAACACGCGTGTCCCCCCCATGATGATGAGTCGCAGTTCCAGGGCGAAACGCCCGTGCAATGTCACGCCCAGCGGGGAGCCGGAGCGCATCAGGCGCCGTGCCCGCTCGATCTGGGCGTCCATGAATAGGCGCATGGCCGGGGTGGTACGGCCCTGGCGAATGTCCTCTTCGCTGACACCGTAGCGGGCCATCTCGTCTTGTGGCAGGTAGATGCGATCGTTTTCTGTGTAGTCCTGGCGAATGTCTTGCAGAAAATTGATGAGTTGCAGGGCGCTGCACACGGCGTCTGAGTGTGCGAGGTTGCGTGGTGTGGCAGCGCCATACAGGTGCAGCAACAGGTGGCCTACAGGATTGGCGGAATGGCGGCAGTAGTCCATGACCTCGCCGAAGTTGGCGTAGCGAAGATGGGTGACATCCATGCGAAAGGCGTGCAGGAGGTCGTGAAACGGTGCGAGGGGCAGGGTGTGACGGCGGATGACATCGGCCAGGGCGATGAAGAGTGGATCATCGACGGGCTCGCCAGCGGCTATGGCATCGAGTTGGCGTGCATAGTCATCGAGTTGGTCCAGGCGCGCCGCTGGCGCCAGCTTACCCTCATCGGCAATATCATCGGCCCGGCGGGCAAAGGTGTAGATGACGGTGATCGGCTGGCGCAGTCGGCGTGGTAGCAGGCGCGAGGCGACGGGAAAATTTTCGTAATGCTGACGTGCCAGTGCCAGACAGTCGGCATAGGCGCGACGCAGGCGCTGTTCGCTCATGTGCTTTGTGCTAGGGTTGGGCGTAGCGTTTTGCGATGGAGTGATGGTATGAAAAGCATAAAAAACCTGTTTGTGGGTCTGGTGATCGGCCTGCTTCTGGGACTATGGTTCGGAGTCAATATCGGCAAGAATCGAATGATTTACAGCAACCCGTTTACTGAAGTCGGGGTTCGGGCGCGGCTGAAGCAGACGGGTGAGCGCATCATGGAAAAGAGTGGCCAGGTCCTGGAGCAGGGCGGCAAGGTCTTGCAGAATTCGATAAAACGACATTGAGTCGTTCGCGATACCGGTTGCGGATGGCGGCGCACTCTGTTGTCGTGCGCCCATGCCCGTCATTCACCGTCACCGCTCCCTTCCACACGACGTGCCCCCTTTTCTACCTGCTCCAACGCCTTGATGTCTTTCTTGGCCTCGATGCCGAGTTCAGCGAGGCGCCGGGCACTGGGTAACACCCGGGTGTCGAAGGAACCCACAGCCTTGTTGTAGTGATCGATGCTGCTGCCGAGACTGTTACCTAAACGTGAGAGGTGCTCGGTGAAGGTGGCCAGGCGGGAGTAGAGTTCCTCACCGTCCTTGCGTATCTCCTCGGCATTCTTGGCCAGTTGTTCCTGGCGCCAGCCGTAGGCGACGGCGCGCAGCAGGGCGACGAAACTCGTTGGGGTGGCCAGGATGACCTTTTGGCGTAGGGCATACTCGAGCAGGTCACGGTCCTGTTCCATCGCCGCACTGAGGAAATGCTCACCCGGGATGAACAGCACGACGAAGTCAGGGGTGTGATCAAACTGGCGCCAGTAGGCCTTGCCTGCCAGCTCCTTGACACGCTCACGCAGGTTGCGGGCATGGCGTTCCAGTCCTCGTTGGCGTTGTGTCTCGTCAGTGGCCTCCATGGCGTCGAGATAGGCGTCCAGCGGGGTCTTCACATCCACGACGACCTGGCGACCGTCGGGCATGCGTACCACCATGTCGGGACGCACGGCACCGTCATCGGTACGCACATGGGTCTGTTCGTCAAAGTCGCAGTGCTCGACCAGCCCCGCCAGCTCGACCAGCCGGCGCAGGGTCATCTCGCCCCAACGCCCACGCACCTGCGGGCGACGCAAGGCCTGGACCAGGTTGCGGGTCTCGCCCTGCAGGTTCTCCTGGGCTCGAGCCATGGACTCGAGGTGTTTGTGCAGGGCACCGTAGGCCTCCTTGCGGTCTTTTTCGATGTCGTGAATTTGTTGCTCGGTCTTGCCAAGGGCCTCGCGGATGGGCTTGACCAGATGCTCTATCGCCTGTTCACGCTGGGCCAGCTCGCCCTGCGCCTGGACGTGGAATTGTTTGAGATTTTCCTGGGCAAGTTTGAGAAATTCCTCGTTGTTGTGCCTCAATGCCTGACTGGACAGGGCGCTGAAGGTCTCGGCCAACTGGTCACGGGCCTGGCGCAGGCCATCGAGCTGTGATGCGGTGGCGCGACGTTCGCCTTCCAGGGTGGCGCGCAGGGCGGCCTGTTCCTCACGCAGTGTGGCGAGTCGGCGCTGCTGGCGCAGATGGGCAAGGAGGTAACCGAGTGTGCCGGCAACCAGAGCGGTCAGTCCCAGGGCGAGGTCGAGGTCTTGTAGGGTAGGTAAAGGCATTAACGATCCAGGGGGGGCTGTGTGTGTCGGGTGTCGGTGGGGCGCTTAGCCTGCGTGTCGGGCGGCGAGCCAGTCGAGCAGTTCGTCGGGGTGGTCGAGCAGGGCATCGGCGCCCCAGTGCTCGGGGTGTTCGTGTGCACCGATGTAACCGAAACGTGCGACCAGACTGGGCATGCCGGCGGCGTGTCCGGCCCGAATATCGCGTTCGGCATCGCCCAGGTAGACGCATTCGAGCGGCGTGCAGCCCACCTCATGGCAGGCATGGAACATCGGCGCGGGGTGTGGTTTGCGCTCGCTCAAGGTGTCGCCGCTGACCACGCAGGCAGCGCGTTGCATGAGACCCAAGGCGCTGAGCAGGGGGTTGGTCAGCCAGGCGGGTTTGTTGGTGACGACACCCCAGGTCAGTCCGGCCTGCTCCAGGGCCGAGAGGACTTCGGTCATGCCGGGAAACAGGCGGGTGTGTAAGGCGAGGTTGGCCCGATAGACATCGAGCAAGCGTTGGCGCAGGTGGGCGTAGTTGGGCTGCCCGATGGACAGGTCAAAGCCGAGCGTGATCAGGGCCTGGGCGCCGTGAGAGACGGCCGGGCGAATCTGTTCAAGGGACAGCGCCGCCCGGCCCTGTTCCTGCAACACGGTATTGAGCGCATATGCCAGGTCCGGGGCGGTGTCGGCCAGGGTGCCGTCGAGGTCAAAGAGCACGGCGCGTATCGATGATTGGCCGAGAACATCGCGTGCCGGCGTGGGTCTGTGTGCCGTGGGATGTGGACGGTGGGGGGGGGATGCCATATATCGTGGGCCGTAGCGCTCGTGTGACTCAGGCGTCACGCACGCAGTGCATCAGATAGTTCACATCGGTGTCGGTCCCAAGACGGTAGCGTCGGTTCAGTGGGTTGTAGCTCATGCCGGTCAGATCCCGTATCGCTAGTCCAGCGTGGCGCGCCCAGGCCTCGATTTCCGAGGGGCGCAGGAACCGGGCGTAGTCATGGGTGCCCTTGGGCAGCATGCGCAGCAGGTATTCGGCACCGATGATGGCGAGCAGATAGGCCTTGGGATTGCGGTTGATGGTGGAGAAAAACACCGGCCCGCCGGGTTTGACGAGCCGGGCGCAGGCGGCAATGATCGACGCTGGGGCCGGTACATGTTCGAGCATTTCCATGCAGGTGACCACGTCGAACTGCCCAGGGGCTTCGGCGGCCAGTACCTCGGCGGTGACGCGGCGATAATCGACATCGACGCCGGACTCGTGACGGTGGAGCTTGGCGACGGTCAACGGTGCCTCGCCCATGTCGATGCCGGTGACCTGTGCGCCGCGTGTGGCCATAGATTCACTGAGGATGCCGCCACCACAGCCGATGTCCAACACGCGCTTACCTGCCAGACTGGCCCGTTGGTCGATGTAGTCCAGGCGCAGGGGGTTGATATCGTGCAGGGGCTTGAATTCACTGTCCGGATCCCACCAGCGCGAGGCGAGAGCCTCAAACTTGGCAATCTCGGCGTGATCGACGTTGTGATGAGTCTCGTTCATAGGGGTGAATGATAGCGGGATTTGCGCTATGTAGCCAATGTCGGGATGTCTGTCCCCCCTCGGGATCACGGTGAGTGATTTTCCCGCAGGCGCTGCTGCCAGCGGTGAGCGCTGTCACGCAGTTCCTCGACATCCAGCGTGGTCAGAGTGCGGTCTTTTAATACCTGGCGCCCGGCAACCCAGACATCGGTGACCTTGTCGCGGCCCGTGGCATAGACGAGCTGCGAGAGGGGATGATAGACCGGCTGGGTCTCGATATCACCGAGGTCGACGGCGATGATATCTGCGGCCTTGCCGGGGAGCAGAGAGCCGGTGATCCCGTCCAGACCCAGGGCGCGGGCACCGCCCAGGGTGGCCATGCGTAGCGCGGTCTGTGCGGGGATGACCCGGGGATCACCGGCGACGGCCTTGGCGAGTAGGGCGGCGGTGCGCATCTCGCTGAACATGTCTAAGTCGTTGTTGCTGGCCGCACCGTCGGTACCGATGGCAATATTGACCCCGGCCTCCTCCAGGGCCGCGAGGGGACAGAAACCGCTGGCCAGTTTCAGATTGGACTCCGGGCAGTGCACCACATGGGCGCCGGCCTCGGCGTAGCGGGCGATTTCAGCCTCACTGATCTGGGTCATGTGCACACCGACGAGATGCGGGCCGAGCAGGCCGAGGGCGTCGAGGCGGGCCAGGGGGCGCTGGCCATCCTGGCGCACGGCCTCGTCCACCTCATGGGCGGTCTCGTGGAGGTGTATGTGCACGGGGATGTCCAGTTCCTCGGCGTACATACGGATCCTCTCCAGGGGGGCATCGGAGACCGTGTACGGGGCATGCGGGGCAAAGGCGGTGGTGATCAGGGTGTTGTTCTTTAGCTCATCGTGCAGGGCAAGACCCTTGTGCAGATACGTCTCGACATCCTGGGCCCACACCGTGGGGAAATCGATCACGATGAGGCCGACCACGGCGCGCATGCCGGCCTGCGCGGCGGCCCGGGCGGCCTGGTCGGGAAAGTAGTACATGTCATTGAAACAGGTGGTGCCGCCGCGCAGCATCTCGGCGCAGGCCAGGCGGCTGCCTTCCAAGACAAACTCGGCGCTGACCCAGCGTTGTTCGGTGGGCCAGATGTGCTGGTTGAGCCATTCCATCAACGCCATATCGTCGGCCAGACCCCGCATCAGACTCATAGCGGCATGGCCGTGGGCATTGATCAGTCCCGGCAGCAGGACATGGCGGTCGAGTTCCGTATTGAGCTCAGCCTGATATTTTTCCCGCGCCACCGAACTCGGCAGCAGTTCGAGGATGTGACCGTTGTGTAGCGCAATGGCGGTATGTTCGAGTACGTCACCGGTCGGTTCGACCGGAATGACCCAATGGGCGTGCAGCAGGGTGTCGATACGTTGCATAGCGGTTCGTTGTGGCTAAAGTCGACGTAGTATACTCAAGCCTGCGCGGGTCTGTCCGTGCGAGTGGATTAGTGTGCCTGGCCACCGCGTGGGCCTGGACTATGATGTGTGCAGGCTGGACCTCAAGGCGCACGCTGTGTATCGTACGACGCGCCGCACCCGTTCTCCACATGGCTTTACCGGTCTGACTATCCGGGCGCTACTGGCGGGCGGTGTTTCACGCCGTCACTGTGCGAGTGGTGATGGTATCGACGTGATCCGCTCAGGACCGTAATATTCAATCCGACCATGGTTCCCAGAATACAATGATACAAACACGTGATACGGTGCGTGCCATCGAGTGGCGCCCGGGTCGCCTGCGCCTGCTTGATCAGCGCCGCCTGCCCGCCGTGACCGAATACTTGGAATATGACGATAGCGCCGGTGTCGCAGCGGCGATCCACGATATGGTCGTACGTGGAGCGCCAGCCATCGGTATCAGTGCCGCTTACGGCGTCGCGCTTGGCGCACGGCGTCGTTATGCCGAATCGGGTAAACTCTGGCGTGCGGCGATCGAGGCGGACTTCGCTGTGTTGGCTGCCTCGCGGCCCACGGCGGTAAATCTGTTCTGGGCGCTGGATTGCATGCGTGCCTGTCTGCCGGAGGGAGGCGATGATCCCGAGCCGGTCTTGCTGGCAGAGGCTCAGCGCATCCATGCCGAGGACGTGGCCGCCAACCGACACATGGGTGCGCTGGGGGCAAATCTGATTGCCCCCGGTAGCGGTGTGCTGACCCACTGCAATACCGGCTCACTGGCGACCGGCGGGTATGGCACGGCGCTGGGTGTGATCCGCAGCGCCTATGGTCAGGGCCGCCTGGCACGGGTCTATGCCGATGAGACTCGGCCTTGGTTGCAGGGAGCGCGGCTCACCGCCTGGGAACTCGCTCAGGACGACATTCCGGTGACGCTCAATGTCGACAGTGCCGCAGCGCATCTCATGCAGTGCGGTGAGGTGCAGTGGGTGATTGTCGGCGCGGATCGCATCGCGGCAAACGGCGATGTAGCCAATAAAATCGGCACCTATGCACTGGCCGTGGCCGCCCGCTACCATGGCGTGAAATTCATGGTCGTGGCACCCACCTCCACGGTGGACCTGGCCCTCGATGCGGGTCGTGCCATTCCCATCGAACAGCGTCCCGCCGAGGAGGTGCTCAGCTTGTCCGGACAGCGTGTTGCACCCCCGGGTGCGCAGGCCTGCAACCCCGCCTTTGACATCACCCCGGCTGGCCTCATCGATGCCCTTGTTACGGAACAGGGTGTGGTAGAGAGCCCGGATCGTGCAAAGATGTTAGCCATGATGAAATCCAGCTAAATTTTCACCTTTATTTTTCTTCAGCGCTTCGTAAAGCGTCTCTGAGCCGCGTTCCTCCAGATGCAGTAGGGAGGGTGAGTGTGGTAAACTAGGCGTTTAAACAGCCCGTACCACACCGCTGTGTACTTGCGGGCGGAACGCGGGTTGTTGGGGCATGTGCCTGTGCAGCGCCTTCCACTTTGAGAGGAAAGCTGGTCTTCGAGTATGGTTGAATTCGCAAAGGAAGTCCTCCCGGTCAATATCGAGGAGGAAATGAAACGGTCCTACCTGGACTATGCCATGAGCGTGATTGTCGGGCGCGCCCTGCCCGATGTGCGTGACGGTCTTAAGCCGGTACATCGGCGGGTCCTGTTTGCCATGCAGGAACTGGGCAACGATTGGAACAAGGCCTATAAGAAGTCGGCCCGTGTCGTCGGTGATGTCATCGGTAAATATCATCCCCATGGCGATGCCGCCGTTTATGACACCATCGTACGTATGGCGCAGACATTTTCCATGCGCTACATGCTGGTCGATGGCCAGGGCAACTTTGGCTCGGTCGATGGCGATTCACCGGCCGCCATGCGTTACACCGAAGTGCGCATGTCGCGTATTGCCCATGAATTGCTGATTGATATTGACAAGGACACGGTCGATTTTGCCCCCAACTACGATGAATCGGAGCAGGAACCCGAGGTCCTGCCGACACGGAGCCCCAATCTGCTGGTCAACGGTTCGGCGGGCATTGCCGTGGGTATGGCGACCAATATCCCACCGCATAATCTGACCGAAGTCGTCAATGCTTGTCTGGCACTGATTGAAAACCCGGCCATCGATATCCAGGCCCTGATGAATCATATTCCGGGTCCGGATTTTCCCACTGCCGGTATCATTAACGGCTCACGGGGCATCGTCGAGGCCTACCTGACCGGGCGTGGGCGTATTTATGTGCGTGGTCGTACCGAGGTCGAAGAGGAGAGCAACGGTCGCCAGCGCATCGTGGTGACTGAACTGCCCTATCAGGTCAATAAGGCCCGTTTGCTCGAAAAGATTGCCGATCTGGTCAAGGAAAAGAAACTCGAAGGCATCAGTGAGCTGCGCGACGAGTCCGACAAGGACGGTATGCGCATGGTCATCGAACTGCGTCGCGGCGAGATAGCCGAGGTGGTGTTGAACAATCTGTATCAGCACACCCAGTTGCAGAATGTCTTCGGCATTAATATGGTCGCCCTGGTCGATGGCCAGCCGCGTCTACTCAATCTCAAACAGATCATCGAAGCCTTCGTGCGCCATCGGCGCGAGATTGTCACCCGCCGTACTCTTTATGAGCTGCGCAAGGCGCGTGACCGTGCCCATCTCCTGGAAGGTCTGGCCGTGGCACTGGTCAACATCGACCCGATCATTGCACTCATCAAGGCGGCCGCCAGTCCCGCCGAGGCCAAGGAACGCTTGATGGTGACCGGCTGGGAGCCCGGTGTGGTCGTGCAGATGTTGGAACGTGCCGGTGCCGAGGCCTCACGCCCTGAGTACTTGGCCGCCGAGTTTGGTCTGATTGCCGGGTACTATCACCTCTCCGATGCCCAGGCTCAGGCCATTCTGGAGATGCGCCTGCATCGCCTCACCGGGCTGGAGCAGGACAAGATACTCAATGAGTACAAGGAACGCCTGGATGCGATAGATGCGTTGTTGCGCATTCTCGGCAGCGGTGATCGTCTGATGCAAGTGATCCGCGATGAGCTGATCGATATCCGCGACCGTTATGGCGATGAGCGACGTACCGAGCTTCTGCTCTCGCATGAGGACCTCTCTCTGGAAGACTTGATCAGCGAGCAGGATGTGGTCGTCACCTTGTCACATGAAGGCTATGCCAAGTCCCAACCGCTTTGCACCTATGCCGCGCAGCACCGTGGTGGGCGCGGCAAGTCGGCCACTTCAGTCAAGGAAGAGGACTTCGTCGACAAACTGTTCGTTGCCAGCACCCATGACACCATCCTGTGTTTTTCCAGTCGGGGGCGGGTGTATTGGAAGAAAGTCTATGAGTTGCCGCAGGCTGGACGCAATGCGCGTGGTCGGCCTATTGTCAATCTGCTGCCGCTGCAAGAGGGCGAACGTATCAATGCGATTCTACCCATTCGGGAGTATACGCAGGGGTTATTTTTGTTCTTCGCGACCGCGAGTGGCACGGTGAAAAAGACCCCATTACTCGATTTCTCGCGCCCGCGCACCTCGGGCATCATTGCGGTGGACTTGCGTGAGGATGACCAACTCATTGGGGCTGCGCTTACCGATGGGAGTCGCGATGTCATGTTGTTCACCAGTGAGGGCAAGGCCGTACGCTTTAACGAGTCTGCGGTTCGGCCCATGGGACGCACGGCCTGTGGTGTTCGAGGCATCAGACTCGCCAAGGACCAGCGGGTCATTGCGCTCATCATTGCCGATGAGGGGTGTGTGTTGACGGCCACCGAGAATGGCTATGGCAAGCGGACCCGGGTGGACGAGTATCCGGTCCACGGGCGCGGTGGCCAGGGTGTGATCTCGATTCAGGCCACCGAGCGCAATGGCTGTGTCACCGGCGCAGTGCTGGTGGGTGACGAGGATGAAATCATGCTCATCACCAATGCCGGTACCCTGGTGCGGACTCGGGTTGAGGAAGTGTCGGTGATGGGGCGCAATACCCAGGGGGTGCGTTTGATCAGCCTCGGTGAAGGCGAGAAGCTCGCTGGCCTGGAGCGTATCGAAAGTTTGCAGGACGATGAGCCGGGCATCGAAGGCGCGGTCGGGACGGACGCCGATGCGCAGCGCGATACGGACCCGGACGAGACCAGCGCGGATTAAGCGCTAGTGAATACCACTATCGTATAACCACCGCGGCAGTGTCACCACCTGCCGTATCCTTATCCTTGTTGAGGAGAGAGAGACGATGTCACGTGCGTACAATTTCAGTGCCGGTCCTGCCGCGTTCCCCGAATCTGTCATTGAGCGGGCCCGAGAGGAGATGCTCGACTGGCACGGTTGCGGCATGTCGGTGATGGAGATGAGTCATCGCGGCAAGGAGTTCATGTCCATCGCTGAACAGGCCGAGCACAATCTGCGCACGTTGATGGTGATCCCGGATAACTACAAAGTGTTGTTTCTCCAGGGTGGGGCGTCGAGTCAGTTTGCCATGGCACCCATCAATTTGCTGCGAGGAAAACAGCGCGCGGACTACATCAATACCGGTAGCTGGTCGAAAAAGGCCATTGCGCAGGCCCAGCGTTTTTGCGAAGTCAACCTCGTGGCCAGCACCGAGTCTGAGGGTTTTTCGCGGGCGCCGGCGCAGGATGAACTACAACTCGATCCTGCGGCGGCCTATGTCCACTACACGCCCAATGAAACTATCGGTGGTGTGGAGTTTGCCTATATCCCGGATACAGGTGAGGTGCCCCTGGTGGCGGATCTGTCCTCGACCATCCTTTCCCGACCGATCGAGGTGAGCCGTTTTGGGTTGATTTATGCTGGTGCGCAGAAAAATATCGGCCCGGCGGGATTGACCGTAGTCATCGTACGCGAAGATCTGATCGGCCAGCCCTTGGCAGGCATGCCGAGCATGTTCGACTACCAGATTCACGCCGACAGTGGTTCGATGTACAACACCCCGCCAACCTATGCCTGGTACATGGCCGGGTTGGTGTTCGACTGGCTCAAGCAACAGGGTGGACTGGCTGGCATCGGTGCGATCAACCGGCGCAAGGCCGAGAAGCTCTATGGCGCCATCGATGCCTCGGCGTTTTACCGTAACCCGGTCGAGCCGACCTCCTCGCGTTCCTGGATGAATGTGCCCTTCATTCTGGCCAATACGAATCTGGACGGTGAGTTTCTTGCCGAGGCAAAACAGGCCGGCCTGCTCACGCTCAAGGGACACCGTTCGGTGGGGGGCATGCGTGCCAGTATCTACAACGCCATGCCCGAGTCGGGTGTGGATGCACTCATCGCCTTCATGGCCGATTTCGAGCAGCGCCACGGTTAATCGTGGCCGGCAGGGACCGGCGTTTTGCGGGTCCGGGCGGGTTTCCAAGGGACCGATGTGATCGTGTTGACAGGTATAGAAAGGTAGGAGCGCTAATGTACAAGATTCTGACGTTAAACAATATCTCCCCGGCCGGTATCGAGCGCCTGCCGCGTGAGTGCTATGAGGTGGCCTCGGAGTTCCAGCGGCCGGATGCTATTTTGTTGCGTTCATTCAAGATGCACGATATGGCCATTGCACCGTCCCTGAAGGCAGTGGGGCGCGCTGGCGCCGGGGTCAACAATATCCCCGTCGAGGCGATGAGTGCACGCGGTATCGCCGTGTTCAATGCCCCGGGGGCCAACGCCAATGCCGTCAAGGAACTGGTCGTGGCCGGTATGTTGCTGGCCTGTCGCAATATTTGCCAGGCCTGGGATTATGCCCGTACCCTGGAGGGGGTTGACGAGACGATCCACAAACAGGTGGAGGCGGGCAAGAAGCAGTTTGCCGGGTTTGAATTGCCGGGGCGCACCCTGGGTGTGGTTGGACTCGGGGCCATCGGTCGGCAGGTGGCCAATGTCGCACTGACGCTGGGCATGAAGGTGATCGGCTATGATCCTGGTATCACCGTCGAGGGTGCCTGGCAATTGTCCGCGGAGGTGCGCAAGGCCTCCAGTGTGGATGCCTTGCTGGCCGAGGTCGATTTTGTGACTTTCCATGTCCCCTTGCTTGATGAGACCCGGCACATGATCAATGCCGATCGCATAAAGAGCATGAAAGACGGCGTGACGATCCTCAACTTCGCGCGTGACGGCATCGTCGAGGATGAGGCGGTGGCTGTCGCCATCCAGGCCGGCAAGATCAATGCTTATATCTGTGATTTTCCCAGCAACCTGCTGAAGAACCATCCCCGGGTGATCACGCTCCCCCACCTTGGTGCCTCCACGCGTGAGGCGGAGGAGAACTGCGCCATCATGGTCGCCGAACAGGTGCGTGATTACCTGGAAAACGGCAACGTGCGCAATGCGGTCAATTTTCCCGAGGTGCTTATGCCACGCAGCAATCATGGCCATCGCATCGGCATCGTCAACAGCAATGTGCCGAACATGGTGGGTCAGTTTTCCAGTGCCATGGCCCATGCAGGGCTCAACATCGTCGATTTGCTCAATCGCTCACGCGGGGACCTGGCTTATACCCTGGCCGACGTGGATCAGGCCGTGAACGAGAGTGTCATCCAGGAGATTGCCGCAATCGAGGGCGTGCTGGCCGTGCGTGCCATCCCCGCGTCCGGGAACCACGGTGGTGATAGCGCCGAGTAGAATAAGCAACGGGAAGACCAGACTGACAAACACATGAACGACACTCTCAAGACCCTGCGTGCGCGTATCGATGCACTCGATGAGCAACTCCAGGCCCTGATCAGCGAACGGGCGCGGTGTGCGCAGGTGGTCGCCGAGACCAAACTCAGGGATGAGGTCGAGCCGGTCTTCTATCGGCCTGAGCGCGAGGCCGAGGTCTTGCGCCGGGTCATGGCGCGCAATACCGGTCCCCTGTGTGATGAGGAAATAGCACGCCTGTTTCGCGAGATCATATCCGCCTGCCTGGCCCTGGAGTCACCGATGACTATCGCGTTTCTGGGACCCGAGGGTACCTTTACTCAGGAGGCGGCGCTCAAGCATTTTGGACAATCGGTCCTGATGCACCCGTTGATGGCGATCGATGAGATCTTCCGCGATGTCGAATCGGGTGCCGCGCATCATGGGGTCGTGCCGGTGGAGAATTCCACCGAGGGCGTCATCAGCCATACCTTGGATCGCCTTATCACCTCACCACTCAATATCTGCGGTGAAGTGGCGTTGCGCATTCATCATCATGTGCTGAGTAAAATGAAGGTGCTGGATGAAGTGCGGCGCATCTATTCCCACCGCCAGTCTCTGGCTCAGTGTCGCGAGTGGTTGAGCGCCAATCTTGCCGGAATGGAATTGATTGATGTGAGCAGCAATGCCGAGGCCGCACGGCGTGCGGCAGGTGAGGTGGGTGCTGCGGCCATCGCGGGTGAGGCGGCAGCGTCGATCTATGGTTTGTCAATGTTGGCCAACAATATCGAAGACGAGCCCAACAACACCACCCGGTTTCTCATTATTGGCCAACGCGCTGTCCCCCCCAGCGGTCAGGACAAGACCTCACTGGTGGTCTCTGCCCCGAACCGCTCCGGTTCACTGCTACGCCTGATCGAGCCCTTTTCCCGCCATGGGTTGTCCATGACCCGCCTGGAGTCACGCCCCTCGCGGCGCGAGGCCTGGGAATATGTCTATTTTGTCGATGTGGATGGGCACAGGACAGACCTGGAACTCGCCCAGGCCCTGGACGAAGTCCGGGAGCAAGCTACCTTGTTCAAGGTGCTGGGCTCCTACCCCAAGGCGGTGTTGTGAAGGCTGACAATGCGGGCTCGTTGTCCAGAAAAGTCTGTGCATCAGTTAGAGGCTATGGGAAAATAGCCCACTTTTGTACCGACTCAGGCATCGCTATTAGCGGGGCGTTGACGCGCTCGTTCGCTGGACCACCATGGCTGACAATCGTTTAAACACACTGGCCGCGCCCGGCGTACGTGCGCTCACGCCTTATTCGCCGGGCAAACCGCTGGGTGACCTGGCGCGTGAATACGGCGTTCGGGATGCCGTCAAACTGGCCTCCAATGAGAATCCACTGGGCCCAGGCCCTGCGGTGCTTGATGCCCTGCGGGCGGGGCTGGATGCGTTGGCGCGCTATCCGGATGGCAACGGGTTTGCTCTGAAGGCGACGCTGGCTAAGCGCCATGACGTTACTTCGGCACAGATTACGCTTGGCAATGGCTCCAATGACATCCTCGAACTGCTGGCCCGGGCCTTTGTGACCCCGGACAACGAGGTCGTGTTCTCGCAGCATGCCTTTGCGGTCTATCCCCTCGTCACTCAGGCGGTTGGCGCACGTTCAGTACTAACCCCCGCAAAGGATTGGGGGCACGACCTAGCGGCAATGCGGGCGGCAATAACGTCGCGTACCCGCCTGGTGTTCATTGCCAATCCCAACAATCCCACCGGGACCTGGCTGGAGACGGCTGAGCTGGAGGCCTTTATCGCTGATGCGCCGGACCATGTGCTGGTGGTGGTCGATGAGGCGTATTTCGAATATGCCAGCGATGCTCGGCTAGGCGCGACGCATTACCCGGACGCCTCGGCCTGGGTGGCGTATTATCCGAACCTGGTTGTGACCCGGACCTTTTCCAAGGCCTATGGCCTGGCGGGTTTGCGCATCGGTTACAGCCTCTCCCGGGCGGATGTCGCCGACTATCTCAACCGGGTACGCCAGCCCTTCAATGTCAACAGTTTGGCCCAGATGGCGGCCCTGGCCGCACTGGATGATGCCGCACACCTGGTGCGGAGTCTGACGGACAATGCCAAGGGCATGCAGCAACTCATCGCAGCCTTTGTTGCTGACGGACTCGCCTATATCCCTTCGGTGGGTAATTTCATCTGTGTCGATGTCGGCGCGTACGCTGCCGAGGTCTATGAGGGGCTGCTGCGCCGGGGCGTTATCGTGCGCCCGGTGGCCAATTATGCGATGCCCCGCCATCTGCGCGTCACGGTCGGGACACAGGCCGAGAACGCACGTTTTATTACTGCCCTGCGTGGGGCGCTGGCCGAGACACCTGCTGCCGGCAATACCGGCAGCATTACCGTGACTTTCAACTGAACAGGATACGGACACAGCATCAATGATCATCATCATGCGACAACAGGCCACTGAGGAACAGATCCAGACAGTGGAGCAAAGGCTGCAAGGTATGGGGGTCGATCCTCATGTCTCACGGGGGGTTGAGCGTACCGTCATTGGTGCCATCGGTGATGAGAGTAAGGTCGAAAAGGAGTCTATCCAGGCGCTCGATGGGGTGGAAAACGTCATTCGTGTCATGAAACCCTACAAGATCGTCGCCCGTTCCTATCATGATGAAAATACCGTCGTCGATATCCGTGGCGTCAAACTGGGTGGCAAGCAGGTGCAGGTTATCAGTGGCCCATGCTCGGTAGAGACCCAGACCCAGATGGATGCCGCTGCCCAGGGCGTGTTCGAGGCCGGTTGTCATCTGATGCGGGGTGGGGTCTTCAAGCCGCGCACCAGTCCATACTCCTTTCAGGGTGTGGGCATCGAAGGGTTGTCGATGTTCCGCCGGGCGGCCGAGCGCTATAAGCTGCCGATCGTGACCGAGCTGATGGATGTGCGCATGCTCGACACCTTTATGGAACACGATGTCGATGTCATTCAGATCGGCACACGCAATATGCAAAACTTCGACTTGCTCAAGGAGGTCGGTCGGGTACACAAGCCGGTCATCCTCAAACGCGGTCTGTCGGCGACCGTCAAGGAATGGCTGATGTCCGCCGAGTACATCGCTGCGGGGGGAAACCACAACATTATTTTCTGCGAGCGCGGTGTGCGCGGTTTCGAGAACGCCTATCGCAACATGCTGGATGTGACCGCCATTCCCGTGCTCAAGCGCGAGACGCATCTGCCGGTCATCATTGACCCCAGCCATGCCGGTGGCAAGGCCTGGTTGGTGCCAGCCCTGTCGCGGGCGGCGATCGCCGTCGGTGCCGATGGCCTGCTGGTCGAGAGTCATCCCACTCCCTGCGAGGCCTGGTGTGATGCCGATCAGGCCATCAGTCCGCAGGAACTGAAAACTCTCATGGGCGAGCTGCGTGGTATCGCCCAGGTGATCGGTCGCGATCTTTGAGCCCGCCCATGATGGGTCGCGTGTGCATTATCGGCGTCGGGCTGATCGGTGGTTCCCTGGCCCGCGCACTGCACCGCGCCGGTATCGTCGACGAGGTGGTCGGTGTCGGGCGTGATGCCGCGAATCTGAAACAGGCGCTGGCATTGGGGGTGATCGATCGGAGTTGCCTTGATCCTGCGAAGGGTGTGCAAGGGGCCGATCTCGTAGTGCTGGCCGTACCGGTAGGGGCGATGCACGATGTGTTGGCGCGTATTGCACCGGCGCTGGGCGCGCACACTATTGTCACCGATGTGGGCAGTACCAAGGGCAGTGTAGTTGCAGCCGCACGTCAGGTATTCGGCACCTTGCCTGCCCGGTTTGTGCCCGGTCACCCGATTGCCGGGGCCGAGCGCAGCGGGGTGGCCGCCTCGTTTGCCGATTTGTTCGACACCCGCCGGGTCATTCTGACGCCCATCGACGGCGAGACCGATCCGGTGGCACTCGCACAAGTGCGGGACATGTGGTTGGCCTGTGGTGCGACGGTTAGCGAAATGGCGGTGTCGCACCATGACACCGTGCTGGCCGAGACCAGCCACCTGCCTCATTTGCTGGCCTATACCCTAGTCGATACCCTGGCGCGCATGGACGACAGTGCCGAGATATTTACCTATGCGGCCGGTGGTTTCCGCGATTTTACCCGTATTGCCTCCAGTGATCCGCAAATGTGGCAAGACATCTGTCTGGCCAACCGGGAGGCTCTGCTGCGCGTGCTGGAACGCTACCAGGGTGAACTCAAGGGGTTGGCGGAGGCGATCCGTGACGGTGATGCCGTGGACCTGAGACGGCGCTTTTCCCGTGCTAAACAGGCGCGCGACAATTTTTGTGGCGATACCGACTCGCAGGGCGAATCCCAGTGTAATGAATCCCCACGTAACAAACCCAGACACGGTGAGTCGCCGGAATAAGGTGTGCAGACAAGATGGGTGAACGCAGGCAAGTGATATTCAATTGCACGCCGGGTGGCCGCCTCGTCGGCACTCTACGGGTGCCTGGAGATAAATCCATCTCACACCGCGCCATCATGCTGGGGGCCCTGGCCGAGGGCGTGACCGAGGTGTGCGGTTTTCTTGACGGCGAAGACAATCTCGCCACCCTGGAAGCCTTTCGTGCCATGGGGGTCGCGATTGAGGGTCCCGAGCAGGGGCGGGTGGTGATCCACGGTGTTGGTCTGCAGGGTCTGCGGGCGCCACGCGTGCCGCTGTATCTGGGAAATTCCGGCACATCGATCCGCCTGTTATCGGGCGTACTGGCCGGTCAGGCCTTCGATGTCGAATTGACGGGGGATGCCTCCCTGTCGCGGCGCCCCATGGGTCGGGTTGCCGTGCCGCTGCGCTTGATGGGGGCTGGCATTACGACAGCGGAGCAGAACACCCCGCCGTTGCGGATCGCGGGTGGACGGGTATTGCGGGGTGTCGATTACCCGTTGCCCGTGGCCAGTGCCCAGGTGAAGTCCTGTCTGTTGCTGGCCGGTCTGTATGCGCAGGGGCGGACCTGCGTGAGCGAGCCTGCGCCCACACGGGATCATACCGAGCGTATGTTGCAAGGCTTTGGCTACCGTGTTGAGCGCGAGGGTAAGCGGATCTGTGTCGAGGGTGGCGGTCACATGCGGGCCATGCCGATTGACGTGCCTGCGGATATATCCTCCGCCACTTTTTTTATGGTGGGGGCAGCCATTTCCGAGGGATCGGAGGTCACGCTCACGCATGTCGGGATCAATCCGACGCGCATTGGTGTGATCAACATTCTGCGTGCCATGGGTGCAGATATTGTGTTTTTGCAGGAGCGGGTCGTGGGTGGTGAGCCAGTGGCCGACATCCGGGTGCGCTACGCACCGCTGCACGGGATCCACATTCCTGAAACTCAGGTACCCCTCGCCATTGATGAATTCCCTGCTCTGTTTGTCGCTGCAGCGATGGCCGAGGGCGAGACCGTGCTGAGCGGGGCACGGGAATTACGCGTCAAGGAAAGTGATCGGATCCAGGTTATGGCCGACGGTTTGCAAGGCCTTGGGATTGCGGCACATCCGACTGCGGATGGAATGGTGATTCAGGGCCGCGACCACTTTGATGGCGCCCAGGTAGACAGTCGCGGTGATCATCGTATTGCCATGGCCTTCGCTATGGCCGCACTGCGTGCCCGCGAGGTGGTGCGGATCATGGATTGCGCCAATGTGGACACCTCGTTTCCCGGTTTTGCACGCCAGGCGACGGTGGCGGGGTTGGGACTTGAAGTCATCCACCCACCCGCCGTCACAGGCCTGTAAGACGACAACGGTACACTGGATATTTCTACTTTGGAGGGGACATGTTGGGTATGGATACAAATTGGCCGGTCATCACACTTGATGGCCCGGGTGGATCTGGTAAAGGGACGATAAGCCGATTGCTTGCGCATGAGCTGGGCTGGCGGTTCCTTGACAGCGGCGCCTTGTACCGTCTGGTCACGCTGGCGGCCCAGCACCATGGTATCGGCCTTGATAATGAGCGTGCCCTGAAAACCCTGGCGGCCCATTTGGACGTCGAATTCGAGGCTCAGTCTGAAGGGCGGGAGCAGCGTATCCTGCTCGAAGGCGAGGAGGTGACGACGACGATACGCAGCGAGCGCTGTGGTAACGACGCCTCCCGGATGGCAGCCCTGCCGGCGGTGCGAGCGGCGTTGTTGGGGCGCCAACGGGCCTTCCGCCTGGCGCCTGGACTGATTGCCGACGGACGTGACATGGGGCGCGTGGTATTTCCGGATGCGATGGTCAAAATTTTTCTGACAGCCAGCCCGGAAGAACGGGCGAAAAGACGCCATAAACAGTTGAAAGGAAAGGGAATGAATGTTACCGTGGCGAGCCTCGTCGAGGAGATAGCCGAGCGTGATGAGCGAGACAGTCAGCGCGCGGCCTCGCCAATGAAGCCGGCACATGATGCCGTGATGCTCGATACCTCGGCATTGAGCATTGACCAGGTCATGGATGGGATCCGGGTTTTATGCCGGGAGCGGCTTGACGAAGAGGTATAATTACTGACACTTTATCAGGGTTGGCCGGTTTATTGTAGGGTGCAATAACCGACCGTAGTCGTCACCAACCACGCAGCATGTCTGCGAATAACCATCGGTCATTTTACTGACCAAGGACAACGCGTAATGGGCGAAAGTTTTGCACAACTGTTTGAAGAGAGCCTTGTCACTACACAGATGCGCCCGGGTGCCATCATCAAGGGCATTGTTGTACACGTCGATGACGATGTGGTCATTGTCAATGCCGGGTTGAAGTCTGAGGGGGTTATTCCCGCCGAGCAGTTCAAGAACGATCTGGGTGAGCTGGACGTCAATATTGGCGATGAGGTTGATGTCGCACTGGATGCCGTCGAAGATGGTTTTGGTGAGACGCGCCTGTCGCGTGAAAAGGCCAAACGCGCCGAGTCCTGGACCCGCCTGGAGAAAGCCCATGAGGCTGGCGAGACCGTTACGGGTATGATCGTGGATAAGGTCAAGGGCGGTTTCACCGTCGACCTTACCGATGTGCGCGCCTTCCTGCCGGGTTCACTGGTCGATGTGCGTCCTGTACGCGACACTACATATCTGGAAGGCAAGGAGCTTGAATTCAAGGTTATCAAACTCGATCGTCGCCGCAATAATGTTGTGGTGTCGCGTCGTGCGGTGGTGGAGGCGGAGAACAGTGAAGAGCGCCAAGCCCTGATCGAGGGTATGACCGAAGGTTCGACCGTGCAGGGTATCGTCAAGAACCTGACCGATTACGGTGCCTTCGTTGACCTGGGTGGTATTGATGGTCTGCTGCACATCACTGACATGGCCTGGAAACGAGTCAAGCATCCGAGTGAGATCGTCAATGTTGGCGATGAGATCGGGATCATGGTCCTCAAGTTCGACAAGGAACGCATGCGCGTTTCCCTGGGCCTCAAGCAAATGGGCGAAGACCCCTGGGTCGATATTGCACGCCGCTATCCGGAGGGTGCCCGCCTGTTCGGCAAGGTCACAAACATTGCCGATTACGGTTCTTTTGTAGAGATCGAAGATGGTGTCGAAGGCTTGGTGCATGTCTCCGAAATGGACTGGACCAACAAAAATATTCATCCGTCCAAGGTTGTGCAGATTGGTGATGATGTCGAGGTGATGGTTCTTGACATCGATGAGGAACGTCGCCGTATCTCCTTGGGAATGAAACAGTGCCAGGTCAATCCCTGGGAAGGCTTTGGGGCCACTCACAATAAGAATGACAAGGTCGTCGGCAAGATCAAGTCAATCACTGACTTCGGCATCTTCGTCGGCCTTGATGGCGGTATCGACGGTTTGGTTCATTTATCCGATATTTCATGGAGTGTTCCAGGCGAAGAGGTTGTGCGCAATTTCAAGAAAGGCGATGAGATCGAAACCGTCGTATTATCGGTTGACCCGGAGCGTGAGCGCATCTCTCTTGGCATCAAACAGCTCGAAAAGGATCCCTTCTCAAACTTCGTGGCCGAACACGCTAAGGGCAGTATCGTCACTGGCACGGTCAAGGACGTTGATGCCAAGGGTGCGGTCATTGAGTTGGGTGATAGTATTGAGGGTTATTTGCGTGCCTCCGAATTGTCGCGCGACCGCGTCGAAGATGCGCGTACGGTGCTGAATGTGGGCGATACGGTGGAAGCGAAGTTCACCGGTGTCGATCGCAAGAATCGAACTATCAACCTGTCCATCAAGGCCAAGGATAGCGATGATGAGGTCGAGGCAATGCAGGACTATACCAATAGCTCCGTCCCCACCACCACGACACTCGGGGATCTTCTCAAAGAGCAGATGGAAAATAATAACGACTAATCGGGCAATTGTCGGGGGGCTTTGTCCCCCGGGGTAGCGATGGGAAATATCATGACAAAATCCGAACTCATAGATATCCTCGCACATAAACAGGTGCAACTTGCGTACAAGGATGTTGAGCTCGCTATCAAGACGATACTTGAGCATATGGCGCAGGCCTTGGCGAATGGTGAACGCATCGAGATCAGAGGGTTTGGCAGTTTTTCTCTGCACCATCGTCCACCGCGTATTGGGCGCAACCCGAAGACGGGCGATTCGGTGACCCTGGCAGAAAAGTATGTTCCGCACTTCAAACCAGGCAAAGAATTGCGTGAACGCGTCAATGAAAGTATGTGCAGAGTGCAGATTAGCGATTAGCGCCGGATTAGGGGGCTACGCATCCATGATATCGGTGCGGCATGAGGTAATGGCCTCATGCCGCTTTTTTGTGGATCTGGATCGCTTGTCGTTACGCTCGCTCGAGTGCACTATTGTGTTTGACGGATAGAATAAAGATTCTGGTGTGCAGGCATGATGCGGCTGATATCCGTACATATTGACTGCATGGTCTTGACTGGAGGCGATATGAAACGAATTGGTACTTTTCTGATACTGTGCCTGGTCGTGTTTGTTGGCGTGGTGTTTGCTGTGCTTAATGCACAGCCGGTATTGTTGAATTATTATTTCGGCAGCCGGGAGATGCCCCTATCACTTGTTTTTATTCTGGCACTGATCGTGGGATCGGTACTCGGAATCCTGGCCAGTATCAGCTTGCTAATTCGCTCCAGGCGGGAAATGCAGAAATTACGTAAAGCGGCAAAACTGGCTGAAAAGGAGGTCACTAACCTTCGTTCGTTGCCGATACGCGATGCACGCTAAATATGGCCATTGATCTATTGTTTCTGCTCTTGCCGATCGCTGCTTTGTCCGGGTGGTGGCTGGGTCGGCATGGCAGGCCGCAGAAACGTGAACGTGATTGTAATGAGATTCCATCCGACTATATCAAGGGGTTGAACTTTCTACTCAATGAACAGCAGGATAAGGCGCTGGATATTTTTATCCGTATGCTGGAGGTCGACCGTGATACCGTGGAGACGCATCTTGCCCTTGGAAGTTTGTTTCGGCGTCGAGGAGAGGTCGACCGCGCTATTCGTGTTCACCAGAATCTTATTGCACGTCCCACCCTAAGCAGAGAACATCGGGCCCAGGCATTGTTCGAGTTGGGGCATGACTATATGCGTGCCGGTGTGTTCGACCGTGCCGAGAGTATTTTCCAGGAACTGATTAATAGTGAACCTCATACTGAGCATGCGCTCTGGCAATTAATAGGAATATACCAGCAGGAAAAAGACTGGGACAAGGCAATCGAAATCGCCCATCGACTGGAGGCTGTCTCCGGGAAACACCACACGACGCTTATTGCGCAATATTATTGTGAAATGGCTGAAGGTGCCCGTCGTAAAAGTGAGTGGACCACGGCGATGAAGTTGATCCGCTGCGCCTTGTCGACAGATAGAAATTGTGCCCGCGCCAGCATCATTGAAGGCGATATGCAACTGCTTGCGAATGAGCCGAAACTCGCGATTCGGGCATACCGGCGCGTTGAGCAACAGGACCCGGATTTTGTCAGCGAAACTGTACAACCATTGATTGATTGTTATGGCCGATTAGGTCGTTCAGATGAAATGATCGCGTACCTGCAGCGTATACTTGCGCACCATGGAGGTACGACGATCATGCTGGCTCTGGCTGAACTTGAACGCCAAAGACGTGGTGAAGAAGCGGCTGTCGTGTTCATTACCCGTTATTTGACAACACATCCCTCTGTGCGGGGAATGCACCATCTCATTGAGCTGAAACTCGATAGTAGTCGCAGCGAGGAAAGGGAGAACCTGAAACTGCTTGAGGGGCTGACGGAAGCGTTGCTCGAGAACAAGGCCATTTATAAATGCCACACGTGTGGTTTTTCGGGAAAGTCGTTGCACTGGCAATGCCCTAGCTGCAAGCACTGGAACACGACGAAACCCATCTCTGGACCGGAAGGAGAGTAAGTATTGGTAAAATCACCAGTTATTGTCGCGCTGGATTACCCGGATGCCGCTCGGGCGATGGAGATGGCAGGACAACTCGATCCGGGTCTTTGCCGGGTAAAGGTGGGTAAGGAGCTGTTTACCCGTGCCGGTCCTGGTATCGTCGAGAAACTGGTGGAACGCGGCTTCGACGTGTTCCTGGATCTGAAATTCCATGATATCCCCAATACTGTGGTGGGTGCGTGTCGTGCGGCGTTGGACCTGGGTGTATGGATGGTTAATGTACACGCCAGTGGGGGGCGCAGAATGATGGATGCGGCCCGCGAGGTGTTAGCGACGCAGCGCTCTCGCCCCTTGTTGATCGCGGTCACTATATTGACGAGTCTCGATACGACTGATCTCACTGAGATCGGTTTTTCTGGAACTGCAGATGAAAATGTATGTCGCTTGGCACGTTTGAGCACTGAGTGCGGCCTTGATGGTGTTGTGTGTTCCTCACAAGAAGTGGCGATGATTCGTGCCGACGTGGGGATAGATTTCAAAATTGTCACCCCGGGCATTCGCCCTACCGGGTTGGCTGCAGGCGATCAACGCCGGATTATGACGCCGTCTGCCGCCATGGCAGCAGGTTCCGACTATCTGGTGATTGGACGCCCCATTACGGCGGCGGATTCACCTAATGATGCACTTGCAGCGATTCTTGCCGAACTGAATGTGTAGGCTATTGTCGGAAATATCTTACATAAAAATCAGCTATCTCTGATACCGACTGGATTGATACCAGCCGCCAATATACGTAGAGTGGCGTTGCGGGTCATGGTGACCCGTTCCTGATAGGGAAAATGACAAATCAGAAAGGATGCGTAAAATGAATCGACTCCATTCGTTTATCTTGGTGTTATGTCTGGCGGCGATCCCGGGCAGTGTTTTTGCCGGATCGGTCAATATTAACAAGGCGAGTGCCAAATCCCTGGCCATGAATATCAAGGGGATCGGAATGCAGAAGGCCGAAGCAATTGTGGCTTATAGAAAGTTACACGGGTCGTTCAGATCTGTTGATGATCTGGTAAAGGTAAAAGGTATCGGAGAAAAAACGCTAAAAACTAATCGCCTGGATCTGCGCATCGTTGAATCGACAGTGAAAAAGTAGCGAGTTCATCTTGCTTGTAGTAAAACGGGTGCCTGCGGCGCCCGTTTTTTATGAATAAATGCCGAGAGTAACGCATTAAGTAGATGTAGAATAGCCAATCATACAGCTTCTAACCGTAATATGAAGCTATCGGTTTTAGCCGATGACATATTCACCCGGACCTGAGATGTTCCAGAGTGACGTCATACGATGTTGCAGTAATGGCTAGGAATGTGTAATAACGTGCAACGGACTACATTACTTTGTTGCCTTTTTTCCTGCCAGTCGGATGGTTGTCAGAGCATTTAGCAGTGACCCGTTCGCAGGGTGTATTATCATGACTCGACGAGTATTGCGTGCGCATCCTCTACATTGTCAATGATGCCAGCTTCTTTCTGTCGCACCGGCTCTTACTTGCATTGGCCGCACGCGATAAAGGCTACGATGTTCACGTGGCAGCAGCACCTGTGCCAGGCTATGAGGAGATCGGACGGGCCGGTCTGGTGTTTCATCCCCTCATGTTTCGTCGCAGTGCGCTGGGTCCCGTGGGTGAGTTGCATACATTCTTGGTGCTCTACCGGTTGATCCATCGACTCCATCCCGATCTTGTGCACAACGTCACCATTAAACCGGTGCTATATGGTTCTCTGGCTGCGCGCCTGGCCGGCGTTCCTGCGATAGTCAATGCGATATCGGGACTGGGAACCGTGTTCCTTGCACACGGTATACGCGCATGGCTATTACGGCGCCTGGTAGAGGTCGCGTATCGGGTCGCGTTAAGTGCTCCAAACTGTATCACCATTTTTCAAAATCCGGATGATCAATCTCTATTTATCGAACAGAAGATGATCCGCCACGAGCGCACGATACTCATCAAGGGGGCGGGTGTCGATACCCGCATTTACCGTCCGGCGCCTGAACCGGCGGGCGATCCTGTTGTGGTTCTGTGCGCGCGGATGCTGCGCGACAAAGGGGTCGTTGAATTCGTCGCAGCAGCAGCGCTGTTAAAGTCGCAGGGCTGTAAGGCGCGATTCGTGCTGGTTGGTGGGGTCGACGCGGACAATCGTAGTGCCATCGCGGAAACTGTACTACGCCGTTGGTGCGCCGAGGGTAGCGTCGAATGGCTGGGGCACCGAGCGGATATACCGAATATCTTGCAGAACGCCCATATTGCCTGTCTGCCATCCTACCGGGAGGGTGTACCGAAGGCGTTGCTCGAAGCCGCCGCCTGTGCAAGACCGATCGTGACGTGTGATGTCCCTGGCTGTCGTGAGGTCGTGGGTGATGGTGTGAACGGTCTACTGGTACCGGCAGGCGACGTCTCCCCTCTTGCAATGGCCCTGAGATGCCTGATTGAGGATGCCGCATTGCGGCGACTCTATGGTCAGCGGGGTCGTGACAAGGTGGTCAGGATGTTTTCTCTGGAACGGATTGTTGCCCAGACATTGGCCCTGTATAGACGTATGTTGTAAATAACAGTTCCATCTGTTATCTTTTAAATTCAACGTATTAGCGTTTAACTCATGGTTATTCCATGCCGGGCGCACTACAACGGTACACGCATGAATCTCATCGTCAGTTGTGTCGCCGGATTTGGCATTACGGCCTTTCTTCTCTGGTTTTTGCACCCGCTGGCTGGGCGCATAGGTCTGGTTGACATACCGGATACGCGCAAGCGCCATAAGATCAGTACGCCGCTGATTGGTGGGCTGGCGATGTTTGTCGGTTTCGCTTTTGCGGTGCTGATGCTGGACGTGTCCTTGTCGCAATACCGTGGTTTATTTCTGGGACTATTGGTACTGATTGTCGTTGGTGTGCTGGATGATATGCGTGATTTATCGAGTTACGCCAAATTTCTCGCCCAGATTACTGCAGCGGTGTTCATGTTGAGATGGGGTCAGGTGTCTTTGCACAATCTGGGATGGATCTCACCCTCGGGTGGTTTAGTTGAGTTGGGTTTGTGGACTATACCGTTCACAATTTTTTCCGCAGTCGGGGTGATTAATGCGCTGAACATGATGGATGGCATGGATGGGTTGGCGGGTAGCCTGGCTCTTATTGCCTTTGTGTCACTGATTGTCATGGCCTATCATGCGGGAAATCCAGGTCCCGCCTATATTTTGTCGATTGTGGCCTCAACTGTAGTGGCATTTCTGGCATTTAATCTGCGCCTGGGTGTGCATCGCCAGGCCCGGGCATTCATGGGTGATTCCGGCAGCATGTTTCTGGGATACATACTTTGCTGGTATGTGATTGACCTTTCACAGGCGCAGACACGTAGTATCGCACCAGTGAGCGCATTGTGGATTTTAGCTATTCCGCTCTTTGACGCAGTGTATATTCTTCTGCGTCGTATTCTCTCTGGGCATTCCCCGTTTTCGGCGGACCGCTTTCATCTGCACCATTTGCTTCAGGCTTACGGTATTGGCGTGAATCAGACGTTATCCATAATCGTTTTGTTTTCAGTTATGATGGCGGCACTGGGTGTGTATGGGTTTACATACGGGATCAGTGAGGCGGTGATGTTTTATGTGTTCTTGCTCGTATTCGCGGTGTATTTCTTTGCCATGAATTTTGCGTGGTGGCGTTTGCGAAGGAAAACCTCCCAACTGAGCTAGCGCCTAGGTTGTGATGAGACAAATTTGCAAAGGAGAATCATGAGCCATAAGAGAGTCAGAAAGGCTGTGTTCCCGGTGGCCGGTATGGGTACGCGGTTTTTGCCCGCCACCAAGGCAAATCCCAAGGAAATGCTGCCCATAGTTGATAAACCGTTGATCCAGTATGCCGTGGAAGAGGCTGTAGCGGCAGGGATGACACACCTTATTTTTGTCAATGGGCGCAATAAGCACGCCATTCCCAACCACTTTGATAAGGCCTATGAGCTGGAAGCCGAGCTGGAAGCCAGCGGCAAATATGAACTGCTGGAAATAGTGCGGGGGATATTACCGACTAACGTCAGTTGTATTTATGTGCGCCAGGCTGAGCCACTCGGCCTTGGACATGCCGTATTGTGCGCTCGCCCCGTTGTCGGCGATGAACCTTTTGCTGTGATCCTTGCGGATGATTTAATTGATGGTGGTGAACAAACCTGCCTGACCCAGATGGAGCTGCTCTATGAGCGCCGGGGTTGCAGCCTGCTGGGTGTGGAAGAAGTAGCACGTGAGGATACCGAGAAGTACGGTATCGTACGCTCTGACACGGTCGATGATGCGCTGTCGCGTGTGCGTGAGATAGTCGAGAAGCCCACTCCGGACAAGGCTCCCTCGACGCTTGGCGTAGTCGGGCGTTATATCCTGACGCCACGCATTTTTGATCTGCTGGAGACGACACCGCGTGGTTCAGGTGGTGAAATTCAGCTAACGGACGCCATTGCCAGCCTGTTGAAGGAAGAAACCGTTTATGCCTATCGTTTCAAGGGTAAACGCTATGATTGCGGCAGCAAACTCGGCTATCTGGAGGCGACGGTGGAGTATGCGCTTCAGCACCCGGAACTCAGGGATGCCTTTCGTGAGTACTTGAGACATTTCGCATCTACACAGTGAGTCGTGTGCAGTGCTAAATGTATTACTCTGGGTGCCTTGGATGGATAGTGCATACATCGCATCTTTTGGGAGAAATGACAAAGAAGACGAAAGGGGGGGATGCGTCTCGCGGGACAGTCGATACGTTGCCCTGAGCAGTGCGGGACTAGCGGCTGATGGAAAGGTGATCATATGCAAGCTGCAGTAGACGAACACGGATGTCTTGCTGAATCGTTTGTCTTAATGGGGAAGACGGCATGCTGTTTCCTTTTGTCGACAGGAGATGAATCATGGAACGTAGGGGGATGCTGTTACTGATACTGTTGTGGACCTGTACCCCTGTTTTGGCGGCCAAGTCACCGATGCTCTATGTACGGGTGGTACACGCGAGCATGGACATGACCTACCCGCGTGTGTTTACTGCGCTTGAGAACAATGGATTTTTCGTTATTTCAGAACCCAATCTGGGGCGCAGTCTGGCCACGTTCGCTCGTCGCTGGGGGGCGGACTACAACCGCAACCATCTTGAGAGTATCCGCAGTATCGTGTTCTGTAACGGCGGGTATACCAATCGCATCAGTAATGTCGATCCCGATTTTCTGGCACTGTGTCCCCTGCACCTCACCCTGGTCTACAAGCGGGGGATAACACGCATCCTGTTTGTGCGTCCCAGTCGCGTGGCGGTGGGTAGCCCGGCCGAGCCGGTCGCGCTGGAACTCGAACAGGATGTGATTCGTACCATCGAGGCCGGTGTGCATACGGTGGACGAGACACCACCACATCGGCCCTGATGTGTGTGTCGTCGATACAGGATATCGGGAGGTTGTCAGACCTCAAGGTCTTGATAAAAACGTGAACCGTGACTCCCAGATTCAGAATGAATCTCTTGGATAATCAATAAAAGCGATCTGTCACCAGATAGTGCACTCATTGGATCCGGTCAGGACAGAAGATACTTTGTTCGATATAGGATCTTGATATAAAGCACGATTAATGTTCGATTTGAATTGTGGATCCAATGAATATAATATTGTAACCACATGAATAATATGTAATTTTTATATTAAAATATAAAGTAAGTTACCGTTTGTTCATTTTATTGACATGGATCAATGAACGTGAGTGTTTATGGTTATATGTTAATAATGTGTGAATATACTTATCTATGAATAAAGTGAATTTTACACATTCTTCGGGCTATATCAGGCTAACGGCAATGCATGATCGAGCCTCAATTCACCCAGGAGGGAATACCATGAAACAGTTCGACATAGCAGACATGACCCGGCGTGACCTTTTCCGTCGTCTGGGTGCCAGCACCGCAGCCGTCGCCCTGAGTGGTCTTGCTCTACATAGCGCCAATGCTGCCAGCATTGCCAAAGTCGCAACCGGTGTTAGCTCTGGTATAGCGATGGGTCGTGTGAAACATGGAAACCCGGTGGTCGCGAAACCAACCGCGATTCCCTCACCGATACATCGCAGTCATAGTATCCACCACAAAATTAAACTGGTGGTTGATGAACACTATGCGGAAATAGCGCCCGGCGCCTTCTTCCGCTTCTTGACATTCAATGGTCAGGTCCCAGGTCCGATGCTGCGTGTTCGCGAAGGCGATACGGTCACATTTACCCTGGAAAATCCGACAGGCAATATCTTGATGCACAACGTCGACATGCATGCCATTTATGGAAGTGGTGGTGGCGCTCCCGCAACACTGGTGCTTCCTGGAGAAAGCAAGACTGAGTTCTTTACAGCAATGTATCCGGGGGCCTTTATCTATCATTGTGCAGTGGTCCCCAATATGGACATGCATATTAGCAGCGGAATGTATGGCATGATCGTCGTGGAACCAAAACATGGATTGCAGAAGGTTGATCGCGAATTTTATCTTGGTCAGAATGAAGTCTACACGGACAAAGAGTTCGGCGCGCAGGGCACCCTTCAATTTAACTGGAAAAGTATGCGCGAGGAAGACCCCGCTTACGTATTATTTAACGGGGCTGCAAACGCACTTACTCCAGCTCGTTTCGGTGCCATGAAAGCCAAGGTTGGCGAAACGATTCGGGTCTTCATGGTCAATGGTGGCCCCAATCTGACCAGTAGTTTTCACCCCATCGGGAACGTGTGGACAGATGCCTGGCCGCAAGGCGCACTAACAAATCCACCACTGCACTATCTCCAAACACAGTCCGTCCCACCTGGGAGCACCTTCGTTGGGCATATGAACCTTCCTGTACCGGAGACCATCAAATTGGTCGATCACGCCTTGAGCCGTGTCATGCGTAAGGGATTATTGGCAGAAATCAAGGTTACGGGTCCAGCCAAACCCCGCATTTTTCGTTCTTGATATAGCCTTTCGATATTTTTGAAATGATGGGGTCGCATAGGATGCGGCCCCATCGGGTTGCACTGGTAGCAATTAAATGGCGCTTAAAAATAGCGCCCGTTCACAAAGCTAGCACACCACGATTGAACGAAAATCCACTATTGTGCGCCCCGGCGCCCGATAATCTCCCGGGCTTAGCCGAGCAATGTGCCAAGGATGTGTTCGTAGAGGGTGGACAGGGTATCGAGTTCTTTGATGTCGACGTGTTCGTTGATTTGATGAATAGTGGTATTGCATGGACCCAGTTCCAGGACCTGCGCTCCGGTGGGTGCAATAAAGCGCCCGTCGGAGGTGCCACCAGCGGTAGACAGTTCGCTCTGAAATCCGCACACGTTCTGGATGGCCTGGCGTGCGGCATCAACGAGTGCACCAGCGGGGGTCAGAAAGGGTTGACCGGAGAGTTTCCAGTCCAGTGTGTAATTGTGCAGATCATGGTCCGCGATCAGGGCCTCGACACGCGTGCGCAGTTGTGTGTCGGTGACTGCGGTGGAAAAACGAAAATTGAATAACATCTCTACCTCGCCGGGGATCACGTTGGTGACCCCCGTGCCGGCGTGGAGGTTGCTGATCTGGAAGGTCGTGGGCGGGAAATGGGCGTTGCCCTGATCCCAGCGCTGCGCACACAGCGCCGACAGCAGTGGTGCGAGGCGGTGAATCGGATTGTCGGCGAGGTGGGGGTAGGCGACATGGCCCTGTTGGCCGCGCACGATCAGCTGTGCGCCAAGTGAACCGCGGCGTCCATTTTTGATCACGTCACCAAGGGTGCGGGTGCTGGAAGGTTCGCCGACCACGCACCAGTCTATCTTTTCACCGCGTGCCTCCAGGGTCTCGACTACCTTTAGCGTGCCATTGATGGCGGTGCCTTCCTCGTCACTGGTGATGAGGAAGGCGATGGAACCCCGGTGTTCGGCGTGGTGGGCGATGAAGCGTTCACAGGCAGTGACCATGGCCGCCAGCGAGCCCTTCATATCAGCTGCGCCACGCCCATAGAGTTGTCCGTCACGCAGTTGCGGGTGAAACGGCGGGCTGTCCCAGTGTGACTCGGGGCCGGTGGGGACCACATCGGTGTGTCCGGCGAAGGCCAGTACCGGGCTGCTGTCACCGCGCCGCGCCCACAGATTATCGACCTCACCGAAGCGCAGGTTCTCAATTCTGAAATCCAGAGCACGCAAGCGTTCGGCCAGTAACGCCTGGCAACCGGCATCATCCGGGGTGACCGAGGGTCGGGCGATGAGTTGTCGGGCCAGTTCGAGAGTCGTGGACATCGTAGTCAGTGGGCAGTTTAAGAGTGATGCATGAGGCGTGAGGCGTAAAGGGGTCTGTGCCTGGTTACGCCCACGTTGTAAATCAAACCTCTGGATTTTAATCCCTTCATGTCTTATTTCTCATCCCCTCATCAGTCCGAACAGACGTCGGTAGTCATCCACTTTGAAACCGATATGGACCAGGCCGGTACCCGTACCGATGTTGACGATGAGTACAGGGCGCTATGATCAGGGTGGGGCCAAACCCGTCGGTGTGCAGGTCATGAAAGCGGTACGTGATACCGTTTTCATCGAGCCAGCGTCGCGCCTTTCACCAATCACCCATTCCCCGCTGAGCGTCTCTTTCGTCTACTTTTTCCTGCCAATTGACGACTTTGTTAAACCTCTCTGAGCAGGGCGTTGATGCCGACCTTGGATTTTGTCTTTTCATCGACGCGTTTGACGATGACGGCGCAGTACAGGCTGTACTTGCCGTTCTTCGCCGGCAGGTTGCCGGAGACGACGACGGAACCGGCCGGGACGTGGCCGTAGGTGATCTCGTCTTTTTCCCGATCATAGATGCGGGTGCTTTGACTGATGTACACCCCCATGGAGATGACCGCACCTTCCTCGACAATGACGCCTTCGACGATTTCCGAGCGCGCACCGATAAAGCAGTTGTCTTCGATGATAGTGGGTGCAGCCTGCAGGGGTTCGAGTACACCACCGATACCGACGCCACCGGAGAGGTGCACATTCTTGCCGATCTGGGCGCAGGAACCGACCGTGGCCCAGCTGTCGACCATGGTACCACTGTCGACATAGGCGCCGATGTTCACATACGAGGGCATCAACACGACGCCCGAGGCGAGATAGGCGCCTTTGCGCACGGTGGACGGGGGCACAACACGCACGCCACTGGCGCGGAAGTCACGTGAGTTGTAGTCGGCGTATTTTGGGGTCACCTTGTCAAAATAGTTGGTAAACCCACCCTTCATGAAGACATTGTCCTCAATGCGAAAGGACAGTAGCACGGCCTTCTTCAGCCATTCGTTGACCACCCACTGACCATCGCGTTTTTCCGCTACCCGGGCCTCGCCCGTGTCGAGTCTGCGAATGGCCTCGGTGATCGCCTCGGCCACCAGGGTGTCGACATTACGCGGGGTGATCTCGGCGCGGTTCTCGAAGGCCTGGTCAATGATGTGCCGGATGTCGTTCATGGTCTGTCGTTCTCCAAAAAACGGGCTGCGCGCAGGAATGCGGGCGGCACGAAGGGGGTATTCTACCGTATCCAGACCGGTTCGTGTGGCCGGACATGTCGCCGTTCCTGGCGTTGTACCTTCCGCGCCCATGGGGTCGTTATCTCCTCCCTGAGGCGGGTGTTCCAGGGCGTGCATCTTCTCGGAGCACGGGGTTAAAGTGATTCTATGTAGCGGCAAATACGCTGAGCGGCCTCGATGCATTCATCTCTTGGTGCGACCAGAGCCAGACGCACACGGTTATCGCCCGGATTCACGCCGTCTACGGTGCGTGAGAGATAACGACCGGGCAGGACGCTGACATGTTGCGTGGCGAAGAGGTCTCGGGCGAAAGTCTCGTCATCGATGGGAGTTCTGGGCCACAGGTAGAAGGCCGCGTCCGGGGCCTGGACGTCGAGGACCGGGCGTAGGATGTCGAGGACTGCCGTGAACTTTTCGCGATACAACGCGCGGTTGGCCTGCACATGGGTCTCGTCGCGCCAGGCCTGGATACTCGCGTTTTGATGATAAGCCGGCATGGCGCTGCCGTGGTAGGTCCGGTATTTAAAGAAGCGTGCCAGGATGTTGGCATCACCGGCAACGAACCCGGAGCGCATCCCCGGTAGATTGGAGCGCTTGGACAGACTGTGAAACACCACGCAGCGCCGATAGTCCGTATGCCCCATGCGTGCTGCGGCCTCCAGCAGACCGACGGGGGGATGGGCTTCGTCGAAATAGATCTCCGAATAACACTCATCGGCGGCGATGATAAAGTCGTGTTCCTCGGCCAGACGAATAAGACGCTGTAGGTCCGCCAAGCCCATGACCGCACCGGTAGGATTACCGGGCGAGCACAGGTAGAGCAGTTGACAGCGCGCCCAGTCGGTCTCGGGGATACGCTCGAAGTCGGGCAGAAAACCGGTATCCTCCAAGGCGTTGATGAAGCCTGCTTCAGCGCCTGCGAGCAGGGCCGCACCTTCGTAGATCTGGTAGAAGGGGTTGGGCATCATCACCAGCGGTCGGACCGTGTGTCCACAGGCACTGTCCGTGCGCTCGATCACGGCCTGAGCGAAGGCGAACAGGGCCTCGCGGGTGCCATTGACCGGCAATACGTTGCATTCTGGGTCCAGGCTGCCGGGTGGAACACCGAAGCGGTTCACAAGCCAGTCACAGATCGCGGTGCGCAACTCGGGTGAGCCGTGGGTGCTGGGGTAGTGGGACAGGCCGTGCAGGTGGGCCACGAGTGCCTCGATGACCAGGCCGGGCGGCGCATGCCGGGGTTCGCCGATGGACAGGGCGATGGGGTGGCGGTCCGTGGGTGGTGTCACGCGCGCCTTGAGTGCGGTGAGTTTCTCAAACGGGTAGGGTTGTAGCCGATCCAGATCGAGATTCATCATGGGTGCGCGAGGTCCCTGTGTGGGTTTAACCGGTTTGGGCCGGAGACATTTTCAGCGCTCGGTTAAGGCAGGACACGCGATTCGCGTATGATGCATTGATGTCACATCGGGTGTCCAGTATAGAGCAAGGCCGTGGGCCTTCCAAACCGCCCCGCTATCGACCGGTCGCAGGGTTGCTGCTGGCCGCAGGCCTGTGGGGACTGATGTGGTATCCATTGCGTCTGCTGGAGACCGGTGGCCTGGGTGGGTTGTGGCAGACCTTTACCATCTATTGCGGCACGCTGGTCGCGGCACTGCCCCTGATGCGGGGGCGTTGGTCTGAACCGGCCCGCTACCCGGTGGCATTGTTGGTCCTTGCCCTGGCCAGTGGCTGGTGTAATACGGCCTTCATCCTGGCCATCCTTGATGGCACGGTGGTGCGGGTACTGTTGTTGTTTTACCTCTCGCCGGTGTGGGCGACCCTGCTGGCCATCGTGGTACTGGGAGAGCGGCCTCGACCCCTCGCGCTACTGGCCTTGCTATTGGCGCTGATCGGGGCGGTGATTATGCTCTGGTCGCCGGCAGTGGGCCTGCCCTGGCCACTGGCGCGGGGTGACTGGTTGGCCCTGTCTTCGGGTATGGCCTTTGCGTTGGCCAATGTTGCGACCCGCTACCTTGGCAATGTCTCGGTCCAAGTCAAGACCGTCACGTCCTGGGTGGGGGTGATCGTCGTGGCCGGTGTACTGATCCTGGCGACGACCGTGGCGCCTGGATTGATTCAGGGAGCGATTCTGGGAGCGGGGGCGGATGCGGCACCAGTGCTGGTCTGGCTCGGCGCCCTGTTGCTTGGTGCTCTTGGCATCGTCGTGATGTCCTTTGCTGTGCTCTACGGTGTGACACACATGCCAGTACACCGATCTGCGGTAATCCTATTATTTGAAATCGTCGTTGGCAGTGCATCCTCGCTCTGGTTAACCGCTGAGGTTGTCCAGAGGCGTGACTGGATTGGGGGGGGACTGATCCTGCTCGCCGCTGTGCTGTCCAGTCGGGAACAGGCGCAGGGATGAGTGGCGTGTGCAGACACAGGTTGTCCGGTGTCGTACGATGGGTGCATTGAGAAAGGGCTGACACAGTATGGTGAGTCTGACCTTCCCGGAGGCCTCCCCTGCGGTCTATCAGTGTGCCGTCTCATCGTCGAGTTGTTCAATCACGGCACGGCGCAGGGTGTCGAGGCGCTGCGGACTCTGTATCGGGGCACCTTGTTCATTGGTAATGAAAAAAATATCCTCGGCACGTTCACCGAAGGTGGATATCTTGGCGTTATGCAGCCCGATCCCACAGGCCACCAGGGTTGCACCGATGAGGCAGAGCAGGCCGGGTCGGTCATAGGCCACGACTTCCATGATCGTACGCTGATTACGGTTATCTTCGCTGAAATACACAGCGGTCGGAAATTTGAAGTGATGAATCTGGCGCGGTAGACGCCGCGAAATGACCGTCGGTATGCACTGCGGGCGTGCCAGTTCCCGACGCAGGGTATCGAGCAGTTCCTGGCCTCGGTAGGCGTCGCTGATGGGGACCCCGTCTTCCTCCAGCACGATGAAACTGTCCAGGGTAAAGCCGTCGGTGGAGCTGATGATGCGCGCCTCGGTGACATTGAGCCCAAGTTGGGCAAGAATGGCCGTGATCTGGGCGAAGACGCCGGCATGGCCCTGCATATAGACGAAGATTTCCGTACCGCCGCGATGTGTCTCCTGGCGCAGGAGTACCAGGGGCAGTGCCTTGGTGGCATAGTCGATGATGGAGCGGGTGTGCCAAATGACTTCATCGACCGAGTAGCGCAGGAAATATTCATGACCCAGTTCATCCCACAGCAAGGTCAGCGCTTCGGGGTTTACCCCCGCCATGAGGAGTCGGGTATGGGCCTGTAGTTGCACTTCAGCGACGCGTTCGGATTGTACCAGTGGATTTTCCAGTCCCCGACGCAGGGCACGGGCAGTGGCGTGGTACAAATCCTTGAGCAGGGCATCTTTCCAGCTATTCCATACAGTGGGGCTGGTGGCGCGAATGTCGGCGACAGTGAGCAGATAGAGGTAGTCGAGATGGTCCTTGTCACCGACCTGTTCGGCAAAGGCGTGGATGAGTTCCGGGTCGCTGATGTCCTTGCGCTGTGCCGTCGTGGACATGACCAGATGGTGTTCGATCAGCCAGGCTACGATGCGGGTGTCATAATGACTCAGCCCGTGCAGCCGGCAAAACTGCTCGGCGTCGTGAGCGCCCAGTGTCGAGTGATCCCCGCCGCGTCCCTTGGCGACGTCGTGAAATAGGGCGGCGATAATGAGTAGTTCTTCCTTGGGTACCCGGGAGATGAGCGCGCTGCACAGGGGGAACTCGTCATGAAACTCAGGCACGGTGAACCGGCGCAGGTTGCGGATGGCAAACAGCGTGTGCTCATCGACGGTATAGATGTGGAACAGATCATGTTGCATCTGTCCGACGATGTTGGCGAATACGGGCAAATAGGCGGCGAGAATGCCATAGCGGTTCATGCGGCGCAGTTCATGGGTGACCCCGTGTGGCTGGCGCAGTATCTCCATGAATAGGGTGCGAGCGCGCAGATCACTGCGAAAATGGTCATTGATGAGGTAGCGGTGTTCACGCATCAGGCGCACGGTGTTGGCGCGCACACCCATGATTTCGGGGTGTTGAGTGAGCAGTAAAAATACCTCCAGCAAGGCAAAGGGGTAGCGTTTGAAAATACCTTCGTGGGTGACTTCGAGGAATCCTCTGCGTGTCTGAAATCGTTTATTGAGCTGTACCGGATCAGCGGGCTCTTCGGCGTAGAGGAGGTTTTCCTGGAATAGCTGCAACAACATTTCGTTGAGGCGATTGAGTTCCATGACGGTGCGGTAGTACTGCTTCATGAAGTGCTCTACCGCCAGGTGGGTGTCATCGCTCTGATAGCCGAACAGTTTTGCCAGACTGCGCTGGTGGTCAAACAGCAGGCGATCCTCGCGTCGGCCGGCGAGGGTGTGCAGGCCGAAACGGATCTTCCACAGTAAGTCCTGACCCTCCATGAGTGAGGCATATTCCGGCTCGGTGAGGAAGCCGTGAGCAACCAGGTCGTGCAGGGTCGTGGCGTGGAAATGACGTTTAGCCACCCAGCCGATCATCTGGATATCACGTAGTCCACCCGGACTTTCTTTTATATTGGGTTCCAGGTTATAGGCGGTGTCGTTGTACTTGCGGTGACGTTTGAATTGTTCCTTGAGTTTGGCGCTGAAAAAGGCGCGGCTTGGCCAGATACGCTCCGACGAGCAGGCCGTGCGCTGTTGTTCAAACAGACGCGTTGGGCCGGCGAGAAGACGGGCCTCCTGCAGGTTGGTTGCCACGGTGATGTCTTTTTCTGCCTCGTGAATACACTCGGTCACCGTGCGCACGCTGTGGCCGATTTCCAGACCGATATCCCATAAAAACCTCAGGAAGGTTTCAATATTTTCCTGCTGGGCGCCAAGATTGCAGTCATCACATAGCAGGATTTGGACATCAATATCTGACCCTGGGTGCAGCTCGCCACGGCCATAGCCACCGACCGCCACCAGTGCAAGGGCCTCGTTGCCATCGAAAAAACGCTGCCAGGTGTGGCGCAGGACTGTGTCGACGAGACTGGCCCGTGCGCCGACCAGAGAGGCCACAGTCTCGCCGGCGAGGAAGCGTGCCTTGAGTGCCTCAGCACCATCGCGCAGGGCCTGGCGGAACAGGGGTACGCTGGCCTGCGCATCGGCCAAGGCGGTATCGAGCAGTGATACAGGCAGGTTCATGCCGACCAGTTTTCCTCGTGACGCCGGGTGAGCACCTCGAAACCGTTCTCGGTGACCAGCAGGGTGTGTTCCCATTGTGCAGAAACTGAACGGTCCTTGGTGATGACCGTCCAGCCATCGGGAAGAACCTTCACATGCCGGCGCCCGGCATTGATCATCGGCTCGATGGTAAAGGTCATACCGGTCTCCAGTATGATCCCGGTGCCGGGTTCGCCATAGTGCAGCACCTGTGGTTCCTCGTGGAACTCACGGCCGATGCCGTGACCGCAGTATTCGCGCACCACCGAGCAGTTGTTGGTCTCGGCATATTCCTGAATAACATGACCGATATCACCGAGCTGAATTCCCGGCCTGACCATCTCGATACCACGGCGCAAGCACTCATAGCTGATGCGGCTGACGCGATCAGCGATGCGGGGAGGGGTGGCAATGAAAAACATCTTGCTGGTGTCGCCGTGGTAATCATCTTTGATGACGGTGATATCGATATTGATGACATCGCCCTTTTTGAGTTTCTTGTTTCCGGGGATGCCATGACACACCACATGATTGACCGAGGTACAGATGGATTTGGGGAAGCCGTGATAGTTCAATGGTGCAGGGATGGCTTGCTGTTCGTTGACAATATAGTCATGGCAGAGGGTGTCGAGTTCGTCGGTGGTGGTGCCGGCCTTGACGTGGGGTTCGATCATTTCCAGGACCTCGGCCGCCAGTCGTCCGGCCGTGCGCATTTTCTCGATCTCTTCCGGGGTTTTGATAGTGATACTCATTAATAGTAGATCGCTGTGTGGGTTGAATGGAGGCGTATCCCGCTATCCCTTGACGGGCGTCTGTCAAGGGATAGCGGCCTGAAGGCCAGGTTCCGGCCAGCGTGGCACGATGCCACACTGGGGGAGCGGATTTGTTGTTCCAAGCCCTTTTATGGTATAAAGCGCGCGCCTGGTAAGCAAATCAGGCTTCCGTCTGCATCGGGTTCGGTGCGGGTATATTACGGCCCCGTAAAGGGGAAAATCCACACATGCACCGGCACACCTGCCTGGGTGCCCCTGCCGCTGGCCCACCACGGGCCACAGCGACAACGGTTTTGACCGGGGGTTGGCAGATGGGGTGCATGGAGGACCAACCCAACACAATCAGGAGTTAATCATGGCAGACGTGACGATGCGTCAGATGCTGGAGGCCGGTGTTCACTTCGGTCACCAGACCCGTTTCTGGAATCCCAAGATGGCCCCCTATATCTTCGGGGACCGCAATAAAATCCACATTATTAATCTGGAAAAGACCTTGCCGTTGTACAACGATGCGATGAATTTCATCGGTTCGCTGGCAGCACGGCGTGGCAGGGTGCTGTTTGTCGGCACCAAGCGTGCGGCGGGTGGGGTGATCCGCGAAGAGGCGCTGCGCTGCGACATGCCCTATGTCGATCACCGCTGGCTGGGTGGCATGCTGACCAACTTCAAGACCGTGCGCCAGTCCATCAAGCGCCTGAAGGAGTTGGAGGCCATGGCTGCCGACGGTACCTTCGAACATTTGTCCAAGAAAGAGGCGTTGATGCGCACCCGCGAGATGCAGAAGCTGGAGCGCAGTCTGGGTGGCATCAAAGACATGCCGGGGATACCCGATGCGCTATTTATCGTTGATGTCGGTCATGAGAAGATTGCCATCAGCGAAGCCGTCAAGCTGGGCATTCCGGTGATTGGCGTGGTCGATACCAATAATAGTCCCGAGGGTGTGGATTATATTATCCCGGGCAATGATGATGCCATCCGCGCCATCCAGATCTACGTCACAGGTGCAGCCGACGCCGTCATTGTCGGGCGCGAGTCGGTAGGCCACATTGCCAGCGGTGCGGGTGATGATTTTGTCGAACTCGACGAGTCCGGTATGCCTGCGGTTGACGCTAGGCCGAAGAAGACGGCCAAAAAGACGACAAGCAAGAAAAAAGTAGCCCCCAGGAAACCGCAGACGACCGAGAAACCGCAGATAAGCGAGACCAAGGTCGATACCGAGGTCAAGGCAGAAACCGCTAAACCCGCCGATGCCGCTGCTGACGTGGCGGCAAAGTAAGTCGACGAAACAGGGCAGACAGAAAAAGGGGGCATCGCCCCCTTTTTTCAAAATTCAAATCAGCTCCCTGTGCATGGGGGAACTGAAGCGTACGTATTAGTGAGGGGACGATGACATGGCAATTACAGCGGCGCAGGTAAAAGAACTGCGCGAGCGGACCGGGGCAGGCATGATGGAATGTAAGAAGGCCCTGGTGGAGACCGATGGTGATATCGAAAAGGCCATCGGGCACCTGCGCAAATCGGGTCAGGCCAAGGCCGACAAGAAGGCTGACCGTACCGCTGCCGAGGGTCGTATAGCGGTCGTTGTTTCCAAGGAGGGTACGACGGCGGCCATGGTCGAGGTCAACTGTGAGACCGATTTTGTCGCCAGTGATGATAATTTCACCCGCTTTGTCGATGCTGTGGCCCAGCGCGTGGTGAGCAGCCGTCCGGGTGATGTCAATGCCCTGGCGGAGTTGGCGCTGTCTGACGGCGAGACGCCCACGGTGGAGGCGGCGCGCAAGGGCCTCATCGCCAAAATCGGTGAGAACATCAGTGTGCGCCGGTTTCATCTCATTGAAGATGCACCGCGCCTGGGTATCTACCTGCACGGTATCCGCATTGGTGTTGTGGTGAGCATGGACGGAGGCACTGATGCGCTGGCCAGGGATATCGCCATGCACGTCGCCGCCAGTCGGCCGTTGTGTGTGAGCGAGGATGAGGTTCCGGCCGGGACGTTGGCGAAAGAGAAGGATATTTACGCTGCCCAGGCCGCCGAGAGTGGTAAACCGGCCGAGATTGTCGAGAAGATGGTGCAGGGTCGTATCAAGAAGTATCTCAAGGAAGTGACACTGCTGGGTCAGCCCTTCATCAAGGACTCAGATACCACAGTAGAGAAATTACTGGACCAGGCGGGCGCACGCGTGAAGGGGTTTGTGCGTTTCGAGGTGGGTGAAGGTATTGAGAAGAAGGCTGACAATTTTGTCGATGAGGTGATGTCCCAGGTTCGTGGGGGTTGAGTATGGGCGCGGCGGATCACCCGACAGGTCATTCCAGCGATACGGGTTGCGGCCTGCGCTACCGCCGCGTGCTGCTCAAGCTCAGCGGTGAGGCCCTGATGGGTGACAACGCCTTCGGCATCGATCCCGACATACTCAAACGGGTTGCTCGGGAGATCGGGGAACTGGTCGAGATGGGTGTCGAGGTGGCCGTCGTTATCGGTGGCGGCAATATCTTTCGCGGCGTGAGTCTGGCTAATGTCGGTATGGATCGCGCTGCAGCGGACAAGATGGGCATGTTGGCTACGGTCATCAATGCCCTCTCATTGCAGGATGCCCTGGAGCAAGAGACCTTGCCCGCGCGGGTCATGTCGGCTATTTCCATTCATCAGGTCTGTGAGGATTACATACATCGTCGCGCCATTCGGCACCTGGAAAAGGGGCGAGTGGTAGTCCTGGCCGCTGGCACCGGCAATCCTTTTTTCACCACCGACACGGCGGCCAGCCTGCGTGGCATCGAGATCAATGCCGAGCTGGTTATCAAGGCGACCAAGGTCGACGGGATTTACTCAGCGGATCCGTTCAAGGATCCAAATGCGGTACGCTATGAACGCCTCAACTACGACGAAATCATCGAGAACAAGCTGATGGTGATGGATGCCACGGCGATCGTGTTGTGTCGTGACCATAATATGCCGATTCGAGTCTATGACATGAACAAGTCTGGTGCGTTGATGCGCATCGTGCAAGGTGGTCATGAGGGCACTCTGGTGGAGGCGGCTGGAAAATCTGGAGAATGCGCATGATCGAGGAACTGAAAAAAGACGCCGAACAGCGCATGGGAAAAAGTATCGAGTCCCTGAAGATCGAACTGACCAAATTGCGCACCGGTCGTGCCCATCCCAGCCTGCTCGATCACTTGACGGTGGCGTATTATGGTTCCGAGGTGCCGCTCAGCCAGGTGGCCAATATTGGCACCGAGGATGCCCGCACCCTGACCGTGACACCTTGGGAACGGAGCATGGTCCAAACGGTCGAAAAGGCCATCATGACCTCGGGTATGGGCCTCAATCCGGCCTCAGCGGGCACGGTAATCCGGGTACCAATCCCGCCCCTGACCGAGGAGCGGCGAAAGGATATGGTTAGGATCGTGCGCCATGAGGGCGAGAATACCCGCGTGGCAATTCGCAATATCCGCCGTGATGTGCTCGGTGATCTCAAGACACTGCTCAAGGAAAAGGCCATCAGCGAAGACATGGAACATCGTGCGCAGGACGAGGTGCAGAAGATTACTGACAAGTACGTGGCTACGGTGGACAAGCAACTGGAGAGCAAGGAGAAGGATCTCCTGATCATTTAGCCCACAGCCTTCTGATGTGGTGCCGCAGACCGGGGGATGGCTGCGGCGCATGGTTTCACTCAGAAGCGCGTGCGGGTCATTCGCCACGGAATAGGGTGCGCGGTGACCATCTGGCTGTCAGTCGTCAGCGGGTTGATTGCCCCTTGTTGGCCCGACTTAAATCGAAATACACGGGGTATGTCCGACATTACGGCCAATACGAGCCCAGAAGCCCTCTGCGAGACGCCTCGGCATGTCGCCATCATCATGGACGGCAACGGTCGGTGGGCCAAACAACGCAGTCTGCCACGCTTTGCTGGGCACCGGGCCGGCGTCGGGGCAGTACGCCAGACGGTGCAGGGCTGCGCCGAGCGGCATATTGATGTTCTCACCTTGTTCGCATTCAGCAGCGAGAACTGGCGCCGCCCGAAGAAAGAAGTGGGCCTGCTGATGGAGCTGTTTTTGAGTGCATTGGAGCACGAGGCCGACAAACTACATCGGAACAATGTGCGCATGCGCGTTATCGGTGATCGCAGTGTCTTTGCGCCCAAGTTGCAGGACACGATTTGCGCGGCTGAAGACACAACCCGCAATAACAGCGGTCTGGTGCTCAATATTGCAGCCAACTACGGTGGCCGCTGGGATATCACGCAGGCGGTCCGCCAGCTTGCCGAGCAGGCCGAGCAGGGGAAGATACGCAGCGCGGATATTACTCCCGAGCATGTACAGGCAGCGCTATGCATGGCAGATCTCCCGGAGCCGGATCTGTTTATCCGCACGGGTGGCGAGCAGCGTATCAGTAATTTCCTGTTATGGCCGCTGGCCTATACCGAGCTATATTTCACTCCCACTCTGTGGCCCGATTTCAAAGCGCAGGAGCTGGATGCCGCCCTGAAGGCCTATGCCTTTCGCCAGCGTCGTTTCGGCCGTACGGGTGAGCAGATCGAGCGGCTGCATGATGCTTAGGCTGCGCGTACTCACCGCCGCCATCCTGGTGCCCCTGGTGATCTGGGGGGTGATTGCACTACCACCCCCCTGGTTAGCTATCGTGCTGGGTGGTGTTCTGGCGATTGGGGCCTGGGAATGGGGCACGCTCGCCGGTCTTCATTCACTACCGGGGCGCGGTTTCTATGTCCTTTTTATCCTCATCCTGATGGTCATGGCCGATATCGCCATGGTGGCGAACTGGGTGTTACCGGTGATCCTGACCCTGACGGTCTTGTGGTGGCTACTGGCCTGGCGGCTGATCAGGGTGTACCCGGCGATCAGCGAACGGGGCAGGGGGCGTTTACATCGCCTGCTGACCGGGATCCTGGTACTCGTGGCATCCTGGGTGGCCCTGGTCGCCCTCAGTGAGATACCCGGTAGCGGCCGTTCTTATCTGTTGTTTCTCATCCTGTTGATGTGGGTGGCGGACAGTGGTGCCTATTTTGCCGGTCGACGCTGGGGCAGGTGCAAACTGGCCCCCCGGGTCAGCCCTGGCAAGACGTGGGAAGGGGTAGGCGGGGCGCTGCTGGGCACTGTACTGATCGCACTGATCGCCGGTGATGTTGTCTTCAGGATGTCAGCGGCCTATCTGGGGTTGTTCGTTGTGCTTTGCCTGGTGACGGTAGTGTGCTCGATCCTGGGCGATCTGTTTGAAAGCCTGTTCAAGCGTATGGCTGGCGTGAAGGATAGCGGCCAGCTATTGCCTGGGCATGGCGGGATCCTCGATCGTCTGGACAGCCTGACGGCGGCGGCACCAGTGTTCATGTTGGGGCTGATTTTGATGGGGGTGTCGCGATGAAGGGCGTGACCATACTTGGGGCAACCGGCTCCATCGGCATGAGTACACTGGACGTCATCGCCCGACATCCCGGGCGTTACCGTGTTGTTGCCCTGACGGCACACCGGCAGGTTGAACGCCTCTATACACAGTGTCTGCGCCATATGCCGGATTATGCCGTGATGGGTGACGAAGATGCGGCCGGGCAACTGGCGGCGAGGCTCAGCGATGCCGGCGCATGCACCCGTGTGCTCTCCGGTATGGACGGGCTGAAGGTGGTGGCCGCACTCGATGAGGTCGACTACGTCATGGCGGCCATTGTCGGGGCAGCTGGCCTGCAGCCCACCCTGGCGGCGGCACGTGCCGGCAAGCGCATCCTGTTGGCCAACAAGGAAGCCCTGGTCATGTCGGGTCGACTTTTCATGGATGAGATCAAGGCGCATGGCGCACAATTGTTGCCGATTGACAGCGAGCACAATGCCATCTTTCAGTGTATGCCCGCCGATTTTCAGCGCGGCCTGGGTGAGGTAGGGGTTCAGCGCATCCTGCTGACCGCCTCCGGTGGACCATTTCGCACGACACCCATGGACGCCCTGGAGCAGGTCACACCGGAGCAGGCCATTGCCCACCCCAATTGGCGCATGGGGCGCAAGATATCGGTGGATTCGGCCACCATGATGAACAAGGGGTTGGAGGTGATCGAGGCCTGTTGGCTGTTCAATGCCCGGCCTGAGCAGATCCAGGTGGTCGTGCACCCACAAAGCGTGATCCATTCCATGGTAGAATACGCCGACGGAACGGTGCTTGCGCAACTCGGCAATCCCGACATGCGCACGCCGATTGCCCATGCCCTGGCCTGGCCGGAGCGTATTGCAGCCGGCGTGCATAGTCTGGATCTGTTCGATGTCGCTCACCTGGATTTCGAAGTGCCAGATCCGGTGCGCTTTCCCTGTCTGCGTCTCGCGGGCGAGGCCATGGCAGCGGGTGGTACGGCATCGACCGTACTTAATGCCGCCAACGAGGTGGCCGTGCAGGCGTTCCTTGACGGTCAACTGCGTTTCACCGGCATTCATTGCCTGATAGAAGGGGTACTCGATGCACTACCGGTGCACGTTGCCGATTCGCTGGATACTGTTCTGGAAGCCGACGCATCTGCACGCCGTGTCGCTCACCAGCAACTCATGAAATTGGCAGGATAGAGTCATGTTCGGCAGTGTTTTGTTTACCCTTGTTGCCTTTATTGTCGCCATCTCGGTGCTGGTTGCCGTCCATGAGTTTGGCCACTTCTGGGTGGCAAAGACTCTCGGTGTCAAGGTGTTGCGCTATTCGATCGGTTTCGGACGCCCGCTGTGGCGTCACCGGGCCGGTGCGGATCAAACCGAATATGTCGTTGCCGTCTTGCCTGTGGGTGGCTATGTCAAAATGCTTGATGAGCGCGAGGGAGAGGTGGCCGCGCACGAGCTGCATCGCGCTTTCAATCGTCAGCCAGTCTACAAACGCTTCGCAATCGTGTTGGCCGGCCCGTTGTTCAATTTTTTGCTCGCCATCGTGATCTACTGGCTGGTGTTTATCGTCGGTGTGAGCGGCATCAAACCCGTGATTGGTGAGGTCAGGTCCGGCTCGGTGGCTGCGGTGGCGGGTCTGCATGCGGGTGAGGAGATCGTGGCGGTCAATGGTCGGATTACTCCAATTTGGGATGCCGCCCTGCAGGCCTTGTTGCCGGCGATGATCGACCGTAGCGAGGTGGCGTTGACGCTACGCGAACGCAATGGCGATACGCGGCACGCGCAACTCGATTTTCGCAGGCTCAAGGCTCATGAGATCACCAAGCGGATATTTGAGCACCTCGGTATCGTGCCCTGGTTGCCCCGGGTGGCTACGATCATCGGCAAGATATTGCCCGGTTCGGCGGCGCAGCAAGCCGGTCTCGAACCGGGCGATCACATTGTTGCTGCCAATGGCAAGGCGCTTGATGACTGGCAGGCTCTGGTCGATGTGGTACGGAAAAATACCGGTAAACCGATAGTATTTCGCATCGATCGGGAAGGTCGCAGTCGTGTGGTATCGGTAACACCGCATCGCGTTATGGAAAATGGCGCGCGGGTGGCACAAGTAGGCATCACACCGGCGCAGCGTACGCCAATGCCGCAAAGCATGAAGGCGATCTATCGTTATCCGGTGCTGGGCGCCATCAACGAGGCAGTACACAAGACCTGGACAATGTCGACACTGACGTTGAATATGTTGGGCAAAATCCTCATTGGCGAGGCCTCGGTGAAGAATCTCAGCGGTCCCATCAATATCGCCCGTTATGCCGGCGAGTCTGCCAGCGCTGGACCGACTCATTATCTTGATTTTATCGCCATTGTCAGCCTCAGCCTGGGCGTGCTGAACCTGTTGCCGATCCCCATCCTGGATGGTGGTCACCTGTTGTACTATTTTATCGAGATTGTAAAAGGTAGTCCGGTCTCGGAACAAACCGAGGCCGTGGGGCAACGTGTAGGTATAGTAATCCTGGTTATGCTTATGAGCCTGGCTTTTTATAACGATCTTTCCGGGTTGTTTGGTTAGACCCGGGGTCAACCGTCAATATGACAAGCAGGATAGACGCGGGTATTTCATGAAAAAATTTTTTCTGGTGCTTTTATTTTGTTATGTGTTCGTACTGCCCGCTTACGCCTTCGAGCCTTTTACTATCCGGGATATCCGTCTCGAAGGTCTGCAACGCATATCGGTCGGGACTGTTTTTAATTACCTTCCCGTCAAGGTTGGCGAGCGGCTTGATGACAGGCTAGCCAGCAAGGCCATTAGCGACCTCTACAAAACCGGTTTTTTCAAGGACGTGCGTTTGCAACGCGAAGGTGATGCATTGGTGGTCTTCGTGGCTGAGCGCCCGGCGATTGCCAGCATTTCTGTTACCGGCAATAGCGCTATCCCCACTGAACAACTCAATTCCGCGCTCAAACAAATCGGTTTGACGGAGGGCCGCGTGTTCGATCGCTCCATGCTTGCGCGTATCGAGCAGGAGTTGCGTCGACAGTACGATAGTTTGGGCAAGTATGCGGTGTCGATCAAGACTGCGGTAACGCCGTTGGAGCGTAACCGGGTAGATATCAAGGTCAAGATCGCCGAAGGTGATTCGGCGGTGATTCACCGCGTCAACATTGTTGGCAACCATGCCTACAGTGAGGATGATCTGCGCAGTTTTCTCAAGCTCAGCAAAGTCAGTTTTTTTACTGGCCACAGTAAATACTCCAAACAGCAACTGGCCGGCGATCTTGAAACCCTGCGCTCGTATTATCTCGATCGGGGTTATATCAACTTCAATATCGACTCCACACAAGTTTCGTTGACGCCTGACATGAAAGATATCTACGTGACGATTAATGTCACTGAGGGCAAGAAGTACACGGTCAGTGCCGTAAATTTGGCAGGAAATCTAGTCCTGCCAAAGGCGCAGGTAGAGAAACTGATCAGCATCAATCCGGGGGATATCTTCTCGCGCAAGAAAATCACCGCAACCACCAAGGCCATTTCTGATCGTCTTGGCGATGAAGGCTACGCGTTCGCCAATGTTAATGCCGTGCCGGAGGTTAGCAAAAAGAAACAAACTGTTGCCTTGACATTTTTTGTCGATCCAGGTCGACGCGTCTATGTGCGCCGTATCAATATCACCGGTAATACGACCACCCGTGATGAGGTGATTCGCCGCGAGATGCGACAAATGGAGGCCGGCATGATGTCTACCAGAAAGGTTGCCCGTTCACGCACTCGTCTTCAACGTCTGGGGTATTTCAGTAATGTCAGCGTGAATACACCGGTGGTGCCGGGTACCAATGATCAGGTCGATCTCAACTACCATGTCAGCGAACGGGCGACCGGGAGTTTGCAGGCGGGTGTCGGTTATTCCGGCAGTCAGGGACTGTTGCTCAATTTCAGTGTGACCCAGAACAACTTCCTCGGTACCGGCAAGCGGGTGGGCATCAACATCAACAACAGCCAGGTGACCCAGGTCTACAGCTTCAACTATACCAATCCATACTATACGCTGAACGGGATCAGCCGTGGTTTCCAGATTTATTCGCGTAAGGTCAACGCCTCCCAGGCCAATCTGACATATTACACGACCAACAGTTACGGGGCTTCTGTCAACTATGGTATCCCGCTCAGCGAAAATGATACCGTGCGTGCCGGGCTCGGCTATGAGAGCACGGACTTATTGACGGGCACCCAGACAGCTCAACAAATACTTGATTTTATTAGAAAAGAAGGTAGTAGCTATCATCTTTATAAGTTCACTACAAGCTGGACACACGACACCCGTAATCGCGCGATCTTTGCTGACCGGGGTACGCTGGCCCAAGTAACGGCCGAGGTGACAGCACCAGGTAGCAGTCTCAAATTCTACAAACTGGGCTATCTGCAACGTGGCTATATTCCGCTGAGCAAAAAGATTACCCTGTCGATGCGGGCGCAGTTGGGCTATGGTGCAAGTTTTGGTAACACGACACAGCTACCGCCTTTTGAGAATTACTATGCTGGCGGTACCGATTCGGTGCGTGGCTTTAAAGCAAATACCCTGGGACCGCATGATCCGGTGACCAATCTGCCGATTGGCGGCAATGTGAGTATCGTTGGCAGTGTGGAGCTGATCTTTCCCAATCCGTTTGCGAAAAATAGTAACTCTGTACGATTTAGCACCTTTCTGGATGCCGGCAATGTGTTTGATACATCAATCCAGAAGGTCAAACTGAGTGAGTTGCGTTATTCTGCGGGCATATCAGCCATCTGGCTGACACCGGTCGGGGCCCTGCGCTTCAGCCTGGCGACACCGCTCAATGCCAAGCCAGGTGATGAAAAGCAATCCTTCCAGTTCACCATGGGCTCGCCGTTCTGAGGATGATCTGTGTGAGGACTTTGTTCCGGATGCGATGGAGGCAGCTTTGAAAAAATACAATATCTATATGGCAGTCTCGTTTAGTCTGTTGCTGTGTTTGGCGACACCGTTGTGGGCCGCCGAAGTCAAACTGGGCTTCGTCAACACGGCTAAGGTGCTCGAAGAAGCCCCACAGGCGGAAGTGGCACGGCATAAATTACAGACAGAGTTTGCGCCTCGCGATAAGGCGTTGGTCAAGGCGCAAAAACAGCTCGCAAAACTTGAGGACAAACTGGCGCGTAATGGCGCGCTGATGAGTGATAACAAACAGGGTGAACTTGAGAGTGCCATCTTGTCGAAAAAACGTGATATAAAACGTTCCCAGGATGAATTTCGCGAGGATTTCAATATCCGTCGAAATGAAGAACTCAGCAAGCTGCAACGCCAAGTTCTGCTGGCGATAGCCACCCTGGCCAAAGAACAGCACTATGACATGATCCTTGGGGACAACAGCGTGTTGTATGCGAGTGAACGCGTTGATGTGACGCAAAAAGTACTGGATGTACTGCGCCGCGAGAACAGCGCCACGGGTAGTGGAAAACCGGGTGCGCCCGCGAAAAAGTGATGATGGAAAGAGATCAACAACAGGGTGTCTCGCCGATAAAATATACCCTCGGCATGCTAGCGGAGTATGTAGCGGGTGAGGTTCACGGTGATGCCGAACTCATTATTGAGGGTGTTGCCCCTCTGCACCTTGCCAGTGCGGGACAGATAACCTTCCTGACCCGTGCGCCATTTCGCAAACAGTTGCCACAGACGCAGGCGGCAGCCGTGATTTTACGCCGCCCGGATATTGATGCCTGTCCGACAGCCGCCCTAATCGTGGTTGACCCCTATCTTGCTTATGCGCGGATTGCGACTTTGCTACTCGGTGAGCAGGAGCACCCACAGGGCATACACGCTACCGCGGTGGTCGCTGCAGATGCCCGCGTGGCCAACGGTGCCTGGATTGGACCTAACAGCGTCATAGAATCCGGTGCCCATATTGCTGAAGACGTTTTTATCGGCCCGGGCTGTGTTGTGGGTGCCGGGGTGGAGATCGGCCGCAACACACAGCTGATTGCCAATGTCACGCTGTGCCATGATGTTATTGTCGGCCAGGGTGTGTTGTTACACCCGGGTGTGGTGATCGGTGCAGAAGGTTTTGGTCTTGCCAATGATCAGGGCCGCTGGGTCAAGGTGCCACAGCTTGGCACAGTGCGTATCGGTGATGATGTGGAGGTGGGTGCCAATACGACGATTGACCGTGGAGCGTTGGAGGACACCATCCTGGAGGAGGGTGTAAAACTCGATAACCTGATCCAGGTTGGCCATAATGTGCACATTGGTGCACATAGCGCAGTTGCTGCGTGTACGGCCATCGCAGGTAGTGCGAAGATTGGACGGGCGTGTGTCCTGGCCGGAAGTGTGGGTGTAGTCGGACATCTGGAAATAGCCGATAACGTACAAATCACCGGTATGTCGATGGTGACTCATTCCATTTCCGAGCCCGGGGTGTACTCGTCCGGTGTGCCACTGGAACCCAACCGCCAATGGCACAGGAATTTTGTACGTTTTAAACAACTCGACGCTATGGCGCGGCGCCTCAAGGTGTTGGAGAAACAATTACAATCTCAAGCACAAAAGGAGTGACGCCTTGAGCTCACTGGATATACACGAAATACTTCAATATCTCCCGCACCGTTATCCCTTTTTATTGGTGGATCGGGTGTTGGCGTGTGAACCAGGCCGCTCGCTTGTGGCCATCAAGAATGTTTCGTTCAACGAGCCTTACTTCTGCGGACACTTTCCACAACGTCCGGTGATGCCGGGTGTACTTATCGTCGAGGCATTGGCCCAGGCAACTGGAATACTGGCCTTCCTGAGCGTAGGTAAGAAACCGGATGAAGGATCGCTGTATTATCTGGTGGGTATCGACAATGTGCGTTTCAAGCAGCCGGTCGAACCAGGCGACCAGTTACGTCTTGAGGTCGATGTTGTGAAGAGCATGCGCGGGGTATGGAAATTTGTTGGCAAGGCGCTGGTTGATGACAAGGTGGTTTGTAGTGCTGAGTTGATGTGCGCCGAACGCGAGGCGGTATGAGTGTCGATCCGCGCGCGGTTGTAGACCCCGATGCCAGGATAGGCGACGGTGTGACTGTCGGGCTGTTCACGGTGATTGGCCCGGAGGTGGACATTGATGCAGGCAGCCGGATCGGGTGTATGCGAGCCGCCAGGGTGGCGGGGCGGTGATCGTGGACAGATTTGGCAGTGATGGAAAATCAGAGACTTATACCACCACCGGGGCGATGCCGACCTGCTGCGTATGAAGGGGAATGCACAGCTTAAACTCGGCGTGTTTCTGTCTTGACTCAGGGGTTCCTTTACTTTGTGAGCGAGCCGGGTGAAATGCGTGATGCAGATGTGTCCTCAGGGACATGACAGCGGTCCGATGTCCGGGTAAGCTTGACGCCCACATGGTACAGGTCACGCGAGGATAACCGTGTCAGCACAAGTCGGGTTTGATTTCACTCGGGGTTACCGATATGTAGCCGGTGTGGATGAGGTAGGGCGGGGCCCCTTGGCCGGGCCGGTGGTGGCTGCGGCGGTGATTCTCGACCCTGAGCGCCCCATCGAGGGGTTGGCCGATTCCAAGGTCCTGAGCGCGGCGAAACGCGAGTGTCTGGCTGAGGAAATCCGCCAGCGGGCGCTGGCCTGGGGCGTGGGCCGTGCCGAGGTCGAGGAGATCGACCGCATCAATATCCTGCAGGCGAGCTTGCTGGCCATGCAGCGCGCCATCGCAGCCCTGTCGGTGGCGCCACAGTTTGCCTTGATCGACGGCAACCGTTGCCCCAGCTTGCCGTGCCCGGCCGAGGCGGTGATCAAGGGCGATGCACGGGTCGCCTCGATCAGCGCCGCCTCGATCCTGGCCAAGGTAGTACGCGACCGGGAACTGGTTGAGCTGGATGCCAGGTATCCCGGTTACGGTCTGGCGAAACACAAGGGTTACCCCTCGAAACAGCACCTGGAAGCCCTGGCGAGCCTGGGCGTCACGCCCGTACATCGGCGCTCCTATGCCCCCGTCCGGCGCCTGCTGGAGGCGGAACAGGGTTGAGGCGACACGCGATGCACAGGCAAAAAATCATGCTTGAAAGCCCGCGGTCCGGGCGTTAAGTTCTGCGCATGTCCGAGCCCCGCTCTCAGCCGAATTTTGTTCACCTGCACCTGCACACCGAGTACTCACTCGTTGACAGCGTGGTACGGATCACACCGCTGGTCCAGGCCGTGGTCGAAGCCGGCATGCCGGCCGTTGCGCTCACGGACCAGAGCAATCTGTTTGCCATGGTCAAATTCTACCGCGCCGCCATGGCGGTGGGCGTCAAGCCCATTGTGGGTGTTGACCTGTGGCTGCACAACGAGGGGCATGACAATGCCCCCTCGCGTCTGGTGTTGCTCTGTCAGAACGAACAGGGTTACCGCCATCTCACCGAACTGGTGTCGCGCACCTATACCGAGGGTCAGCAACGTGGCATCCCTATCGCGCGTCGGGAATGGTTGGAGGGCAAGAATGCCGGGCTGATTGCCTTATCCGGTGGTCGCAGTGGCGATGTCGGCCGGGCGTTGCTGGCGGGACACTCTGAGCAGGCCGCGCGTTACCTGGATGAATGGCAGCGCTTGTTCCCTGATCGCTATTACCTGGAATTGCAACGCACGGGTCGGGAAGGCGAGGAGGAGTGCCTGCACCAAACGGTGAGCCTGGCACTGGCACGCGGTCTGCCGATCGTGGCGACCAACGATGTGTGCTTCATTTCAAGTGAAGACTTCGCGGCCCACGAGGCCCGCGTGTGCATTCATGAGGGACGTACGCTGGACGATCCGCGTCGGGCGCATCTTTACAGTGATCAGCAGTATCTGCGCAGCCCGCAGGAGATGGTGGAGCTGTTCGCCGATGTACCCGAGGCGCTGGAGAACAGCGTTGAGATTGCCCGACGCTGCAATCTGGAACTCACTCTGGGCAAGAATTTTCTGCCGGACTTTCCTATCCCCGCGGGGATGAGTATGGAGACCTATTTCGAACACGAGGCCCGGGCGGGTCTGGAGCGGCGCCTGCAACGCCTTCTCGATCCTGGCGCTGCGGATTTCACCGAGCGCCGACGTCCCTATGACGAGCGTCTGGACGTCGAGCTGGAGGTGATCACCGCGATGGGTTTTCCCGGTTACTTCCTTATCGTGGCCGATTTCATCCGGTGGGCGAAGGAAAACGGCATTCCGGTGGGTCCGGGGCGTGGTTCAGGTGCCGGTTCGCTGGTGGCCTACGCCCTGACCATCACCGACCTCGATCCGCTGGCCTATGATTTGCTGTTTGAACGCTTCCTCAATCCCGAGCGTGTGTCCATGCCCGATTTTGATATCGACTTTTGTATGGAGGGGCGTGACCGGGTTATCGAGTATGTCGCTGATCGCTATGGTCGAGACAAGGTTTCCCAGATCATCACCTATGGTTCGATGGCGGCCAAAGCGGTAGTACGTGATGTCGGCCGGGTCCTGGGTCACCCTTATGGTTTTGTCGATAAGATTGCCAAGCTGATCCCCTTTGAACTTAAAATGACCCTGGCCAAGGCTCTGGAGGATGAAGAGGTACTGCGCACGCTCTACGAGTCCGAGGAAGATGTGCGTATGCTCATCGACTTGGCGCAGTCGCTGGAAGGCCTGGTTCGCAATGCCGGAAAGCACGCTGGCGGTGTGGTCATTGCGCCGTCAAAATTGACCGACTTTACGCCGCTGTACTGCGAGCAGGGTTCGCCCAACCTGGTGAGCCAGTTCGACAAGGATGACGTCGAGGCCGTTGGACTGGTCAAGTTCGACTTTCTGGGTCTGCGTACCCTCACTATCATCGACTGGGCGCTCAAGACCATCAATGAACAGCGGCGCACGCAGGGCGAGACGCTGATCGACATGACGGCGATTGCGCTGGATGACACATTAACCTTTGAGCTGCTCAAGGCCTGCCAGACCACTGCAGTGTTCCAACTCGAATCCCGCGGCATGAAGGATCTGATCAAGCGTCTGCAACCCGATACCTTCGAGGATATCGTGGCGCTGGTTGCCTTGTTTCGTCCCGGTCCTCTAGGGTCAGGGATGGTGGATGACTTCATCAATCGCAAACAAGGTCGCGCCAAGGTCGAATACCCGCATCCGGACCTATTGCCCATCCTCAAGCCTACCTATGGCGTGATCCTCTACCAGGAACAGGTGATGCAGATTGCCCAGGTCCTGGCCGGCTACACACTCGGTGGTGCCGACCTGCTACGTCGCGCCATGGGCAAGAAAAACGCCGAGGCGATGGCCAGGCAACGCGAGATATTCACCCAGGGCGCACTGGCACGCGGTGTCGATGAGAAGGCAGCGAGCACCATCTTCGACCTCATGGAATTTTTTTCCGGTTACGGTTTCAACAAGTCGCACTCTGCCGCCTATGCCCTGGTGTCCTACCAGACGGCCTGGCTCAAGGCGCATTTTCCCGCCGCCTTCATGGCCGCCGTGCTTTCGGCCGATATGGACAACACCGACAAGGTGGTGACGCTCATCGACGAGTGCCGCGACATGAAACTGGTCGTCGAACCGCCGGATGTGAACCGCTGCAGCCACCACTTCACTGTGCGTGGCGACGGTGCCATCCTCTATGGTCTGGGGGCGATCAAGGGCGTTGGTGCGGCGGCGATCGAGGCCCTTGTGGCCGCGCGCGGTGACGACAGGCCTTATGTCAATCTCTTTGACCTGTGCTGCCGGGTGGACCACCGACGTGTCAATCGCCGTGTGTTCGAGGCCCTGATTCTTGCCGGTGCGTTGGATGTCTTTGATGTCAACCGCGCCACGCTCATGGCAACCCTGCCCGATGCGCTAAAGTGCGCCGAGCAGCACATGCAGAATCACCAGGTGGGTGTGGAGGACATGTTCGGTTTTGAGCCGAGCGGGGAAGGGGATACCGGTGGCGGTGTCTACCACGTACAGCCTGACTGGGATGAGGAGCAGCGTCTGGCGGCAGAGAAACAGACGCTGGGTTTGTATCTCACAGGTCATCCCATTGACCGGCATTTGCCCGAACTGGCGAAGTTCACCACGTCGCGTATTGCACAACTCAAACCCACCCGCGACCAAAGCGTGACGGTGGCAGGTCTGGTGATGTCCATGCGCACCATGAATACTCGACGCGGCGGCAGAATGGCCTTCATCACCATCGACGATCGCAGCGGGCGTATTGAACTGGCGGTGTTCGCCGAAGTGTTTCAGTCTTATCGGGATCTGTTGGCCAAGGACCGCTTGATCGTCGTCGAGGGCGAGATCAGCGTGGATGAGTACAGCGGTGGTTACAAAATGAGTGCGCGCACTATCTATGACCTGGAACATGCCCGTGCGCACTATGCACGGTGCCTGGTGATTAAGCTCGATCAGGTACAGACCGGTACCGGTTTCGTGGGGTCACTGGAGCGCACCCTGTCACCCTTCCGTGAGGGTGACTGCCCGGTGGTGCTCGATTACGAAAACAGCGCTGCCCGCGCACGCCTGGGCCTGGGCGAGGCGTGGCGGGTGCAACCGAGCGATGAATTGTTGCACCGGCTGATCGCGCTCGCCGGTCGTGCGGCCGTGCATCTCGATTATTGAGCCTACAGGTGCGCACGAACCTACCGAATGGGCGAGTTCCCGCCCTGGCCCCTGCCAGTGCGTTCGTGCTCGATTGACCGGGACGGTGTGAAACAGCCCTCGTCGCACAGGCAATAGTGTAGGCAGGCGGGGTGTGCTCCTATATACTTGCTCTCGGTTTGATCCCTTTGCCCAGATAACAATACGCTATTGCCATGAATCTGAATTTCCTGGATTTTGAACAACCTATCGCCGAGCTTGAGGCGAAGATCGAGGAGCTGCGCTATGTTGACAGCGACTCGGCGATCAATCTGAGTGAGGAGATCGACCGCCTGCAGGCCAAGAGCCGCGAGCTGACAGAATCCATCTTTGACAACCTCAGTGCCTGGCAGATCGCCCAACTGGCCCGTCATCCGCAACGTCCCTACACGCTGGACTATGTCGAGCACATCTTCACGGATTTTCAGGAACTCCACGGTGATCGTGCCTATGCCGATGATCCGGCGATCGTGGGTGGCCTGGCGCGACTCGATGCGCGCCCGGTGATGTTAATTGGTCATCAGAAGGGACGTGATACCAAGGAAAAGGTCTACCGTAATTTTGCTATGCCTCGCCCCGAGGGCTATCGCAAGGCACAGCGGCTGATGGCAATAGCAGAGCGCTTTTCCCTGCCGATACTGACCTTTATTGACACCCCCGGCGCCTACCCTGGTGTGGATGCCGAGGCGCGGGGGCAGAGCGAGGCCATTGCCCGTAGCCTGTTCATCATGTCACAGCTCAAAACGCCGATTGTCTGCACCGTTATCGGCGAAGGCGGTTCCGGTGGTGCGCTGGCGATCGGTGTCGGCGACCGGGTGATGATGTTGGAATACGGCATCTATTCGGTGATCTCGCCCGAGGGTTGTGCCTCTATCCTGTGGAAGAGCGCGGAGAAGGCACCGGATGCGGCTGAGGCGCTGGGGATTACTTCCGGGCGGCTCAAGCAGCTCGAGCTGATCGATGAGGTGATCATGGAACCGCTCGGTGGTGCCCACCGTGACATCGAAGTCACCGCTCAGCGCCTCAAGGCCGGACTGAACACGGCCCTCGCGCAGTTGGACGCCATCCCTATGGACATGCTGCTCGAACAACGCTATACGCATCTGATGCAGTCGGGTCATTTCAAGGAAGAGCAGTGACCCGGCGGCGTGGGACCAAGCCCTCGAGTTTGCTGCCAGAGTCCACTTCCCGTACCTGACGTGTGGGGCTTGCCGGGGGAACTGAGGCCCTGCCAGTGTGGCTGTGGCTGACCGGGGGCGGGTGATCTCACCCCTGTCGCGCAGGGTCGAGTCGCTGCCAATGCGGTCTTAGCAGGTCCCACATACTATTGTCACTATGGACTTTTCCCCCACCCATCTGTTGTATACCCTGCAGGGGTTGCCCGGTGCTTCGCGTTACTGGGTCGCCTACAGCGGTGGTGTCGACTCCCATGTCTTGTTGCATGCCCTGGTGGCTGTGCGTGCGCACTGGCCGCGTGGCGCACTGGGTGCGGTGCATATCCACCATGGCCTGCAGCCCGAGGCCGATGGCTGGGCCGAACACTGTGTGGCGACCTGTCATGCGCTGGGGATTCCTTGCGTCGTGCGCGTGGTTGTGGCCCGCCCTGGCACGGGTGAGAGCCCAGAGGCCGCGGCCCGGCGGGCCCGCTATGCGGCCTTGGCCAAAGTGGTCAGTACCGGTGAAGCGGTGCTGACGGCCCATCACCGCGACGATCAGGCCGAGACCCTATTGTTGCAACTGTTGCGTGGCGCTGGGGTGCGTGGCCTGGCAGCCATGCCGCGACAGGCCCTGTTGGGACAGGGTTGGCTTGGCCGGCCCCTGTTGGCGGTGTCCCGGGCGGCGTTACGCCACTATGCCGAGGTGCAAGGACTGGTCTGGGTCGAGGACCCGAGCAACCGGGACCTGAATCTGGACCGCAACTATCTACGCCATCAACTCATGCCACGGCTGAGCGCACGCTGGCCGGCCTGTGCGCGCACCCTGTCGCGCGCCGCTGCGCATCAAGCCGAGGCCGCCGCCCTGCTCGATATGCTGGGTGAGTCCGATCTGGCGGCGATGGTGGATCCCGTGGCCGACAGTACCCTTGTGAGGCCTGCAGCGCCCCAGGTGGCCGGTCGCGGCGTGCCTGGCAGTGGTAATAGCACGTTGTCGATCGGCGCCTTGCAGCGTCTCACACCGGCTCGCCAGCGCAATGTCTTGCGTTGCTGGTTGCGTGGCAACGCAGTGCCCATACCGGCGACGGTAGTGCTCTCGCGCATTCAGCATGAGATACTGCCCGCGCGCAACGATGCCGCACCCTGTGTCACTTGGCCGGGTGGCGCGGTGCGCCGCTACCGGGATGCCCTTTATGGCCTGCGAATGGCCTTGGCACCGGGTGCGCACACGCACCTGGGAGCCGGCTCGGTGGCTGCCCCGGTATCCTCGCTGGCACCCATCGCGTTGGGCCGCATTGACCTAGACAAGGAGGTTCGTGGGCAGTGGCCCTCGAATGGGGTGCAAACGCTCGTTGTTATGCCAACAGGACGGCTGGTCGTGCGAGGTGTGGCGGGCCAAGGGCTGAGCCAGGCACGACTGGCGGGTCGCCGTGTCGAGCTGCGTTTTCGCCGCGGCGGAGAGGCGTGCCGCCCGCAGGGGCGGGGTCATCATCGCCACAGCCTGAAAAAACTCTTCCAGGAGTGGGGCGTGCCGCCCTGGCAGCGCGGACAGATCCCGCTGGTGTATGTCGACGGGGAATTGGTCCAGGTGATAGGGTATTGTCTGTGTGAGCCTTATGCCGCCAGGTCGGACGAGTTGGGCTGTGTGTTCGGTTTTGAACCGCCCGGGCCGTCAGCAGATCGATGACCGGGTGTTGGCGCGTCCAGCGATTTGTGACCCCGGCAGGTTCGCGGCGATTTGTAAAGATTGAAACCCCGGACGAAAACAACGAAAATACACCGACCGGTTCGGCAGACACCGATTCTTACACTGTGCCGCCGCATACCTCTCTTCCACCGTAACCTGCGTTTTGGCTTGATGACTAAGTTTGTTTTTATTACTGGTGGTGTCGTGTCCTCTCTGGGAAAGGGCATCGCTTCGGCGTCGCTGGCCGCGATCCTTGAGGCGCGTGGGCTCAAGGTCACATTGCTGAAACTGGACCCCTACATCAACGTGGATCCAGGCACCATGAGTCCCTTCCAGCACGGCGAGGTGTTCGTTACCGAAGACGGCGCCGAGACGGACCTGGATCTGGGCCACTATGAGCGTTTTGTGCATGCCCGCATGACCAAGGCTAATAATTTCACCACCGGCCGAGTCTATTGGGACGTGATCAGCAAGGAGCGTCGGGGTGACTACCTGGGGAGTACGGTACAGGTCATCCCGCACATCACCGACGAGATCAAGCGCAACATCCACAAGGGCGCCGATGCGGTTGACGTGGCCATGATCGAGATTGGCGGTACGGTAGGCGATATCGAATCATTGCCCTTCCTGGAGGCGATTCGCCAGATGGGGGTGGAGCTGGGGCGTGACCACGTCCTGTATATGCACCTGACGTTGTTGCCCTATATTCCAACCGCCGGTGAGTTGAAGACCAAACCGACCCAGCACTCAGTGGCCGAGCTGCGCTCCATCGGCATCCAGCCCGATATTCTGATGTGCCGGGCCGATCGGCCCATTCCGTCAGATGAGCGGCGCAAGATCGCGCTGTTCACCAATGTCGAAGAACGTGCGGTGATCTCTGCGGTGGATGTGGCCAGCATCTACACGATACCGCTCCTGTTACACGAGCAGAAACTCGATGATATCGTGGTCGAAAAACTCCACCTGGACTGCCGCGAGGCCGATTTGAGTGAGTGGCAGCAGGTCGCCGAGGCGCTGGCCCATCCTGAGGCGGCGGTGAAAGTGGCCATGGTCGGCAAGTATGTGAACCTCACCGAGTCGTATAAGTCGTTGTCCGAGTCCCTGATCCATGCCGGCATCCAGACGCGGACCCAGGTCAGCATCACCTATATCGACTCCGAGGAGCTCGAACGCAACGGCACAGACTGCCTCAACGGGATGGATGCCATCCTGGTGCCCGGCGGGTTCGGGGAACGTGGTGTCGAGGGCAAGATCGAGGCCGCGCGGTTTGCGCGCGAGCAGGGTGTGCCCTACCTTGGTATTTGCCTGGGGATGCAGGTGGCAGTCATCGAATTTGCCCGCCACGTCGCCGGTCTGGCGCAGGCACACAGTTCCGAGTTCCGTGCCGATACGCCGGATCCCGTGATTGCCTTGATCACCGAGTGGACGACCCGCGCGGGGACCCTCGAACATCGCAGTGCCGAGTCCGATCTGGGCGGTACCATGCGCCTCGGTGGACAACCCTGTCGCCTGGTGCCAAACTCCCGAGTGCGGGCGCTCTATGACCAGGACGTGGTGGTGGAACGCCATCGCCATCGCTATGAATTCAACAACAATTATCTCGATATTCTGCAACAGGCCGGGCTTGCCGTTGCCGGGCGGTCCCTCGACCAGATGCTCGTCGAGGTGGTGGAGATCCCCAATCATCCCTGGTTTGTGGCCTGTCAGTTCCATCCTGAATTCACCTCTACGCCGCGCGAGGGTCATCCGCTCTTTACCGGGTTTGTCCGCGCCGCACGTACGCAGGCTGGGGAAAGCGAGCGCAGGGCAGTCAGCCAGTGAGCGCGATGTCGCTGTGCGATTTCAAGGCTGCCCCTGTTCCTGATAGCCGGGCCCTGTGTGATCGAGACAACTGGCGCTGGACACGGCCGAGGCGATTCAGGTCATTACCGCGCGGCTAGGCATGTCGCTCATTTACAAATCCTCCTTCGACAAGGCCAACCGAACCTCGAGCGGGAGTTTCCGCGGACTAGGGCTGGAGAAAGGTCTGCGTATCCTGGAGTCGGTCAAACGCCAGCTCGGTGTGGCGGTGCTCACCGACGTGCATGAAGATACGCCCATCAATGAGGTGGCGGCAGTGGTCGATGTGTTGCAGACACCGGCCTTTTTGTGTCGGCAGACCAACTTTATCCAGAACGTGGCACGCCAGGACTGCCGGTGAACATCAAGAAGGGACAGTTCCTCTCTGGTGATGGATGAGGGCCGAGAAGACGAATGCGGTTGCCCGCGATAATCTGCTATCATGCTGACAGGGCGCGTGCCGGGGGGGCCAGTCCAGCACATGAAAGTTGTTTTCGCCATCCTGTTGTACCTGTTCGTTGTGTTGCAATACGATCTCTGGATCGGTGCCGACGGCATGCGCCCGGTATGGCGCCTAGAGCACACGCTGTCGACCCAGCGGCAAGAAAATACCCACTTGGCAGAACGCAATCAGACGCTGCTGGCCGAGGTCCGTGATCTCAAACACGGGTTGGCGGCGATCGAGGCGCGTGCCCGCAACGAACTGGGCATGATCAAACCGGGCGAGACTTACTATCAGATTGTTGAAGAAAAACGCTGAATCATTGCGTTTCCACGCTATCCGGTCCATCGCCATGCCCACCGATGTTGTCATCTCCCCACCGTTTCCCGAGCGTTGTTCTACTCCGCGATACTGGGCGGTCGTCCCGGCGGCGGGAGTGGGTTTGCGTATGGGTAAACCTCTGCCCAAGCAGTATTTGCCGCTGGCGGGCCGTGCCGTGATTGCCCATACCCTGTTGCGACTCGCCGGCCACCCGGCCATCGCTGGCATCGTGGTGGCCGTTGCCGCAGATGATCCATACTGGTCTGCGCACCGTCCCGAAACCAGCGTGCCGGTGTATACCGCAGCGGGGGGTGAGGAGCGGTGCCATTCTGTTCTCAATGCTCTAGTCCTGCTGGCCGGCCATGCCGACGAGCACGACTGGGTGCTGGTCCACGATGCCGCTCGACCCTGTTTGCGCCATGCCGATATCGACATACTGCTGACCACCCTGGCGAGCGATCCGGTGGGTGGCCTGCTGGGTCTGCCAGTCAGTGATACAGTGAAGCGTTGTGACCGTGCCGGTCGCGTGCGGGAGACGGTGAGCCGGGACGGATTGTGGCGGGCGCTGACACCGCAGATGTTTCGTCTCGGCGTGTTGCGTGCCGCGTTGGAGGCAGCCCTGGCACAGGGGGAGGTGGTCACCGATGAGGCCGCCGCCATCGAGGCCCAGGGACTGCATCCACGAATGGTGTCCGGACACCCGGACAACATCAAGATCACCCACCCGCAGGACCTCGCGCTGGCCGAGTTGTATCTGCGCCGACAGCAGGAGGGGGTATGCGCATAGGTCATGGCTATGATGCCCACCGCTTTACCGACGGGCGTCGTCTGATCCTCGGTGGCGTGCACATTGCGCACGAGCAGGGTCTGGCGGCACACTCCGATGGTGATGTCGTGATTCATGCCCTGTGTGATGCCCTGCTTGGGGCGGCCGGACTGGGGGACATTGGCCGACACTTTTCTGACGCCAGCGCGGCCTTCAAGGATATCGACAGCCGGATATTGCTGCGTCGTGTTGTGCTATTGCTCGCTGATCAGGGGTATGTCGTAGGCAACGCGGATGTCACTGTCGTGGCCCAGTTGCCTCGCCTGGGGCCGCATATTTCCACCATGTGCACGCAGCTTGCCGATGATCTCGGTATTGCCCCGGGGCAGATCAACGTCAAGGCCACGACCACTGAGGGCATGGGGTTTATCGGACGGTCTGAGGGGATTGCCACCCACGCCGTGGTCTTGCTCACCACCCTGGCGACGTCCTGATGCATGCTGCGCCTCCAGCGCCTCCAGCGCCTCGCGGCTGCGCGGGGCGTGTCCGAGATTCAAGAAATAGTCCGCGCGGCCGATAGCCAAGACACCGTGACCTACGATTCGCCTACGCGCATGAATGACCCAACCCATCGCAACGATAATCGCCTGGAACTGCTGCTGTTCAACCTGGGCGGTCGACAGCGTTTCGGGATCAATGTGCTCAAGGTCAAGGAAGTAATCCCCTGTCCAGCGCTGACCCACGTACCGCATGCGCATGCCACGGTCTGCGGTGTTGCCACCTTGCGTGGTGTCGCGTTGTCGGTCATTGATCTGAGTCGGGCGATAGGACGCGCGGCGATCGAGACGCACGGTTCCTCTGTGCTGGTGACCGAATTCAACCGTGCCACCCAGGGCTTTCTGGTCGAGCGCGTTGAACGGATTGTGGTTTGCGATTGGAATCAGGTGACGCCACCACCGCATGGCTCCGGGGCGCGGTCCTATATTTCCGGTGTAACCCGCGTGGATGACGCTCTGGTGCAGATTCTGGATATCGAACGTGTGTTGGTCGAGGTGGTCGAACCTGCAGCGATGGCACTGGATGAGGACATTAGCGGGCTGGATGACCCTGCCTTGCATAGGCAACCGATACTGGTCGTCGATGACTCGGCCATGGCGCGCGCGCAGACCACCCGCATGCTGGATGAGATAGGCGTGAGTTATATCCTGGCACGCGATGGACGCGAGGCGTTGGAGGCGTTGCGTAAGCGCCGCGATGACGAAGCCCCGGTCGCGATGGTGATCTCCGATATTGAGATGCCCGAGATCGACGGTTACGGCTTGACCGAGGCCCTGCGGGCGGATCCACGTTTTTCACATATGTATGTGTTGTTACACACCTCACTCAATGGCGCCATCAACTCGGAAAGGGCCCGCCAATGCGGTGCTGATGATATTCTCACCAAGTTTGTTCCCGGTGAGCTGGCGCGGTGTGTGGTGACCGGATTGCGCAAGACTCTGGCCACGGCCAAGTGAGTGGTCCGCTGCGTACCGGACGATGGCAGATTGCGTGCTGTCAGCGGGGCTGCGCATAGTGCGTGATATCGGCATTGCCGCCCCGTAGTGTACAGTCTCATCGAATCATTCATTGGCCGATATTGTCCACGGCCCCGCTTGCAGTCTCTACCCCATGTCTGATCACCCTGTTTGTCACCCCCTCGCCCTGGCCCACGGTGCAGCGGTTGCACACGCCATCCTGCGTGCCCGACCGGAGGATTTCGTCGTCGAGGAAATCCTCGGCTATACGCCCGGCCCGGTGCCCGATCTGCAGGTCAGTGCGGGTACGGTGGTCGATGGTGAACATGTCTGGTTGCAATTGCGCAAACGTGGCCTGAACACTGACTGGCTGGCCCGGCGTCTGGCGCAGTTTGCCGGTGTGCGCCCAGGCCGCCGCCGTGGAGGCTGAGGCGCTGGTGGGACTGGATGAGTGGTGTCTCGCACTGGCCGGTGTGGGATTGCGACAGGAACGGCGTGCCTTGCGACTCGGGCTGACGGATCTGGCGTGGGAGCAGGGTGTTGCCGGTGAATTGACGTTGCGTTTTAGTCTGCCAGCGGGGAGCTATGCCACCGCCGTGGTGCGTGAGCTGATCGGTGATGATCCGGCCAATCCCGCGATAGAGAAGCGGGTGGAGATCGAGGGCTGAATGGGGCCATTGTGCGTGAGCCGACTTGCCGTCGTGTGATGGGATTCGGTTCAGACGCGTCGGAGCAGGACGTAGACAGCACCGGTGCCGCCATCGACGGGACGGGCCGAGCAGAAGGCGAGGATCTCATCGCGTTGGCGCAGCCAGTAATTGATGTGGGTCTTGAGAACAGGCCGACGGTTTGGCGAACCATGTCCCTTGCCGTGGATGATACGCACACCACGGAGGCCGCGGGCAAGTGCATCGTGCAGGAAACCGGTGAGTGCCTCGCGTGCCTCGGGCACGCTCATTCCGTGCAGATCGAGTTCGCCATGCATGCTCAGTTGTCCGCGGCGCAGCTTGCGTATCAGGCCGTACTGTAATCCCGGGCGGGAGAACAGCACTTCTTCGCCGGCCTCCATGTCCGCATTGTCGGGTGGATCGCTGAGCAGGAGTGACACCGCCTCCGAGCGCTCATGTTCTCGTTGCCGGGTATGGGGTGGGGGAGGCGGGAGGAGAAGATTGACTTTGTTGTGATGCAATGGGCGTACCTGTGCCATGGCCTTACGGAACAGGGCATTGTCGTCTTCACTCGCGTCGGGTTGCTGCGATTTCGAGGTGTCGCCGGGGCGGCGCGGCGTGTCGTGATCATCGTTCATGGCATTTTGGGCGGAAGTTCAGGGTTTATGATCGCCGAAAAGCACGCTCAACGCAAAGAATAGACATTAACCTGTATCGGCTGGGAGCGGACAGATCAGCGAGGTCAGATGCAGGCGCGGTGCTACCTCCAGATGACCTTGTTCGGGCGTGTGCAGACGGTGTCCGTTATCGGGCTTTCGCGTATAGTCGTGCGGGTGAGCGGTCTGCACCAGGCTGTGCCCGCGCGGCGGGGGGGAGTGGAATGAAAATATGTGGAGTGATGGCACCCAGATGCGTATTTTGTTGAGTAATGATGATGGTTATCTGGCCCCGGGCATTGTCTGCCTTGCCGGGGTCTTGCGCGAGCTGGCCCAGGTCACGCTGGTGGCACCGGATCGCGATCGCAGCGGCGCTAGTAACTCGTTGACGCTGGACAATCCTATCCGGGCTCGCCATATTGCCGCGGATGTCATTGCCGTCGACGGGACACCGACCGACTGTGTGCACCTTGCCATTACCGGTTTGCTGACCGAGGAACCCGACATGGTCATTGCCGGCATCAATGCCGGGGCAAACCTGGGTGACGATGTGTTGTACTCCGGCACCGTGGCCGCGGCGATGGAGGGGCGTTTTCTCGGATTGCCGGCGATTGCGGTCTCACTGATCGGCCCTGAGTTGCGCCACTATGAGACCGCGGCGCGGGTCGTTGCGCAGTTGATCGCGCGCCTGCACCACTCCCCGTTGCCAGCGGACACCATACTCAATGTCAACGTGCCGGATTGTACCTGGGAGGCGCTGGAGGGTTTCGAGGCGACACGCCTGGGGCATCGCCACAAGGCCGAGCCGGTCATCCATGCCCGCGACCCCCGCGGCCGCGATATCTACTGGATAGGACCCCCCGGTGGCGAGCAGGACGCCGGTCTTGGTACCGACTTTCATGCAGTGCGCCGCCAGCACGTGTCGATCAGCCCATTGCAGGTCGATCTGACCCGCTATACCGCGTTAGAGACGGTGGCCGACTGGCTGAGTGAGACAGGTACACTATGAGTAGGCATCTGCATGGTATCGGAATGACCTCTCAGCGTACCCGCGACCGGCTGGTGCAGCGCCTGCGTGAGGAGGGGATACAGGACCTGCAGGTCCTGGACGTCATGCGTCGGGTGCCGCGGCATATCTTTGTCGATGAGGCCCTGTCGAGCCGTGCCTATGAGGACACGGCCCTGCCCATTGGGTACGGCCAGACCATCTCCCAACCCTATGTCGTGGCCCGCATGACCGAGGCGTTGCTGGGCCAGGGTAGACCGGCGCATGTGCTGGAGATCGGGACGGGTTGCGGTTATCAAAGCGCAATCCTCGCTCACCTTGTCGATCAGGTCTACAGTGTGGAACGCATCGGCGCATTGCAGGTTTGTGCGCGCAAGCATCTGCGTCTGTTGCAACTGCACAATGTCATGCTCAGACACACTGATGGCAGTTCGGGCTGGGCAGAACATGCACCGTACGAGGGTATCATTGTCACCGCGGCGGCGCAGGATATCCCTGCGGACCTGATGGCACAACTCGCTGACGGGGGGCGACTGGTGATCCCCGTCGGTGCGGAATCCGGGCAGGCCCTGGAGGTCATTGTGCGCAGCGGAGACGCCTTCCAGCGCCACACTCTGGACCGAGTCAGTTTCGTCCCCCTGTTGGGTGGAACCATCTAGATGACCCTGTTCTCACACCTCTATACCCGTGTCATGCGCTGGTCTGCACACCGTCACGCGACGTATTACCTGTTCGGACTGAGCTTTGCCGAGGCCTCATTCTTTCCCCTGCCGCCGGATGTCATGTTGGCCCCCATGACCCTGGGTAAACCGCACAACGCCTGGCGTTATGCGCTACTGAGCACACTGGGTTCGGTGCTGGGTGGTTTGCTGGGCTATGTGATCGGCTACTTCGCCTTTGAACTGGTGCAACCCCTGCTGCATCGGGTCGGGTACTGGGAACGCTACCTGGAGGTGCACCACTGGTTCAATACCTGGGGTTTCTGGGCGGTGTTTCTGGCCGGGGTCTCACCGATACCGTACAAATTGTTCACGATCACGGCGGGTGTGGTCTCGATGGCCCTCGCGCCGTTTATCTTGGCCTCGGCTATTGGGCGCGGTGTGCGATTTTTCCTGGTTGCGGGCCTGATGCGCTGGGGCGGTACGCGCATGGATGAGATGCTGCGCCGCTACATTGAGCGCATCGGCTGGGCGGTGGTGCTCGCAGCGCTCGTGCTCTACCTGATATTACGGTCTTGATGCGCGTTACGTGGCTACCTTTTATCGGCCTGCTGCTGGTCTCGTCATTGTTGTCAGGCTGCGGCAATTATGCCCGCTACCGTCCGTACTATGCCGTGGCGGGGAGCCTTCCCCAGCAGCATGCACAGCGACCACGCTACGCTATGGTTCTGCAAGGCGAGACCCTGTATTCCATCGCCTGGCGTTATCGCCTTGATTATCGGGCAGTCGCTGGCTGGAACTCGATCCCCCCCCCCTACACAATCTACCCTGGGCAGCACATCCGCCTTACGCCACCCGTGACAGCGCCTGTTTTGGTGCACCGCATGCCAGCGCGACACTCTGCCCCTGCACCCAAGCGCTTGCGCCGTGCTCCGGTGCCGCGTGTGGTCGTTGCACGACAGGGTCCCCTGCGCTGGCAGTGGCCCACGCAGGGAACCATTATCTCAGGTTTCTCGCCCGCTCAGGTGGGCAGGAAGGGACTGGATATCGCCGGTAAATTCGGGCAACCTGTTTACGCAGCGGCATCCGGTCGGGTGGTCTACAGCGGGAGTGGACTTCGCGGATACGGTAAGCTTATTATCATTAACCACAACAACACGTACCTCAGCGCCTACGCGCACAATAGTCGTTTGCTGGTCAGTGAGAACGCACAGGTCAGGCGTGGTCAGCGTATAGCTGATATGGGTGACAGTGGTGCCAATCGCGTCATGCTTTACTTTGAAATACGCCGTAACGGCAAGCCGGTGAATCCAATGAAATATTTGCCCAGGCGACATTAATCTTACTTGGGCGCCATAAGATGGCGGATCAATGTGACCAGGAAGCAAGACCTGAGCGTGTTGAGCAAAACCGCGATGACACTGACACTGTATGGCGACCTCGCGCACACGCAGAAAGAGGGGAACGCCGAACCGGAGGATGCCGGCCTGGACGAAGAGAAGAAGTTTGAACCGGGCGATATCCCGGACGGGCAGATCGATGCTACGCGGTTGTATCTCGGTGAGATCGGTTTCTCGCCGTTGTTGACGGCCGAGGAGGAAGTGTTCTACGCGCGCAAGATTCAAAAAGGTGATGAAAGCGCACGCAAGAAGATGATCGAGAGCAACCTGCGTCTGGTGGTCAAGATTGCGCGACGTTATCTCAATCGCGGCTTGGCACTGCTCGATCTCATCGAGGAAGGTAATCTGGGTCTGATCAAGGCAGTGGAAAAATTCGATCCCGAGCGGGGATTCCGCTTCTCCACTTATGCCACCTGGTGGATACGCCAGACCATCGAGCGGGCGATCATGAACCAGACCCGCACCATCCGCCTGCCTATTCACGTGGTTAAGGAAATCAACATCTACCTGCGTGCCGCCCGGTACTTGGCACAGACTCTCGACCACGAACCTACCCCGGAGGAGATTGCCCAACTGCTGGACAAGTCCATCGCGGAGGTCAAGCGGATGCTAGGACTCAATGAGCGCGTCACCTCCGTTGATGTGCCACTGGGTCGAGATGCCGACAAGTCCTTACTGGATGCTATTCCCGACGAGAACAACCTCGATCCCGCGGCCCTGTTACAAGACAATGATGTCCGGGTGAATATCGATTTGTGGCTGTCCCAGCTCAATGACAAGCAGCGTGAGGTGGTCGAACGACGTTTTGGTTTGCACGGCCATGATGTGGCCACGCTGGAAGAGGTGGGCAATATCATTGGCGTGACGCGCGAGCGCGTGCGCCAGATTCAGATCGAGGCACTCAAGCGGTTGCGCGAGATCCTCGAAAGTGAGGGTTTCTCGGGAGATGCCCTGCTCAAGGAATAGAACAGGCGGAGGATTAAAGGGTGCGATTAGGGACTAAGGTGTTAGATCATCAACGCCGCGATCAGAACCTTGCGGCCTTCCGCCATGAGGATGTTGTAAGTTCGGCAGGCGGCCGCGGTGTCCATCACCTCCATGCCAATGCCCCGTTCCATCAGCGGGACTCCGAACGTGGGATACGGAAAGCGCTGACTGGGGCCGGTGCCCAGCAGAACCAGTTCGGGTTCCAGCGCCAGGATCGGTTCGATATCTGTGCGGGTGAGCTGTTCGAAGCACTCCGGCGCCCAGTCCTGAACCCGCTGTGTTGGGGTGAGCAAAAAACTGTGCTTGAGCGTCTCCAGGGCCGCTTGGCCGTCCGTGCCGGGCGCCGCATCACGTGCTTCGGACAGATGCGAGGGGAGCACGAGGGTGACTTGTCCGGGGCCGTATGAGTGGATGTGGATGCCGCCGCTGGTTTGCAGGTGAAGTTTCATCAGGGCGGGATTCCTTGTCCGTAGCAACGGGATGCGATTGACAGCGCCAACCGGGTCCAGTTAATGTTATCAGCTTTGGCGGGGATTGCGGTACTCTCCCGGTCGGGTCCTGCGCCAATGTGGCCATTACCCCCGGTTTGTCGCTGTCCCGGCACACATTCTGGATGAGCCCCTTGATAGACGACTTTCAAAGAATCAAGCGCTTACCCCCTTATGTCTTCAACATCGTCAATGCACTCAAGGCCGAGGCGCGGGCAGGGGGTGAAGATATCATCGACTTCGGGATGGGCAATCCGGATCAGCCCACGCCGCCACACATCGTCGACAAGCTGGTCGAGGTGGCACAGCGCCGTGATACCCATCGCTATTCCCTGTCCAAGGGTATCCCACGCTTGCGCCGAGCGATCACCCGCTGGTACGCCCGGCGTTTCGATGTGGCGCTGGACCCCGAGAGTGAGGCGATCGTCACCATCGGCTCGAAAGAGGGTCTGGCCCACCTGGCATTGGCGACAGTCGGGCCTGGTGATGCCGTACTCGTACCCAACCCCTCCTATCCCATTCATCCCTACGGATTTGTGATCGCCGGGGCAGATATCCGTCATGTTCCTCTCGTGCCCGGGGTGGATTTTTTCGCTGAGCTGGAAAAAGCCATCAAGGACTCCTGGCCGCGCCCGAAGATGCTCGTGCTCAACTTCCCCGGTAACCCCACCACCCAGTGCGTGGATCGTGAATTCTTCGAAAAAGTGGTGGCAATCGCCCGCGAAAACGAGATCTGGGTCATTCATGATCTGGCCTATGCGGACATCGTCTTCGATGGCTATGCTGCGCCATCCATCCTGCAGGTAGCAGGTGCCAAGGACGTCGCGGTCGAGTTCTTTACCCTGTCCAAGAGCTATAACATGCCAGGCTGGCGTGTGGGTTTCATGTGTGGCAATTCGACCCTGGTGGCGGCACTGGCACGGATGAAATCGTATCTGGACTATGGCATGTTCACCCCGATTCAGGTCGCAGCGATCGCCGCCCTGGAAGGCCCACAGGAGTGTGTCGAGGATATCCGCACAATGTATAAATGCCGCCGTGATGTTTTGTGTGAGGGACTCAATGCCCTGGGCTGGCGGGTGGAAAAACCCAAGGCGACCATGTTTGTATGGGCGCCGATCCCACAAGAGTACCGTCATCTGGGTTCACTGGAGTTCGCCAAGAAGTTGCTGGCAGAGGCAAAGGTGGCGGTGTCACCGGGCATTGGTTTCGGTGAATACGGTGATAATCATGTGCGCTTCAGTCTGATTGAAAACGAGCATCGTACGCGCCAGGCCGTGCGTGGCATCCGGGATATGTTTCGCAATGACAAACGCTTGGCGAAGGAGGAGCGCGCGTGAATCCGGTTCAGGTTGGCCTGCTGGGTCTGGGTACTGTGGGCGGGGGAACGGTCAATGTACTCAAGCGCAATGCCGCAGAGATTGCTCGGCGCGCAGGCCGTGGCATCACCATCACCCATGCCGCCGCCCGTGACCTGGGCCGCGCGCGTATCTGCGATACTGGCGGGATCCGTTTGACGAACCATCCCGCGGAGGTCGTCGATAATCCGGACATCGAGATTGTGGTGGAACTCATCGGCGGTGACACCCTGGCGCGGGAGATGGTGCTGCGGGCCATCTCCAGAGGCAAGCATGTGGTGACCGCCAACAAGGCGTTGATCGCCAGATATGGCAACGAGATCTTTGCTGCGGCGCGCGACAAGGGCGTGATGGTGGCCTTCGAGGCCGCAGTGGCCGGTGGCATACCGATCATCAAGGCAATCCGTGAGGGATTGGCTGGCAACGACATTCAGTGGCTGGCCGGCATCATCAATGGTACCGGTAATTTTATCCTGAGCGAGATGCGCGACAAGGGTCGTGATTTTGCCGATGTGCTGGCCGAGGCACAGGCACTGGGCTATGCCGAGGCCGATCCGAGCTTTGACGTGGAGGGTATCGATGCCGCCCATAAGCTGACTATCCTTGCCGCCATCGCCTTCGGTGTGCCCCTGCAGTTCGATGAGGTCTACACCGAGGGTATCAGCCGGATCACCCGCGAGGATATCATCTATGCCGAGGAGTTGGGTTATCGTATTAAGCACCTGGGCCTGGCACGAAAAACCGCAGTGGGTATCGAGATGCGCGTGCACCCGACCCTGATCCCGGCACGGCGCCTGCTCGCCAATGTGGACGGGGTGATGAACGCGGTGCTGGTCAAGGGGGACGCCGTGGGGCCCACTCTGTACTATGGTGCCGGGGCTGGCGCCGATCCGACGGCCTCGGCGGTGGTTGCCGATCTGGTCGATGTGGTGCGCGCCTTGACCTCGGATCCGGAAAACCGGGTGCCGCACTTGGCCTTCCAGCCCGATGCGCTGTCCGATCTGCCGATATTGCCCATGACCGAGGTCGAGACGGCATACTATCTGCGTATGCGCGCCCAGGACCGTCCCGGCGTGCTGGCCGATATCACCCGCATGCTGGCCGATTCGCAGATCAGCATCGAGGCCATTATTCAAAAAGGGCTCGACGACGCGGTCTCCGAGGCGACGATCATCATGCTGACCCACCGGGTACGGGAAGGCGCGATGGATGAGGCCATTTCCCGTATCGAAGGACTGTCAGCCGTTCCCGGCACGGTGACACGGATCCGGGTCGAAGGACTGAGTGCATGACCTCCTTGATCCCGGCAAGGCCTTTCAACATCGCTGATACATCACGATACGCCAGCCTGTCACTGAATTAACCCGATAGTCAGCTGCAGCGCCGACGGCCCACCACTTTTCACTTACGCCATAGCTCCATGAGTCGATTCTCTCCTCATCTCACCGTCTATATGCCGGGACTGTGTGGTCCACTGTCTGGCCTGTCTGAACGGCCGTTGTCAGATTGGCCAGCGCTACGCGGGCTGGAGATTGCCCTGACGCGGGCACGGGGCCAGACGACCGGTGTGCAGGGACTCGAAGCCGGGCTGTTTGCCCTGTTTGGCCTGCCTGTCGGGACCCAGGAAGATTTGCCGGTGGCGGCGCTGACCCGGCTGCACGATAGGGGTACACCTGACGGATCTTGGTGGCTGCGTGCCGATCCCATCTACGTGCAGATCGATCGCGACCGTGCCCTTGTGCTGGCGCATGACGCATTGGCCTTGTGTGTGGAGGAGGCCCGGCAGTTGGCCGATGCTGTCGCTGCGGGCTTTGCGGAACAGGGCTGGCATCTGGAGGTGGCGCATCCACATCGCTGGTATCTCAGACTTGGTGGCGACGCGGGTGGGCCGCCGCAACTGCAGACCACCCCATTGACCGAGGTGTTGGGCCGGGACATGCACACCGCCTTGCCACGGGGCAAGGCGGCACGCTGCTGGCGTCGGTATCTCAACGATGTGCAGATGATTCTGCACGCCTGTGCGCTCAATACGGTGCGCGAAGAGGCGGGACGTCTGCCTGTCAATAGCCTCTGGTTCTGGGGAGGCGGCACGCTGCCACCCACGGTCCCGGCCCGGTTCAACACGGTTATGGCCGATCATCCCCTGGCACGGGGATTGGCCTGCCATACCGATACGCCAGGACGTGCCCTACCGGATGATGCGGATGCCTTGCTGGCTGCGTGTGATGCACACGAGACATCCCTGTTAGTGCTTGATAGTCTGCATGCGGCAGTATTGACCGCGGATGCCGACAACTGGCTGGGGGCGCTGGGCGAGGTGCAGTCCTGCTGGCTGGCGCCCTTGCTGGAGGCGCTGGGCCGGGGTCGATTGGGGCGTCTCACACTGGTCAGTGACACCGGCAGGCAGTGGTGTCTGGAACGCCCTGCCTGGCGACACGGGTGGCACCGTCGACGCCCACTGCGCGATATACTTGGTGTGTGTGAGAAATCGTGAGGAATGCGGGAGGTGTGCAGTGAGTGAACAGGTGATTGTCCGGCGGGCGGATGAGACCATGCTCACGCACGACCTGCCGAAGAGTCTGCACCCGATTCTGGCCCGGATCTATGCGGCGCGGCGGGTACGGGCCGATGAACTGGACACAGGGCTGGACAGACTGCTCGGCTATCAGGAACTCAAGGGTATCGAGACCGCTGTTGCGTTGCTCGAGCGTGCCCTCAATGAGGGGTGGCGTATACTGGTGGTCGGTGATTTCGATGCTGACGGGGCCACCAGCACCGCTCTGGCGCTGCGTGCCCTGCGTGCCATGGGTGCGACTGAGGTCGACTACCTGGTACCCAATCGTTTCGAATACGGCTATGGCCTGACGCCTGAGATTGTCGCAGTGGCCGTCGGGCGGCAGCCCGATCTGCTCATTACCGTTGATAACGGTATATCGAGTCTCGCCGGTGTCGAGGCCGCCCGGGCCGCTGGCATTCGTGTCCTGGTCACCGATCACCACCTGCCCGGTGCCGACTTGCCCCGGGCGAATGCCATTGTGAATCCCAATCAGCCCGAAGATGCTTTCCCCAGCAAGCACCTGGCCGGCGTAGGGGTGATCTTCTACGTGATGCTGGCCTTACGTGCGCGTCTGCGTGAGCGGGACTGGTTTGGCACACACGGCCTTCCCGACCCCAATCTGGCCGCGCTGTTGGACCTGGTGACACTGGGCACCGTGGCCGATGTGGTGGTGTTGGACGCGAACAATCGTATCCTGGTGGCGCAGGGGCTGGCACGCATGCGTGCAGGTCGGCTGTGCCCAGGGATCCAGGCTTTGTTGGAGACGGCCAGACGGCCACGCACCCATCTGGTCGCCAGCGACCTGGGTTTTGGTGTCGCACCACGTCTCAATGCGGCCGGCCGGCTGGAAGATATGTCGTTGGGTATTGCCTGTCTGCTGGCAGATGATCTGGCACAGGCGCGGGCATTGGCGGCCCGGCTCGATGCGCTCAACCAGGAACGGCGCAGCATTGAGGCACAAATGAAGGCTCAGGCCCTGTCCCTGCTCGACGCGATGATGGACGCGCCGGCGCAGACTACATTACCCGTGGGGGTATGCCTGTTCGAGCCGGGTTGGCATGAAGGGGTGATTGGTATCCTGGCGGCGCGCATCAAAGAGCGCCTGCACCGGCCGGTCATCGCCTTCGCCGTGTCGGGTGAGGACGGTTGGCTAAAGGGCTCGGCCCGTTCGGTGCCTGGCCTGCATATCCGTGATGCCCTCGATGCCGTCGCTGCCCGCCACCCCGGGTTGCTCAGCAAATTTGGTGGTCATGCCATGGCGGCGGGCCTGAGTCTGCCGATGGGTCACTTCGAGGACTTTGCCGCTGCCTTCGACGCGGAGGCGCGCCGTCATCTACAGGTACAGGATCTGCGCGGATTGGTACTCAGTGACGGTGAACTGGCCGCAGAGGATTTTAGTCTGGATTTGGCCGAGACCCTGCGCTATGCCGGTCCCTGGGGACAGGGTTTTGCCGAACCGTTGTTCGACGGCGAGTTTCAGTTGTTATCATACCGCATCGTGGGACAACACCATCTCAAGCTACGCGTGTGTCATCCTGTGACCGCTCAGGTGCTCGATGCCATTGCCTTCAACGCGGACGATACGAATTGGCCGGCGCAGGTCACCCGGTTGCGCATGGCCTATCGCCTGGATGTCAATGAATATCAAGGCATCAAGCGTATACAGCTACGGGTGGAGTATCTGGAGCCGGTCTGAATTGGTCGACAGTACGGGCGGTGGGCCACGAGCCTCGACTCAGGACATACTTCGCGTAAGGTCTGCGCCGACGCGATCGCGCAGTATCGCATGATTATATTGTAAAATATTGACCACAGTGCACATTCCGACTATGTTATCGCGAGTAATACGGGGGATAATAGAGCAGGAAGGTACGAAAAATAATAAAAATAAAACATAGTGTTACGCCAGACAGTGATGCGACCTCGGAGGAAAGCGGCCACCATGTTTTTATTCCAAAACATTATGAAATACCCCAGTCTGCTCATCAGTCTTATCGCTATCCTGGTGATGGTCTATTGTCTCTGGCTGGTCCTTAGTCTTAAGGCCGAGGTGCCTGGTGGCGTCGTGGGGCGTCAGTGGACCGTGATGTCGTGGCTTGTCGGCCTGTTTACTATCGGCTATCTCACCACACCGTTTTTCTCGCGGATACCGGTGGCAAGTCTGAATATGATTGCCTCTCTGATCTTTCTGTTCGGTGCGATATATGTCCTTATCACTGTCAAGATGATCTACCGCATCATCCGGATCATGTCTGAGTAGTATCATGCACAACGCGGATATCCTGCAAAAGACCCAGAAGGGTGAGACGGAAATTGCGACCCGTGGCGCGCATCTGTCGAGCGGTCTGCGCGTGGCCTTGATACTGGTTGACGGTCACTCCTCGATCACGGATCTGCTGCAAAAAGGTGGCGGGCTACCGCAACTGGAAGACAGTCTCAGGCAGTTGATTAACGAGGGCTATGTTGGTCCCGCTAACGGTGGTGGGACCGATTACGAATTGATAAAACAGCAGCTCGTCGCCCTGGCGCAGGAAGTGTTGGGCGCCGACGCCAGCAAGGTGGTCAAGAAGTTGCAGGAGGCACCGGCCACGCACGATGCCCTGCTGGAAGTGGCGGCAAACTGCAAGAAAATGGTCCAGCTCTTTATTGATGAGAAAAAGGCCGATGAACTCATGAGCCGTTGCAGTCACCTGCTCAGCGGGACTTGAGTGTGGTCTGGCGCCGGTGATGTAGTATCCTCTCTCGGTCGAGTTCCCTCCTTGACTCTGCGAAAGGCAGTCTTGCCTTTCTCTGCCTTGCCCGCCTGTTGTATCATAAGCGGCTTTGATTTTATGTCGAATAGGTGGAAACAAAATGTTGGAGTGCAATGCGGTGCGCACCCGTATCAAGGATATGCGAGGGCGCGCACATGCCCTGAGGGGGTATCTTTGACTACGATACCAAGCAGGAACGCCTGGTAGAGGTGATTCGCGAACTGGAAGATCCCGCCGTTTGGAATATCCCAGAACACGCCCAGGAACTGGGCCGTGAGCGTGCGCGTCTGGAACAGATCGTCGAGACCCTGCGTAGACTCGACACCGGCTTGCAGGAGACTGAGGAATTGCTGGAAATGGCCGCAGAGGAGAATGATGCGGAGACCTTCAATGCCGTGAGCAACGAGCTTGAGGCCTACGACCAGCAACTGGCCGGTTTGGAGTTTCGGCGCATGTTTTCCGGCGCCATGGATGCCAGGAATGCCTATTTGGATATTCAGGCCGGTTCCGGGGGGACCGAGGCGCAGGATTGGGCCAATATGTTGTTGCGTATGTACCTGCGCTGGGGTGAGCGCAGTGGTTTTAGCACGGAGATCATCGAACTCTCGGGGGGAGAGGTGGCTGGTCTCAAGAGTGTTACGGTGCGATTTGTCGGCGACTACGCTTATGGCTGGCTGCGCACGGAGACGGGCGTGCATCGGCTGGTGCGCAAATCGCCGTTCGACTCGGGCAATCGTCGCCATACCTCCTTCGCCTCGGTGTTTATCTACCCGGAAGTGAATGAGGACATCGAAATCGAGATTAATCCGGTTGACTTGCGTATCGACACCTATCGTGCCAGTGGTGCGGGTGGTCAGCACGTCAACCGGACCGATTCGGCAGTGCGCATTACGCATAACCCGACGGGTATCGTGGCGCAATGCCAGAGTGAGCGTTCCCAGCACCAGAACAAGGCGCATGCCATGAATCAGCTCAAGGCCAAGATCTACGAAATGGAACTGCAAAAGCGCAACGAAGAGAAACAGGCGCAGGAAGATGCCAAGTCGGATATCGGCTGGGGCAGCCAGATTCGCTCCTATGTGCTTGACCAGTCCCGTATCAAGGATCTGCGCACGGGGGTCGAGACCGGCAATACCCAGGCGGTGTTGGACGGGGAGCTGGATGCGTTTATTCAGGCCAGTCTGAAGAGCGGACTCTAGGTGTAAATCAAACGATAATGGTGATGATGACCCTCTGCACAACGAGGTAGAGCGCAGACGGGCCCTGACATGGCGAGACAATGAGTGACTCAAACGAGAGTGAACGACACGCCGGGCCAGCAGGCACCGGACAACACGATGAGCATGCGCTGATCGCGCAGCGGCGTGAGAAGTTACAACGGCTGCGCGAACAGGGTGTGGCGTTTCCGAACGATTTTCATCGCGATGTCATGACCGGTGAGTTGCGCGCGCAATACGGCGAAAAGGACAACGATGCCTTGAAACAGGCACAGGTGCGTGTGGCCATTGCCGGGCGGATGATGCTCAAGCGGGTGATGGGTAAACTCAGTTTCGCCCAGCTCATGGATATGTCCGGGCGCATACAGCTGTGGGTGGAACGCGATATCCTGCCCGAGGGGGACTATGCACGGTTCAAGAGCTGGGATCTGGGCGATATCATCGGTGCTGAGGGTACCCTCATCAAGACCAAAAAAGGCGAGCTTTCGGTCAAGGTCGACACGCTGCGCCTACTGACTAAGGCCATGCGGCCCTTGCCGGACAAGTTCAAGGGTATGGTGGATACCGAGCAGCGCTACCGCCAGCGCTATGTCGATCTCATCATGAATGAGTCGGTGCGCGAGACTTTTCGCACACGCACACGCATCGTCAACTATATTCGCAATTTCCTCAATGGACGTGACTTCCTCGAGGTCGAGACGCCGATGATGCAGGCGATTCCGGGGGGGGCCACGGCCCGGCCCTTTACGACCTATCACAATGCGCTGGATATGCCCCTGTTCCTGCGCATAGCGCCCGAGCTGTATCTCAAGCGTTTGGTCGTCGGTGGTTTTGAGCGTGTTTACGAGATCAACCGTAATTTCCGCAACGAAGGTCTCTCCACCCGGCACAATCCGGAATTCACTATGCTGGAGTTCTATGAGGCCTATGCAACTTACACGGATTTGATGAACCTGACCGAGACGCTCCTGCGCGGCATTGCCGAAGATGTGATCGGCTCGGCGCAGATCAGCTATCAGGGTGAGTGCTATGATTTCAGCAAACCCTTTGCACGCATGAGCGTCAAAGGGTCTATCCTGCACTTCAACCCTGATTTGTCGACGGCCGATCTTGATGATCAGGATCGCGCCCGTGGCGTGGCGCGCCACCTTGGTATTCCCATCAAGGCAAGTTGGGGGCTGGGCAAGCTACAGATCGAGATATTCGAAAAAACAGTGGAAGGACAATTGCAGGACCCCACTTTTATCACTGCCTATCCCACCGAGGTTTCGCCGCTGGCGCGGTGCAATGATCAGGACCCCTTTGTGACGGATCGTTTCGAATTCTTTGTTGGTGGTCGCGAGATTGCCAATGGCTTCTCGGAGCTTAACGATTACGAGGATCAGGCCGAGCGTTTTCGCAGGCAGGTGGCTGAGAAGGAGGCCGGTGATGCAGAGGCCATGCACTTCGATGCCGACTATGTGCGTGCCCTCGAACATGGCATGCCACCCACGGCTGGTGAGGGCATCGGTATCGATCGTCTGGTTATGCTGTTTACGGATGCGCCGTCAATTCGCGATGTCTTGTTGTTTCCGCACATGCGCCCGGCAGGCGATGACGCCGTACAGTAGTGAGCGGCCGAACCCCCCTGTCGGCTGAATGCCGCACGCGTCCGGAGCCGGACGAAGGTATGCGCTGATGAGGTCTGAGCAGAGTCCGATCACTGCCGACTGGCTGGGCGTTAGTGACCCAGTACGGTTTTTACCGCCTCGACGTCATTGTTGACTTCCTCGATCTCGATGACGTTCACCTCTGCACCAAGTCCCAATTTGCTGAACGCGGGTACGGTGTTCCAGTCAACATCAGTGAGTGGGTGATCGGTGCCCAGGTGGCTCTGCAGGTTGGCCACCGTGATGACATCCACATAATCTACGCTCTGACTGTCGCGTTGCAGGTTCTCGTGCTGGGCGGCCACCATGACCAGTTCCTCGCTGAAACCCCAGTGCTTGAGGATGGCCTCGCCGATGTGTCCATGCATACGCGCCACGATGCGGTCGAGCATGGTCTCATCGGCAAGCAGTTCAGGATACTCCTCGGCCCGACTGAGGATGGGCAGGGTGCCGATGTCATGCACCAGTCCGGCCAGTAGGGCCTGATCAGGTTGCAGACGGGTGAATTGGCCGGCCAGAGCGTAGCTGATGGCGGCGACCTGTGTGCTATGGGCCCAGACGGTGCGCAAACGCTGGTCGGTGACATCGGAGGTGGCCTGAAACATCTGCTCCATGACCATGCTTGTGACCATGTTGCGGGTCATATTCAGGCCCATGCGGGTAATGGCCGCCTCCAGACTGTCGATGTGTTTGCTGGCACGCAGCAGGGGGCTGTTGACGACCTGAATCAGCCGTGCCGAGAGTGCGGCATCTAGGGCGACTACCAGAGCAATCTGCCCCACATTGACGTCGTCGTTTTCCAGTGCGTCGCGCACCTTGAGGGCGACTTCGGGCAGGGTGGGCAGGACCAGACGATCGTGGGTCAACTCATCGAGCAGTTCGGTTATAAAGCGCTGTTCCAGATCATCCATCATACTGCCATCCATCGTAGTCAAGGGTGTGCCTTTCTGTTACTGGCTATCGGCCGGTTGCGGGAAGAGTTGAGGTCGGGTATCACGCCAAAAGCCAGCGTATGTGCTCGTCCCGGTCCATTGAGCCAGAAAGGCACGCTGTGGTGTCTCCGACTACTTGGCCTGGTCGAGCGCATAGGGTAGGGTCTGCAGATGGACCGGGACCCCATTGCGCCTGTGCAGTCGCAGTTCACCGCCATCGGCCGCGGCGATCCGGATGACGGCGAGCAACTCGTAACCCCCTGTGGGCAGGGCTTGTGCGTCGACTATCTTCCCGGCACTTTGGTCATCGCCATGCGCATCGTAGAGATCATCGCCGGCACTGGGCGTGGTGAGGTCGTCGTCGTGGTCAATACGGGCCCGGTACATGCGGCGTTTGAGCTTGCCCAGGTACTGCATACGGGCGACCACCTCCTGACCCGGATAGCAGCCCTTTTTAAAACTGACGCCGCCGATGAGCTGGTAGTTTACCATCTGCGGGACAAAGGCCTCGACGGTAGCGGTCTGAATCAAGGGAATACCCGCGCGGATATCCAGCATGCGCCAAGCTGCAGTGCCCACCGCCTGGGTTGTTTTCCGGAGTGCTGCCCAGAGTGTAACAAGCCGTTCGGGCGGGGCAAACAGCATGTACCGGGGGGCGTGGTGATCCGACAGACAAAGGGCAGTGATGCCGTTCTCCGTGCGGCCGCTGTTGAGTGCGGTGGGCACATCGGTGAACCAGGGGCGCAGGTGGGTGTCCACCTTGGCACCGGCTACGCCCATTGCGACGAGTGTATCGCTTGCCTCTTCGAGCACCACCTGACTGCGCAGCACAAACAGACGTAGGCGCTTGAGGGTGGCCTCGAGCAGCTCACGGGGTAGTACAAGGTAGAAGGCCTCCTCACGCATGAATAGGCGAAAGCCGGTCAATATGCGGCCCTTGGGACTGCAATAGGCACTGAGTTGACTGTGGGTCGCGTCGACCTGGCGTAGATCATTGCTGAACTGGCCCTGGAGAAAATCGTGGGCATCTGCGCCGTGGACGCGAATGAGTCCGAGGTGTGAGAGGTCGGCAATAACATCGCCCTCGATGGCCTCGATTTCAGTTGACTCATCACTGAAAATGACGCTACGGTTAGCGCCTAAGTGGGCACCTTCGTGTTCCAGGTATCTTTGCCAAATTGCATTCATCATCAGGCCCTGTTTCAGGTTGGTCTGTTTTCTGTCAGAAATTAGGTTAGAATCAAAGACAAGCATGATACAACATTGCAGGGTATGAATGCGTGTGTTCAGCGTGACAGTGATTCTCTTTATTCAGCATCAGGCATGCCGGTGCGCAGGGTCTGCGCTGTCCCCGATGTCATCCCCCCCTCACTGAGCGCCATGTTGCCAGGCACACACCCCGTGAGTAAGCGCCGTCCCAAGTATCTCAATCTGTTCAAGATACACCAACCGATCATTGCCGTGATCTCGGTCGCACACCGGATTTCGGGTATTCTGCTGGTTTTACTGACCCCTGTCCTCATTTATGGCCTGCAGCGCTCGTTGCACGATGCCCAGGGTTTTGCCGCGGTGAGGTCCTGGTTTGACGCCTTGCCGGTCAGAGTGGTGCTGTTGGTGGCCACTTGGGCCTTGTCACATCACTTGTTCACCGGATTACGCCACCTGTACCTGGATATGGGCTGGGGTACGGCACTGCGTCCCGCACGTCGTAGCGCTTGGGCCGTTGGTCTGCTGGCGCTGGTGGTCACGGCGCTGGTAGGTGCAGCAGGGGTCCTGTGGTGAACTGGCGTGTGCAGGGCCTCAGGGCGTGGCTGTGGCAGCGTCTGAGCGCGATCTATCTGGTCGTGTTCGTGCTGGCGGCGCTGCCCGTGCTGGGCATCATGTACCCCTTGGACTTTGCGGCATGGCACGCGCTGTTGGCGATGCCGGTGGTCAGTGTGGCTGTTGCGTTGTTTTTTGCCGCCTTGCTGATCCATACCTGGGTCGGATTGCGCAATATCCTGATTGATTATGTCCACCCCTTGGCCTTGCGCCTGGTCCTGCTCGGCCTGGTTCTGCTCGCGCTGCTGGCCATGGTGGTGTGGGTCCTGATGATTGTTCTGTCTGTCGTGGTGCTATGAGTCTACCAAAACGCAAATTCGATTCTCTAGTCATTGGTGCGGGTGGTGCCGGTCTGCGGGCGGCCCTGCAGCTCGCGCAGGCGGAGGCTACCGTTGCCGTGGTCTCCAAGGTATTCCCCACCCGCTCGCACACGGTGGCCGCCCAAGGCGGGATCAATGCTGCCCTGGGCAATGTCCTGCCCGACAATTGGCATTGGCATATGTATGACACCATCAAGGGCAGCGACTACTTGGGCGATCAGGATGCCATTGAATACATGTGTCGGGCGGCAGCGGATCTGGTGATTGAGCTCGAACATGCCGGAGTGCCATTCTCACGACTGGACGATGGCCGCATCTATCAGCGTGCCTTCGGCGGGCAGAGTCAGAACTTCGGTGGTGAGCAGGCCGTACGGACTTGTGCCGCAGCGGATCGCACCGGCCACGCACTGTTACACGCCCTCTACCAGCAGAATATCCGTGCCAAAACACATTTTTTCGACGAATATTTCTGTATTGATCTGATCAAGGATGTCGACGGTTTCATCCTCGGGGCGCTGGTCATGGAGATCGAGACCGGTGAACCGCTGTTGATCGAGGCCAAGACGACGCTCATCGCCAGCGGCGGGGCCGGTCAGCTATTTCGCACGAATACCAATGCACATATCAATACGGGCGATGGCCTGGCCATGGCACTGCGTGTCGGTATTCCGTTGCAGGATATGGAGTTTTTCCAGTTTCACCCCACCGGCATCGCTGGCAAGGGCATGCTGATCACCGAAGGTGCGCGTGGCGAGGGAGGCTATCTCATCAACAAAGATGGCGAGCGCTTCATGACGCGCTATGCCCCCCACGCGTTGGATCTGGCCAGTCGCGATGTGGTCAGTCGGGCGATTGCCATCGAGGTGCGTGAGGGTAGAGGGTGTGGTCCTAAGGCAGACCATGTCCTGCTCAAGCTTGAGCATCTCGGCGAAGGGGTCGTGGCCAAACGCCTGCCCGGGATCCGGGACATGGTGCGGACCTTCCTGCACATCGACCCGGTTACCGCGCCGATTCCGGTTTTTCCCACCACGCACTACACGATGGGAGGCATCCCTACCGATCGTCATGGTCAGGTGGTGGTGCCGATAGAGCAGGGCCAGGAGGTCATCCCGGGTCTGTATGCCGCGGGAGAGTGTGCCTGTGTCTCCGTGCATGGTGCAAATCGTCTCGGTGGTAATTCATTGCTCGACATCGTGGTGTTCGGTCGTGCTGCGGGTAATCACATCATCAAATATCTGCAGGAAAACCATTATCACCGCGCGCTGGCGCAGGACAGCCTGGATCAGGCCATGGCGCGCCTGACTCGGTGGGACCAGCGCGGTGACGGGGAGAGCGTCGACGCCCTGCGCAGTGAGATGCAGGAAACCATGGAAGACTATTGTGGCGTGTTTCGCCGCGAGGAAGTGCTGCAGGAAGGTCTGGAGAAGATACTGGCTTTGGAGGCCCGGTTGGTGGATGTGCGCCTGCGTGACTACAGTAAGGTGTTCAATACTGCCCGAATTGAGGCGATGGAGCTGGAGAACCTGATCGATCTTGCCGTTGCCACGGTAACCTCTGCCCTGGCCCGTCGGGAGAGCCGTGGGGCGCATAGCCGGATCGATTATCCGGAACGTGACGACAAGAGCTGGCTCAAACACAGTCTGTTTTACAAACAGGGGCGTCGGCTGGATTACAAACCGGTGCATATCAAGCCGCTTAGCGTCGATTCGTTTCCGCCAAAGGCACGCGTTTACTGAGCTAATCTCCGTGGTTGGCAAGAAGCAGAGGGTGGTGTGACGTGAGGGGGCGTTGACGGTGGTGGCGGCGAGGAACCTCGGCGTATTTTTGCCTGACCACTGAGGATTGAGGACTTTCTGATGCAGTTTCTGATCTACCGCTACAATCCCGAGACTGACGCCAAGCCATATATGAAGGCGTATGCGCTGGATGAGGTTCGTGCGGACATGATGTTGCGCGATGCGCTGTTGCGCATCAAGGCCCAGGATGAGAGTTTGAGCTTTCGTCATTCCTGCGGTGAAGGCGTGTGCGGCTCCGATGCCATGAATATCAATGGGCGCAACGGTCTGGCCTGTGTGACCGCGTTGGCGGACCTTAGTGAGCCGGTGGAGGTACGCCCGCTACCCGGTATGCCGGTGGTGCGTGACCTGGTGGTCGACATGAGCCAGTTTTTTCAACACTACCGGGCAGTCAAGCCCTACCTCATTGTCAACGAGCCTGAACCGGAAGTGGAATACCGCCAAAGCCCTGAGGAACGGGAGCGTCTCGATGGTCTGTACGAGTGTATTCTGTGTGGCTGTTGTTCCACTGCGTGCCCGTCTTTTTGGTGGAACCCGGACAAGTTCCGTGGTCCGGCCGCTTTGTTGCAAGCCTATCGTTTTTTGGCCGACAGTCGGGATCAGGCCACTGCTCAGCGGTTGCAGGAACTCGATGGTCCCTATCGCCTGTTCCGTTGTCACACCATCATGAACTGTGTCGAAGCCTGCCCCAAGGGGCTGAATCCGGCACGAGCCATCCATGCCATCAAGCATCTGATGCTCCAGGAGATGGTTTGAAGGACACGGGTCCGGGGGGGGGCGTGGTGCTCGATGCTTCGGTAATGCAGACGCGGGACTTCCAGCGCCTCTATTGGCAATGTCGGCGTGGTATGCTGGAACTCGATGCCCTGTTGCAGGGTTTTATGGACCGGCGTTATGCCGAACTGGATGCGGTACAGCGCACGGCACTGGAAACCCTGCTGGCGTGCTCCGATCCCTTGCTACTGGAATATCTGATGGGCCGTGCCGTGCCCTTTGACAAGGATGTCGCTGATGTTGTCGTCCAAATTCGCAACGCGGTTGAGCCTTGAGCTGCAGCCCTCGCGACAGTTGACCTGCGCACTAATCGCGGTGCATGTGCTGGGCATCACTGCCTTGTTGTCTCCCCTCAGTGTGCCGTACGGGCTGCGCATCGGGTTATTGGGTCTGGTGCTCTGGAGCCTGTCCCTTGGACTGCGCCGGGTGCGCTTGCGAGATCCGGCGGCGATTGTGCGGCTTGATTGGTCCGGTGAGGGGCGCTGGCGTCTGTTTACCCGATCTGGCGAGGTGCTGGAGGGCCATTTGCTGGCTGATAGTCTTGTTCTGCCTGTTTTGATCGTATTGCGTTTTTCCTGTCCGTGTGCGCGCGACCGGGCAGTCGTGCTGGCCGTGGACAGCCTGCCTGAGGATCTGTTGCGTCGCCTCCGGGTGCGCCTGTGCCTGGAGGGCGTGGGCCGCACATCGGCGAGCGAATAGACGGTGATTGCGACCGAGGTTGCCGTGATGGGTGTCGTTCAGGGTGTCAGCACGGTGTGCAGCGCAGCGCTGGTGGCATCTGCTTCGGGGTAATCGAGGGTGTAATGCAGACCACGGCTTTCACGCCGCAGCAGGGCAGAGCGGATGATGAGTTCGGCGACCTGGGCGAGATTGCGTAGTTCCAGTAAATCGCTGGTGACGCGGAAATTACCGTAATATTCCTGAATTTCACGCTGTAACAGATCCACCCGGTTTTTGGCCCGCTGCAGGCGTTTTGTCGTGCGAACGATACCCACGTAATCCCACATGAATCGGCGCAGTTCATCCCAGTTATGTGAGACTACCACCTCTTCATCGGAGTCGGTCACTCGGCTTTCATCCCATTCTGGCAGGGGACCGGGCAGGGGGCGGTGTTGGTCGCGGATATGTTCACTGGCAGATTTGGCGAAGACGAGGCATTCCAACAGCGAGTTGCTGGCCATGCGGTTGGCACCATGCAGGCCGGTACTGGCGACCTCGCCGATGGCATAGAGCCCCTCGACATCAGTACCACCGTGGATATTGGTGACCAGACCGCCGCAGGTATAATGGGCTGCCGGTACGACGGGTATGGACTCTCGACTCAGATCATGGCCGAATGCCAGGCAGCGTTCGTAGACGGTCGGAAAATGCGCCTTGATGAAGCTGATTGGCTTGTGGCTGATATCCAGATAGACACAGTCTGCACCGGTGCGTTTCATCTCGTGGTCGATGGCACGGGCGACGATATCGCGCGGCGCGAGTTCGCCCCGCGGGTCGAATCGGTCCATGAAACGGTGACCATCGGCCAGCCGTAGTTGCCCGCCTTCGCCGCGAATGGCCTCGGTGATGAGAAATGATTTTGCCTTGGGGTGATAGAGGCAGGTCGGATGGAACTGGTTGAACTCCAGGTCGGCCACCCGGCAACCCGCACGCCAGCCCATGGCGATGCCGTCACCGCTGGCGCTGTCGGGATTGCTGGTGTACAGATAGACCTTGCTGGCACCACCGGTTGCCAGTACGATCTGGCGGGCGCGAAATACACCAACATGGCCGCTGTCTCGATCCAGCACATAGGCCCCCAGACAGCGATGGGGTACGTTATCGGATGCGTGCGCGGTGATCAGGTCAAGCGCATTGTGGCGTTCAAAAATACGGATATTCGAGTGTCGGCGAACCTGTTCGCCGAGTGTGGTTTCCACGGCCTGGCCAGTGGCGTCGGCGGCGTGGATGATGCGCCGGTGGCTGTGTCCCCCCTCGCGGGTGAGGTGATAGCCGTCGCGCCCGTCGGAGTACTGGCCTGATGTGAAGGGCACACCGCGCGCTATCAGCCAGTGGATACAGGCCGCACTTTGCTCAACCACATGCCTGACTACGTCAGAATTGCACAGCCCGGCGCCGGCGTCGAGCGTATCCTTGATATGTGCGCAGACCGAGTCGGCGGGGTCGAGTACGGCGGCAATGCCACCCTGTGCCCACAAGGTACAACCATCTAATAGTGGGCCTTTTGAAATCAATGAGATAGAATGAGTATCTGCGAGGCGCAGCGCCAGGCTCAGGCCGGCTGCTCCACTGCCGATGACCAGTACGTCAGAGTGTTGTTGTACGGGGCGGGGCATAGGCACAGTTCAAGGGGCAAGTGCTGGCGCGGTGTACTTTTGTTGCAGTTATCATTAAGGCTAATCCCGGTGGGAATCCAAGGCTGGCTACGGTTGATTGTCGCCTCCGAGGGTGGGACACACTATACCCAAAAGCATGGCCATCTGGCGAACTTATTCGACATGTACGTGTCGTAATGATAAGGAGTCGGATGGCCCGTCAGAGTTGAAAGGGGATGGGTCCTCATGGCCGAGGAGAACGTTGATCAGGCGTTAGTCGAGAAGGTTAAGCGAGGTGATAAAAAGGCATTTGATGTCCTGGTTATCAAGTATCAGCACAAGATCGTCAAGCTGATTTCGCGCTATGTCCAGGATCAGTATGAAGCACAGGATGTAGCGCAGGAGACCTTCATCAAGGCATACCGGGCGTTGCCGTCATTTCGCGGTGATAGCGCGTTTTACACCTGGCTGTACCGCATCGCCATCAACACGGCAAAGAATTGTCTGGTGGCACAAGGGCGTCGCCCGCCGGATTCGGATGTTGATGTGATGGACGCCGAGTATTATGAGGGCGCAGGCGCTTTGCGCGAGAATGCTACGCCGGAGCGCATGTTGTTCAAAGACGAGATCGAACGCGTGGTTTTCCAGGCGATCGATGATTTACCCGAAGATCTGCGAACGGCGATAACGCTGCGCGAATTGGAAGGCATGAGTTACGAGGAGATCGCGCAAGCTATGTCTTGTCCGATTGGAACCGTGCGATCACGGATTTTCAGGGCACGAGAGGCGATTGATGCCAAGCTGGCGCCTTTGTTGAGTTGATTCAGAGTGTCCCGGTTGGATTTTGCCAATTCGAGGTAGTGCAGTTATGAGCGATACAGTCAGCGAGAAGTTGTCCGCCTTCCTGGACGGCGAGCTAAACGGTGATGAGCATTGGGGCGTGTTGAGCAGCATGCATGCCGACGGCGACATCCTTACCCGTTTTGAACGCTACCAGCTGATCAGCGATGCGTTGCGTAACAATCTTCCCAATGTGATGCTGCAAGGACTGGCGGGGCGTGTCAGTCAGGCATTGGAACACGAGCCGGTTGTATTGGCGCCACGTCGTCGGGGTTGGCGGACACAGCCCCTTGCAAAGCAGGCGATTGGTATGGCTGTCGCAGCCACGATCGCGACCGTTGCAATTCTGAGCCTGCACGCAAGCTCGCCGAGCACTTCAGTCAATGAAAATCTGGTGGTGACTACCAGGCCGGCAGCGATGCTCAGCATTGGACCGGTAGCCGCTGGCGTGGCTAACAAGACGAAGCTGGTCAATGAGACGCGCGATGTGCGAACCAGACTGAGCCGTTTTCTCGTCAACCACAATGAGTATTCGATGGCCTCGGGGGTGCAAGGCATGATGCCCTATATGCGTATAGTGAGTTATCCGTTGCCTAGCCGTATGGTCAATGAGAATCGTTAAGAGATTTTTCCTGATCCTGTTTTTGTTTACCCTGTTGGCTGGTGAGATGGCCTTTGCCGCTGGACGGAACAGGCAGAAAACAGATTCCGGTTCGCTCGATAAAGTGTAGGTCTGGCTGCGCAAAATGGCCCGGGCAGCACACACACTCAAATATGACGGCGCCTTCGTGTACCGTTTTGATAATCACCTGCATGCCATGCGCATTATCCACAGTGCAGGCACAACGGGTGAACGTGAGCGATTGATTTCACTCAACGGACCTAGACGCGAAGTGGTGCTTGATCACAACCGCCTGACCTGCATCCTGTCGGATAATCGTTCCGCGCTTGTCGAGAAAGTGCATCCATCCAAACAGTTCCCACCGAATTTTCCTATCAATGCCGATTCCCTGAGCGCCCATTACAGTTTTGCGCTTGACGGGACTGGACGTATGGCAGGCCATGAAACGCAGAGAATCATCATTCGTCCGCGTGATCATTACCGGTATGGTTACAATTTGTGGGTCGATAAAAAAACCGAACTGTTATTGCGCACAGATTTGTTGGGAGATTCTGGAAAGCCGATTGAGCAATTCATGTTTACCGAAATTCACTACCTGAAACAGGTATCGGATAAACTGCTGGAACCTACGATGTCAGGGAAGACGTTCTCCTGGTATGCGGCGAAAGAACCTGATATGGATACGACATTGAATACCCCGCGGCGCTGGATGGTAGCGAATCTACCTTCAGGATTCAAACTCGATGCCTACCACCGCTACAACTCCGTTCCCGAACGACCTATGGTAGTGCACATGGTCTTTTCGGATGGCATGGCCTCGGTCTTTATTGAGAAATTATCAACACGCACCGATCCTCTGGTAGGTAGCTCATGGATCGGTGCAGTCAATGCTTTTGGGCGTCGTTTGGACGAACATTATGTGACTGTTGTTGGCGAGGTGCCACAAGCCACGGTTCGGCTCATTGGTAATTCATTGGTTTATAAAGGCGAGTAGCGATGATCGAGGAAACCGCTCTTGTCGTAGAGTGCAATGGTGCGCAGGCCTGGGTGGAGACCCAGCGTAGTTCCACCTGTGGCAGTTGCGCTGCGCGCAAGGACTGTGGTACCGGAGCGCTGTCCAAGGTGCTGGGGCGCAAGACCGTGCACCTGCGCGTGCTGAACCGGATAGACGCGAAACCGGGAGAGGAAGTCGTAGTCGGCCTAAATGAAGGCGCCCTGGTGCGGGGATCGATAGTCGTCTACATTTTACCGCTATTGTGCCTGTTTTTATTCGCCCTCTTGGGCCAGTTCCTGGCGGCACAGTTAAAATTTGATTCCACGCAACTCGCGAGTATTTTTTTTGGTGGAATAGGACTGGCTCTGGGCATGCTCTGGGTGCGGCGATTCAGTATGAAGATCAGCCAGAACCCACGCTATCAACCCGTTATCCTGCGACGGGCTGCGAGCGGACATAGCGTGCCTCGACCCACCTGATATCCATCCCCATCTGCATCATTTACGTTCCTGCTATACTAGGCACCACAGAGCGATTTCCGTGGGCGCTGGCCCGGTTTCGAGGCATCGAAAGGGCGATGGCACTGTACGCCAGCCTGTTCGATACTTTGCCGACTATCGGTCCAGGCACTGGCGGAGGTACCGAGCAGGGAGATGATGCATGGCACCGCCTTTGATACCGGTATACGGCCCGGCAATGCCATCGTCAGGCTGCAGAACAGTTGGCTCGGAGATGTGCATCAACGATGGTATTTGAGCCTATAATTGCCTCAGAATCGTTGGCTACAGGTATTGATTCACTAATCGGGTCGGTCCATTTTCCCCGCTCTTGTGACTCGATGAGGTGAAACAGTAATGAATTCGCAGTCCGCAATAGAATTGACGGTATATGTCCGCACATACTGTCATTTGTGCGAGGAGATGCTGGCGGAGCTTGGACGTCATCGTGAAGTCCTTGGTTTTCGCCTGACAGTTATTGATATTGAGGATAATCAGGTACTCGAGGACTTGTATGGTGAGAAGATCCCGGTATTGAAGGCTGATGAGCACGAATTGTGTCATTATTTTCTTGATAAACCAACGTTGTATGACTATATCGAAGGGACAAAAAAATCCATATAATAAGCACTTGGTACTTCAACACGCTGTCGCAGTCATATATCGTGTACCCGGGATGGCGGTGATGTCAGGACGGAAAAGGGTATTGACCCCCTCCCGTGTTCGTGTCCTTTGCGCACGTGTATGGCAAGGGGGGGCTAACCCGAAATTCGGGGCGCTGCGGTAAGCGCCCCTTTTTGTATTTTGCATGTAAAGAAGTGATATTTGACGTGAGCAAACTGGCACACATTAGAAACTTTTCCATAATAGCCCATATTGATCATGGTAAATCGACCTTGGCGGACCGCTTTATTCAAATGTGTGGCGCATTGAGCGAGCGGGAAATGGCTGCACAGGTACTGGATTCCATGGATCTGGAACGTGAACGGGGCATTACCATCAAGGCACAAAGCGTGACCCTGAAGTACATGTCAAGAGACGGGAAATCCTATCAGCTCAACTTCATTGATACCCCCGGACATGTGGATTTTTCTTACGAAGTGTCGCGCTCTCTGGCAGCCTGTGAAGGTGCACTGCTGGTAGTGGATGCGTCGCAGGGTGTAGAAGCGCAGAGCGTTGCCAACTGCTACACCGCCATTGAGCAGGGGTTGGAGGTATTGCCTGTACTCAACAAGATTGACTTGCCGGCGGCCGAACCTGAGCAGGTCATCAATCAGATTGAGGAAATTATCGGTATTGATGCCCACGATGCATTGAAGGTCAGTGCGAAGTCGGGACTCGGTGTCGATAAGCTGCTTGAGCAACTGGTACAACGCATCCCGCCTCCCGAAGGGGATCCTGACGCGCCACTGCAGGCACTCATCATCGATTCCTGGTTTGATAATTATCTGGGTGTCGTCTCTCTGGTGCGGGTTATGCAAGGTTCACTCTGTGCCCACCAGAAAATGCTGATTATGTCGACAGGGCGGACCTATCAGGTGGGAAAGGTGGGCATTTTTACGCCTAAACCAGAAGGTATTGGCAGTCTCAAAGCGGGTGAGGTCGGTTTCGTCATTGCGGGCATAAAGGACATTAACGGTGCCCCCGTAGGTGACACAATAACGCATGCCGATCGTCCTGCAGAGAAACCACTGACAGGTTTCAAACCGATACAGCCACGAGTTTTTGCCGGATTATTTCCTATCGAATCGAAAGACTATGAGGCCCTGTGTGACGCATTGTCCAAGCTGGGCCTTAACGATGCCGCCCTGTTTTATGAGCCCGAAACTTCACAGGCACTGGGTTTTGGCTTTCGATGCGGTTTTCTGGGCATGTTGCACATGGAGATCGTGCAGGAGCGTTTGGAACGTGAGTATAATCTCAGTCTCATTACGACTGCCCCAACCGTAATTTATGAAGTCGAAACGACCAAGGGCGAAGTATTCAATATCGATAATCCGTCCAAGCTGCCGGAGTCGAATCATATCAACGAAATTCGTGAACCGATTATCAATGCCAATATCCTGGTTCCACACGAATATGTAGGTAATGTGATTACACTGTGCGTGGAGAAACGCGGTATTCAGAAAAAGATGCAGTATCTGGGAAATCAAGTATCCATGATTTACGAACTTCCCCTCAACGAAGTGGTCCTTGATTTTTTTGATCGTTTGAAATCAGTCAGCCGTGGATTTGCTTCGCTGGATTATGACTTTAAATGTTTCATGGCGGCTGATTTGGTAAAACTTGATATACTTATCAATACTGAACGTGTCGACGCCTTATCAATTATTGTGCACAGGGGCCGGGCGCAACAGCGCGGGCGGGATCTGGTTGATAGTATGAAAGGAATCATTCCGCGCCAGATGTTCGACGTAGTCATTCAGGCTGCGATTGGCTCGAAGATAGTTGCTCGTTCTAACGTAAAGGCGTTGAGAAAAAATGTGACCGCCAAATGTTATGGTGGTGATATTAGTCGGAAACGGAAATTGCTAGAAAAACAAAAGGCTGGTAAACGTCGGATGAAACAAGTCGGCAAGGTGGAAATTCCCCAGGAGGCCTTTCTCGCTGTATTACATGTAGGGAAGGAAAAATGAACTTGGATTTTGAATTGTTGCTCGTGATTGGAACCGGCGCGACCGGAGTGATATGGGTGATTGATGCACTGTTTTTTGCTCCCCACCGGCGCAAGCAATTACAGTCTACGACTGGCGGTGAAGATAGCGATTCAACGACTGCTGACGCCCGGGGAGAAGCATCGCAAAGGTATAAAGAACCACTGCTTGTCGAATATGCTCGATCTTTTTTCCCTGTTATCCTTATTGTATTACTACTTCGCTCGTTTCTGGTCGAACCGTTTCGTATCCCCTCTGGCTCAATGTTGCCAACGTTGCGTATTGGTGATTTTATTCTTGTCAACAAATTCACTTATGGAATGAGACTCCCTGTCATTGATAATAGAATTATCAATGTCGGCGAACCAAAACGTGGTGACGTGATAGTCTTCCGTTATCCGGACGATCCTTCCATTGATTATATTAAACGTGTTGTCGGTCTACCCGGTGACCTGGTGAGCTATCGTAATAAGGTCTTGTATATAAATGGTAAAATGATGCCACAGATGCCGGACGGGAGCTATATAGGCACCTATGGACAACGGTTGGAACGTCGTATTGAAGACCTTAGTGGCGTGAAACACTCCATTCTTATCAATCCTGCCTATCCCAGTGTGAATTTCACCGTCACGGTACCGAAACAGTGTTACTTTGCAATGGGTGATAATCGCGATAACAGCCGCGATAGTCGTTATTGGGGTTGTGTACCGGAGAAGAACTTGATCGGTCGTGCCTTTATGATCTGGATGAGTTGGGATGCGCAAGATGACTCCGTGCGTTGGGGAAGAATCGGCTCTTCACTGCATTAATGGCTGATGTATTCATGACGTGGATTTAGTAGTTAGCGAGGACTTGGAAATGATGATGAGACAAAAACAAAAAGGTATGACTTTGATCGGGTGGTTGCTGATACTAATCCCTATCGGGATGGTGGGCTATTTCTTAATAACGCTGTTACCAATATATTATGATGGATTTAAAGTAGGTAGCTCAGTGTCCTCATTCAAATCTGAATACGGCGTCGCCAACAAATCACCGGCCGATATTGAGAAACTGCTGCTTCGCAGGTTGGATATTAATATGGTCACAGACGTAAATCGCGACGATATTAATATCACCAAATCGGGTGGTATGCTGACCATTGACGTCGCCTATCATGTACGTACAAAGTTGTTCGGCAATGTCGATCTTATCGTCAGTTTCGACAAACGAGCAAACATACCAACACATTAAATGATGCAACAATGTCTCTTTCTTCCATCATAGGGTATGAGTTTGAATCGGAAACACTACTGGACACGGCGTTAACACATCGCAGCGCCGGCCCACAACACTACGAGCGTTTAGAATTTCTCGGGGATGCTATCCTGAGTTACATCATTACCGATGACATTTATCACAGATTTCCTACTGCCCCTGAAGGCCAGCTAAGCCGGTTACGTTCCAATCTTGTCAAAGGTGACACACTCGCCGAGATTGCACGCAGTCTTTCCCTCGGTGATTACCTCAAACTGGGCGGCGGGGAGTTAAAGAGCGGAGGATTTCGTCGTGCATCGATTTTGGCCGATGCTCTGGAGGCGTTGATCGGCGCCATTTATCTTGATGGCGGAGCCGAGTCGGTAAGAGCATTTATTTTACATCACTTCAAAGATCGTCTTGAGAAATGTGACCCTGACGGCACACTGAAAGATCCTAAAACTCGCTTGCAAGAATTTCTCCAAGCACAGGCGCGCCCCTTACCGACGTACCATGTCGAGTCGATAGAGGGTGAACCGCACCTGCAGACCTTTACGGTGGTATGTACGCTCAATGGTAGTGATGTCCATACTGTGGGCGTGGCCAGCAGCCGACGCAAGGCCGAACAGGATGCAGCCCGTCGCGCACTGGAACAGTTGAGTTAATTGATCATGGAAAAATCTGCACATTACCGGTCTGGCCATGTCGCTCTGATAGGGCGCCCTAATGTTGGGAAATCAACGCTGCTCAATGCCCTGCTGGGACAGAAATTGAGTATAACCTCACACAAACCGCAAACCACTCGGCATCGAATTCTTGGCATAAAAACTGGTGCGGACACTCAGATTGTCTATGTAGATACTCCGGGTATCCACGGAAAGGCCAAACGGGCGATGAATCGTTATATGAATCGCGCTGCCAGTAGCATTTTGCATGATGTCGATGTCGTTGTGTTTTTGGTGGAAGCGATGCGTTGGGGCGATGATGATGCGTTGGTTCTGGAGGCACTGTTGTCAGTAAAAGCATTGACTATATTGGCAGTAAGCAAGGTAGATCTGATACAGAATAAGGAAAAACTGCTGCCTTTTCTGCAGATCACTACAGGTAAATATCCGTTTTCTGCTGTTGTTCCTATTTCTGTATACAATGTCGTCAACCTTGACGAGCTTGAAAAAACTATCCGTTCTTATTTGCCGGAGTCTCTTCCCTTGTACCCGAAAGATCAAATTACGGACCGCAGTGAACGTTTTTTGGCGGCAGAAATTATTCGTGAAAAACTTATGCGTCGACTCAATGAAGAGTTACCGTACGAATTGACCGTAGAAATAGAACAATTCAAGATAGACGGCGAGATGTTGCGCATCTCGGGACTAATCTGGGTGGAGCGTGATAATCAGAAGGCCATCGTGATCGGCAAACAGGGTAACATGCTCAAACTGATTGGGCGTGAGGCGCGGATAGATATGGAGAATTTATTCTCGCGACATGTGTTCCTGCAATTATGGGTCAAGGTCAAGGCGGGTTGGTCTGATAATGAGCGGGCATTGAACAGTCTGGGTTATCGGGATGAGGGCTGATTGCAATCAGGTATTACAACCTGGATTTGTTCTTCACGTACGTCCCTATAAAGAAACGAGCGCATTGGTAGAGGTTTTCAGCAGGGAAGCAGGACGTGTCGGCATGGTAGCAAAAGGAGCAAGACGTAACAAATCGGCAATGGGTCGTTCTCTACAGCCGTTCCTGCCGCTGTTGCTGTTGTGGTCAGGACGCGGAGAACTCATGACGCTGTGCCATGTCGAGATCGCAGGAAGAGTCCTGCATATTGGTGGTGTTCGGTTATTCAGCGCTCTTTATGTTAATGAACTGACCATGCGATTTTTACATAGATACGATCCACATCCAGAACTGTTTGATCTTTATGGCTATACGTTGCAGCGCCTCGCCTCTGATGAACCGGAAGAATATGTACTGCGTGAGTATGAGATAGGTCTTCTTGAGGCCATGGGGTATGGTTTGGTGTTGACCCATGAGGCAGTGAGTGGTGAAAAAATAAGGCCCGATTGTTTGTATATATATGATTATGAATCGGGGCCTTTGAGAAAAATTGATTCCAATGATGGCGTTTGTGTGTATGGCAGCACTTTGCTTGATCTTTCTGTGCGTCGCTTCGATGATAAACGCACCGGAAAGGAATCCAAACGACTTATGCGAGCAGTGCTCATGCACCATCTTAATGGTGTGGCATTGAAAACACGCGAATATTTTTTTATGAAATAACGAGTTATCATTAAAGTGGCATACTGTACATGAAACACGATATTTTACTCGGCGTGAATATTGATCACGTGGCGACGCTAAGGCAAGCACGTGGAACCCGGTATCCTGAGCCATTACACGCAGCATTGCTTGTCGAACAAGCGGGCGCTGATTCTGTTACCTTGCACCTACGTGAGGATCGAAGGCATATTCAGGACCGGGATGTTGTGATGCTGCGCGCCTGTTTGCAGACGAAGATGAATCTTGAAATGGCCGTCACTGAAGAAATGCTCTCGATTGCCGAGCAGGTTAAACCTCATGATTGCTGTCTTGTTCCTGAGCGTCGTGCGGAGTTGACTACGGAGGGAGGACTGGATGTTGTTGCACAAAAAAGTCGTATCCATGAAGCCTGCCAACGGCTTAGTGCCGCAGGTATACGTGTGTCACTGTTTATCGATGCTGATGCACGGCACATCGAGGCGGCTTCTGAGTGCGGTGCGCCGGTGGTTGAAATTCACACGGGACGTTATGGCAACGCTGAAACCGCTGATATGTATCACGTTGAATTAAATAGAATAAGAGATGCCGTTGTCTTGGCAGACTCATTGGGTCTTCAAGTCAATGCTGGGCATGGAATTCATTATCATAATGTAAATGCCATAGCTGCGATTCAGGAAATCAGAGAGTTAAATATAGGCCATGCGATAGTCGCACAGAGCCTCTTTGTCGGTCTAACGAGCGCCGTAGCAGAAATGAAAAGATTAATGTTGCAGGCACGTCACCAGTGATCCTGGGAACGGGTACTGACATCGTTCAAGTCGCTAGGATACGTCGTTGCCTTGAGAAATTCGGGGATAGATTCGCCAAACGCATATTGAGTGACAAAGAAATGATCGAATTCAATGCCAGTTCTAAAAAGGCGCATTATATCGCCCGGCGCTTTGCAGCGAAAGAGGCGGCTGTAAAGGCACTAGGCACAGGGTTCAGTCAGGGTATCCATTTCCATGATGTTGTTGTTATCCATAATGAATATGGGAAACCGGACATCGAATTATATGGGGAGGCATTAGCGAAATCCAGAGGCATGAAGGTCGCGGCAATACACTCAACTTTATCTGATGAAAAAGAATATGCGGTGGCCTTTGTTATCATGACAGGCTGACTGGAGCGGCTCGTCATATTGGTGAAATGACACTATTTCATAAAACGGATCTGTTAAAATGAACGTCCATATTTTCGGCGCCATGTGGACCTGTCTCTGCCACGAGTATTCATTCCCGAATATAAGTATCGATAAGGCGCTGGTATTGCTCGCGAACATGCTGGAAATGTAAGTAAATATTGGTCATATCGTTTGCACGTGTACTGATTTCCAATGCTTGTGTCGCTTCGCGTAACGCGGTAACCGCGCAGTATGCCGTTGAACCGTACATTTTGTGCACTATTTCAGTTAAATCATCGGTTTCGTTTGATTGGTAAATGCACTCAAGTTGCGTCATCAAGAGTGGGAAATCATGGAGCATCATTGTCAGCAGATCATGTGCAAGAGTTTCATTATTTCCGGCCAGTTTAACCGACTCTTTCCAGTCCAATATGGCGGGATCATAACGGTCCATCAGCATTCTCCATGTAAGCGATACTCTACCGTGTCATAGCACCATACGAGGGCAGAGAGATGGAAGCCTGGCACCATAGCGACACCGCATTCGCGCAGAACGGTATGATTTCCCGCATTTTCGACCAGGTCGTTGCGGCGTGCTGGTTTCAAGGGTTCCAGTCTCCAGTCATCAATGATCAGTAAGCGCACCTTGGCCAGCCGCTTGTGGTAACTGCCGTCGGCCTTGGCCTGGGTCAGTTCCAGTAGCAACTGTGAGAGGTGGTAGTCACCCTGTGTTTTGTGAGTATACACAGATGCTGGATTTCCCCAGGCGCAACCACTGTGTGCGGGTTAGACGGCGGTGCGTGGTAGAGGTAGACTTGCACCATGAATTTTCTCACTATTGAGTCAGCTGTCGGCGATACTCCCTTGGTACGCCTGCAGCGACTGCCTGTGCACAGCAGTAATATCCTGTTGGTCAAGCTGGAAGGCAATAATCCGGCGGGTTCGGTCAAGGACAGGGCGGCGCTGAGTATGATTGCCCATGCCGAGGCCCGCGGTGATATCCATCCCGGTGATATGTTGATTGAGGCGACCAGCGGCAATACCGGTATTGCATTGGCCATGGCTGCGGCCATCAAGGGCTACCGTATGCGACTCATCATGCCCGAGAACATGAGCCTGGAACGCCGCGCCGTGATGAAGGCCTTTGGTGCCGAGGCAGTACTCGTCACCCGTGCACAGGGTATAGAGGGGGCACGTGATCTGGCCAAGCAGATGGAAGCCGAAGGCGAAGGCAAGGTACTCGATCAGTTTTCCAATCCAGACAACCCGCGGGCGCACTATGAGGGCACGGGACCAGAAATCTGGCGCGACACCCAAGGGACTATCACCCATTTTGTCAGTGCAATGGGCACGACAGGGACCATCATGGGAACCTCGCGGTATCTCAAGGAACAGAGTGCGGCAGTTGAAATTGTCGGTGTGCAACCTACGCAGGGTTCGAGCATACCGGGCATCCGTCGCTGGCCGAAGGAATATCTGCCAACTATTTTTGATGCCAGGCGGATCGATCGCATTATTGATATCGAGCAGAGCGAGGCCGAGTGTATGGCACGTGATCTGGCTGCGCGTGAAGGGATTTTCTGTGGCGTTTCTTCGGGGGGAGCGGTGGCTGCGGCACTGAAACTCTCAGAACAGGTGGAAAATGCCATTATCGTGTCAATCATTTGTGATCGCGGTGATCGCTATCTCTCCACTGATATCTTCCCCATCGACTGAGTACGTAGTGATTTCATGAATGTGTTTGTGTTCGATATTGAGACCGTCCCCGACGTAGAGGGTGGACGCCGTGTGCATGGACTGGAGGGGTTGGATGACGCGGATGTGGCCAATGTCATGTTCCACAAACGACGCCAGGAGACGGGTGGTTCGGATTTTCTGCGCCACCACATGCAACGTATCGTGGCCATCTCGGTTGTTCTGCGTACCAGCGAGAAGTTCAAGGTCTGGTCTCTGGGTGATGAGACCGCCTCGGAAAAGGAGCTTCTGCAGCGTTTTTTCGATGGACTCGAGCGCTACACCCCGACCCTGGTGTCCTGGAACGGCAGCGGTTTTGATCTGCCAGTCATCCACTACCGGGCGCTGCTCCATGGGGTGATCGCCCCGCGTTACTGGGACACGGGTGGTGATGATCCCAACTTCAAATGGAATAACTATCTCGGCCGTTACCATGCGCGGCATACGGACCTGATGGATGTACTGGCCGCCTATAACAATCGGGCGATGGCCCGTCTGGACGAGATAGCGACGCTGTTGGGCTTCCCAGGAAAGATGGGCATGGCGGGTTCCAAGGTCTGGGACAGTTATCTCCTGGGTGATCTGAGTGGCATTCGTGACTATTGTGAAACCGATGTACTCAATACCTATCTGGTGTTCCTGCGCTTCGAGTTGATTCGCGGCCAGCTGAGCACCGAGGCATATGACCGTGAATGTGCCCTGGTGCGCGAGAGCCTGGTTGCCGAGGACAAGGCGCATTTGCGTGAGTTCCTGGAGGCCTGGCCGGCCTGAGTTCACCACGCGGCGTATCACCCCCTCGCCGTCTCCATTGCCTCTGATTATCCCTGTATGTCCGCGCTATGAGCAAACGTCATAAAAAATCCCCTGCAGAACTCTTCATGGCACATATTGAAAGCCTCAGCCATGATGGTCACAGCGGGTGATGGCGCGACAGCGCTGGTGTTTCGCCATCTCGTACCGCTGGTTGAGGTAGACCGGGCCACGGTGCTCCGCTTTGGGGAGCAGACGGGTTTGCATCTCTCGTTGCAGTCCACTGGCCCCGATATCGCCATGCCCTTGTACCCTGCTGACTTGGCCTTGTCCTGCCGGTTGGCGGACTATGGGCTTGATTTGGCGCACAGTAACGGCCTGGCAGATCTGTCACGACATGGAATTAGTCATCGATAAGCAGTGCGAGTTTACCTGCGAATCCGCCTCGCTCCAGGTGGCGGTGGGCCGCAACGGCCTCGGCCAGCGGGTAGGTCCCGGCCAGTTCGATGTGCAATTGTCCATTATCAAACAGCGGTGCGGCCTGGGCTAGGATATTCGCCTGGCGGGCGAGGGCAGCCTCGTCGGCGTAGTACAGGGGCGAGAGCATCAGCTCGAGGCTGATGCGTAGATTGCGCAGACGGGCCGTTTTCCAGTCTACCGTGGCGTCTGGCTGGATCAGGGTGACTATATCGCCGTACAGACCCAGGGCGCCGAAGCTTTGCGCGAAAGTCGCCCCACCGACGGTATCGAACACCATATCCACGCCGTGGTCATCGCTCCAGTCGCGCGTGGCCTGGACAAAATCGGTGTGTTTATAGTCGATGGCCAGACTGGCGCCGAGGTGGCGTACTAGGGTTGCTTTTTCCTCGGAACTGACCGTGGTGGCGACCTCGCACCCGGCGAGACGGGCGAGTTGAATGGCGAGGTGGCCAACCCCGCCCGCACCGGCGTGGATGAGTACCCGGGCACCGGACACGGCTTGCCAACGGTCGTGGAGCGACTCCCAGGCCGTGATCAGTGCGAGTGGTACAGCGGCCGCTTCGGCGAAGCTGAGCCGCTGTGGTTTGGCCGCGATACAGTACTCGTCGACCACCGCGTATTCGGCATAGGTGCCCGGGAGGTCACCGATGCCGCCGTGGCAGAAATAGACGGCATCACCGGGATGAAAGTGGGTCACGGCGCTGCCAACGGCCTCGACGATACCCGCACCGTCACACCCCAGGATGGTGGGCATCCGATCGGGGTAATAGGTCCCGTTGCCGCGCAATTTGGTGTCGATGGGATTGAGGCCAGCAGCCTTGAGTCGTACCAGAAGCGCATTCGGTGCGCTGGCCAGCGGGGTGTTGAGCGTATGGAGTTGGAGCACCTCCGGTGCGCCGACGGCGGTCATGAGCATGGCTTTCATGGTATTTTCATTCTCCGTTACACTGTACGGTGAAAGTGGGAAAAAGGGCCTTCGCGAGGATATCCTCCAAGGATAATGTATCTGCACCGCATGTCACGCCCCAGAGGGTAATTAACGATCATGGCTATCGAGATAGAACGCAAGTTTCTGGTGTGCGATGTGCGCTGGCGCGATCATGCCGATGCGGGTAGTGCGTATTGTCAGGGGTATCTGGTGGGCGCGAAACGGGCCTCGGTGCGGGTGCGTCGTGAGGGTGAACAGGCCATGCTCAATATCAAGAGCGTGACACTGGGTATCCGTCGCCTGGAGTTCGAATATCCGATTCCACTCGCCGAGGCGCAGACACTATTGGCGCAGCTATGTCAGCAACCGCTCATCGACAAGACCCGCTACCATGTCCCCCATGCCGGGCATGTGTGGGAAGTCGATGTCTTTCACGGCGACAACGACGGTCTGGTGGTCGCCGAGATTGAGTTACAGCACGAGGACGAGGCCTTTGAGACACCTGCCTGGCTTGGCGAGGAGGTCTCGCACGACCCACGCTATTACAATGTCAGCCTCGTCACGCACCCGTACAAGGACTGGTGATGGTGCCACCCATAGCGGCATCGCTGCGCTGGATAGAGGTCTCTCTCGGTGAACAGCAGCTATGGTTGCGCGATGCGACGCAAACCCTGCTGTGTGTCCCTGCGTCTACGGCGAAAAAAGGTCCCGGCGAACAGTTAGGCAGTGAATGTACACCGCGAGGCTGGCACAGTATACGGGCACGTATCGGTATCGCATGTCCTGCTAACACGGTCTTCGTCGGCCGGCGTCCGAGCGGCGAACTCTATACTCCCGCCCTGTGCCGTGCGTACCCCCAACGCGATTGGATACTGGCCCGCATACTCTGGCTCAGTGGACTGGAAGTCGGTCGCAACCGGTCGGGTAGCTGCGATACCATGCGCCGCTATATCTACATTCATGGTTGTCCGGATGAGGATGTCCTCGGCGTACCCGGCTCGCATGGCTGCGTTAAGCTGCGCAATACCGATGTCATGCGCCTCTGTGATCTGGTCTCGGTGCAGACGCGGGTTTTTATTCATGAATAACAACGCGACGATGGACACGTGCAGTGCCAGGATCCGGCAGCGTCGCTATGATCAAGATGGGGGAAAGGGGAACTGATATGTCACTGGGACCGGTGATGCTGGATGTACAGGGTACGGCGCTGATGCCCGAGGAGCGCGAATTGTTGTGCCACCCACAGGTGGGTGGAGTGATCCTGTTCGCGCGCAATTATGTCGATCCGGAGCAGCTCGCTGAATTGGTCCGCGCCATCCACGGTGTGCGCGTCCCGCGCCTGCTGGTGGCCGTTGATCATGAGGGTGGTCGGGTACAGCGTTTTCGTTCGGGATTCACGCATTTGCCGCCGATGCGTAGTTTCGGCCGACTCTATGATCGTGACCAGCGCCAGGCACAGGCCTTGTGTCGTACCGCAGGCTGGCTGCTGGCGCGGGAACTGCGTGCGGTGGATGTCGATTTCAGTTTCACCCCGGTGCTGGACCTTGATCGCGGTATCAGCGCGGTGATAGGTGATCGGGCGTTCCATTGTGATCCGGAAGTCGTGGCCGAACTCGCGCACACACTCATGTCAGGCATGGGCGAGGCAGGAATGGTCGCCACAGGTAAGCATTTTCCCGGACATGGTGGTGTGGCGGCCGACTCGCATACCGATGTTCCATGCGACTCGCGTCGTTTTGAGGATATCTTTGCCGAGGACGTGTTGCCCTTCGAACGCATGATCCAATATGGGTTGGCGGGGATCATGCCGGCGCATGTAATCTACGCACGGGTGGATACACAGCCCGCGGGGTATTCACCATTCTGGCTCAAGGACGTATTGCGTGGACGGCTGAAATTTCAGGGCGTGATCTTCAGTGATGATCTGAATATGGCCGGTGCCGGGTGTGTCGGGGGTAACTATGCTGAACGTGCGCGTACCGCGCTGCAGGCAGGATGCGATATGGTGCTGATTTGCAATAATCGTGCTGGCGCTATCAAGGTCGTGCAGGAACTGGGGCAACATGATGACCCCGTCTCCCACATGCGCCTGATACGCCTGCATGGGCGCCTGCCGGTGACGAGTGCACAACTGCACCGCGAGCCGCGCTGGCATGAGGCAGTGTCACAGTTGGCCGAGGCAGATGACGCCTTGTCACTGGACCTTGATCTTGACTGACGGGTCCGCAGTCTTTCAAGGGAACAGACCCACCAATGAGGTAAGTGATGATTGATTTGATAGGGCAAAAGATCCGACTACTGATGGACGCACAGGGTCTGTGGATTACCCAAGTTTTTATTGTCGTGTTCATCTCACTGCTAGTGGATTTTGCGCAAAAAAAGGTATTGCTGCGTTTGCAAGGCAAACTGGTACGCAACGACGTGCTGTGGGATGATGCTCTGCTCCAGGCCCTGCGCAGTCCACTGACCCTGCTTATCTGGCTGGTCGGCATTACCTTCGCCGCGCAGATTCTCGGTGATCATACTCAGGCGAGTATTTTTCATGCCGTTGTCCCAGTGCGTGACGTGGGTGTCGTTGTTGCGCTGGCCTGGTTTCTGATTCGTCTCATCCGCAATATTGAGTACAACATCTGCCAGGTCAAGGTGGCCGATGGCGCGCTGGTCGATCACACCACGGCCGATGCGATCAGCAAGCTGTTGCGTGCATCGGTGATCATCACATCGGTACTGGTAGCCCTGCAGACGCTGGGTTTCAGTATCTCCGGTGTGCTTGCTTTCGGTGGCATTGGTGGTCTTGCGGTGGGTTTGGCCGCCAAGGACATGTTAGCCAATTTTTTCGGTGGCCTGATGATCTATCTCGATCGACCCTTTTCGGTCGGCGACTGGATTCGTTCACCTGACCGTACCATTGAAGGCACTGTGGAGCGGATCGGTTGGCGCCTGACCTGCATTCGCACCTTCGACAAGCGACCGTTGTATGTGCCCAACGGGATCTTCTCCAGTGTTGCCGTTGAGAATCCTTCGCGTATGAGCAATCGACGGATCTACGAAACCATTGGTATCCGTTATGATGACATCGACAAGATGGAGGTGATTCTCCAGGATGTCGAGGCGATGTTGCGCACCCACACCGATATCGATCAGCAACAGACCCTGATGGTGAACTTCGACAGTTTCGGGCCTTCGTCACTGGACTTTTTTGTCTATACTTTTACCCATACCACACAATGGATTGAATTCAAGAAGATCAAGCAAGATATATTATTGCGCGTCAGCGCGATCATCGCGGCACGCGGGGCCGAGATCGCCTTCCCAACCTCGACCTTGCAGATAGCGGGGAGGCTGGAGTTGCGCCGTACCAGGGAACAGGCATGCACGCCCCCGGCATCTGCTGATGCGGGAGCGCACCGCCACGGTAGTGGGGCAGACCCACAACGGTGATCACTGTCCGGTTGTTGGTCGAAGTGCCGAGGACTATTATCAGGATTTTTGTAGGGATAAACTGGCATGATAGCATATTAGAATATTACTGGTAATGTGTCATATGCGCGTCTATACTCCGGCGTTTATTTCACACCTGCATTGAGTATCTGCAACCCGGAGATGAGACGATATGGCTGATAAACTTCTGATTATTATGGTTAACACTGATCCCGCCAACGGCTCCGAGCTGGGCGCCCCGTTTTTTCAGGCAACGGTTGCCGCAGCCATGGAGTTCGATGTGGAGGTGATCCTGACTGGCCGTGCCGGTGAGCTGGCCAAGAAGGGCGTAGCTGAGAAACTCTTCGTTCAGGAAGGCAGCTCCAAGAGTGTTTATGAATTCATCAAGGATGCCCATGAAGCTGGTGTCGCCTTCAAGGTCTGCACCCCGACCCTGGAGCTGTGGGGCGATGACCTGATTCCTGAGATTGAAGAGACCGTGGGTGGCGCTTATGTCATCAGTGAAGCGATGGACGACGATACCGTCACCTTCACCTACTGAGCACGTTTGCCACCACATGCCGATTGAGGGTCCCCAGGCACAGGCGGTACTGGAGCGCGCGGATTGTCTCTATAATGCCGAGGCCGTCGATCAGGCCTATGCACGACTGGCCAAGGCAATCACAGCGCAACTCGAGGGGAGCGATCCCCTCGTGCTGTGTGTGATGACCGGTGCTCTGATTCCCGCCGGTCAGTTGCTGAGTCGCATCAAATTTCCTCTCCAGATCGACTACATCCATGCCACCCGCTACCGTGGCGAGACGCGGGGTGGTGAGTTGCACTGGCTTGTCGAACCGGTCAGTTCACTCAAAGACCGCGTGGTTTTGGTGATCGACGACATCCTTGATGAAGGCCTTACCCTGGCCGGTATCCTGGAGTATTGTCGCGAGCAGGGTGCGCGCGCCGTCTATTGTGCCGTCTTGGTCAACAAACGGCACGCGCGTAAATCTCTCACCGAGGTTGATTTCATCGGCCTTGAAGTCGAGGACCGCTATGTCTTCGGTTGCGGCATGGATTACAAGGGTTACCTGCGCAATCTTCCTGCTATTTATGCAATCAACGAGTCTTGAGGGCGGTTATGGCGCATATTGCGATTATTGGCGGCACGGGCATGACCTCCATCAAGACGCTTGATATACGCCACCGTGAGGTGGTGCATACGCCCTATGGCGAGCCGTCCGGGCCGTTGACCCATGGGGTGATGGCGGGCAACGAGGTCGTGTTTCTCGCCCGTCACGGCTATGGTCACACCATACCGCCGCACAAAGTGAATTACCGTGCCAATCTTTGGGCGCTCAAGGAGGCGGGCGCGGAGAAGGTGATCGCGGTCAATGCGGTCGGGGGTATCCGTGCCGACATGGCACCGGGAAGGCTGGTCTTCCCCGATCAGATTATCGACTACACCTGGTCGCGGGTGAACACCTATTTCGAGGAGGGTTTGAGCCAGGTCGTGCATGTCGATTTTACCGAGCCGTATTGCGAGGAGCTACGCCAGCGGCTTATTTCTGCCGCCAGAGAGTGCGCTGTCGACGCCAGTGAAAACGGGACCTATGCGGCTACGCAGGGGCCGCGTTTGGAAACGCGTGCGGAGATCGATCGTCTGGAGAGTGACGGCAATGATCTGGTCGGTATGACAGGTATGCCAGAGGCGGCACTGGCGCGAGAGTTGCGGCTGTGCTATGCCTGTACTGCAGTGGTGGCGAACTGGGCCGCCGGTCGAGGTGAAGACGCGATCACGATGGCGGCGATCGAACATCACCTCACACAAGGCATGGCTCAGGTGCGTACCCTGTTCGCCCAGGTCATCAGTAGCCTCTAGCCACACCTCGGGAAACGACTCCAGCGCGCGGTAAGACGGCGCAGAGGAGAGGCCCGGCATACGTACCGTTTTGCCAGATCGCACCTCACGGCGTTTCCCAATACATTATCGGCGTTTGAATCTTTTCCATTTCAGCCTATCACCTCGGTTTTTACGCGCGGACCACGCTGGTGTCTTCACAACCTCTGGGTCTTCAGCGTTGTATCGCCCCCTGATCTGACACCGGTGGCACCCTTGTGCCCGGCACCGGATGGGGTGTCGCTGCAGGCAGGCTAGGTGGCGGTGTGTACGGGGTAACCAGCGCCAGGACGCCAAAGGCGGGGTTGTCAAAATAAGTCAGTGCGCCTTTGCGCACCCGATGTTGCTCCTTGAGGCCAAAAACAATTTCAGATGGCACACTCGACGCCGTGTTCACCAAATCAACCGGATTGGCACCAGGGGTCCCCAGTGCGGGGCTATCGCTGATCGTAGCGGGAACGGGGCGGGCGGTGGGTGGCATAGTATTGGACGGGGCCGCAGTATTGTTGCCCGGGATGATGTAGTCCAGGTTAAATGACAGGTGCAGGTAACGTGCGCGGTGCAGGATGATGCTGCCTTCGAGCAGGGGTAGGGCGGATGGGCTGATCACAGGCAGTGCATCGCTCGCCGTGGCTTGAGCCGACGCGGGGGAAGGTGGCGAAGGTGCCTTGTCCATACCCTGCAGGGCGGCAGCGCCACTGCGATCAGTGTCACCTTGTGTCTGTTCGATCCACACGGGTATGGTCGTGGTCATGCTGAGGCCGGGTTGACGCCAGCCGATATGCATCAGTACCTTGTAGCGGGATGATTTCTCCAGAGTCTGCACGGCGTCGTTGAGTTGCATCTGTGCGGCTGGCAGGAGAGTGAATGCCTGGTAAGGTGCAGGCATGCTGGTGGTGGCGCCGGAGTCAATGGCCGTATAGGTGATAAACCGTGCCGGGGCACTGAGTGAGGTGGTGGAAGGCCACTGTTCGGACTGCATGACTGAGGGGGTAAGTTGCTGGAAGATCACCAGTTCGACGGTGTAGAGTCGCGGGGTATCCGCCCACGCCTGGGTGGCAAACAGGCCCAGCAGGACCAGCGGCAGCAAAACATGTCGTTTTTTCAAGGCATCTACCTTCCAAGTGTTTATGATCATCCGTATCCTTCCCACCTGCAGGGTAAGAGAAATGCATAGCGAGGGGGCGTGATGGCCGTCAAAACTGTAGTACGCATGGGCCACCCGCTACTTGGGCAGGTGGCAGAACCCGTCGTCGAGTTTAACACGCCGACTCTGGATACGCTTCTTCGTGACATGTTCGATACCCTGGCTGCTGCGAACGGCGCGGGGCTGGCAGCACCCCAGATAGGCGTCTCGCTGCGGGTGGTGGTATTCGGCATGGCGGATAATCCGCGCTACCCCGATGTCGAACCCATTGCCGAGACGGTATTGATCAATCCTTTGATAACGGTTATCGATGCCCGCGAGGTAGAGGCCTGGGAAGGTTGTCTGAGTGTACCCGGTATGCGGGGTCTGGTGTCGCGTTATCGCACCATTTGCTATGCAGGCCATGACTCGCAGGGCAGACGCTTCGAGCGGAATGTCAGTGGCTTCCACGCGCGTGTCGTCCAGCACGAGGTCGATCACCTTGAGGGAATACTCTATCCCCGACGCATTCGTGATCTCAGCCACTTCGGTTTTGAGGAAGAGCTGTTCCCTGAGGGGTTCCATTGCGCCCCTGAGTGAACAGAGTTGGCGGACCGGGGGCCACTTTGGCAGAATCTGATGGTCGGGTGTCAGGGTTGGTGTCAGGCTGCGGCCTTGTTGGCCAACGAGGTCAGCAAGTGGCTGAGTGCCTCGATGCGGTGGTCACGATCTTGGAAATCACCGCTGATGCGCAGTTTGTCACTGCCGTCAAGCCTGTACGCCTGCGGTTGGGTCTGCACCAGCTGGATGATACGCAGGGGATCGATATTCGGTTGGTCGCCGAAGATAATGCGCCCACCCCGTGGGCCAAAATCGATTTTTCGAATACCGAGCCGTACAGCATCGAGTTTGAGTTCAGTGACACGGAACAGGGTCTTGATTGGATCGGGTAGCAGGCCGAAGCGGTCTATCATCTCGACCTGCAGCTCGTGTAATTCCTCAGGCGCTGTGGCGCTGGCAATGCGTTTGTAGATGATCAGTCGTTCGTGGACGTCGGGTAGATAGTCCTCCGGGATCAGTGCCGGTACGCGCAGATCAATTTCGGCACCATGATCGAGCGGGCGGGTCAGATCGATGTCACGCCCTGCCCTGAGGGCATGCACGGCGCGTTCGAGCAGTTCGGTGTAGAGCGTGTAGCCGATCTCCTGCATCTGGCCGCTCTGATCCTCCCCGAGCAATTCACCGGCACCGCGTATTTCGAGGTCATGCGTGGCTAGAGTAAAACCGGTGCCCAGGGCTTCTATGGACTCGATGGCCTCCAGCCGTTTGAGGGCATCGGCCGTGATGGCCTTGCGTGAGGGGATCAGCAGATAGGCATAGGCGCGGTGATGCGAACGGCCCACCCGGCCGCGTAACTGATAGATCTGGGCGAGACCGAAGCGGTCGGCGCGGTTGATGATGATGGTGTTGGCGCTGGGCACGTCGATGCCAGTCTCGATGATCGTGGTACACACCAAGATGTTGAAACGCTGGTGGTAGAAATCGGACATGGCCTGTTCGAGTTCCCGCTCACGCATCTGGCCGTGCGCCACACGCACGCTGGCCTCGGGGATGAGCGCTTCGAGCTCAGCGGCTTTTTCAAAGATGCTCTCCACCTCGTTGTGCAGGAAATAGACCTGCCCACCACGTTTTATCTCCCGCAGACAGGCCTCGTGTATCAATGTGGTGTTCCATTCGCTGACGAAGGTTTTCACTGCTAGTCGCCGAGCCGGCGGTGTAGCGATGATGGATAGCGCACGCAGATCGGACAGAGCCATATTCAGTGTGCGGGGGATAGGAGTGGCGGTCAGTGTCAGCACATCGACCTGGGCGCGTAGCGCCTTGAAACGCTCTTTTTGCCGGACTCCGAAGCGATGTTCCTCATCAATGACGACCAGGCCGAGGTACTTATGACTGATGTCGTCTTGTAGCAGTTTGTGCGTCCCGATGACGATATCGACTGTCCCTTCACTCAGACCGCGCAAGACCGTCTCCTGTTCCTTTTTCGATCGAAAGCGTGATAATGCTTCGATGCGTATTGGCCAATCGGCAAAACGGTCGCGAAAATTCTCCAGGTGTTGCTGGGCGAGTAGGGTCGTTGGCACTAGTACGGCGACTTGCTTACCGGCCTGGGTGGCGATGAAGGCCGCGCGCATGGCCACCTCGGTCTTACCAAAGCCAACATCGCCGCAGATGAGGCGATCCATGGGTTTGTCCGCGCGCATGTCGGCGATGACCGCATCGATGGCGGCTTGTTGATCCGGGGTTTCCTCGAAGGGGAAACTGGCACTGAAGGCACGATAGTGTTCCTCATCGACATCATAGGCATAGCCCTTGCGGGCCTCGCGCTGGGCGTAGATATCGAGCAGTTCCGCAGCGACGTCGCGCACCTTTTCACTGGCCTTGCGTTTGGCGCGCTCCCATTGGCCGCTGCCGAGTCTGTGCAGCGGTGCGCTCTCAGGTGCGGCACCGGTATAGCGGCTGATTAGGTGCAGGGAGGAGACAGGGACATAGAGTTTGTCGCCACCAGCGTATTCCAGGGTGAGAAATTCACCGCTCATGCCGCCCACATCAAGTGTCTGCAGTCCCAGATAACGCCCGACACCATTATTTTCATGGACGACGGGGGCGCCGATACTCAGCTCGGCAAGGTTGCGCACGATGGCATCGGCATCGCGCTGCGAGGTCTTACGCCGACGGCGCTGCATGACCTGTTGGCCATAGAGTTGGGGTTCGGCAATGATTGCGATAGCTGGCGCTTCGAGCATCAGGCCTTGGTCGAGCGGCGCGACGGTAATGCCGATGCGCTCGTTGGCCGCAAGGAAGGCCTGCCAATGGGCAAACGGGGTGGGCTGGATCTCGCAACCACGTAACAGTTCCAGCAGGCCCTCACGACGCCCGGTGGTCTCAGCGGCAAACAATACGCGACCGGTATATGTGTCGACAAAGTGTTTGAGCCGATCACTGGGGTGGGTAGTGCGGATATCCAGGGTCAGCGCGGGTGGCGTTGCCGTGGCGTAGTTGCAAACGTCGGTATACGCACGGGCGTTGTCGTGTTCGAAGCGTTGCAGATCGATGCGCGGGAAGCGCTTGCAGCCCGCGAAAACCTCGTTAGCCTGCAGAAAAATCTCATTCGGCGCCAGCAGCGGGCGTTCGTGATCGTGACGGTGTTGTTCGTGGCGCGCACAGATCTCGGACCAGAAGGTCTCAGCCGCGCTAGCCACCGCAGCGGTCATCATGAGCAGCCCAGTGTCCGGCAAGTAGTCGAACAAGGTGTGGGTGGTGTCGAAAAACAGCGGCAGGTAGTACTCGATGCCTGGTGATGCGAGTCCGTTGGTGATATCGCGATACACTGGGCAGGACTGGGGATCGCCCTCGAAACGGGCGCGCCAGGTCTGACGAAATCCGGTGATGGCTGCCTTGTCGAGGGGAAACTCCCGTGCCGGCAGCAACCGCACCTGCTCGATCTGCTCGATGGAGCGCTGGGTCTCGGGATCAAAAGTGCGAATGCTCTCGATCTCCTCATCGAACAGTTCGATGCGATAGGGTGTGCGGCTGCCCATTGGATAGAGATCCAGCAGGCTGCCGCGCACGGAGAACTCGCCGTGCTCCATGACTGTCGAGACATATTGATACCCATTGGCTTCCAGGCGCCGGCGCATCTGCTCCAGATTCAGGGTATCGCCCTGGTCGATGAGCAGGCTGTGGGCATCAAGGTAGCTGCGCGGACTCAGCCGTTGCATGACGGTCTGTACGGGCACGATGAGGATGCCGCGTTGCAGGCCAGGGAGGCAGTGCAGTGCCATGAGCCGCTCGGAGATGATGTCCTGATGCGGAGAAAACGCATCATAGGGCAGGGTTTCCCAATCCGGCAGGGTCAGCACTGGCAGGTCTTGTTCGCCGCTGAGGTAGAAACGCAGTTCGTATTCCAGTCGTTGTGCCACCGGAGTGCTCTCGGTGATCAGTACCAGTGGTCCTGGATGGCGGCGGGCGACGGCGGCCATGACCAGGCCGTAGCTGCTGCCATACAGACGCCCCCAACGCAGGTGTTCCCCGGGTTGTGGCAAACGTGGGGTTAGTGGCGAGGTGTAGGTGGTGGCAGGTGCAGGGTCTGTCATGGTGTCGGTGGCAGGTTATGTGTGGCCGCGGCAGGCGGCGTGAGAAGACAGGCCCGCTATTCTAATCGCTCGGAGAGGATGGGGCAAAGCACGCTTGAACTTTCCGGGAACGGGGGGGCCTTTCGCACCCGATGTCCTGATGCCCTGGCGTATTGACACGGATTGGATGTCCCCCGGAGTCCGACCGTCTCCCATTAGGTATAAACTTGCCACGTTTTGTTCCTGCATGATTTTCTCTAAGAAAAACTGTGGTGAATACAGCAGGTTTTTGGGCCTTGGCGCCACGCGTGAAACTATGCAATTTAACGGTGCAGGACCAGGGGTTTGTGAGTGTCGCGATTGTGTTTGTACAATTGCTGTAACAGACGGGGGAAGGGCAAGGTGTAACGGGTCTGGAGTGCGTGGGCCCGGACACGCAGTGGCGCCAATGCGGGCAGACGTTGTGGGCTGTTGAAGGCAATGATAATGACATTGCCTTTGCCTTCAACGGGTAGGTGCAGGGTCTGTTGGTCAAACACTGTGTCGATGTGTTGGGCAATGCGTGCAAAGTCGCCTGTGGTATCTCGCCAAAGATTGATGACCAGTATACCGTCGTGCAGGAGCCGCGTGCGGCAGGCATCGAAGAACACAAGTGCATCCATACCGCGAGCTAGACCGGTGGCGTCAAAGGCATCGACCGTGAGTAGATCGTAGTGCTCGGGACCGGCCGTCGGATCGGTGACAAAGACGGTAGCATCATTGATATGGATGTGCAGGCGCCCATCGCGTGGCAGAAAAAAGAACTGATGAGCGAGTTCGGCCACGAGGGGATCGTGTTCCACCACCTCGATGCGTACTGCGGGGAAATGATGCCAGAGAAAATGGGTGAGTGAACCCGCTCCGAGCCCAAGCTGCAGGACCGTCGGGCACCGTGTGCGAAACAGTAGGAAAGCGGTCATGGCCTGCACATAGCCGAGCACCGGTTGGTGCGGCGTCGCGATGCTGATCCGGCTCTGGAGTGGACCCTGCCCAAAATACAGGGTGCGCGTGTCACGCTCCTGCACGACATAGATAACGCCGGTCTTGCTCACGGCATGGTGTAGGATACGGCCGGCGGCGCGTGGCATGGCGTGGTGTGCTTCGGGTCGGCGATCAATGACCCCGCTGGGCGGTAGTCACTCAGTCTATCTTGCGCAACACGCGCACGTTGGCCACGCGTTTTTCGTAAGCATCGCGGGCGATGCGCACGTCCTCCAAAAATACAGGCAGTTCATCGGGCGTGAGCGCCTGGGGACCATCGACCAGGGCCTTGCTGGGGACGGGATGAAAATCCACCAGCACCATGTTGGCACCGGCAATCACGCCCTGGGCAGTCACGTGCATGACGTCGAGCAAGCCCTCCGGGGAGGCGTCGCGGGTGCCAACGGAGTGGGAGGGGTCGATGCACACGGGCATACGGGTCAGACGCTTGACGACGGGCACGTGGGCAAAGTCAACGAAGTTGCGGTGCGGATCGCCCATATTGGTCTTCATGCCGCGCAGGCCGAACACGACCCGGGTGTTGCCCTCGCTGGCCAGGTATTCAGCCGCATTGAGCGACTCTTCCAGGGTGATGCCGAAACCGCGCTTGAGCAGGACCGGAAAGTGGCGCTCGCGCCCGATGTGTTTGAGCAACTCAAAGTTTTGTGTGTTGCGTGTGCCGATCTGGAGCATGACGCCGGTCGGATGTCCGGTTTGCTCCAGGGCTGCGTGGATCTCCTGAACGTGGGTCTCGTGGGTGACCTCCATGGCGATGACACGAATGGCGTATTTGCCGGCCAGTTCGAATACGTAGGGCAGGCAGCTCTTGCCGTGTCCCTGGAAGGAATAGGGGTTTGTGCGTGGTTTGTAGGCACCCATGCGGGTGCAGACCTGCCCGTGCTCTTGCAGTACCTTCAGCATCATCTCGACGTGGGTCGGGTTGTCCACCGCACACAGGCCCGCAAAGACATTCAGATTGTCTTGCCCGAAGCGCACGCCATTATACTCGAAGGCGGTCGGTCGGCGCTCATCGCGGCGCCGCCCGAGGATGCGGTATTCTGCGGATACCCGCACGGCGCGTTCCACGCCCGTGAGTTGTTGCATGACATCGAGGTTGAGACTGGCGGTATCACCGATCAGATACAGTTCGGTCAGGACCTGCTGCACCCCCTGTTCTTCATGGACCCGAACCTGGATGTTGGGCAGGTTGTCGAGGTGATTCATCAGGTCCTTGTATGCCTGACTATTGTGGGTCATATCGGGCTGCAAAATAATGATCATTGCGGGTCCTGTGCGGTGTGATGCCGGAGTGGGAACGAGAACACGCTATTATTCCAGAGGCGTGTCGGTGTCGCAATCGACCCGCGCCGGTTCCGGGCAATTGCCTGTATGCAGGAGCGGCGGTCTTCAGTCGCGGTAACGGCGAAGGAGGTCCTGGTAGGCATCGATGCGACGATCGCGCAGATAGGGCCACATGCGCCGTAGCGTTTCACTGCGTGCCATATCGACCTTCACAACCAGGACTTCGTCATTGTCCGTCGCGGCCTGCGCCAGCATTTCGCCCTGTGGACCCACGACAAAACTGCTGCCCCAGAACTGGTTACCGGGGGTCTGCGCCGAGGGGTCAGGTTCATGACCGGTGCGGTTACAGACCAGCACTGGCAGGGCGTTGGCGATGGCGTGAGCGCGCTGAATAGTGACCCATGCCTCGCGCTGACGGGCCTGTTCGTCGAGGGTATCATCGGGTGCCCAGCCGATAGCGGTGGGATAGAGCAGCAACTGTGCTCCCGCCAACGCCATCAACCGGGCCGCCTCCGGGAACCATTGATCCCAGCACACCAGCACACCAAGTCGGCCGACGGAGGTGGTGATAGGCTCAAAACCCAGATCACCGGGGGCGAAATAGAATTTCTCGTAATAGCCGGGATCATCGGGGAGGTGCATCTTGCGATAGATACCGGCCAGTTGGCCATTGGTCTCCAGCACCGCAGCGGTGTTGTGGTAGAGACCTGGGGCACGGCGCTCAAACAGCGAGGCAACGATAACGATTCCCAACTCTCTGGCCAGGGCACCGAGGCGTTCGGTGGTGGGTCCCGGTATGGCCTCAGCCAGATCAAAGTGGTGACTGGCCTCGGTCTGGCAGAAATACAGTCCGCTGTGGAGTTCCTGAAGCAGGACCAGCTGCGCGCCGCGCGCGGCAGCCTCGCGAATGCCGGACTCACTGACGGCCAGATTGGTTCCGCGCTCGGCGCTACAGGTCTGCTGGACCAGGCCGACGGTAAGCGCGCATTCGGGCATGAGGCGTGATGTCCTTGTGGGTGTGACGAGCAGCCTGGAGCGCCACATGATAGCGGAAGCCGGCCCGATGATGGTATTTGCCCAGAGTCGTGATCCCTGCCGTGGCGCTATGCGTCGCTCAGCACCCCTGCGGGTAATTGCATGGTCACGCAATGCAGGCTGCCATTTTGCAGGATGAGTGCTTGGCAATCGATGCTGATCACCACGCGTCCAGGAAAGCAGTCCTGTAGTATCCCACGTGCCCGGGCATCGACGGGATCGGCATAGCTTGGCACAAGTACTGCCTCATTGATAATGAGAAAGTTTGCATAGGTTGCTGGCAGGCGCCGGCCCTGCGTGTCGCAGTGTGCACGTGGCCAGGGCAGGGGGACCAGCCGGTAGGGGCGACCATCTGCCTGGGTAAAACGCTGGAGTTCAGTCTCCATATGTTGCAGTTCGCAATAGTGTGTGTCACGCGGATCATCACAGCGCACATAGGCGATGGTGCCCGGGTCACAGAACCGGGCCAGAGTATCGATGTGGCTGTCGGTGTCATCGCCCGCCAGTGCACCGTGATCGAGCCATAGAATACGTTGTGCCCCCATGACCCGGCGCAAATGGGCTTCCAGAGCGGGCTGATCCAGGCCCGGATTACGTGTGGGCGTTTGCAGGCAACGGCGGGTGGTCATCAGCGTACCTTGCCCATCGCTGTCGATGCTGCCGCCTTCCAGCACCATCGCCTGTGATTCTAACGAGAGGGAGCCGAAGAGTCCGGCGCTATGCTGGCCCGCAGTCAGGCGGTTGTCCAGTGTGGCCTCGAATTTGCCGCCCCAGCCGTTGAAGGTGTAATCAAGGAGGCGGAGTTGGCCGGCCTCCCGTACGGTGATGGGGCCGTGGTCGCGCACCCAGGTGTCGTTACTGGGCTGGGTGTGGAAACGTATGCGTTCAGGGTTGATACCCTGTTGTACCAGTGCCGCCTGGATATGGTGTTGGTGGTCGGCATCATAGGCGGTGATCAGCACCCTCTCATGCGCGCTGACAGCGGCGGCGATGGCGATAAACACCGCTTCGACCTGATCGAGCCAGGGGCGCCAGTCACCGTGAGAGTGCGGCCAGGTCAGCATGACACCGCTTTGCGGCGCCCATTCTGCGAGCAGGGTACGGGGCATGTGATTGGCGGTTTGCAACGAGAACGCCCCGCAGTATGCCGGTCGCGGGGCGTCGTCGTAAATCAACGCCTGTTGATTTAGTGTTGAGTGTTGAGTACAGAGTCGATGACGTACTTGTATTCGAAATAGACCGTGTACTTGGGATAGACCCAACGGGTAATGGGTGGCTGGCCGACCGGCACACGTTTCTCGCGTGGGTGTCCGAAGTGTTGAGTGACCTCGGTCATGGTCATGCCGCGCACCGGCATCTCCACGCTATATTCATGGGGGATGGTCGCAGAGGTGGGTACCGGAGTTGTCGGCGCACCCGCTGGCAGAGTGGCCGTGGTGGGCATGTTCAGAGTACCCGCCATGACGGCACCTACCGCCAGCGCCAGGCTGGTTGCCAGTCCCAGTGCTATCGCGTGTCGTTTGTTGCACATGAGGCTCGATTCCTTCCACTACCAGCGCATTGTCTGCGCCGTTCAGTGTAACTGTCTTGTCGCAACTATACCCCGGCCCGAGCCGACAAGCAAAATGGGCAAGGCGGAGAATAGAGACGGTAGTATAAAGTCTGAATGGTAACCGGGATTGGACTCTGGTGCATCCACTGAGATCGGGATGGCCTGCACAGTTTCGCTGTGTGCGCATCTGTTTCTGAACAAGGACAGGGCGGGTCAACAGGGGAGACATGCGGTCTCGCCATTATCTGCACCCTTGCGCTATTATTAACGCTATGGTCTACGTGGAAAACAAATTGACCGGGACGGATTCGGAACTGGTGACGGTCTCCGATGTCAACGCTTGGCTGAGTTCACTCGGTGTGCGCAGTGGTGAGGCCGGTGAGGAGCTGATTCGACGTGCCTATGAGTTTGCTCGCCATGCCCATGGCGAACAACGGCGTGCGTCGGGTGAACCTTATATACAGCACACCTTGGCGGTGGCCGATATCCTGGCCGGCCTGAACCTTGATCCGGAGACCGTGGCCGCTGCCATCCTCCATGACGTAGTGGAAGACACTGCGGTGGGTGTCGCGGATGTCGAGCGCGCCTTTGGTGCCGCCGTCGCCCGTCTTGTCGATGGCGTGACGAAAATGCACATCATTGATTTGCAGGGCGAGCGCGAGGATCAAGGACAGGAACACGTTCAGGCTGAGAGTCTGCGCAAGTTATTGCTCGCCATGGCTGAGGATGTTCGCGTGGTGCTGATCAAGCTCGCCGATCGCCTGCACAACATGCGCACCCTCAATCACCTCACGCGCGACAAACAACGGCGTATTGCCCGTGAGACACTTGATATCTATGCGCCACTGGCCAACCGTCTCGGCATATGGCAGATCAAGTGGGAGCTCGAGGACCTCTCTTTTCGTTATCTGGAACAAGCTAACTACAAAGAGATTGCCCATTTTCTTGATGAGCGACGCGTAGATCGTGAACATTTTATCGAGAAGGCCATGGATAGATTGCGCCAGGAAATGGAACACGTCGGCATCCATGCCGACATCTCGGGTCGACCAAAACATATCTACAGCATTTGGAAGAAAATGCAGCGCAAGGATCTGGGCTTTCACCAAATACACGACGTGCGTGCAGTGCGTATCATTGTTGATGAGGTGGCTGATTGCTATGGTGCATTGGGTGTTGTGCATACCTTGTGGCGCCACATACCCAGAGAGTTTGATGATTATATCGCCACGCCTAAGGCCAACAATTATCAGTCCATCCATACCGCCGTGGTCGGGCCCTACGGCAAGACGCTGGAGGTGCAAATACGCACCCGGACAATGCACGAGCACGCCGAACTGGGGGTGGCCTCGCACTGGCGGTATAAAGAAGGTTCGCACGGCGATAAGCTCTATGATCAGAAAATCGCCTGGCTGCGCCAACTGCTGGAGTGGAAGGATGAGGCTACTGATGCGGGGGATTTCATCGATCGCTTCAAGTCTGAGGTATTTCAGGACCGCATCTATGTGCTGACGCCACAGGGTGCGGTGGTCGATCTGCAACAGGGTGCCACGCCACTGGACTATGCCTATCATATTCACACCGAGATCGGGCATCGTTGCCGCGGCGCCAAGGTCAATGGGCGCATTGTGCCGTTGACCTATGAATTGAAAAACGGTGAACAGGTCGAGATTTTGACCACGGCGCACGGTACACCGAGCCGCGATTGGCTCAATCCGCAGTTGGGTTACCTCAAGACCTCGCGGGCCCGGGCCAAGGCGCGGCACTGGTTCAAACAGCAGGACGTGAGCGTCAACATTAGTGCCGGTCGGGCTGCGCTGGAGCGGGAAATGCATCGCCTCGGGGTGCACGGTTTTTCTCATGACAAGCTGGCCGTGTATCTGCAGTATCCCGGTGTCGATGATTTCCTTGCCGAAATCGGTCGTGGTGAAATCAACAGTTCGCAGCTTGCCTCGACTATCCAGGCCGTGGCGATGCCGCGCGATGAGCCTGTACTGGAGACGCATCCTGTCCGCAGGCGCCGGGGTGCCACCGGGGAGACGGGCAGTGACGTGCATATACACGGCGTTGGTAACCTGTTGACTCATGTGGCCCGTTGCTGCAAACCCGTTCCGGGCGATCCGATCATCGGTTTTATTACTCTGGGCAGAGGTGTCACGATTCATCGCAGTGATTGTTCCAATATTCTTAATCTCTCGCCCGAGAAGCGGCCTCGACTCATCGAGGTCGAATGGTCCACGGCCAGTGATGGCGTCTATAACGTCGAGGTTGAAATCCAAGCCATCGATCGGGGCGGTCTGCTACGGGATGTTTCGGCCGTGGTCGCCAATGAGAAAATAAATGTAATCGCCGTCACGACGTTGAGTGACAAGCACCACAATACCGCACGTATGCAGCTCACGCTGGAGATTGCCGATGTCCGCCAGCTCAGCCGCGTACTCAACCGTATCAATCAACTGCCCAATGTCTATGAGGCCCGGCGCAAGGTCTAAAAGTAAGCGTTCCAGGGTGCTCACCCTCTCGAAGCGGCTATTTAGTCGCGGGATGTTGAAAAATGCCTACCCCGTTCGCTGGTATTGCGCTTGGGACCGGCTAGGAATACATCTTTTACCACCTTGCCTGTCTTGCGACCGTAGTGCCATCCTGGCGGATGTGTGACCGGGCGTGGCCGTTTTGTCATGTCCAGTGGTGCCCAGAGGGGTGCTCCGCTCACCGGTACGGTGATAAAATTGTGAAGCGCAATACCACTTTTGCAGTTAACTGCAAAAGTGGCGGTTTATACACTGGCGCGGTGTGGTCGCTTTATGGTTTAATCCCGTCCCATGTTTCGTCCGCTGGAAATCTTCATCGGTCTGCGTTATACCCGCGCCAAGCGGCGGAATCACTTCATCTCATTTATCTCGTTGACCTCCATGCTGGGCATTGCCCTAGGCGTGACAGCGTTGATCACCGTTATGTCGGTGATGAACGGTTTTGAGAAGGAGGTTCGCACGCGCATCCTGGACATGGTCTCTGACATCACCGTCAGTGGTATCGACGGCGGACTGACGAACTGGCGCCATGTGGCACAACTCGCACGCACGAACCCGCAGGTTAAGGCGTCGGCACCGTATGTCGAGGGCGAGGGCATGCTCATCAATGGACGCCAGGTCAACGGGGTGTTTATCCGCGGTATCAATCCCGCGCTTGAGTCGGGCGTTTCCAGTGTCGGCAAGAAGATGAAGGTCGGTAAGCTCGCTGACCTGAAGGCAGGACGCTTTGGTATCATCCTTGGGCGTGATCTGGCCCGCGCGCTCGGTGTCCAGGTGGGCGACAAGGTGACGCTGGTGACGCCGACAGCCAATGTGACCCCGGCCGGCATCATGCCGCGCCTGAAGCGTTTTACAGTCGTGGGCATTTTTTATATCGGCATGTATGAATACGACAGTTCGCTGGCGCTGATCAATATCCATGATGCCCAGCGCCTGTTCATGCTGGGCAACAAGGTCACCGGCGTACGTATCAGTCTCGATAATCTGTTTCAGGCCCCCGCCGTACGTGTCGCCCTGTCGCAGGGGGTGTTACGCGGTTACTGGGTGCGGGACTGGGGCAGCTCACATGCCAACTGGTTTCATGCCGTCAAGATCGAAAAGCGGATGATCTTCTTGCTCCTGTTGCTGATTGTGGCGGTGGCGGCCTTTAATATCGTTTCCGCCCTGATCATGGCAGTCACCGACAAACAAAGCGATATCGCCATACTGCGCACCCTTGGTGCTTCGCCAGGTACGATTCTCGGTATTTTCATGGTGCAGGGCACGCTGATTGGTGTGTTCGGTACCGTGCTCGGTGTCATCGGCGGCGTAAGCCTGTCGCTCAATCTCGAGACGATTGTGCCTTTTATCGAACACCTGTTTGGCGTCCATTTCATCGATCCGGGCGTGTATTACCTCAACGAACTGCCATCGGACTTGCACTGGCATGATGTGGGGGTGATTGCGACGGTGGCCTTTTTGCTGAGCGTACTGGCCACGCTGTACCCGGCCTGGCGCGCGGCACGTACCCAGCCAGCCGAGGCCTTGCGTTATGAATAGATCGCACTTGAGGCAGGACGCATGAGCAACACGGCGGTATTGAGCTGCCATCAGTTGGTCAAAACCTATAAACAGGGCCCGTCACCGGTCCACGTGCTGAAATCCATTGAGTTGAGCATTGCCGTCGGTGAGCGTGTGGCCATCGTCGGCACGTCGGGCTCGGGCAAGAGTACCCTGCTGCATCTTCTAGGGGGGCTGGACGTCCCGAGTGCGGGCGAGGTATGCGTGGCCGGTCAGTCCATACAACGTCTGGGCGAGGCGGCGCGCGGTCGTCTGCGCAACCGGACCCTGGGATTCATCTACCAGTTTCATCATCTGCTACCTGAATTCAGCGCCCTGGAGAATGTGGCCATGCCCCTGCTGCTGGGTGGAGAAACACCGCTCAACGCCCGGCAGCGTGCCGCAGACCTGCTGGAACTGGTGGGATTGGGCGAGCGCGTGGCGCACAAGCCGAGTGAACTCTCGGGCGGCGAGCGCCAGCGGGCGGCCGTTGCCCGGGCCCTGGCCAACCGGCCACAATGTATATTGGCCGATGAACCAACGGGGAACCTTGATGAGCGTACAGCAGAACAGGTCTATGCCCTGATGCTGGAACTGAACCAGGAACTGAATACGAGTTTCGTGGTGGCAACACATGATCTGGATCTTGCGGCGCGGATGGATCGGGTGTTGCGCCTCGTTGATGGTCAACTTAGAGAAGAATAATTATATAAATATTTATGTAACATTAAGTTATAAACTATTTATAATTTAATTTAATTTATAAGTTTTTTATCGCGTTTTAGACGTGCCTCCTGCCGGCGTCGAAGATGGCGGATGACATACAGACGCCATAATAGGCGAATGCTCAGTGCACCGAGGATTGCGCTTACCAGACCGACGACAAAACAGCCAAGGAGAAAGGGTTGCCAGATCGCTCCGAGCTCGCTTAACAGCCAATTGCCACTAAGATGGAACTGGAAGTGGCGTATCGGTACCCGCAATATCCAGGTGCCCACCTTGTAGCAAAAGTAGAACATGGGCGGTATGGTGATCGGATTGGTGAGCCAGACCAGTCCGACGGAGATGGGCAGGTTGACGCGACTGATAATGGCAGCACCAGCGGCGAGCAGCATCTGGAATGGCACCGGGACAAAGGCCATGAACAGGCCAATAAAAAAGGCGCCGGAGACCGAACGACGATTGAGGTGCCACAGGTTGGGATCCTGCAGCAGACGGCCAAATATCTTGAGGTGTTTGTGCTCCCGAAGCTTCTGCTGATCTGGCATGTAACGTTTGATAAATTTCTTCGGCATAATATACTGGGTGCTGATCGGCTTGAGTTCGGGTCGGTGCTATTATCCACAATTTATGCGATGGCTAAAACATGCGTTCAGGGACGATCGCGTTTCTCATCGGTATTCTATATTGCCAGCAGCAGGCCGTACTACCGGCACTGAGCTGGGTACCCCTCCTGTTTCTGGGGTTGGTGTCACTCCTGGCAGTAGCGCTGGTACTGCGTCTTCGTCGTCCCCCACCGTTGCGAGAACAGCGGGTATCGCACGTCCTGCGCGTCGCCTTTGCGCTGACACTTTGGTGTGCGGCCGGTCTCTTATGGGCCATCTTGCGCGCTGATATGGTGCTGAGCAGGGCGCTGCCAGTTGCCCTGGAAGGCCAAAACCTTACCGTGACCGGAGTGGTCGCTGATCTCGTGCAGTCGCGCAAATATGGACTGCGCTTTCTATTCGATGTCGAGCAGATGCGCCATAAGGGTTACCTCGTTGCCTCGCCGGGACGGGTGCGTTTGAGTCTGTACCGCCGTCGTGGCCCATTGCAGCAGCGGCCCGAGGTGGGACAGCGCTGGCAATTCGTGGTGCGTTTGAAGCGTCCGCGCGGTTATCAAAATCCGGGAGGAGTTGATTACGAGGGCTGGTTGTTTCAACACCGGATCCGCGCCACGGGTTATGTGCGCCATATTCGTGAGGCCCACTATCTGGGGGAAGCGGACGGGCGCTATAGCCTGCAGCGCCTGCGTGGGTGGATAAAACACACGCTGGAGTCGACCTTGCCGGCGAGTCCTGAACGTGCGGTGATTCTGGCGCTGGCCATCGGTGATCGCGACGCCGTCGATAGCACGCATTGGGCGGTATTGATGCGCACCGGCACCAATCACTTGCTGGCCATCTCAGGCCTACATATCGGGCTGGTGGCTGCCCTGGCATTCTGGCTTGGTAGTGGACTCTGGTCGCGTTCGGCCACTGCCCTGCTGTGGTTACCGGCACCCAAGGTAGGAGCATTGGCGGCCCTACTGGCAGGGACATTATACGCCGGATTGGCGGGATTTTCCCTGCCAACCCAGCGTGCGCTGATTATGCTGGGGGTAGGTGTGGCCGCGTTGTGGTGGCAGCGACGTAGCACTACGAGCCATACGCTGCTGCTAGCCCTGCTCGCGGTACTCGTGTACGACCCGCTGGCCGTTATGGCACCGGGATTGTGGCTGTCGTTTGCCGCTGTTGCGCTGATCATTTACGGGATGGAGGGGAGGGTGGTGCGCCTGCGCGGCTGGCGGGCATGGTTACAGGTGCAGGGGTGGGTAGGGTTGGGCCTGCTGCCCCTGCTGCTCGGCCTGTTTCAGCGGGCCTCGCTGATCGCACCGTTGGCCAACCTGTTTGCGGTGCCATTCGTGGGACTCGTGATTGTCCCGCTCACGCTGGTGGGCACCGTATTGATGATGCCCTGGCCCTGGGCTGGACACGGCATACTGGTCGGTGCGACCTGGCTGATCGGGTTGTTGTGGTGGCTGTTGGGGGCGATGGCGGCCTTTCCGCTGGCCCAGTGGGTGGGTGCGGCACCCGGGGGTTGGGCATTGGGGCTGGCTGTGATCGGGATACTGGTAGTGCTTTTGCCACGTGGATTGCCGGCGCGCTGGGTTGGTGCGGTGTTGCTACTGCCGCTCCTGTTGCCACTTGCGGACAGACCGCCGGTAGGGGAGGTACGGTTTACGTTGCTGGATGTGGGGCAGGGGCTGGCGGCGGTGGTGGAGACGCGCCACCACGTCCTGGTTTACGATACCGGCCCGCGCTTTAGCACGAATTTTGATACCGGCCGGACCGTGATCGCCCCCTATCTGACGCGACGCGGTTATCACGCGATTGATACTCTGATCGTGAGCCATGGCGATAACGATCACCGTGGTGGGGCCAGGTCGCTGCTCGCGCTCCTGCCAGCACAGCAGGTCCTGAGCAGTGTGCCCCGGAAGCTGGCCTGGGCTGGGGCGGTGCCCTGTCGTCGGGGTCAGCACTGGCGCTGGGACGGGGTGATCTTCCGGGTGTTGCACCCGGTTGCGCTGCACGCTCGGGGTAACAATGATTCCTGTGTGCTGGCGGTGCAGGCCGGTACGGCACGCCTGCTGCTCAGCGGCGATATCGAGGCGGCCGCAGAGGCAAGGTTGCTGCGGCACGGTACGGACCCACTAGCAGCGGATCTGCTCGTGGTGCCGCACCACGGTAGTCGTACCTCCTCGACAACGGCGTTTGTCCGTGCCGTGGCGCCCGACTACGCCCTGTTTGCTACCGGGTATCGCAATCGTTACCATTTCCCCTATCCTGGCGTAGTGGCGCGCTATGTCGCAATCCATGCCCGGGTGCTCGATACGGCGCGCACGGGCGCACTGGTGTTTCGCCTGGGACCCAAGGGACTGAGCACTCCGCGGCGCACCCGCGTGTTTCAGCGCCGGTATTGGCACACACCCTGAGTGTTGTATGCTTTCGGCCGAGCGCCGTCTTTGCTACATTAGCCCGCTTGTCATCATGCTGTTGAGAAAGGGGCCCATACGTGTTTGAAATGATCGAGGCCGGTGGCTGGCTGATGATCCCCATTATATTGTGCTCGGTCGTTGCACTGGCGATTGTGGGGGAACGGTTCTGGACTTTACAACGCAAGCGCGTCGCACCCAGGTATCTCGTTGCACAAATTTGGCATTGGTACAAGAACGGCCAGCTCGATGAGGCACATCTCACGGCCTTGCGTACCAGCTCTCCCCTGGGCAGAGTACTGGCGGCCGGGCTGGCCAACCGTACCCACTCGCGTATGATCATGAAGGAAAGCATCGAGGAGACCGGCCGTCACGTCGTGATGGAACTGGAGCGTTTCTTGAATACGCTGGGGACCATTGCCGCCGTCAGCCCCCTACTTGGGCTGCTTGGCACCGTCTTTGGCATGATCAAGGTCTTCGCCGCAATCAGCCTCCACGGTGTGGGCAACTCGGCCTACCTCGCCGGGGGCATTTCGCAGGCGCTGATCACCACAGCGGCTGGCCTGTCGGTGGCTATTCCCAGCATGATGTTTTATCGCTACTTCCGCGGCAAGGTCGATGAGTTGGTGGTCAAGATGGAAGAGGAGTCGCTGAAGGTGGTCGAGGTCATGCAGGGAGAACGTGAGGTTGAACGCGCGGGAGACAAGGTGGCATGAATTTTCGTCCCAATCGTCGTGAGGAACCGCTGCTGGATATCACGCCGCTGATCGACGTGGTGTTTCTACTGTTGATTTTCTTCATGGTGTCAACCAGTTTCAGTATTGAAACCGAGATGAATATCGAACTGCCCGAGGCCACCGGCAAGCCATTGCAGACCATAAACAAGCCGATTGAGATTGGTATTGACCGCCAGGGACATTACTTTGTCGACCATCGGCAATTGGTCAACGACGATATCGAAACCTTGAAACGCGCCTTGAGCAAGGTGGTAGCTGATCGCAAGCAGCCCCAGTTGATCATCAGCTCAGATCGGAAGGCACCTTATCAGGCCGTTATTACCGCCATGGATGCGGCACGCCAGGTGGGGCTTGATCGCCTCACCTTCGCGACCCGGCAGGCCGTGGACAAAAAACAGCCCTGATGCCGCAATCACCTTCCGCACATAGCTACGACGGGAACAGCCGTCCCGCCGTCATCTACCGACGCCTGATAGGCTATGTTCTGCCATACTGGCGGGTATTCGTCGGGGCGGTATTGGCCATGATCGTGCTGGCGGCAACGGATGCCGGTTTTGCCGCTGTGATGAAACTCATTACCGGTGCCGGTTTCATCGACCGGGACCCGCGACTCATCGTCTGGCTACCGTACATGATTATCGGTATTTTTGCCGCACGCATCGTGACCGGCTTTTTTGCCACTTACAGCATGACCTGGATTGCACGGCGGGTTATCAAGGATTTACGCACAGCCATGTTTTCCCAGTTGTTGTGCTTACCAGCGGGATTTTATGACCGCAACTCCTCCGGTGTGCTCCTCTCCAAGCTGCTCTATGATGTAGAGCAAGTCGCCAATGCGTCGTCCAATGCCATCACGGTGCTGATCCGCGATACCCTGACGATTATCGCGCTGCTGAGCTGGATGGCGTATATCAGTTGGAAACTGACTTTGGTTTTTTTGCTGGTGGCACCACCGCTGGCGTTACTCGTAGGTTATGTCAGTCGGCGTTTTCGCCACCTGGCCCAGCGGATCCAGAACTCGATGGGTGATGTTTCCCACACCACCGAGGAGGCGCTGGAAGCACACCGTGAAATCAAGATCTTCGGTGGGCAGGACTATGAAATGACTCAGTTCGAACGGGCCAATGAATACAATCGTCACCAGCAGATGAAACTCACCGCAACACAAGCCTTCAGTGTGCCGTTCATTCAGTTTATCGTGGCTTGTGCCTTCGCGCTGATCGTCTACATGGCAACCGCACATTCCACGCAGCATAGTATCGGTGTAGCGACCTTTGTCTCATTCATGACGGCGATGATCCTGCTTATGCAGCCAACACGTCGTCTGACCAATATCAACGCGAGCCTGCAGCAGGGCATTGCCGCGGCACAGAGCGTATTTCACTTTCTTGACCAACCGCCGGAACTGGATCACGGTACCCGCACCATAGCGCCGCGTGCCCGCGGCGAGGTGGAATACCGCGGGGTGGCGTTTAGCTATACCCAGGAGAAGGGCAGGGTACTGGAGGGGGTCGACCTGCATATCGAGTCCGGCCAGACGGTGGCTATCGTCGGGAATTCCGGTGCCGGCAAGACCACTCTGGTCAGTCTGTTGCCGCGTTTCTACGAGTTGGTTGCGGGACAGTTGTTGCTCGACGGCATTGATGTGCGCACATTGCGTCTGGATAGTCTGCGGGCGCAAATTGCCTTGGTCAGCCAGCATATCACCTTGTTCAACGATACCATTGCACACAATATCGCGTATGGCGCACTCGGTCAGGTCAACGAGGCAGGCATCATTCGTGCGGCGCAGGCTGCTCATGCGATGGAATTTATCCGTAATTTACCCGAGGGCCTGGAGACCCGGGTTGGCGAGAATGGCGTACTGCTCTCCGGTGGTCAGCGCCAGCGTTTGGCCATCGCCAGGGCCCTGCTCAAGGATGCCCCGGTGCTTATCCTCGATGAGGCGACCTCGGCACTGGATACACAGTCTGAACGACATATCCAGGCGGCACTCGATGCCTTGATGAGTACGCGCACGACGCTGGTCATTGCACATCGGCTTTCCACTATTGAGGGCGCAGATCTGATCGTGGTGCTGGATCAGGGGCACATTGTGGAACAGGGGTGTCATCAGGATCTGTTGGGTCACAATGGCGCCTATGCCCACTTGTATCGTATGCAGTTTGGCGAGGCCCATGCCGTCTAGCGGGTATGGCCGCGCCACCACGATGTTGTGGTGGCACGGCCTGCGCGATCGCCTGACGGGCCACCACGCGCGTGCCAATGCGCGCTGGGGACATCTGCACCCACCGGCAGAGGGGGGGCGTGTGCTGTGGGTGCATACCGGCGCCGGCGAAATGTCGGTACGCCTGGGTGCGGAATTGCTTGGTGCCATTCGCCAGCACCGCTACGACCTCCGCCTGGTGCTGACCTTTGAACAAGACTATCCGCAGGCACTGGAAAAACGCCTCAAAGGTCTGCAGAAGATAGGCTATGGGTTTGGTCCCTGTGATGCACCGCGTGCGATTCGCCGCAGCTTCCAGAGACTCGACCCCTTTGCCTTGCTCTGTGTTGATGAGTTACCGCCCAACCTGCTACGCGAGGCAAATCTTCGGGGTATCCATGTGATTGCCTTCAATGCGCCTCCGGTGCAGGATATTGCGGTGGAAATCTGTTATCCGCGCGACCCTCGTCAGGCGGATGCTTGGCGGGCCAATGGGCACTGTGCGACAGTAGCCACGCCGGCCGATCCGTTGTCGCAACTGGTCGAGGCGCAGGTAGAACCGACCTTTCGCCACTTGGTCAGTGGTGCACGCCCGCTCAACCTGGGTTGGGTGCACTTAGCTGATGCCGGTGAGCTTGCTGCCCTGGAGCGGGCATGGCGGGGTTCGGCCATGGCCGATGATGCGTTGCTGTTTGTGTCGCTGGACACGGGAGGCACGCCAGCGCCACCTTCCGGGAAGGCCTCCTGGTCTCGACTCAGCACCTGGGACCGTAAACCCCTGACACCGGGGCGCCTGATCTGGGTGGATGAACCACGCTGGTACCCGGCGCTGGCTGTATCGAGCGATTTTATTCATCTGGCCAGCGCGCCGCGCGAGGTGCTCTGGCAGGCCTTGGCTGGTGGTGTACCGGTAAGTTTCCGCACGCCTGAGACGGTGCCCGCTCTGGACGGAGGGGCTGATTTTCCTTGCGACCGTGAGTCCGCGGGCGTGTTTACACGCTGGGCCGCCTGCCGCGACGACCCGGTGGCTGCCCGCCGCCAAGGCGATAGAGGGCGGCGGCGTTTCTGGGAGGAGCGCCGGCGCAGTGCAACGGTCATCGAAGCGTTGCAGCACAGGGTGTACCACTGGTGAAGCGTCTGACCTATCATTGGTATAATCACACCGGCGTGGCCCCGTTCCTGCGCCCTGTATCCTGGTTGTTCCGTGCGCTGGCAGGCGCACGGCGGCTGGCCTATCGACTCGGTATCCTGCGCCAGACCCACCTAGCGGTGCCGGTAGTGGTGGTCGGTAATATTACCGTGGGCGGTACTGGCAAGACACCGCTGATCATCTGGCTCGCCCGGTTCTTGCGCGAAGCGGGCTACCGCCCGGGGGTGATCAGCCGGGGCTATGGTGGACAGGCACAACACTGGCCCCAGCAGGTGCGGGCTGACAGCGACCCCTATATCGTCGGTGACGAGGCCGTGGTTATCGCCCAGCGCACACACTGCCCAATGGCCGTTGGTCCCCATCGTGTCGAGGTCGCGCAAGCACTGTTGGCCCATCACGATTGCGATATCATCTTGTCCGACGATGGTCTGCAGCACTACGCATTGGGGCGGGATATCGAAATCGCGGTGATCGATGGCATCCGGCGTTTTGGTAATGGTTACTGCCTGCCAGCCGGTCCGTTGCGCGAACCGGTCTCGCGATTGCGCCAGGTCAATCTAATCGTGACCCACGGTCTTGCCGCCGAGGGTGAATACCGTATGCTGTACCAGGAGCAGCGGCTATGTCGTCTGGATGGTGAGGGAGACACCGCCTTGGAGACGTTTTCCGGTCAGCGCATTCACGCTATCGCCGGCATCGGCAATCCGGAGCGTTTCTTCGCCCAGCTCAATGGACATGGCTTGCAGATTATCGAGACGAATTTCGACGACCATCATCCTTATCAGCCACGTGATCTGGTCTTCGACGATGACCTGCCGGTTATCATGACGGAAAAAGACGCGGTAAAATGTCGACGTTTTGCCGCTGCACGTCATTGGTATCTACCCATCGAAGCGGAACTACCGCCGGAGTTCGGTCAACAATTGCTTACGCTGCTGGAGAGATTCAAACATGGATAAGAAATTGCTCGATATCCTGGCCTGCCCGATTTGCAAGGGGCCGCTGATCTATCATAAGGACAGCGAAGAACTGATTTGCAAGGCAGATCGACTGGCCTACCCCATCCACGATGATATCCCCGTCATGCTGGAGGAAGAGGCGCGTAGCCTGGGTGGTGATGAATTGCCCTGATGCGTTTCACCATCATTATTCCCACATGCCACGATTCGCAGCGCCTACCGGGTAAGGCGTTGCGAGTGATGGCCGGTGCACCGATGATTCGCCACGTCTATGAGCGGGTGTGCGAGAGTGGTGCGGCGCAGGTCGCAGAGGACTTCGACGCCACTGTGGTAATGACCTCGGCAAGTCATCTTATCTGGAACGGATCGCACATTATCTCAGCGAGTATGCCGCACTAGCGGCCTCACCACTGGACCGGCGTTCAGTGCGTATCCAGATGTGTGTCGATGAGATCGAGGGCGAGAAAATCCGGATGCAGTCCGTTATGCGCGGCATTGAGTACAGGAACGGTAAATGTGGGCGGGACGCGGCGACGGGCATCGCCGAACTGATTGCTCTGGATGGCCGCTTCGCCCCGAATGGCCTGCAGCACCAGTGAGACATCGTCCTCGAGTACCTCGATCACCACGCAGTTCGTACCCTGCCGGCATACCTGTATGCCGATCATGCGGCGCAGTTGTTCAAGGCTGATGCTGATTTCTGCCATGGAAGTCAATGTTAACGGACCATCGAGAAATTATCGACTGACGTCATATGCACGGTAAAAATGCCCTGAATGTACCTTTACAGGACGTGTAGAGCGTACTCTCTTGCTGTAAGCGCCTTGTCAGACGCAGGTTCGTGCGCAATGCACGAGACCGCTAGCTTGAGTGAACTCATTGTGAGCTATCTTGGGCGATGTCGTTGCCCAGTACAAGTTTCCGCCTTTTCGCCCTTTTCTCTTTGACCCTCGGGTGGTGCCGGGGTTTAGGCAGAGGGGGGAGGGGGTGGGTGGATATCTGTTATTATCGCGCGCTATTTACCGTGTGTTGCAGGAAAGGATGCCTGTGGTCTCCAGATATCGATGAAGCGCATGTATTTCTTTTAGGATATTGATATGGTTAAAGTTTTATTTGTTTGTATGGGTAATATTTGTCGTTCTCCGACGGCGGAAGGGGTATTCCGGCAGTTGCTCAGCGAGCAGGGTTTATCTGATCGTATCAAAACGGATTCAGCTGGCACCCACGCCTATCATGAGGGTGAGGCGCCGGACATGCGTGCGCAGACCATGGCACGTCGGCGAGGTATTGATCTGGGCGATTTACGCGCACGGCGTATATGTGCGGAGGATTTTCTGCAGTTCGACTATGTCCTGGCCATGGATCAGGACAATCACCGTATCCTGGCGGACATCGCGCCACCGGACTGTGCGGATAAGCTGCATTTGCTCTTGAACTTCGCCCCCGAGTTGGGCGTCGATGAGGTCCCGGATCCCTATTATGGGGGAGTAAGGGGGTTCGAGCGGGTCTTTGATATGGTCGAGGCGGCAGCGAAGGGTCTGTTGTCTGATATCAGACGTACGCAGACACTTTAAGCCGGCTGCTGCATAGGGTGCCGGCCAGCGGGGTGTATCGAATACTGTCCTGGTGAGCGGTTTTACTGGATAACAAAACCGGTAAAATACACCGCGCTGATTCCAGGCTTGCCAGTGTCTTCCTTCAAAACCTTTTGGATCGCCAGGAGCGCTTCATGGCGCAATGCCTCCTTGCCCTTGACGGTCTTGATGACATCAAGTTTCTGCGCACTGAGCAACATGATCATGGCGTCGCGTATGGGTGCCGTATTATGTTTAATGGCGGCGGCGACACTCGACCCCGTGATCTGAACCTGGGCGGTGACCTGGAGGAAACGAGTACGCTGTCCATCCTGAATGTTCACCACGAACGGTGGCGTGAGCGCCACAAATTGACTGGTGGTCGATTCAGCGTTTTTTGCCTGCAGCACAGCGGGGCTGAGGGTGAACGTGAGGAGCAGAACCAGGAACAGGTGGCGCAATTTCATATGCGATCTTCTCCATTAGCGATGAGGTGTCACCAGAAGGTATCGTATCTTGTGCGGGAAGACTTTAGGACAATATGTTCGCGCCGCGGTGTCAAGGCGGCGCGAGTGGGGTGTCCCGGGATGTTCGCGCGGGTTGCTTATTCCTTGTGAGGTTCGCCAGGCGGTGTGCCAGGGAGATGTGGCCGCGGCGTATCGTCGCTGTGCACAGAGGGACTCACCGGTGCCGGTTTCGGGGTGGCTGGTTGTGCAGATGTCGGGGCAGATCGAGGTGGGGTCTGCCTGGTCACGGCGTCGCTGACCTGAGCTGCGGGAACTGGCCTTGATGGTGGTGCGTCACGGAGTGTATTTTGTGTGCTATCCGGGTGGCCGTGAGATGACGCCGTAGTGTCATTTGACCTCGATGTCGAGCGGGAGGGCGGCGTCGGATGGGAGGTTACCGAGGTAGCGTGCTTCCCTGCGGTAGTATCAGCGGGCGAGGACGGTGTCCCTGGTGATTGTGCGACAGATGCTGAATGCGCCGTAGACCGCGATGGGGGAAGCGTGGTTGCCGCGAGGGTTGCCACCGGGGTAATGCTCGCCAGTGCCGGTTTCTCTGCTTGACCGGAGGATGCCGACTGCGATTCCGGGCGCACGCGGGTAGGCCGGTTACGCGAGGGTGCCGGGCTCGGCGCAGGACTCGCAGGGCGATCGCTGCTGCGTAGTGGCGTTGCCGGTGACGGTGACTCACTCGCTGGGGCCGACGGCGGGATGGGTGTAGAGGAGAGCCTAGCTGCGGATTGTGCCACGATCTTTGTCACGGGCCCGGTAGCAGGGGTATCGCTGCCGGTTTTCAGGGCCACATCGCGCACCTGTGCAGGACGTGCAGCAGGGGCACGTGTCGTCTGCGGGTCAGGCGCACCCGTGGAAGCGTGTGACGGCGCAGATTGTTGAACACCACCGGGTTGTTGCCCGGTGTTGACCTGCGGTGGTATTGGCTGCCCAGGTGTCACCGACGGGCTGGGTGTGGTGGCACCGTCTGTATTTGTACTCGTATTCGTATCACTCATAGCGCGGGCGTGGTTGGCATTTTGTGCACCGTCCTCGCCATCGCCAGTGCGCCGCCGCCGCCGCCCGCCACGTCGACCACGTCGGTTAGCGCTCTGGCGGGTACGCTCACCCGTCTGCGTCGCGTTATTTTCTGCCGTGTTACCGGTGTTAGACCCCGGACCTTGCGCTGCGTTGTCGAGAGGGGCGTCCGGCGTCGTGTTCGGGCTGGCTGTGGTCGGCGTCTGTTTGCCGCGATCCTCTGCCGCTTTACGTGAACTGCCATTACTGATCTGGCGCCGGGTCTGCTGAGCGCCACGGTGGTTGCCCCCATTTGCGCCGCCACGCGATTGTCCGGAGGAGTGGGTGTCGCGTGGACTGGTGGTGCGCCGGGGGCGGGGAGCGGGTTTCCGGGCAGCGGGTGGCGCCACCTTTGTTTCAACGTGTTGTTCATTGCCTCCGAACAGCGTATTCCACAGCTTGCGGATGAGACCCGGTGTCGCGTCATTTGCTACCGCTGCCACCGTAGTTCCGGCGACAGGACTGGGCGGGCGCGGAGTGGCGGGCGTGATGGCCTTGACCGCAGGTTCTTCGTCGGCACTACGCGCGGTCGGTGCTTGTGTGGCCTCGACCAGTTCGGCTTCCTTGTGGGTTGCCAACTCGTAACTGAGTTTTTCGCCGTCCGCATCTTCATCGTTGCTGCGAATGCGCCCTACTTCGTAGTGGGGCGTCTCCATCGTGTTGTTGGGGACTAAGGTGATGAGGATGTTCTGGCGGTGCTCGATGTCGGTAATATGGGGGCGTTTCTCGTTGAGCAGAAAGGTGGCCACCGCGATTGGCAGTTGGGCGATAATCTTTGCAGTATTCTCCTTCATGGCCTCCTCTTCGATAATGCGCAGGATCGACAGGGCCATGGATTCAATACCGCGGATCGTGCCCTGGCCGTTGCAGCGTGGGCAGACCACCTGGCTGGACTCGCCGAGCGAGGGGCGCAGGCGCTGGCGTGACATCTCCAGCAGACCGAATCGCGAGATGCGTCCGACCTGGACACGGGCACGGTCCTGCTTGAGGGCATCGCGCAGACGGGTTTCGACTTCGCGCTGGTTGCGGGCCGGGCTCATGTCGATGAAATCGATGACAACCAATCCACCGAGGTCACGCAGGCGCAACTGGCGGGCGATCTCATCGGCCGCCTCCAGGTTGGTGTTGAGGGCGGTTTCCTCGATGTCGCTACCCTTTGTGGCACGGGCAGAGTTGATGTCGATGGACACCAGGGCCTCGGTGTGGTCAATGACGATGGACCCACCTGCAGGCAGGCGCACATCGCGCTGAAAGGCCGACTCGATCTGGGTTTCGATCTGGTAGCGGCTGAACAGCGGCACGGGGTCCTGATAGAGTTTGACCTTGTTCAGGTTGTGCGGCATGACCTGAGACATGAACTCCCGCGCCTGCTGGTAGACGTCTTCCTCGTCAATAAGGATCTCGTTGATGTCGGTGCGCATGTAGTCGCGGATGGCGCGGGTGACCAGATTGCTTTCCTGGTAGATGAGGAAGGGCGCGGAGCGTTCCTTCGAGGCGGCATCGATGGACTGCCAGAGCTGAATAAGGTAGTCGAGGTCCCATTGCAGCTCCTCGACATTCTTGCCCACGCCAGCGGTGCGCAGGATGAGTCCCATGTCGGCGGGGATCTCGAGGGCACTCATGGCATCACGGGCCTCGGAGCGGTCATCACCTTCAATGCGGCGCGATACACCACCAGCGCGAGGGTTGTTGGGCATGAGGACCAGATAGCGACCGGCAAGACTGATAAAGGTGGTCAGCGCGGCGCCCTTGTTACCGCGTTCTTCCTTGTCGACCTGGACGACCAGGTTCTGGCCCTCCTTCAGCACATCCTTGATGTTGACGCGACCACCGGTGTCAGCGCGGGCGGCGAAGTAGCTGCGTGCGACTTCCTTGAGGGGGAGGAAACCATGGCGCTCAGCGCCGTAGTCGATGAAGGCAGCTTCAAGACTGGGCTCGATGCGGGTGATCTTGCCCTTATAGATATTGGATTTCTTCTGCTCTTTTGCAGACGTCTCAATATCAAGATCGTAGAGTTTCTGGCCATCGACCAGCGCTACGCGTAACTCTTCCGGCTGTGTTGCATTAAACAGCATTCTCTTCATGTTAAATTGTTCTCCGGCGCTCTACCACGGGCCACAGTGTGCCGCGGGTTCGCCAGGTCACTGGCGGGTTGGCCGTATTTATGACCGTTGCCAACGTCGCTAACAAACCTGTTGCTGGGTGCCGTCTCTCGTGCATGTGCATTAGAAACAGTGACCCGACATGCCCAGCGTGGGGCCATGGGAGCGCTTTGCCTGGTGTAACTCCCTCATCTGCGAAGCGCAATGTGGTGGCGTCGCAGGGGAAGTACCCCGTTTATCCATCGCTCCCGCCAGTGGTGGGAGCAGTAAGTAAATCGAGCCCTGTTACTGCCCCGCGCGGTCTTCGTTCCCGCGCCTCGGACTTTTTTAGGACGCTGATACTATATCAAGCTTCTACAAGTGCATCAATTAGCAGGCAAACTGGTATGATCGCTGGTGATGGCCGATGACACCGAAAAAGTGAACAAATATCCTGCCAAGGCAGTGCAATGGGTCGAGATCGAGGCCGAACTCGCGGGGCAGCGCATCGACAATTTCCTGCTTACCCGGCTCAAGGGCGTACCGCGCAGCCGTATTTATCGCATCTTGCGCCGTGGCGAGGTCCGGGTGAACCGAGGCCGGATCAAACCCAGCTATCGGCTACAGGCGGGTGATCAGCTGCGGATTCCACCCGTGCGGATGAGTGAGGCTGATGAGCCCGTGCGCGCAGGCCAGCGGGTTATCGAGACCCTGGAGGCTGGTATCCTCTATGAAGACGCAGGCTTGCTTGTACTCAACAAACCCAGCGGACTGGCGGTACACGGTGGCAGCGGTCTCAGCTATGGCGTCATCGAGGTGCTCCGCGCCATGCGCCCTGATGCCCCCTATCTGGAACTGGTCCACCGGCTGGACCGAGAAACCTCGGGGTGTCTGATCATCGCCAAAAAACGCAGCCACCTGCGCCAGCTCCACGCCCTGTTACGCCGTGAAGGTGGGGAGAGGATAGAAAAAACGTATCTCACCCTGGTGCAGGGGGGCTGGCAGGGGGGCACGCGCAAGATCGATGCCCCCCTGCGCAAGAACACCCTGCGTTCCGGCGAACGTATGGTCAGTGTGTCTGCAGACGGGAAACCCTCACAAAGTGTTTTTACCCCCCTGGCACGCTATGGCGATGCCAGTCTCATGGAAGTCCGGCTGTTGACCGGGCGCACCCATCAGGTACGGGTACACGCCGCCCATGCCGGCCATCCCATCGCCGGTGACGGGAAATACGGTGATGCCGGGTTTAACCGCGCACTGGCCAGACGTGGGCTTGATCGCCTGTTCCTCCATGCCCATCGTATCCACCTGACCCATCCTGGCACCGGCGAGCATTTGCGTGTGAGTGCCCCCCTGGATGCCCGGTTGCAGGCCGTGTTGGATCGATTGAAAGGGGAGAGCGATGCCCGATGAGTGACACATTGAAACTGATTGTGTTCGACTGGGATGGAACACTGATGGACTCACAGGGACGTATCGTGGCCTGTCTGCGGGCCACAATTCGGGACCTGGGGCTGGCGCCGCGCGATGATGAGGCCCTGAGCAATATCATCGGACTGGGCCTGCGCGAGGCGATCGACGGTCTGTATCCTGGCAGCAACACTCGGTTGCACAAGACATTTATCGAGCGTTACCGTCACCACTACCTGGGCGCCAATGCGACCCCGACGCCGCTCTTCCCGGGCGTCAAAGCCTTGCTTGACGATCTTGATGCACGAGGCCTGCTGCTGGCGGTGGCGACCGGAAAGGGTCGGATCGGTCTTGACCTGGTCTTGGCGCAAAGTGGACTGTTGGGGCGATTTGTCTACACGCGCTGCGCGGATGAAACTCGCTCCAAGCCGCATCCACAGATGCTGGAAGACATCATCGCCTTCACCGGAGTCTCTCTCGCCTCGACGATCATGATCGGGGATACGGAATACGATATGCTGATGGCACGCAATGCTGCTGCCCCGGCATTGGCCGTCAGTTATGGCGTGCATGCACGCGAGCGTTTGCTGGCCTGTAAACCGCTGGGCTGCGTGGACAGTATCGCAGAACTGGCGCAGTGGCTATTCGCACGCCACCAATCCACCAGTGTGGCAGGTTGAGGGACAGTACATGAGCGAGAATGGACACACCGACGGCGCGCCTGCACCCGGCGACAACCACTGGCAGCAGGATACGAGCAACCGCTTGGCGTTTGCCGCGCTCAAAGAACAACGCAAGGATCGACGCTGGGGCATATTCTTTAACTCAAGTTTCGGAGTTCAAAATCGACGAAATTCGCGTCGACCACCCTATCGCTCATACTCCAATCGCATGGTAAATGAATCCAGCCGAAGGCTGCGGACAAAAAAACTCCTGGACGTGTTTATCAACAGCAAGCAAACCGTGTCGACTGAACAGCCCAGCATTGCATGTAATTCATTGAGCGTGCCGGATATGATGGCGCGAAATATCTGCCATAGTCGTCCAGCAAAACTGAGTGAGTCCAGCTGATCCCGTATCTGTGATCGAATGTCTCCAATGCGACAATCCTGCTCTTCCAGTTTACTGTGAACCAGTATCAAGTAACGAATCGCACACAGGTGTATTGATGCGCTGTGCGACGCAAGGGTTAGCATTTGCTCCTTGAGCAAACTGAAATGCTGCTTGGCCTCTTTGAAATACACCTCAATGCCCCAGCGCAATGCGTATATCTCCAGCATCTTACATCGGTGCTCAAGAATAACGCCCAGTCTTTCTTGCCGGTACCCATGTCAGCGGATTCCTTCAAGCCTCGCACAAACAGTAGGCGTACCGCTTGCAACCGGGGTGTCTTTTCGTTGCCTTCAGCCAAATCCAGCTCAACATCCAGGGATACGGTCTTCCAGGGCAACCCACACACCTTTTTCCATTCCCGCTTTACGACACAGGTGTAAAGGGCTCCTCACTGATCACTGATTTTAATATGCTGCACGCTGCCGTTGCTGTTGTGGATGTCGACCTGGACGGCGTTGGCGGCGGTGTTGAAGTGCCAGTGTGTGGTGCGTGTTGGTCCGGTCAGGGTGACGCCTTGTCCGTTGGTGTCTTTTGTGACGGACAGGTTCTCACGTGCGTCTTCCAGGCGTGGTACCAGTACGACGAAGAAGTGAAGTTCCTCCTCTTCGTTTTGTGATTCGAGTTCTACTCGCCAGCGTCCGGGCTGAGCGTCCTTTTTTCGTGTCTTGACCGCTTGCCATACCTTCCCGCCTGCATCGTAGTTTTTCCCGTCGGCATAGAATTCAAATCCCGGACCACCGATGAGGTTGATGCTGGGTTGGCGCGGGCGTATGACGTAGGCGGTGAGGCGTCCGCCGGATTCGCCGGGTTTGCCGGTGCCGAGGACCCGGGCGATGAAACCGTCGTGGGTGAGGGTGGGTTTGAACCGGGTGTGCAGTAACCAGCGGGTACGAAAGCGCGGGTTGGTGGTGATGACGTCGTCGAAGATGAGCACGGCGTCGTTGCTGCGATCATAGGCGAAGATGCGCCGGAAGCGCCCAACGCGCCGGGTGCGGTTGGTGAAACTGCCGGTGCCGGACAGGGCGTTGGTATAGGCAGGGGTGATGTCGGCGATGGCCACGACGATGCCGTTTTTGTCGTAGACGCGTTCCATGGTGCCGGTGTGGTAGAGAGCATATTCCTTGTGCCACTCATCACGGTTGAGCGGGGCAGGATAGACCCCCCAGCCCGAACCGACGCGCCGCTGGCCGCCGTCGTTGGCGATGTACCGGGCGGGGTGTTTCCCGCGCGCTGGGGCGGGGACCGTATCGTTTGGATCCGTGACGGTAAGGGTGTTATGGGCGATGCTCTGATAATCGTAGTTCATGTGGTGATCACTGTTGTAGCTCGTCCCGTACAGGCCGGAGTCGATGGCCAGCGCACCGCCTTTATAAATGGTAAATGCCCCCTGGTCGAGATGGCTGTGTGACCAGTAGTTGTCGCCGGCCTTGAAGGTGAGGTAGGTGGCCTTGTCGGTCCAATCGCTGCGTACGACCAGCATACCGATGCCATCGAAGAAACGCTCCAACGGCAGTTGTTGTATGGCGCCCGGGTCGTAGAGTGCGGGTTCGGGTAAGGGCCCCCAGGGCCAACTGGTCGGCGCGTAGCGGGGCGGGCGGCTCAGACTGTAGGCGGCGGCATCGTGATATTCGAGCGCGAGGGGAATGCGGTCTGGCACCCTGCGATGGAAAAAGGCGCCATCGCCCCAGCGGTAGTTGCTGCCATCGGGGCGTTGTCGGTAGATGAGAAAGTCGAGGAAACCGCGCAGCCCCGAATCATGCGCGAACAAGTCTTCCCCGGTGGCCTTGCGCCACATGGCGGGCAGTTCGTAGACGGCCTGGCCGATGCCGATGCCGACGTATTCCCCGCCTTCGTGCCAACCGCCGTTGTGCCCCATGACCTGGCGCCAGACGGGCAGGATCTGCTTGAGCCAGTAGTCGGCGGTGAAGTTCATCACTGGTGTGGCCTCGGGACTGTCACCATAAGTGGTGATGGCGGCGGCCATCAGTGCCTGGGCGGGGCTGTTGTAGAGGTAGACGTTGTAGGGCGAGAGTCGTTCTTGGCGGATGAGGTGGATCTCGTACTGCCCGGCCTCGATGACGCGTTGCAGCAAGGCGCGGCGTTGCGCGGGCGACCATTGCGCGTAGAGCCAGTCGTAGGCCTGGGCCAGGGGCTTGGTCTGTATATGACCGCGCCAGGTGATCTTCAGCGCCATAAGGCGTTTGTACAGCAGGTCGAGGTCCTCGCTGCCCGGTTGGACGTAGGCGGACAGAATGAGCGCATAGAGGGCACCGCGTCCCCCCTGTGCACGCTGGCGTTGTTGTTGAAGATACCGAGGGTTGTGGCGTTGCAGTTTGAGTATGTCCTCCATGCTGGGTGCGGGCAGGCGGGGATGGGCGTAGTGGAAATGCGCCAGATAGGCCGGGGGGGCCTCGGTGGCGACGGGCAGGCGCTGCCAGTGCGTCTCGTCCAGGCCCTGTTCACGTCCCATCGGGCGAAAGATCAGGGCCGCGGCGATGCCGACCAGGATCAGCAAGGCGACTGCGAGCAGTAACAGTCCCCTGATGGACGGTTTGCCGGGGGGAGGATGGGCGCCCAGCCTGGTTTCAGGCACGGGCGCCACGTCGTCGGGCATGGCTGGAAACGGATCATGAGTCATCACCGTGTCGAGTGAGGCAGCCGAGGGGGCTCGTCGCAGGGCGCGCAGCCGTGGGTGTAGCCAGGCGGCGCTCCAGCTCAGTAGCGCAATCAGCGCATCCGTGATATCGGCGCTGCGCCCCGGTATGTATTGCTGTCGCCATTCGAGGGCAAACATCAATGCGAACAATACCAGTCCGATGGACACGACGGTGCGGGTGTGTATTCGGGGTGCGAGTCGATGCGCCAGATAGGCGAGGGCGAGAAACGGCCAGGACGTGGCGAGGATATCGGCCAGACCCAGCAGGACATTGTTGAACTGCTCGCGCAACGGAATCCAGTTGAATGCCTGTGGTGCGTTGCCCGCCGTCGGGCGGAGTTCCTCGATCATTACGGCAAGCAGGATGAGCGCAACCGCGCAATACCATTGGCTGCGTGGTGGCAGGCGCGCCAGCAGATAGGCAAGCAACAGGGCGCCGACGACACCGAGCAGGGCTTCCATGGACAGTTGCCGACTGACGATGGGGATCTTGAGGAACAGGACACCCAGGAAAAAAAGAGCCAACAACAGGCCCTGACGATGGCCCGGTTTGAGCAGGCTCTTCATTAGCAGCACCAACCCGGTGACGGCACTGAGGTAGCCGAGCAGTTGATCGATGTGCAGCGGGCGCTGTCCGCTCAGCGTGTACACGAGGGGCTTGATACCGGCACGCAAACTGCTCATATCCAGCGATGGCACCAACGGGCTGAGCTGTGCCAGCACCCACAGGCACAGTGCGATGAGCCCGAGGTCGGCCACCGGACCCGGTAAAAAAAAACGCTGGCGCAGCAGGTGCACGTACTGCCCCAGGCGCGTGTCATCGCGCAAGGTCTGGGCGAGCAGAGCGCCGCAGGTGGCCCCCGCCGTATTCAGGTACAGATCCATGAATGAGGGGACACGCCCCGGATCATAGGCCTGCAGATATTCCATGCCCAGGCTCAACCCTGCCCCGATGAGGGCGGCCAGCACCAGGGCCTGCAGACCGCGCCAGTGGGCCACCATGGTGAGCAACAACCCCAGGGGTATGTAGACCAGCAGATTGGTGAGGAGATCGGCGTAGGAATAGTGATGGCTGTATTCGGACATCAATCGCCAGGGGCTGGCTATCGGTTCATGCCAGCCGTGCCACGGGTAGAGTGAACCATAGACGAGCAAGAACGCATACAGGCCCAGGATGATCCAGGTGTAGCTGCGATGCGATGCGAGGGTGGTGTCAGACTCAGACACCCGCACGCCTGCCATCGGGGTGTTGCAGGCGCCGCGTTTGCGCGCATACCAGGCGGTGCGCGCATCGGTTCTTACCCTCGCTGGGCGTCATGAGTATCTCCGCATTCAGGTCCTGGCGCTCTACAAGTGTCAGAATTCTTTACTTCTTCCGTGCACGCTATCTGGCGTACGCTTGACCCTAGGCTGCGGGACACTTTAAAGCAAGGGCGACCCTTTTTACCACCCCGGTGAATGCTGACGTGGTGTCACCCCGTATCAACGCCGCGATTGCGAACATCGGGATCAAGAGGAGCGGAATTATGTACCACGCGGATACACTGAGTAATGGTAGTCCTGCCCTGCGCCATCTCTGGCACTACGCTGGACGTGGACTGTGCACGGGCCTGGCCTTGATGGTGTGCCAGCTGGCCGTGGCCGCAGATATACCGACCACGATTGCACGAATAAAACCATCTATTGTCGGGATTGGAACGTATGCCGCGACGCGCACCCCGCCGGCAAGGCTCAATGGCACCGGTTTTGCCGTTGTCGATGGCCTGCACATCCTGACCAATGCCCATGTCGTCAATCAGATCCTCGACCCGCAGGACAGGGAACATCTGGTCGTCTTCATCGGCGAGGGTGCCAACCCGCAGATTCGGCGCGCCCGCAAGGTAGCGGTGGACTATGTGCATGATCTGGCCCTGCTGAAAATCGCGGGTCCGCGTCTGCCGGTGTTGAAGTTTGGCAACTCTGCACGGGTGCGCGATGGCTGGCGGTTCTTATTCACCGGGTTTCCTGTCGGTGCGACCCTGGGCTTGTACCCGGCGACCAGTCAGGCGATGGTGTCGGCGCTGACGCCGATCGCACGCCCCATGGACGATGCCGCGCAGCTCAATGCGAGCAATGTGGCGCGCCTGCGTTCACCCTACAAGGTCTTTCAGCTCGACGCGATCGCCTATCCCGGTAACAGTGGCAGCCCGTTGTACGACCCGGCCACCGGGCGGGTCTACGCCGTTGTCAATATGGTGTTTGTTAAAGGCAGCCGTGAAAATGTACTCAAGGCGCCCAGCGCTATCGCCTACGCCATGCCTATCCAGTTCGTCACTCCTTTACTGCGCAAGGCGAACCTGCGCTGACGGGGACACCCGGTGATCGCAATTCAATGGCGTTCGTCCCCCAAAAACAGGATTAGTGTTCTGACACTTTAACCCGCCATCGGCAATCAGCTTGTCCGTGAAGATGATCCGCAACGCCTTGTGGCTGCCCAAGACATACGCTACTCGTTAAGGAATGCTATCCTACGCCGGGCGAATCATCCCGGACACAAACACGATTCAGCAACAAGGGGGAGGCAATGCACAAAGGGGTATTGATCACCGGTGGCGCCGGTTACATCGGCAGCCATGTGGTGCGCCAGCTTGGAGAGGCCGGGGAACATATCGTCGTGCTGGACAATCTGAGCAAGGGATTCCGCGAGGCGGTCACGCACGGTGAGCTGGTGGTGGGTGATACCGCAGATCAGGTGCTGGTCAGTCGTTTGCTCGAAGAACATGATATCGACACCGTGATGCATTTTGCGGCACACACGATCGTTCCGGAATCCGTGGCCGATCCCCTGAAGTACTACGCCAACAACACCTGCAACACGCGCAACCTGCTGGCCTGTTGCCAGGGCGCAGGGGTCAAACACGTCATCTTCTCGTCCACGGCGGCGGTGTATGGCGTGCCGCACGGTGGTGTGGCCCGCGTCGGTGATCCGCTGGTCCCGATCAACCCCTACGGCACTTCCAAACTGATGAGCGAATGGATGCTGCGTGACCTCTGCACAGCCTCAGACCTGCGCCACGTCATCCTGCGCTATTTCAACGTCGCCGGTTGCCACCCCGGTGGGCGCATCGGCCAGTCCACTCCCGAGGCCACCTTGCTGACCAAGGCGGCCTGTGAAGCCGCCGTGGGCAAGCGCGACTGCGTATATATCTTCGGCACCGACTACCCCACCCCCGATGGCACCGGAGTACGCGACTACATTCACGTCGAAGACCTCGCCAGCGCCCATATCCAGGCACTGACCTACCTGCGGGCGGGCGGTACCTCCACCACCCAGAACTGCGGCTATGGTCATGGTTACAGCGTGCGTGAAGTACTCGAGAGCGTGCAACGCGTCGGTGACCTCACCCTCGACATCCGCGAAGAAGGGCGTCGGGCTGGCGACCCTGCCAGCCTGATTGCCGATACCGGTGACATGCCGACCCTGCTCGACTGGCAACCACACTACGACAACCTGGACGCGATCGTACGCACGGCCCTCGAATGGGAACGCAAACTCGCACGCGGTGAAGGCTACGGCAGGGGGCGAAGCTTAAGGGCGGGTGACTGAGTCCCGCAGATTTCGCGGCGCTGCACCCGGACTACGATTTGGTGATCAGGTTTTACCCGAATGCGGCTCTAATCATCACTGTTTTTTCGCAGTACGATGCCGAGTATCAAACCGAGCACCATGGCGAGCAGGACGAAGCTGATGCCAAAGACCCAGGGCCAGGTGTGCGCGGTTTGTGAGACCCAGTGTTCGAGCCGGATCTGCTGGACGTTGATCTGGCGTATCTGCTGGGCGACGACTTTGCCGTTCTTGATCAGGTAGATGTCGAGCCGGTAGGTGCCCAGAGGCAGTTTTGCGGGGAGGTCGAGAGTGGTGGAGAACAGCCGGTTGGCGAGCAGGTGTACGCCTCGATCTTCATGGCGGTAGTAACCATCGGCCGTTTTCAGCCGCAGGTAGGCCGCCCGCCAGTCCGGCATGTTGGTGGGGATGGGGCCGAGGGGTTTGGCCGTGGCCAAGCCATCTTCGAGCCGCAGTCCGTAGCGCTGGCGGGCCTGTTTCGACAACAGCTCGGGAATGGGACGGGTCGACAGCAGATAGAGCAGGCCGGGGGCGTGGCTGATCAGAATCTTGCCCTGGTTTAACCAGAACGGTCCGAGCTTGGCCTTGCGTGTGAGCGAGGTGGTCTCATAGGGGGAGGTGACCTTGATGATGACATCGCCCGGCCGGGAAATGGTGCCAAACACCAAGATATTTTCACCCGTGAACCGGGAGGTGATATTCACGCGGTCCGTGGCCAGCTCAGTGATCAGCGCATTGCCTGCGTTGTTTGCGTGCGTTGCGGCGAAAACCGGTGCCGACGTGACCAGAACCAGGGTCAGCAGGGAAATCAGCAGAGTCGTCAGGTGGCGCCTCATTGTACCACCAGAGACATCGAGTACACTTCCTGCGGGGTAATCAGTACATCGGCGAGCATTTTGATGGCCACCGCGACCACGACGAGAGCAAGCACCAGGCGCAGTTTCTCGGCGGGCATCCGCGTACCCAGCCGGGTACCCCACTGGGTGCCGAAGGCCGAGCCAAGGATCAGCACCAGGGCGAGGAAGGGATCGACGGCCTGGTTGATACCGGCCTGCATGCTGGCCACCACGGCCGTGGTGAACAGCAGCTGAAACAGTGAGGTGCCCACGACCACCTTGGTGGGCATGCGCAGCATGTAAATCATGATCGGCACCATGATGAAACCGCCGCCAACACCCATCAGTGAGGTGAGCACGCCGACACCGACACCCAGGGCCAGCGGGATGATGGCCGAGAGTTGCAGCCCGGAGACCGGAAAGTGCACCTGGAAGGGCAAACGTCCGCCAAGGCTGGTGGTGACCTTAGTAGATTTAGCGGATTTTACCGTGCCAGGCGTACCACTGCGCCGTATGGCACTGACCGATTCGATGAGCATCGAGATACCGACAATGCCTAGCAACACGACATAGAGAAAGGTCACGATGTTGCCGAACTGCCCGCTTTGCTGCAACTCGCGGGCGAGAAACACGCCACCCGCACCGCCGGTCCAGGCCCCCAGCAACAGGAGAAAGGCCATTTTCATATCAATGTTGCCGAGGCGCCAGTGCGCATAGCTGCCGACCGCCGAGGTGCCAACGATTTGTGCCGCACCGGTGGCCACCGCGATCAACGGGGGGACACCGGTGAAGAGCAGCAGGGGGGTAATCAGAAAACCGCCGCCGACACCCACCAGACCCGACAACAGACCGACGATGCCGCCGTACAAGACGATAAGCCAGATATTCACATCCATGTGAGCGATGGGCAGAAAGATGTCCATGGTCTAGTGGGTCTCCGTAAATCGCACGGGATCAGTCAGGCGATGACGAGTGAGTGCACTCAGGCGCTGTCATCCCGGTCGGGAACGCTGCGAAATTCCGCCATGGCGGAGCAGATCTGGGCCTCGGGGATATCCGGCGGCACGACCATCACGGGCACCGGCAACTGCTCGGAGAGCTTGCTGGTCAAGCGCCCCATACTGCGGCGTATCCGCAGGTGCGAGCTTTTCTCCGTGGCGACACCGTAGCGCCCGACCACAACCATGAACACGCCGGGTTCGGCCTTGGTGATGCGTACGATTTCCTGCTCCGGCGCCCCCTCGACGATGTAGAACTCGGGCATGATATCGCAGGCTTTACTGATACGTGTGGAAATGTCGGTCAGGGTCTGCTCGGCCTGGCTGCGGATGTCGTCCTTCATGCGCGTTTCCACGCTCACCCAAAAGCTCAAGGTAGGGACATCGAGGACGTGGATCAGACCGAGATGTGCGTCCAGCAGTTTGGCCATCCGTGCGCCGACGCCGGCCGCCAGCAGGGAATTGTGTGAACCGTCGATGGCCACCAGAATGGTGCTGGCAGCGCCAGTGGCAGTAGCGGTGTCGCTCATGTGCGAAGCCTTCTCTGTGCGTGTGGTATTGGCCGACCGGGCCCACCCACGGCCATCGAAGCGGCGTCCATGCTGTTGCCCGCACTGCGCCAATGTGGGCGTGGACTGTACTTGAACACCTAACGAAATGCAAACATCCGCCTCGCCTGCCTGGGGCGGCGGGGCTTGTCGTGCCATTGGGGTGCCGTGTGTCTCTTGGTACATGGCGTGATAATGCGGCGCCTCACAAAAACCGATTAAACGTTTGTTTTCCAAGACAAGGATGTTAAGCTTTTTAGCGTTCACCCGATGAACGCAGGAACCCCTTCCGATTATTGAGCATGCTTGATGAAGAAACCGAATATAAGCTTCTGAAAATGCTTCAGGAAGCACCGCAGAGCAGCCAATGCAACATTGCCCGGGCAATGGGTATCAGCCTGGGTAAAACCAACTATTGCCTGCGCACCCTGGTCGAGAAGGGGAGGATAAAGGCCAGAAATTTTTATCGCAACCCAAACAAACGTGGTTACGCGTATTTGCTGACCCTCAACGGGTTGGAGCGCAAGACGCACGTGACAGCGCCTTTCTCCGGCGCAAACAAAACGAATACGAAGGCCTTGAGCAGGAGATTTCCCGGCTCAAGGACGAGGCCGGGCTACAAGCACCAGACACCCCGGCACGCGCAGACGAGGCGAAACACTCATGAAGACGGGTGACGACAGTAGTGCAGCGGAGCGGTCCTGGTACCTGATCTATGCCAAACCGCGCATGGAACCCGTGGCCGAAGAGCACCTTACCCGCCAGGGTTACGGGGTCTACCTGCCCCGTGTGCGTGCCACCCACCGGTTGCGCGGGCGCTACCGCGAGCGTGTCGACCCCCTGTTCCCGCGCTACCTGTTTATCCACCTCGACCAGTGCAACGATAACTGGGGGCCGATCCGCTCCACCCAGGGGGTCGCGGGCATGGTGCGCCCCGGATGCGTTGATCACCACATTGCGAGACAACGAAGATGCAAAAGGCATCCAGCAACAGTCGAGGCAGGAATTTCAACCCGGCGAGCGCGTGCGGATCATCGACGGTGTCCTCAGCGGCTACGAGGGCCTCTTCACCGCCCACGAAGGGCGCGAACGCGTCGCGATATTACTGGACCTGGCCGACAGGTGCACCACCGTGCACCTGTCAGCACATGATGTACATTCACTGTAGCGCAACATACCGATAAGCTGGCGAATACACCCTGAACAGGGCGCTCACCGGTTTACAGGTACGACACCGATGCCGGTTCTGAGGACACGGCAGGGCGGTAGCGTGTCTAGTGGCGCCATTTGTTGAGCACTGACCACTGCGATCAGCGCTGTCATTTTCAGCCGTCATGCGCCAATATTATAGAGGGCACCGAGGCCGAGATCGTCACTCTCGACAAGTATCGAATTGTACGAAGGCTAGGGCGCATGAGGTAATTGAGTATTGGGTGCGGGTATGGGTTCAGATTGGCGGGGATGTATAATATGACCTAGAACAAACACGGGATTGCCATTCAGGCGGATTTTTTGTTTAACCACGGAATGGGGCGAGGATAAAAACAGCTCAAGAGCGATTGACCACGGAATACACGGAAAAAAGCAAAAGATAAGGGCAAATAAAATTTATAGATTGCGGGTTGGTTTACTTCCGTGTGGTCCGTGGTGAAAAAGGTTTTGGTTTTGTGGTTTTACCTTGCTGCGATTCCGTACCGTCAATTCATTGCCCGAAGCGGCGTTGACGATGTTGATAGGTGCGGACCGCCCGGTAGAAATCTACCTTTCGGAACTCTGGCCAGTTGACGTCACAGAAATAGAACTCACTGGATACGCTTTGCCAGAGTAGAAAACCGGATAAACGAAATTCCCCACTGGTTCGGATAATGAGGTCAGGGTGTGGGAGGAGGGCAGTGTAGAGATGCTGATCGATTGCCTCCGGGGTAATGGCTTCAACGATCGCATCCAGTTGCTCTCCTTGTGCTATTTTGTGACGGATCAAGTCCCGCACCGCATCGGTAACCTCCTCTCGTCCTCCATAGGCAATGGCAATGGTCACCGTCAGGGCATCATAGTCTGCGGTCGCCTTTTCGGCCTCGCGAATGACTGCGGCGGTAGATGGCGGCAACAGGTCAAACCGGCCAACGGCCCGTATCCGGATGCGGAGATGGTGGACTAAGGGGGTCTGAGCCAGGGCGGCAATTTTTTCCTCGACCGCAGCAAAGATGGCGGACACTTCGTCATGCGATCTTTTTAAATTATCGATCGAGCAGACCCACAAGGTGACGGCCGTGATTTTAAGCTCGATGCACCAAGCGAGCACGTCGTCCAGTTTTTTGGCACCAAGTTCGTAGACCTGTCGCGGATCATTGAACCCCTGCTTGAGTGCAGATCGGCGGTTGCCATCAAGAATGATTCCAATATGTCTGGGAACGAGCCGTCGGCGAATCTGACGTCGCAATCGTCGTTCATACCATTGGTAGAGTAGGTGAATCATTGGATAGTAGTATGGACCAGGTTCGGTCGCGTTCCAACGGGGCAAGGGACCAGGTTTGATTTATAATTTTAAAGTGACCCCATTCGCACCCCGGAGGGAACATGTCGTCTGAAAATGTGGTTTGGCATCACGCTACTGTGACACGCAAGCACAGGGAGGAGAGGAATGGCCACAAGGGCAGTGTGATATGGTTCACCGGCCTGTCTGGTTCGGGTAAGTCCACGCTGGCGCACGCCCTTGAAGATCGTCTCTTTAAGAAAAATTATCAAACCTATGTGCTGGACGGTGATAATGTCAGGCATGGTTTGTGTAGTGACCTTGGGTTCTCCGAATCCGACAGGGGAGAGAATATTCGCCGTATTGGCGAGATCGCAAAACTGTTTTCAGAAGCCGGAATTATTGTAATGACTGCGTTCATTTCACCCTTCAAGAAAGACCGTGAGTTGGTCAGAAGACTGCTTCCCCATGGTGATTTTCACGAGATCTACTGCCAGGCTTCGTTGGAAATATGTGAAGAACGTGATGTAAAAGGAATGTACAAAAAAGCACGACAAGGACTGATAAAAAATTTCACTGGTATCTCCTCTCCATACGAATCTCCCCTCAACCCGGAGTTGATGGTGAATACATCAGATACTGATATCGATGTATGTGTCGATCATCTTGTCGCCTATCTGTGTTCACGGTCCGTGTTCAGAGAACGGTCGACTTCACTGCTAAGCAGTACGTAGGATAGCAGGCATGTATAGCTGTTTTAATGAACGGACAAGATGGCAGAAAGATAACCCGTTTCTGTCGGTGCCCCTATGTGTCAACCTGATCCCATACACGCCTCGTATGGGATAACATCTATTTCAGGGTCACAGACACAGGATAAATAGCCATGCCAAAATCTGAATCAACTCTCCCAGAGAGCCAAGTGGCGCCTAATCCTTTCCTTGAAAAACGGACACGGCGCCAGTTCACGGCAGACTACAAACTGCGCATGATCACCGGGGCCCTTGCCTGCAAGCGTGGCGAGCTCGCTGCTTTGCTGCGCAGTGAAACCAGACCGACGATTCGATTTACACGTGTGTTACGTCCGTTAGAAAATCCGGATGAACATTAGGCGCGGCAGTGCGTTTAATCTGTTGGGCCGGGCAGTGCCGCTTATTATAGCGCTCATCGTTATTCCCATCTATCTCCGCGCTATCGGCGAGGCTCGTTACGGTGTGCTCGCCATTGTGTGGCTCTTCACCGGATATTTCGGTGTTTTCGATCTCGGTTTGGCCCGGGCGAGCGCATTTCACTTGTCTAGGCAGCACCAAGAAACGGTACAGACACGTGCCACGACCTTTTGGACCGCGTTATGGCTAAATATCGGATTAGGCATCATCGGCGCGGGTGTGGTGTATTTTGTGGCGGGCGCTGTGTTTTCCAATTTTTTTCATATGCCAGAAGCTTTACGGAAGAATGTGCTTGACAGTCTCCTCTGGATTGCCGCCGCGCTGCCTCTGACCACAATGAGTGGTGTGTTGATGGGGGCCATGGAGGCACGAGAGCAGTTTGGTTATATGAATGTGGTGTCTGTTCTTAATAATGCGGGCACCCAGCTTGTCCCACTTTTAGTTGCCCTGTTCATCAGTCCCAGTTTACTTTGGTTAATCCCGTCCGTGGTGTTAACTCGGATCGTCGGCCTGGGCGTCCTGTTCGCAGTGGTCTGGAAGATACTTCCCATCACCTTTCCTCCCGCATTCCACCGCGCGCGCGCGCGGGAACTATTGTCGTACGGCGGATGGATTTCTGTCAGCAACATGGTTGCGCCGATCTTAGTCACGATCGACCGAATATTGATTGGTGCGATGCTCAGTGCTCAGGCGGTGACCTACTATACAGTACCGTTCAACTTGGCGGCGCGGCTGTCCATCGTTCCCACCGCCTTGACGACAAGTTTATTCCCCCGGTTTTCCCGTGTGGAATCGGCGGATGGGCTTGAGCTTGCCGGACGGGGATTGACGGTTTTGCTAGCAGTCACAACGGTGTTGGCCGTCACCGGCATCATGTGCTTACCGTGGTTTCTCCAGTGGTGGATAAGCCCTGGCTTTGCCGAGAAAGCAGCCACGGTTGGGATCGTGTTGCTTTTCGGAACCTGGGTGAACGGTTTGGCCTATGTGCCTTATTCGCTTTTGCAGGGACAAAACAAGCCGGATGTCACCGCCAAGCTGCACCTGGTGGAATTGCCGTTCTTTCTGCTGGGTTTGGTAGCTGGCATTCATTGGTTTGGTCTTCTAGGTGCAGCACTTGCCTGGATGCTGAGGGTGACTGTGGACGGTTTTCTGATGTTCCTCTTCGCACGACTGTCTTTGCCCCTGAGAAAAATGGCGGTAGCTACAGCTATGATAGGTCTCGCGGTGATTATCGAGCCGGATACGCTGCTGAGTCTCCGCAGCGGCGCGGCGCTTGCTCTGGTGCTAATCTCGATAATATGGGCGATTAGCATATCGCCTCAATTGCGGGTGATAGGAAAGAGTTTGGTTTCGGCAACGTGGCGAACTCTTCATAAATCCTTGAGATAATCTCCCGGCTATGCAGAGGGACTCCCACAGGTTTTTCCCTGTGTCAGGATAGTTGTTGTGTTCATATAATCGCAGAAGAAGAGTAACAGGGGGCGGCAAGAGAGTGGAAAATGCCGCAGTACAGTGAAGAGTTCAAAGAGCAAGTTACGAAAGATGATGGCTAAGAACTGAGTTATCCCCACGAATTTTTCATGTAACCCAATGAAATTAAATAAATAGATAGACTTTCATGGCGAGGTTTGATCAAATTGGTTCATGACAAACTAAT